>Ga0247742_10000021_pt1 | contig 158009 bp, 125 predicted proteins | sample UWRJL208509C2_FD_180944 | JGI IMG/M metagenome (GOLD analysis project Ga0247742, IMG submission 180944) | Plant litter microbial communities from Arlington Agricultural Research Station in Wisconsin, United States - UWRJ-L208-509C-2 | ecosystem: Environmental > Terrestrial > Plant litter >...
GAAATGGCTTACTTACAGGTTTTAATGCGGCGCGGATCAACGTTAATAGAGCCGCCGATGGAGGTCGTCACCGATTGACGGAGAGGCTCAGGGCGTGAAGGGGCGGGTGGATCAAAAGCCAGATCAAGATCAAGAGCGCGGCGAGCTGACACTCGGCCTGTTGGGTGTACGCACTTGCTATGCATGATTTGATCGTTCCCACGCTCTGCGTGGGAATGCAGCCCGAGACGCTCCGCGTTTCAGCAGCGGACGCAGGGCGTCCGCAGGAAAGTAAAAACCCGCCCATAAAAATGAAGCTTTCATGACAAAAGTTCGGTAGCCCTCCATCCATCCCGTCATGCCTATGTAACGCGCTTGAGGCGGCCGCGAGGTCACTTTTCCAGCCGGGGCGGGATGCCGGGAGTGAGGCGATGGGGACTATGGAACGCTATTCAAAAGTAGGGATGCAGGAGCTCGATCAGCGCTTGTCGAAGATCGTCGAAGCGGCGCGCAAGAAGCCGGTTTCGGTCTATCGATACGGCGCGCCGTGGGTGTGGATTGTCTCCCAAGATGACTGGCAAGGCGCCTTGAAGGAAGTCTCCAGCTACATCCCTCCCGGCCATTCGCTGGTGTTGTTGCGTCCGCAGATCGATGACTTGCTGGCGGATCACCGCGACGTTCTTTCGGGCCTCGATGCCGAGCCTGGCATGCAGATCCCGCCGCAGACGGTGATGCACATCCTCTTGCTGCAACTGCTGTATTCGGTGCCCAGCGAGCAGCAACTCTACGAGCAGCTCAATTACAACCTGCTGTTCCGCTGGTTCGTCGGCCTGGACCTGAACCAGAAGGTCTGGAGTTTCAACGTCCTCAGTCGCGACATCGCCACCTTGCTGAACAACCCGCGGGCGGTGCAGTTGATTCAGAAAATCATTGGCGAAGTGTTCTGCGGGGCCTTGCTGCAAATGCCGGAGTTCTCCTTGAACTTCGCCTTGTTGCACACCTGGTTGGCGCGGCACGTCGCGACCTCGACCACAAGCAATTGAACCAGTCTGCCGCAGTGCAGACGGTGTCCGGTATTTCGAATTCAGGGGGTGGTGTGGAGCATTTTTTCAAGTCACGGCTGGCGCTGTGGGGCTGGCTGCTGGTGACGGTGGGCGTGCAGCCGACAGCCTGGGCCGAGGAGGGCGCTGAAGACGCGCCGACCGGCAAGCTGGTGGACGTCAACGAGTACTTCGTGCGCGGCAACACCGTGCTCGATGCCCGGGCGATCGAGGAAGCGGTGTACCCGTTTCTCGGTCCGCAAAAGACCCTGAGCGACATTGAAGGCGCCCGCGATGCGTTGCAGAAGGCGTATCAGGAGCGCGGCTATCAATCGGTGTTCGTCGAGTTGCCGGAGCAGAAGGTCGACGACGGTATCGTCTATCTGCAAATCAGCGAAACCAAGGTCGGCCGGGTGCGGGTGGTCGGGGCCAAGCATTACTCGCCGCTGGACATCCGCGACGATGTGCCGGCCCTCAAGGAAGGCGAAGTACCGAACTTCAGCCAGGTGCAGAACGAACTGGCGAGCCTGAACAAAACCCCCGGTCGCCAAGTGATGCCACTGGTGCGTGAAGGCCAGCGCCCCGGGACCATGGACGTGGATTTGCAGGTCGAAGACCAGAATCCGTGGCAAGCCAGCCTCGGTCTGAACAACGATTACAGCGCCGACACCGAAAAGCTGCGCACGGTGGCCAGCCTCGGCTACAACAACCTGTGGCAACTGGGCCACAGCGTGTCGCTGACCTTTTTCACCGCACCTGAAGACACCTCCAACGCCAAGGTCTGGTCCGGTTCCTACACCGCGCCGTTGAGCGAGCGCTGGAGTGTGCAGTTCTCCGGTTACCAGTCCGACAGCAACGTCGCCACCATCGGCGGCAGCAACGTGCTCGGTAAGGGCCACTCCTACGGCGTGTCGGCGATTTACACCTTGCCCGCCAGTGGCAACTGGTCGAACTCGTTGTCCGCCGGCATCGATTTCAAGGACTTCGACGAAGAGCTCAACCTCGGCGGCGAGAGTGACAAGGTGCCGTTGCAATACGCGCCGTTCACCTTCGCCTACAACGGTTTCCGCTACACCGAAAACAGCCAGTTGGGCCTCGGCCTGAGCCTGGTGGCCGGTACGCGCAGCCTGTTTGGCTACGGCAGTTCCGACGAAGACTTCGACTACAAGCGCTACCGCGCCAGTCCGAGTTTCGCCGTGCTCAAGGGCGATACCAATTACACCTACACCTTCGGCAACGACTGGCAAAGCGCGACCAAAGCCGCGTTCCAGCTGGCGTCCGGGCCGTTGGTCTCCAATGAGCAATTCTCCGCCGGGGGCGCCACCTCGGTGCGCGGTTACCTGGCGGCCGAACGCACCGCCGATGACGGCTACCTGCTGTCGCAAGAGCTGCGCACCCCGTCCCTGGCCAAGTACCTCGGCACGTACGTTCAAGAGTGGCGCTTCTACGCCTTCGCCGAAGGCGCGCAGTTGTACCTGCGTGACGAACTGCCGGACCAGGACGCCGACTACGCCCTGGCCAGCATCGGCCTGGGCACCCGGGCCAGCTTGAGCAAATGGCTGTCGGGCAGCCTGGACTGGGGCTATCCGCTGCTCGAAGGGCCGAACACCTCGAAACAGGAATCGCGCCTGCACTTCAACCTTCAGGCCACTTTCTGACTTTTACACGGAGTAATTCTTCATGCAGCGCCTACTCATTTCACTGTTGATCTGCCTGGGCTTCGTGCTCCCGGCCACGGCCCAGGCCTGGTGGCAGGACGACTGGCATTACCGCAAACAACTGTCGGTGGACACCACGCCGCAAGGCGCCGGGATCAACGAAGCCCTGGGCCGCACGGCGATGCTGGTGCGCCTGCACACCGGCAATTTCACGTTCGACGGGGTCAAGGAAGACGGCTCGGACCTGCGCTTTGTCGCCGCCGATGACAAGACCGTGCTCAACCACCAGATCGAAAGTTTCGACGCGCTGATGGGCATGGCGCTGATCTGGGTCGACGTGCCGAAAGTCGAGGGCGGCCAGCGCCAGGACATCTGGATGTACTACGGCAACCCGAAAGGTGCGGCCACCGGTAACGGCCAATTGACGTTCGATCCGAACTACACCGCGCTCTACCATTTCGACGGCGCCACCGGCACCCCGGCCAAGGACACCACGGCATACGGCAACACCGCGCAAAGCGCCACTGGCGCGAGCATCGACGGCGTCATCGGCCATGCCTTGCAGCTCAGTGGCCAGCCGCTGTTGCTGCCCGCCAGCCCGTCGTTGCAGCACAACGCTGGCAGCGCCTTCACGTTCAGCGCCTGGCTGAAACTGGATCAGGCCAACGGTGAACAATTGATCCTCGCCCGTCGCGAAGGCGGCAATAGCCTGCTGATTGGCTTGAACCAAGGCACGCCTTTTGTCGAGATCGACGGTCAACGCGCCGCCTCGACCCAGGCGCTGAATCCCGGCCAATGGCAGCACCTGGCCCTGACCGCCGAAGGCAGCAAGGTCGCGCTCTACGTCAATGGCCGCGAAACCGCGAGCCTCGCCCAAGCGATGCCGGCGTTCAACTCGGTGATGGCGATCGGCGCGGACCTGAGCGCTGGCACCTACCTGCCATTTGCCGGTGCCATCGATGAGTTGCGGATCTCCAAGGTTGCCCGTCCGGCCGCTCTGCTGCTGGCCGATGCCACGTCCCAGGGCGCGGAATCGAAACTGCTGGCCTACGGCGCCGACGAGCAGCAGTCCGGCTATGGCTTCGGCAGCCTCGGCTTCCTGCTCAACGCGGTGCCGGTTGACGCTTGGGTGATCATCGCGGTGCTGGTGCTGATGATGTTCCAGTCGTGGATCATCATGATCCGCAAGAACCGCATGGTCAGCCGCGTCAGTTCCGCCAACGAGGCCTTCCGCGAGCAGTTCGCCAAGGTCGGCACGCGCCTGGAAATGTTCGCCGACGACCAGGACCTCGCCCACCGTTTGCAGCACTCATCGCTGTGGCGCCTGTACCAGGTGGCGGTCAAGGAGATCCGCACCCGCCGCGAGCAGGGCGCCGACACTTCATCCGTATCGGCGGCGACCATCGAAGCCATTCGCTGCTCCATGGACGGCGTGCGCACCCGCGAGAACCAGGCCCTCAGTTCGAAGCTCTCGACCCTGTCCAACGCCATCGCCGGCGGCCCGTACATCGGCCTGCTCGGGACCGTGCTGGGGATCATGGTGGTGTTCCTCGGCACGGCCATGGCCGGTGACGTCAATATCAACGCCATCGCCCCGGGCATGGCTGCCGCGTTGCTCGCCACCGCCATGGGCCTGTTCGTCGCGATCCCCGCGCTGTTTGGCTACAACCGCCTGATCACCCGCAACAAGGAAGTCAGCGCCGACATGCGGGTGTTCGTCGACGAGTTCATCACGCGCCTGGCGGAGATGCACGGCGAAAGCCAGTTCAGTGAAGCGGCCCATCGCCGTGGCAACCACACCCACACGTCCGTCCCGGTCTGAGGAGCACTGCCATGGCCTCCGTAAATACCTCCCACGATGACGAAGACGATGCCGCCGTGGACAGCATCAACATCACGCCCCTGGTGGACGTGCTGATGGTGGTGCTGGTGATGTTCATCCTCACCGCCACCGCGCAGGTCTCGGGGATCCAGATCAACCTGCCCAAGGCCAGCGCCTCTGTGTCGCTGTCCGAAGCCAAGACCAAGGCGATTTCGGTCAACGACGGCGGCCAGGTGTTCCTCGATGCCTACCCGGTGACCCTCGCCGAGCTGGAGGATCGCCTGCGCATCGAGAAGGCCCAGAGCCCGGACTTCCCGGTGGTCGTGCGCGGTGACGCGACGGTGCAGTACCAGAAAGTCATCGAGGTGCTGGACCTGTTGCGTCGGCTGGAACTGTCCCAGGTCGGTCTCGTCACCGGCAAACCGAGCCAGGGCTGACCATGACCGCACAACAACCCTTCAAGCCGATGCCGCTCAAGCCGTCGCCCCTGCGTTTCGTGAAGTGGGGCGCCGGGTTGCTGGTCGCCGGTATTGCGGCCTGGTTTCTGTGGCAGTGGGCCAACGACATGAGCGGCGTGCGCCGGGAAGCGCCGAAGGTGCCGACGATTATTCCGTTGCCGCCACCGCCCCCGCCGCCCCCGGAAAAACCGCCGGAGCCGGAAACCCCCGTGGAAGAAAAAATGGTCGAGCCGGAACCGACGCCAGAACCGGAAGAAGTGAAGCCCCAGGAAGAAGCGCCGCCATCGCCGGCCAACGACCTGGCGAACCCGATGCAAATCGACGGCGATGCCCAATCGGGCAACGACGGTTTCAACATCGGCGCGGGCAAGGGCGGCGGCATGGCCGGTTCCGGTGGCGGACGCGTGGGCAACGGCACCTACAGCCAGTTCCTCGCGTTCACCTTCCAGCGCCTGCTGCGGGAAAACCCCGAGCTGCGCAACCTGGCGTTTTCGCTGCAAGCCGATGTGTGGCTCAGCGCCGTCGGAGAGATCACCCGGGTCGAGCTGATCAAGTCCAGCGGCAACCCCGAGATTGATACCAAGGTCATCGGCGCCTTGCGCAGCGCGCCGCACCTGAACGAACGGCCACCGGCCACCCTGACTTTGCCTGTACGCCTGTCCCTGCAAGGGCGGCGTCCGGGTTAACCGATTATTTAGAAGCATTGCCCAAAGGAGTTGTGTGCAGATGATTTCCAACGTGAATCGATTGTCCCTGGCGGTCGGCATGGTCATGGCGACCCTGGCCGGTCACGCAGTGGCAGCCCCTGCGGCCTCGGAAAACGCCACGATCAATCTGATCCGCTTGCTGGTCGAGCAAGGTGTGTTGAAGCAAGACAAGGCCGACAAACTGATCGCCCAGGCCCAGCGCGAAGCCGATCAGGCCAAAGCCGCTGCCGCACCGACCGCCGTGGCCGTCAGCGGCCCGACCGCCGCGCCCGGTGACGTGCGGGTGCAATACGTGCCGGCCGCCGTGCGCGACCAGATTCGCGACCAGGTAAAAGCCGAAGTCATGGCCACTGCCAAGCAGGAAAACTGGGCCCAGCCCAACACCTTTCCGGACTGGATTTCGCGCATCAGCCTCGACGGCGACCTGCGCCTGCGGGATGAGTCGCGCTATTACTCCGGCAGCAACAGCAACGAAATCGTCGACTTCGCCAAGCTCAACAACAACGGCCCGTACGACGTGAACCCCAACAGCAGCACCAGCCTGCCGCCGTTGCTCAACACCCGCGAGGACCGCGAGAACCTGTTCCGCCTCCGCGCTCGCCTGGGCATGAAAGCGGTGATCTCACCGGAATGGACCGCCGGCATTCGCATCGGCACCGGCTCCGACAACAACCCAGTGTCCACCACCCAGACCCTCGGTGGCGGCTTCGGCAAAAAAGACATTTGGCTCGACCAGGGTTACCTGACCTGGACCCCGTCCAAGGAACTGACCCTGACCGGCGGCCGTATCGCCAACCCGTTTTTCTCCACCGACATGCTGTATTCCAACGACCTCAACTTCGACGGCATCGCGGCGATTTTCGACCGCAAGCTCAGCCGCGACTGGAGCCTGTTCGGCACCGTCGGCGCGTTCCCGGTGGAGTACACCAACGACACCAGCACCAGCAATGGCTTCGACAAGGAAGACAGCGACAACAAGTGGCTGTACGGCGCACAGATCGGCGCCAACTGGGCGATCAACAGCAGCAACCGGCTCAAGGGCGCCATGGCCTATTACCGTTTCGACGACATCGAAGGCCAGCGCTCCAGCCCTTGCGAACCCTGGGCCGGCGCGCCGGGTTGCGACAGCGATGGCAGCCGCTCGGCGTTCATGCAGAAGGGCAACAGTGTGTTCCTGCTGCGTGACATCACGCCGAACCCGCTCAACCCGGCGACCACGCCGAACCCGCAATACGTCGGCCTGGCTTCGGAGTTCAACCTGCTGGACCTGAACCTGGTGTGGGACACCGATTTGCCGGAAGACCTGAAACTGCGCAGCCAGGGCAACTACATCCACAACCTGAGCTACGACGAAGGCGACATGCGCAAGCGCTCCGCCGGGCAGATCGTCAACAACCTCGACAGCGATGGCGACATCGAAAGCGGCGCCAACGCCTGGATGGTCCAGTTCACCCTGGGCAAATCGCTGGACCTGAAGAAGCAGGGCGACTGGAACCTGTTCGCTGGCTACAAGTACATCCAGCCGGACGCGTTGCCGGACGGTTTCAACGACTCGACCTTCCACCTCGGCGGCACCAACGCCAAGGGTTACTTCATGGGCGCCAACTACGGCCTGGCGAAGAACGTCTACGCCACCGGTCGCTGGTTGAGTTCCGAAGCGGTGTACGGCGCGCCGTATGACATCGATGTCTTGCAGCTGGAAATCAACACGCGCTTCTAAAGCGCCGGGAGGGCTTGATGAATACGAGATTGCTGTGGCTGGCGCTGGGGCTGTCGATCGCCCAGGGCGCCAGCGCCGAAGGGATGGAAGAACGCTTGCGCACGCAGTTGCGCAGCACCACCCAACAGTTGCAAGCGCTGCAAAGCCAGCAGGCCCAGGCCAGTGCGGCGCAGGTCTCCGCGCAAGCCGAGACCAAGGCGGCCCAGGCGCAGATCAAGCAATTGAGCGCGGAACTGGCCAAGGCCCAAGGTGCGGTTGAACAACTGGCGGGCCAGCAGGACGGCCTGCGCAACCAGGCTCAGGCGCAAGTGGCGGCCAGTAACGAGCAGATCGGCAAGTTCAAGAAAGCCTATGAAGAGCTGCTGATCATGGCCCGTGCCAAAGAAGCGGAACGGTCTAAGCTTCAAGCGCAATTGACCGAGCGTGACACACAAGTGCAGCAATGTTCGGTCAAGAATCAGCAGATGTACGAGGTGGCCAAGCAGATTTTGACCGCCTATGAACAGATCGACGTCGCCGAGGTGATGAAGATCCGCCAGCCGTTTGCCGGCTCGGCCCGGGTCAAGTTCGACGAACTGGCCCAGGGTTTCGGCGACGAGCTGTACAAGACCCATTTTGACGCGCCGCACGCGGCGCTTGCCCAGTGAACAACAAGGAAGAACAGCTCATGACTCAATTGATCGCCCACGTTTCCCCAGCGTCCCTGACCGACGTGCTGCAAGCCGCCGGTTACCGGGTCAACCAGACCGAACAGAACGGCATCGTGCAATTGCTCAGCGCCAGCCAGGGCATCGGTTACGCCGTGCGTTTCGGCAATCCGGCGGCAGAGCAGGGTAGTTACGTCGACTTCACCTTCAGTTGCGCCTTGCGCGTCCAGGGCGAATTGCCCGCCGGCCTGGCGGAACTGTGGAACGCCTCGCGGCGCTTTGCCCGGTTATCGGTGCAGGGTGAATTCCTGGTGATGGAAATGGACGTGGTGGTGGCGGCCGGTGTCAGCGCCGATCACCTGCGCGGCAACCTGGAATTGTGGGATCGGCTGTTGCAGGAATTCATCGTTTACCTGCGCGACTACAGTCAGAGCGCCGCCCAGGTGCAAGGCGAAACCGCCCCGGTGGCGCAAGAAGCGGTGACTGACCAGTGAAAAAACGCACCGTATTCGCCAGCGCCGGGGCGCTGGCCATTTTAGTGGTGGCCGTGGGGCTGAGCCTGCGACCGGGCAATGACCCGGTGGCGGCCCAGCAACCGTTGCGGCCGGTACTGGATTCCGACGCGCCGGCCGTGGCGCGCCTGGGCAACCAGCAAGTCACGCCGGAGGAACTCAAGGGCTTGCTCGCCAGTTTGCCCGAGGAGCGTCGCGCGCAAATCCGCGACAACCGCGCGGTGCTGGAAAGCTGGATTCGTTCGCGCCTGGCGGAAAAAGCCGTGCTCGAACAGGCCGACGCCCAGGGCTGGCGCCAGCGTCCCGAGGTGGAGCAACAAACCCGCGCCGCTACCGAGCAGATTGTCTTCCGGGATTACTTGCAGTCGGTCAGCCAAGTGCCGACGGATTACCCGAGCGCGGCAGAGCTGCAACAGGCCTATGACGCCGGCAAATCCTCGTGGATGACCCCGGCGTTGTACCGGGTCAGCCAGATTTTCCTGGGGGTCAGCGATGCGCAGAATCTCGACGCGGTGCGCAAGCAAGCAGCGGACTTGAGCAAGAAAGCCCAGGCGGCGCCGGCGGAATTCGCGGCGATGGCGGGCCAGTATTCCCAAGACCGCGTGACCGCCGAACGCGGTGGCGACAGCGGTTTGCAACCCTTGCAGCAGTTGGTGCCGGAAGTGCGCGGCGTGGTGGCGCGGTTGAAAGTCGGCGCGGTGTCCGAGCCGGTGCAGAGTGCGGCAGGCTTCCATGTGATCAAGCTCACTGAGCAGCAACCGGCCCGGCTCGCCACCCTCGACGAGTTGCGCGATCAACTGACCCAGGCTTTGCGTGCGCAACGCCAGGAGCAAATCGCCAAAGCCTACCTGGACGGCATGCTCAATACCGCGACCCTGAGTATTGATGGCGCGCAGCTCAACAAAGTGCTGGAGGAAAAGCGCTAGGCCGCGCAGCTGTGGCAAGGGTGGTGCTCTAGACAAACAAGAATCGACAGGGAGTCATCAATGGCATTCACGGAACCCACCGGTCGCCAAAGTGCGGCGGATTATCGTTGGGCAGAGGACAAGACCGAGCACTGGCTGGCCCAAGCGGACGGTATCGAGCCTGAGGTGGCGCAGTATTTTCTAGTGAGCGCGCGCTGCGGCTGCTTCATGCAGGCGGCGCGTAGCCTGAATATCAAATCGACGTTGCTGCGCAAGCAACTGGCAGCGCTGGAACAGCAGTTGCGGCGCTCGCTGTTCAATTTCCAGGGCAGTGCCCTGACGTTGAGCCGCGAAGGCTTGCAGTTACAGGCACGGCTGGCGACCCTGGCCCACGAGCGCAAATTGCCGCTGGTGGAGCAGCCGTTGGTGCGCCTGGCGGTCGCCGAATCGATCCTGCATGACATCCTCGGTCGCGACCTGATTTCACTGTTGCGGCGCAACGCCAGCGTGCGCCTGGAGATCATCAGCCTCGACAGTGAGTTGGCATTGCAAGCAGTGAGTGCCGACGTGGTGCTGTGGTTGGCCAGCGCCTGTTCACCGTTGCCCGGCCCGAGTTTTGCCACCAGCCCACCGCGCAGCCTGGCGCGCCTGGATTATGCGCCGCACATTGCCAAGCGCTATTCCCGGGTCGCCGCACGCCCCGACAGCCTCGATGACCTGGCCGACTACATGTTGGTGCAATGGCAGCATGATCGGCCAATCGCCGACTTGCGCCCCTGGAACGAACTGGTCGAGCAGCGCCTGGCCGGGGTGGTGCAGGTGCAGGCCTATGAACTGCTGCTGGAAATGATTCGGTGCAGCGCCTGCATCGGCCTGCTGCCGCACTACATCAGCCGCTACGACCGCGGGCTGATCGCATTGCCAGGGTTGTTCACCGTGCCGATGCAACGCCAGGTGTGGTTGGCGGTCAACGCCCAATCCACGGACAGCGCCGAGGTGCGGGAGATCGTCGAGTTGATCGACAACGCCTTCCATGAACGGCGCGAATGGTTTGAGTAGACCGTGACGAAGGTCAACCAACCCACTCGCCACAGGGGCGATGTCCGGTTTAGAGTGAGCGGCCCTCATTGTTCAAGGAAGAGCCCTCTATGCCGGCCATTGACCCCGCCATTACCCTCGCGCGTTTCAACGAAAGCCACGTCGACGGCGTTACCGCGCTGTACAACGATCCGCTCGTGACCCGACAAACCCTGCAACTGCCCCATCAGGCCAGCGAGATGTGGCGCAAGCGCCTGGTGCAGGATGACGAACGCCGGCTGCAAGTGGTGGCGCTGCATCAGGGCGTGGTGGTCGGCAACATCGGCCTGGAACAGTTTTCCCGGGTTCGCCGCAGCCACGCCGGCGGTTTCGGCATGGCCGTCGCCAGCGAGTGGCAGGGCAAGGGCATCGGCTCGAAGCTGCTGGCCACCGCGCTGGACGTCGCCGACAACTGGATGAACCTGCAACGGGTCGAACTGACCGTGTTTGCCGACAACGAAGCGGCCATTGCTCTGTACCAGAAGTTCGGCTTTGAAGCCGAAGGGCGGTTGCGCAACTACGCGGTGCGCGATGGTCGGCTGGAGGACATTCTGAGCATGGCGCGGCTGCGGGGTTTTGCTCAACGGTAACCCGCTTTGCGGACGCACCGGCAGTGCAACAGTGCCCACGCCGTCGACATGTTCTATCGTGGCCGCACCGCCAACCACCTGATCCGCCGCGTTATAGCTGAAATTTGCGACGCCGGCGGCCGTGTTGGGAAGTGTCAGGCGAATAATCGGCACGGTGATGCGCGGGTTGGTCGAGTTGTAAAAATCCTGCTGGTTGTAACGGGCGTCGGCCAGGTTTTGCGGGGCGCTACCCTCCACGTAAAAGAATGCCATCAGCGGCAATGTATTGGGGCTGCCGGCTTGCCAGGGTTCGATCACAATTTCGTTCTGCTCATTGAATCCCGTAGTCCCCAGCAAGCCCTTGGCCAGGATCGATTGATAGAACGCCGGCCCTGCCAGCGCATTGCGTTCATCCCTGATATCGAAAAAACATTGACGCCTATTGTGATCGGAAGGTGAATCGTCCCATGCGGTTTTCCACTGTGCGGCGGTCGTGATTCCTGCGTCCTGACACGCGTTGCTCAGAGTGGGATAAGAGGCGTGGTGGCCACAGGCTGAAGTGCGATACCAGCCCCAGGCATCCATTGGGTAGGAGCACAGATAGTTCACATCGATTTTGTCGGTGGGCGATTCAAAAATCGGGTAGAAAATCAGGCCGTTAGCATTTCCCCAAGCCAGCTTGCCGAAGTTATCGTCGGCTCGCAGATAGGAAAACGACACGCCTTTATGCGCCACGGCCGTCGGGCTGGGGTCCCAGACTTTGTAGACGTTGGCCGGGTCTTTGGTCGTAACGCGCAAGGTCACGCCAGAACACAAAAATGCCGGTTGTGAGTTGGAGTTATTGCAGTTGGGGACCTTGCGGTTATAAAGCACATTCAGTTGATCGGCGATCTGTTGACCCGCCAGGACCGAAGGCGTGCCTTGGGGGTGATCGGGCGTTGAACCAGTGGGCAGATGACTGCAACCGAACAGCAAGGCGACCCACAGAAATCCGATAAGTCTGTACATGACCTTCTCCCGAGTAACGCGATTTTGGCGTTCAGAGCACTTATGAAATCGCGAATATCTCGGGGTGGCTACTGTCAGAACTTACAGGTATTGCGCAATATCGGATAAACGGTATGGATGAGCAGCAGGTCAGCCGTCACGGATTGTCCGCCGTCACGACTTGATCGGACGGGACATAGGTAAAGATCGCCGTGCCGGAGGGCGAGGTGGGCAACGTCAGGCGAATAATCGGCACGACGATGCGCGGGTGGGTGGACTTGTAAAAATCCTGCTGGTTGTATCGAGCGTCGGCCAGGGCATTCTGTGTGCCGTCCGCCAGATAAAAGAACGCCATCAACGGCAGGGAATTGGGCTGCCCGCTGGGCCAGGTTTTGACCAGCAGTTCGTTTTGTTCATTGAAGCCTTGGGCGCCGAGCAGCGTTTTGGCTTGGACGAATTGATAGAACGCAGGACCTGCCTGGGCGTTTCTATCGTCCCTGACGTCGAAACCACAGGATTGGACATTGCGGGTGCTGGTCGGCCTGCTGTCCCACGCCGCTTTCCACTGTGCGGCGGTGGTGATCTTGGCCTCTTGGCAAACCCGGCTTTGGGGATCGTAAGACGCGTGGCGAGCACAGGGCGCGGTACGGTTCGAGGTCCAGGCGTCCATCGGGTAGGCGCACAGGTAATCGACGTCAAGCTTGTCGGCCGGTGACTCGAAGATCGGGTACAAAATGATGCCATTGTTCATGCCCCAGGCCCGTGCACCGAAATTTGAGTCGGCTCGCAAGTAGGAAAATGCAACGGCACCGCTGGCCACGGAGGCAGGGCTGGGGTCCCAGACCTTGTAGGTATTGGCCGGATCTTTGAGCGTGACGCGCAAGGTCACGCCCGAGCACAGGAACGCCGGTTGCGAGTCTTGCTTGTGACAGTTGGGAAACCGCCGGCCGTATAGCTCATTGAGTTGAGTCGCGATGGCCGGGCCGGCCATCGCCTGGCTCAGCGGTTTCGTCGTCTCGGCCGCGTCAAGGGGTAGCTGGCTGCCACTCACTGTGAATGCGACACATAGAAGTGCAATTTTTTTGTCCATGACGATGCCCATGCGTTTGCGAGATACCCAGGACCCTACGGGTATCAAGCGCTCGAATAGACACCTTGGCTACTGTCAGAACTTACAGGTAAGCGCCTGTTTCGGATGAACGGCGCGGCTGTGAGTCCTCACTGCGATCAGTCCGCCAAGGCAAAAACCACGGCGGCCCGAGCATGAAGCTCGGTGGTGTCGAGCAGCGGCAACGGGCTGTGCTCGGGCTTGATCAGCAGACCGATTTCGGTGCAACCGAGAATAATCGTCTGTGCGCCGCGCGCGGCCAGCGAATCGATGACCCGCTGGTAGACCTGGCGCGAGGTGTCGCTGATGACGCCCACGCACAGTTCGTCATAGATGATCCGATGCACCGCCAGGCGTTCTTCGGCGTCCGGCACCAGCACGGTCAGGCCCTGGTCGGCCAGACGTTGCTTGAGGAAATCCTGTTCCATGGTGAAACCGGTGCCGAGCAGGCCGACCGTCAGGGTTTCGGCCGCCAACGCCGCCTGCGCCGCCGGATCGGCAATGTGTAGGAACGGAATGTTGATCGCGGCCTGAATCGATGCGGCCACTTTGTGCATGGTGTTGGTACAGAGCACCACGCACTCGGCACCGCCGGCTTCGAGCCTGCGCGCTGCGTCCACCAGGATGGCCGCCGCGTCATCCCAGCGACCGGCGTGTTGAGCCTGTTCCACCGGACCGAAATCGACGCTGTACATCAGCAACTGCGCCGAGCGCAACGGCCCGAGGCGGTCACGGACCTGCTGGTTGATCAGTCGATAGTATTCGGCGCTGGACTCCCAGCTCATGCCGCCGATTAGGCCGATGGTACGCATTGCAGTCTCCCGATGACGTCACCCGCCGGAAAGGGCGGGCCGTCACGGAGTGTCCAACCGTTCGCGCTGGGTTGCCAGCACAATTTGAACGGTGGCCGACCACGGTCGTTACACGTCCTCCCGCAGGTACCAGGAAAAGATGAGCGGCTCGGTGGCACCTTTTTTCTTCATGTTGTAGTTCCACATCACCGACCGCCCGCGATTTTCCGTCAGCCACATCTGTGGAATGCCAACGTTGGTGTACTCGGGTTGGGTGACATCGATTTCGTCGGAGTCGCGGGTCGTGATACCCAGCAACCTGACCCGTACGGTGTATTGCCCGTCCAGCGTGGGGTAGTAAGCCCTGATATTGGTCCCCACCCGGGTGGGACCTTGCAGGATGTACTTTTGCCCGGTGACGGTCACATCGAGCTCATCGGACGGCAGGTTTTCGGTGGTGCCCGGCAACCTGACGGTGTAGGAGCACCCCAGTTTGCCGGGGCAGGCGTCGATCACTTCCGCCCGAGGCAGGGTAAATGTCAGGGTTTGCCCTGCATGACTGATGGTCTGGATGTCTGTGGAATAGGTGGTCACCCGGCCCTTGACGTACACCTTGACCATCTGGCCGGTCGCTGAGCCGGTGTAGTCCACGGTAATCGTCGCCGATGGCGCTTCGTAGAAATCCTTGACGAAGTTGAGGCGTGTCCCGTTCAGTTCTTTGGCTTCCAGCATTTTGGGGGCGTGCAAGATCAGCGGTGATGTCTGCAGGCGTACATCGAGGTAAGTGGTGGCGGATGTCGGGGAACGGTTATTGAGCAAGTCGACCACGTCGTAATAGATGGGCGTGCGTGGATTGTCGGTGGCGGCCGTGAAGTGGCTGGTGGTCAGGGTGGTCGTCACCACTGGCGTACCGGGTCCGGCCTCGCCCGGCAGCACCGTGCGGTCAATGGACACGGTGCCCAGGCGACAATGAATCCGGTCGCCGGCGCGTTTGTACGAATAGTTGAAACCGGTAATGACCCCGCGTGCGGCGCGCTGCGCATCAATGGGCTGGCCGATGACATCGGGAGGCAGGTCCAGGCGGACCGAGCCCTGGTCCGGTGCCCCAGGGCGGGGTGAAAAATACAGCACGTTCAAGGGGCGGTCCGGCCACTCGGGAGTGGAGGGATCACTGATGCGACTCACCGAATAATGAAGCGTGTTGACCCCTTCGCGCAGCAAGCCCTTGGGAATGTCCAGCTCTTGTCGCTGACCCAGTTGGGTGCGGTCGGTGATTTCATGGGTCACATTGGGCGACGATGAATTGTTGACGTAGATTCTTACCGTATCGTGCAGATCCATGTTGTCCCATGGGTCGATGACACACCCCAGCCCCCGTGGCTTGTCATCATAGAGCGACAGCGGAATTCCGCCGTCATGGGCTTGCGGATAGGTCACGGGAGGGTGCATCCCGGGAATCATCATTGGATAAATCTTGCGGGTACTCTCTTGGGTTTCGGGTGACTGTTCCATGGCAGGCTCCTTTTTCTCGGTGGCGCATATCACTGGCGAGGACAGGCTTCATCAAACACCCGGCACCCTGTGTTGCCTACTGTCAGATCTAACAGGTAGCCGCGCTTTTCCCCGGCAAAAGCCGACCGTTTATCTTTTTTTGTCGGGTACTGCCGGGGTAACGACGGGTTTTATTCGCACATCGGGTCTGTCGATCTGCCATGCTCAGGGTCCGCAGCACCGCTTCAACCAAAGGACCATCGCAATGGACGACGTACAGCAACTGGGTGAGATGCTTCGCCATTACGCAGACAGCGAAGCGCACAAGAAACAGCTGTTCGAGACGCAATCGGCGGTGTGGACCACCCGCATTGGCGAATTGTTCGGGCAGATCGAGCAGTGGCTGGAGCCGGTCAAGGCGCCGAATCTGCTGGAGGTCAGTCGCGAAGCCTATGTGGCGTTCGGCCCGAGCGTGGTGGTGGATACCTCGACCTTCAAGACCGAGAAACTGAGCATCGTGATCGCCGGCAAACCGGTGGAGTTCGTGCCGGACGTGATGGGCGCGGGCGGGCAGATTTCCCTGGCGGTGATGGGCTTGACCGCCGCGCGCTACGGCAGCATTTCCCTGGTGTGCCTGCCGCCGTCAAGCGACTGGCAATGGCGCAAGACCAACGGCCTGAAAGACCCCCACAACTTCGCCTTCAATGCGAACTTCCTGGCGCAGCAGTTGCAGAGCCTGATTCCGCGCGAGCGCGGGTAAGCCTGACTGACACCATCAATCCTGTGGGAGCAGGCTTGCTCCCACAGGATTGATGGTGACGATCACATCTCCATATTGATCCAACCCCGCTTTGGCTCTTCCGGGGCCACCGCATTGATCTTCTTGCCGGTGGCCACTTCGACCCGCCGTGCCACCTCCGGGTCATCGGCAAACGGCATCAAGCTCGCCTCGTCCAGACTTTGCGCCGAGTGACGCCGCACGCAATAGGCGATCGCCAGCGCCAGGCTGAGCATTCCCAGGGCATCCATTAAGAAATCGATCATGCGATCTGCGCCTCGCGTTCCGCCATACGCACGTCCGCCACCCGCACCGTGCGCCAGACGTTGTAGGCCATCAGCAACATGCCGCTCAAGAAAAACACCCCGCCGATAAAGCGCACGACGTAACCCGGATGACTGGCCTGCAGGGCTTCGACGAAGGAGTACGTCAGGGTGCCGTCGTCGTTGATCGCCCGCCACATCAGGCCTTGGGTGATGCCGTTGACCCACATCGAGGCGATGTACAGCACGGTGCCGATGGTCGCCAGCCAGAAATGCGCATTGATCAACGGCGTGCTGTGCATCTGCTCGCGGCCGAAGATTTTCGGCACCATGTGATAGGTCGCGCCGAAGGTGATCATCGCCACCCAGCCGAGGGCGCCGGCGTGGACGTGGCCGATGGTCCAGTCGGTGTAGTGCGAGAGGGCGTTGACGGTCTTGATCGCCATCATCGGCCCTTCGAAGGTCGACATGCCGTAGAAGGCCAGGGACAGCACCAGGAAGCGCAGGATCGGGTCGCTGCGCAATTTATGCCAGGCGCCGGACAAGGTCATCATGCCGTTGATCATCCCGCCCCAGCTTGGCGCCAGCAGGATCAGCGACATCGCCATGCCAAGAGACTGTGCCCAATCCGGCAGTGCGGTGTAATGCAAGTGGTGCGGACCGGCCCAGATGTACAGGGTGATCAGCGCCCAGAAGTGCACGATCGACAGGCGATAGGAATACACCGGCCGCCCGACCTGTTTCGGCACGAAGTAATACATCATCCCGAGGAACCCGGTGGTCAGGAAAAAGCCCACCGCGTTGTGCCCGTACCACCACTGCACCATGGCGTCGGTGGCGCCGGAATACACCGGGTAGGACTTGAACCAGCCCACCGGAATCGACAGGTGATTGACCACGTGCAGCATGGCGATCACCACGATGAACGCGCCGAAGAACCAGTTGCCGACATAGATGTGCTTGGTCTTGCGCTGCACCACGGTGGTGAAGAACACGATGGCGTAGGCGACCCAGACCACCGTCATCCACACCGCGCCGGAGAACTCGATCTCGGCGTATTCCTTGGTGGTGGTGTAGCCCAGCGGCAGGCTGATCAGCATGATCACGATCACCGATTGCCAGCCCCAGAAGGTGAAGGCGGCGAGGGTGTCGCTGAACAGCCGTACCTGGCAGGTGCGCTGCACCGCGTAGTAACTGGCGGCGAACTGCGCGCTGCCGGCGAAGCCGAAAATCACCAGGCTGGTGTGCAGCGGACGCAGCCGGCCGAAGGTGGTCCACGGCAGGTCGAGGTTCATTTGCGGCCACACCAGTTGCGAGGCGATCCACACGCCCATGGCCATGCCCACCACGCCCCAGAACACGGTGGCGATGACGAATTGGCGGACGACCTTGTAGTTATAAGCCTGTCCGATTGCTGTTGTGCTCATGCTCATTCTTCCACGGTTACACGTCTTGCCAGGCCACCCGGTCTGGCATGGGATGCACTGTAGAAACTGCGCCGCAAACAAAACAGACTCAGAAAAACAACATTAATAGGGAGCAGATCGCCTGCATGCCTGCGGCCATATGCCGCGCCCTGATACGCTATTTTGCGGGTTACCTGAATCTGTAACGGACTGCGGCGCAGGTCCATAGTCGCTGCCTTGAGCCGAGCCCAAGAGCTAGCTGTTCCGCCAAACCCTTGTGGGAGCTAGCCTGCTAGCTCCCACAAGGGGAAGTGATGGCTGCATGCCCCCTGATGAGGTAGCCCCATGTATCAATACGACGCCTATGACCGGGCCCTGGTCGGTGAACGGGTCGCGCAGTTTCGTGACCAGGTCGAGCGTTTCAGTGCCGGTGAATTGAGCGAAGAAGAGTTCCTGCCGCTGCGCCTGCAAAACGGCCTGTACCTGCAAAAGCATGCCTACATGCTGCGGGTGGCGATTCCCTATGGCACCCTTGGCGCCCGGCAGTTGCGCACCCTGGCGAGCATCGCCCGGGATTACGACCGGGGCTACGGCCACTTCACCACGCGGCAGAACATGCAGTTCAACTGGATCGAACTGGCCGAAGTGCCGGACATTCTCCAGCGCCTGGCCGACGTGGACATGCACGCGATCCAGACCTCCGGCAATTGCGTGCGCAACATCACCACCGAAGCCTTCGCCGGGGTCGCCGCCGACGAACTGATGGACCCGCGGCCGCTGGCGGAATTGCTGCGCCAGTGGTCGACCATCAACCCGGAATTCCTGTTTCTGCCGCGTAAGTTCAAGATCGCCATTTGCTCGGCCGAGCAGGACCGCGCGGCGATCATGATGCATGACATCGGCCTCTACCTGTATCCGGGCGCCAACGGCGAAAAGCTGCTGCGGGTGATCGTCGGCGGGGGATTGGGGCGCACACCGATCCTCGGTTTGCCGATTCGCGAAGGCCTGCCGTGGCAGCACTTGCTGTCTTACGTCGAGGCGGTGCTGCGGGTCTATAACCGCTACGGTCGGCGCGATAACAAATACAAGGCGCGGATCAAGATCCTGGTCAAGGCCTTGGGTATCGACGCCTTTGCCCGGGAAGTCGAAGAGGAATGGCAATACCTGATGGACGGCCCGGCACAACTGACCGACGCCGAATACCAGCGGGTAGCCAGCGCCTTCGTGCCGCCCACCTATCGCGACCTGTCCAACACTGACCTGGCGTTCGGCACCCATCTCAGCGAAAGCCCGGCCTTCGCCCGTTGGGTGTTGCGTAACGTGCAGCCGCACAAGGTGCCGGGTTACGCCAGCGTGGTGCTGTCGACCAAGCCCGGCGGTGATGCGCCGCCCGGGGATGTGACTGCCGAACAGATGGACGCGGTCGCCCTGTGGTCCGAGCAGTTCGGCTTTGGCGAGATTCGCATCGCCCATGAACAGAACATCGTCCTGCCGGATGTGCCCAAGTCCGACCTTTACGCCCTCTGGTGCCTGGCCTGCGAGCAAGGCCTGGGCAGCGCCAATATTGGCCTGTTGACCGACATCATTGCCTGCCCGGGTGGCGATTTCTGCGCCCTGGCCAACGCCAAGTCGATCCCCATCGCCCAGGCGATCCAGGCCCGTTTCGACGACCTCGACTACCTGCACGACCTCGGCGATATCAGCCTCAATATCTCCGGCTGCATGAACGCCTGCGGTCACCACCACATCGGCAATATCGGCATCCTCGGCGTCGATAAGAACGGCAGCGAGTGGTACCAGATCACCCTCGGCGGCGCGCAAGGCAAGCACAGCGCCCTGGGCAAAGTCATTGGCCCCTCGTTCAGCGCCGATGAAGTGCCGGAGGTGATCGAACGCATCATCGACACCTTTGCCTGCTACCGCGAATCCGAGGAGTTGTTCGTCGACACCGTGCAACGGATCGGCCTGGAACCGTTCAAGGAAGCGGTGTACCCCAAGGCGCTGGAGGTGTCGGCATGATCAATCTGCTGCGTTTGCAGGAGGGCGTTGCCAGTGTGGTTACGGACGATCCTTGGACCTTGATCATGGACGGCGACGGTGAGCGGCCGCCGGGGCCGCTGATCTTGCCGATGGCGATCTGGCTGCAACAACCTGATGCGCGACAGGGTGTCTGGCTGGGTCCCGATGACGAGGCGCAGAGCCTCCAGCCGTGGCTGACGCAGATTCCATTGATCGCCGTGGATTTCCCCAGCTTCCGCGACGGCCGCGGCTACAGCCAGGCCTACCTGTTGCGCACCCGACTGGGCTGGCAAGGCGAGTTGCGCGCCATCGGCGATGTGCTGCGCGATCAGTTGAGCCACATGCGCCAATGCGGCTTCGACAGCTTCGCCGTGCGGGCCGACAAGTCCGCGGAAGATGCCCTGAAAGGTTTGGCGGGGATGAGCGTGTTGTATGGACGCTCGGTGATCGAGCCGAGGCCGTTGTTTCGGCGGCGGTGAGGTTGTAGGGACTGGGCCTGAGCTCGAGATTAGGCTGAGAGGCTATGTCAGTGGCTGTTGATGTGGCTTCTGCAGTCGCTTTTGATCTGGATTCTGTGGTGAGGGGGCTTGCCCCCGTTGGGTCGCGCAGCGGCCCCAAAAAATCTGATGGCGCCATGGTGCTGGGAGATTTTCAGGGCCGCTTCGCGCCCCAACGGGGGCAAGCCCCCTCACCACAAGGAGAGTAGACCCCTCAGGTCATTTCAACGCCGCATCGCTTTTGCATTGGCTTTTGTAGTGGCTTTTGATCTGGCTTTTGATTTGGCTTCTGTGGTGAGGGGGCAAGCCCCCTCACCACAGGGAGAGTAGCCCCCTCAGGTCATTTCAACGCCGCGTCGCTTTTGCATTGGCTTTTGCATTGGCTTTTGCAGTGGCTTTTGATCTGGCTTTTGATCTGGATTCTGTGGTGAGGGGGCTTGCCCCCGTTGGGTCGCGCAGCGGCCCCAAAAAAACCTGACCAGAACAAGCCCCTCACCACAGGGGCGTAGACCCACCGGGTCATTTCAACGCCGGGTCACCCATGTTCATTTTCTTCCACCCCTGCAACAGCACCTGCGCCTTGGGTTCTTGCCCGCTGTCGAGGTAGTACTGGATCAACGACAACCGTGCATTGCGATTAGCCGGTTGCAGCTTGAGCAGTGCTTCCAGCTGTTCACAGGCTTCATCGACCTTGCCCGCGTCGTGCAGCGCCACCGCCAACACATAGCCGAATTGCCCGCTCTGCGGTTCCAATTGTGCGGCTTTGCGCAGGAACGGCAGGGCCTGGGCCTTGTTGCCCGCGCGGATCAGCGCCAGGCCCTGGGTGTGTTGCAACAGCGCGGCGTCCGGGTGTTCCTTCAAACCAGTGGCCAGCAAGGCCTCGGCTTCGTCGCCCCGGCCATTGGCCCCCAGCCATTGCACCAGCGTCACCAGCGCCGGATAGAAATCCGGGTCGCGCAACAGTGCCGTGCGCAGGGCTGGCTCGACTTGGGACGTGCGGCCACTGGCCTGGTAGAGCATCGCCAGGTTGAGGTTGGCTTCGGCCCGTTCGCCGAGGCTGTTCTGCACCGCTTCGTATTCGGCGATGGCGGCGTCCCAATCCGCTTCGGCGACACCCAGGGCGGTATTGGCGACGCTCAACAGATCCCGCGCCACGACGATTCTTACCGCTTTGACCGGGTCCTTGAGCAGCGGGATCAGCAACGGCGCCCGTTCCGCCGGAGGCAAGAAGGCGCTGATGGCCCGCGCGGCACTTTCGCGCACTTGTGGCGCCGAATGGCCGAGGTCCTTGGTCGCCAGTTTCAGCGCCTGTTCGCTGGGGTACAACGGCAGTTCCGCCAGCAGCGTGGCGCGTTGGATCGCGGGCAGGTTGCTGCGTTGCAACTGTTCGTAGAGCGCGTCGGCGGCGCCCGGTTGGCCGTTGCGGATCAGCCACAGGCTTTCGTCGTAGCGCGGCGCTTGCAGCTCGGATGACGGGCGGGTCCACAACTTGAATTGCTCAGTCACCCGGTCGCCGGCCTTACCTTGATGACAGGTCAGGCACGCGTCCGGCGTCCCGAGTTTTTTCGCCCGTTCGGGGTTGGGGATGCTGAAACTGTGGTCATGCCGGAAATCGTTGCCCATGTAGAACTTGCCGGGCATGTGGCAATCCACGCACTGCGAGCCGGGCTGGCCCATGGTGTGGCGGGTGTGTTCGATGGAATCGTAGTTCTTCGCTTGAAGGCCCTTGCCATCGACCCCTTCGACGGCGGTTTTGCCGGCGGTGTTGTGGCATTGCAGGCAAACGCCATTGCCCGGTGCCTTCAGCTCGGTGCTGTGGGGATTGTGGCAATTGCTGCAGCGCACGCCTTTGTCGAACATCTTGCTTTGGGCGAAGGAGCCGTGCTCGAACACTTCGTCCTTGATCTTGCCGTCGAGGGCGTACAACTCGCGGGTCAACAGGCTCGGCAGATAGTCATCCATCAAGCGCTTGCCCACGGTATAGCCGTCCCCCAGCGGCGCGCGGCGGGAATGGCAGCGGGCGCAGGTCTCGATTTCGGTGGTGGCGTTCTTGTCCTTGAGGTCGACGGCAAACCCGGCGTGGATCAGGTCGGTTTTCTTTGCGGTCCAGGCCAGGTGATTGGAGGCTGGCCCGTGACAGGCCTGGCAACCGACCCCAAGGCTGTTCCATTGGCTGTCGAAGCTGTTTTTCGCCCCATCGAAATGGCGCTTGAAGCCGGTGGTGTGGCACTCGACGCACATGAAGTTGGCGTTCTGACTCGGCTTGCTCCAGTGCAGCGGATTCTTGAAGTTCACACCCTGGCCCGGATACAGGTGAAACCAGCGGTTTTTTTCGGTATCCCAGGCCACGCCCAAGGCTTGCAGCCGACCCTCGCCGACCTCGATCAGGTATTGCTGCAACGGTGCGATGCCGAAGGTGTAGGCGACTTTGAAGTCGGCGTTCTTGCCGTCGAGGCCGGGGGTGTTGACCCAGAACTCATCACCCTTGCGCAGGAATTTCGTGGTTTCGTTCTCGCCTTTGAAACTGGCCTGGTTGAAATCGCCGAGCATGGTTTGCGCGGTCGCTGGCTGCATCGCCAATTGGTGGTGCGAGCCTTGCCAATCCTTGGTCTGTTGCAAGTGGCAACCCTGGCATTGTTGCTCGTCGACAAAGGTCGCCGGCGGCAGCTTTGCCGGCACGACAGCGGGCGCCGCGACCTGGGCAATCGGCGTGGGGGCGGGTGCCAGGGCGGGCATCGGTTTGCTGCTGCTGAGAAAGAACCACAGCCCGGCCAATATCAGCAGCAACACGGCGGCAGCGACAGGGTAGAAATAGCGGATGATCGAAGCGGGGGGCGAATCAGGCTTGGGTGCAGCGGTTTTTTTCTCAGGCTTGCGCATTACGACTTCCGTTGTCCGAGTGCGTTGGCCCTGTGGGCGCGCTTTTTTCTGCTCCGTGCAGCTTTGCCGGATGACGGGCGTCTGTCAAATGCGCGGTCGCACACGGGTATGAATATTTGGCTTTCAGCCGGCAAGCCGCTGATTGTTGGCTATAACTACCTTTCTGGTTCCTTACCATTGTTGGCTGCCTGACAGGAGTTACCGCATGAAACTTGCCTTAATGATGAGCACCCTGTGCATCGCCTCGATCGGGGTAGTGGGTTGCTCCAGCAAAGTGGTCGAGCCCGACCAGTACTCCGGTTTTCTCAAGGACTACAGCCAGCTCAAGGAGGCCAAGTCACCGTCCGGTGCCGAGGTGATGCGCTGGATGGACCCGAAACTCAACGTCAATCAGTTCACCAGTGTCTACATCGAACCGACTCAGCTCTACCCCAAGCCGCAAGCCACGGTGAAGATCCCGCAAGCGACCTTGAATGGCATCACCAGCTACTACGACCAGGCGCTCAAGCGTGAATTGGGCAAATCCCTGCCGCTGGCCAGTGGTCCCGGCCCGGGCGTGATCGTGGTGCGCGCGGCGATCACCGCCGTCAGCAGCAAGACCGAAGGCCTGAAACCTTATGAAGTGATTCCGATCGCCCTGGTGGCCGCCGCCGTCAGCACCGCCAGCGGTATCCGCGATCAGGAAACCACCCTGGCCACCGAAGCGGTGTTCCTCGACGGCGGCAACAACCATGTGGTCGCCCAGGTGGTGCGCAAAGGCACCGGCAAACCGCTGGCGAACGAGTCCCAGGTGATGAAGGCCGATGATGTGAAAAGCGTGATCGATGGCTGGGCGTCCGACCTGCATCAGTCGTATCTGAAGCTCAAGAAGTAAGTGGGTGATCCTGGTGGGAGAGAGCCGGCTCGCTCCCACCGCTGCTTAAAACTGCACCCGCGCCAGGCGGTTGTAGTGGCTGATCATCGAGTCATAGCCCCGCGTCACGGCGTAGTAGTCATCGCTCAAACGCTGCGGTTCGGCCTTATTGCGCCAGTCCTGATGCAAGGTGTTGAGCGCATCGAGGTAGTGCTGGCTCGGCCCGATCAGGTCGTCCCACAACGCTCGCGCATCCTCGGCACTTTTGCTCGGCAGCAACGCAGAGCGAAATTGCTGCTTGGCCGCCCAGGCCCGTTGCAATTGCTCGGTGGCGCTGCCCAGTTGCTCCGGTGTCAGGCTGCGATTCTTCAGGCCGTCGCTGAGCTGATTGAGGGTGTCCCGGGCCTGGATCATGTACGCCAGCAAGTGCCAGTGAATGTCGTGATGCAAGCGTGCTTCGATCAGTTGCAACTGCCCGCGACGCTGTTCCAGGTCCAGGCGTTCGACCTGCTGGCGCAGCGGCGTTGAAGCGTCGAGGTAGGCCTGCGCCTGGGTTTGCCACGACGTCTCGGGTTCCGTGGTCGGCGGGCCGCCGGGGGCCAGGCGTTTGCTCTCGTAGTAGTCGATCCGCGCGGTCAGCGGCGCTACGTCGCGCAACGCCTGGACGTAACGGTCGGCCAGGGTCGCGAGAGGTAGTTCAAATTGCAGGATCGTCAGCTTGTCGCTGAGCTTGGCCGAGCAGTAGTCGCCTTGCAGGGTGCGCAGGTCGTTCGAGCGGTCGTCGGCGTAATCACGACGGTCGGCGATCCACTGTTCGATCGATTGCTTGCCGCGCTGGGTGACATACGCCTCGTAAGACAGGCGCCAGCGCACGTCGACACGGTTCAGGCACTCCACCAGCGGATTGAGCGCGTTGGCCTCGGCGGTGAGCGGCGCGTCGCGTTGGTCCAGCCACAAATCGACCCGGGCAATTGGTTTGCTGGCGCCGGTCAGGCCCATCAACGTCAGCATCAGCACCAGGCCGATGGGGAATAGCCAATTCGGATTCATGGCCGACGCTCCTGGGGATACCACTGTGCAGCGGTGGCCGGGACGCTGCAATCGACGGCGTCGGCGGGCATCCGGCTGCACCAGCGTTCGGCCCAGGGTTGCAGGCCTTGGTTGCGATTGACCGAACCCTGGTTGGAGATGATTTTCGCCACGCCCAGGCCGGCGATCAGCAGCACCACGCCGAGCGTGATCAGGCCGCGTTTGAGCCAGGGGCTCGGACGCTGCCAGGACACCCCCGGGCTGATCTCCCGTCGGCGCAGCAGGCCGACACCGATGACGGTCGTCAGGTAGGTGGCGCTGGCCAGTACGCCGAGCACCTTGCCCAAGGCCAGGCTCATCAACAGGTGCGGCAGCAGATCCTGCAACACGCGGAACGGCGGGTCGTCAGGGCTGAAGCCGGGCAGGGTGCGCCGGCTCAAGCGTTCGTCGAGGGCGCCGTAGTGCTTCACCCCTTGGCGGGCCAGCCAGTCGAGGCCAAAACCCACGGCGGCAAACAGCACCGTCCAGAACACCGTGACGCCGAGCACCTGGCCCAGGCGAATGCCGGTGCCAGCCTGGCTCAACACGGTGGCGAACAGGCAAGCCAGGCCGAGGCCCAGGTATATCGGCCAGCCATCGAAATGCGGTTCCCAGTCCCGCCAGAAGAACGGCGTGCCGCCGGGCAGGGACGCGGCGACTTGCGGATGACTGGCGTACAACTCGGCACTGAGCACACGGCAGGCGGCCCAGTCGTCGACGTCGAAACGCCGGGCCAGCGAGCGCCGCTGGCGAAAACTCATGGGCGCCAACAGCAGGCGCGCCGCCCGGCGTTCGGCGGTGGAGCCGGGCTCTTGCGCCAGTTGCCGTTGCTGGGCGATGAACAGCGGGGCTTGCTGGCGGCGCAGCAGGCGTTCCCAGTCCTGCTTGGCGCAGGGATTGTCCGCACCCGAATGCCAGCCTTGGCCAGCGCACACCACGTCGAAAATCTCCGGCAGCCACTGCGGGCTGTCCAGCAGCAACCGCGCGAGCAAACGGTTCAGCCATTCCCGGCGTTGCAGGCTGCTGAGCCAGCGTTGCGCGACATAGCGCTGGTACAGCGAGGTGAACAGCGCGGTTTGCGCCAGCGCGGCGCGCAGTTGCTGTTCGACGTTAGCGAGGCGTTGTTCCTCCAGCTCGTCGACCAGGTATTGCGGGAGTTCCAGCCGCTGCCACGCCGTCAACCAGTGAAAACGCGCCATGCACGCATCCAGCAATTCCTCGGCCCCGGACGGATCACCCACGCAATGGCGCAACAGGGCGCTTTCCAATTCCGCCAGCGTGCCGTCGGCCAGCGCTTGTTCACAGGCCTGTTCCAACTGATCGAGGGTCATGACGCCGAAAGCGTGGTCGGCCTGATGCGCCGTCGCGCGTTCGATCACCGGTTGGTCGCTGGACTCATCGAACCAGAGTTCCTGGTCGTCGGACTCGTCACTTTCTTGCCAGGCCAAGGCCTGTTCGTAGGCTTCGCGCAGGCGCTGGAACCCGACCGGGTCATCATCCGGGCGGGTCTGTTTGAGCAACTGGGCATATTGGCGTTTGATACGGCGCGTATCGGCGTCAGCCGGCAGGCCGAGGACGGTCCAGCAATTCATTGCGTGTGCAGCTCCATGAAATCCCTGACGCGATCCAGTGATGGCAATTTGGTTTTGCGCACCCTACCTGTTTCTCGGCAAAAAGTCCTGCGGGGCTTGCACCCGGGATTGCGGACCGTCCGGGACGGCAACTGTCGTCGTCACTGCCCTCCAAACCAGCGGTAATACGGGTTGCCGCCGTCCCCGGCCATGACCTCGCGCATGTCCCGGGCCCAAGCGTCGCGATCACCGTCGTAGGCGTGCAGGCTGGCGCGGTAGAACTGCATCAGGCGTTGCTGGTGAACGTTCATGCGTTCGCTGAATCCTCCGTCGGCGTTGACCAGGGGCGGGGCGCTGCGCTGGTCGAGCAGGGCCGGCAGGACCCGGGTGATTTCCTTGGCCCGGACCCAGGGTGCGTATTCGATCCGCGGTTGATCGTCGGTGACCGGCAAGGCTTCGCCGGCAAAGCGTTCCAGGCCCTGGCGATCGGTGACCCAGGTGGCCAGCAGCGCGGCGGCGGAACCGATACCTACGTCCTGCAAGCTGCTGCGCACCGATTCCTGTTGGAAACGCTGGGTGATGCGCGCCGCGTCCAGGCTGATCGGCTGCAACGAACCGACCAAGAGCATTTCGTGGAACTCGCTGGTCCACAGGGTGGCGTAGGGGAACACGTCGAGGAAACTGCGCACCAGCGCTCGGGAGTCGTCGATGTTTTGCGTCGGCAATGGCAGCCATTGCGCCACCAGCCCTTGCGGCTCCAGACGGCGCGCGGCCAACTGGTAGAAGTCCCGGGAATACAGGTTCACCACGCCGGCGGCGGAGGGCGGTGGCGGTTCGAGGGTGATCAGGTCGTAGCGCTGAGCGTTGCGCAGCAGTTCCTGACGACCGTCGCGCAAGCGCACCTCGACACCGGGCTCGGCCGCCGCGTTGAAGTTGCCTTTGAACAGCGGTGCAGCCTTGACCACCGACGGCAGCAATTCCGCCACTACGCGGTGCTCCAGGCCCGGATAGCGAGTCAGCGCGCCAGCGGTAATGCCGGTGCCGAAACCGATCACCAGCGCCGAGCGCGGTTCGCCGTTGTGGATCAACAGCGGCAACAGTGCCTGGATACGCATATAGCGCAGCGACGGCATGGCATCCCCGGTGTTGGAGACCCCTTGAATGTACAAACGCTGGAACGTGTTCTGCCCGCGACCCTGGGTGACCACCGCCACCGTGCCGCCGCGACCTTCTTCGTAAAACGCCAGTCTGGCGTTCTGCGCCCCCGGCAACAGGCTGGCGAGTTTGTTCACCGGGGTGAATACCGCCACGGCCACCGACAGCAGGCCGACGGCGACCACCGCTTGGCGCCGACCTTTCTTCACCCCATGGCCCTTGCGCACCGCGAAATAGCCGACGGCAGCGGCGATGATCGCCAGCAGGCCAAGGGTGCGCACCAGGCCGAGCCAGGGGATCAGCACAAAGCCACAGAGCATCACCCCAAGAATCCCACCGAGGGTGTTGAACGCCACCACCGCGCCGACATCCTGGCCGACCTTTTGTTGACCGACACTCAAGCGCAGCGCCAGCGGAAAAGCCGCGCCCAGCAGCAGGGTTGGTACGAACACGATGCTCAGCGCCGCCACCGCGAACCGCGTGCTCATGCCCACGAGTTCGCTGGCGCCGAGGCTCAACACCCAACTTTCCCCGACGCTTTGTGCGACCACCAGCCAGCGGCCAAGCAGGGCAATTTCCAGCAACGCGATCAACCCCGCGCCGGCAATCAACAGCCCGAACACGCCCCAGGGATCGCGAATTCGCGCGACCCGGCGCGACAGCAACAGGCTGCCGAGAAACAACCCGGTGAGGTAGGTGGCCAACACCACGGCGAAGGCGTAGGTGCGGGTGCTCATGAATTGCACGATGGACTGCGACCACACCACTTCGTAACCCAAGGCCACGCCGCCAGCGATGGAATACAGCCACAGGGCAAGGCGATCCGGGGCTTGGCTGGCGGGATGCCGGGCCGCGACGGCGGGCAGTGGCGAATGATGCCGCTGCAACCACAGCGCGCCAGCGGCCGCCAACAGGTTGAGCACCGCGGCGGCCACGGCGCTATCGCGTACGCCGAGGGTGGCGATGAGCAGGAACGCGGCAAGCAAGGTCCCGGCAATCGCGCCGGCGGTGTTCGCCGCATACAACTGACCGCCAGCCTTGCCCAATTGCTGCGGATCGGCCGCCAGGGAGCGCACCAACACCGGCAACGTGCCGCCCATCAACAACGCGGGAATGCCCACCAGGGCAAAGGGCAACACCCAGGCCAGCAGGCCGATTCGGGCTTCCAGCCAGGCAAACGGACTGGCCGCCAGGCTCATGGCCACCGTCGCGCTGACGCCGATCAGCGCCACCAGCAACTCCAGCCCGGCATACAACAACACCGGCCGTTGCAAACGATCTGCCCAACGCCCGAACAGCCAGCCGCCCAGCGCCAGCCCGGCGAAAAACGCACTGATCCCGGTGGTGATGGCATACACCTCGACCCCGACCACCAGCGACAGCTGCTTGATCCACAGCACCTGGTACACCAGTGCTGCGGCGCCGGAGACGAACAGCAACAGGGCCGGGATCAACAACGTGGGGGCGGCGATGGCGACTGGGGTGGTCAAGGTTGAAGGCTTGCGGGCGACACGTGTGGGCATTGAGTTGTTGCCTTGTTCGGGTTCAAGAGCTGCTGAGTCAGGTCGGGCCTCATCGCGGGCAAGCCCGCTCCCACAGGGATCTTTGATGTAATGAAGATCCACTGTGGGAGCGAGCCTGCTCGCGAATGATCCAGCTAAAAATTAGGCCGCCCGCCACCAGGGACGAGCGGCAGTCTTACGCTGTTACTGCGCCGGTTGGTTCTTCATTTTTTCCGCAATCTTGGCATCTACCGCTGCACGAATCTGGTCGATGCTGAAGCTCGCCGGTTTCTGGCTTGGCGGGTACTCGATGAAGGTTTGCAGGAACTCCGCCGATTTGGTCACCGCCACGGCGCCGAGGTAAACGTTTTTGGTGGTCCAGTCGTAATACTGATCGGACACCACGTCGGCGCGCTCATACGGGTCCATCCTCAGGTTGAGGATTTTCGGCACCCGCAGGCACACGAACGGCTCGCTCCAGACTTTGAAGCCACCGGGTTCGCGCTGTTCGCAGAACACCGCTTTCCAGTTATCGAAACGCACCGACACCAATACGCCGTCGTCGTTGAAGTAGAAGAACTCCTTGCGCTCGCCTTTAGGCTGTTGCCCGGTGAGGTAGGGCAGTTGGTTATAGCCGTCCAGGTGGACTTTGAAATTGCTGCCGCCCGTGGTCGGCGCCCAGCCTTTCAACAGCTTGTCCTTCACCCCGGGGTCGCCCGCCGCGGCCAGCAGGGTCGGGAACCAATCCATGCCCGAGAACATCTCGTTAGAGACTTCGCCGGCCTTGATCTTGCCCGGCCAGCGAACGATCGCCGGCACCCGATAGGCGCCTTCCCAGTTGGAGTTTTTCTCGTTGCGGAAAGGCGTGGTCGCCGCGTCCGGCCAGGAGAACTGGTTCGGGCCGTTGTCGGTGGTGTAGACGACGATGGTGTTGTCGGCGATTTTCAGGTCGTCGAGGGTCTTGAGCAGTTTACCGACGTCACCGTCGTGCTCCAGCATGCCGTCTGCGTACTCGTTGCCGGGCATGCCGCTCTGGCCTTTCATCGAGTCACGCACGTGGGTGAACAAGTGCATGCGCGTGGTGTTCATCCAGACGAAAAACGGCTTGTCGGCCTTGGCTTGTTTCTCGATATAGGCCTGGGCCGCTGCGGTGGTCTCGTCGTCGATGGTTTCCATGCGTTTGGCGGTGAGGGCGCCGGTGTCTTCAATCTTGCCGTCGGCAAAACTGTGGATCACCCCGCGAGGGGTGTTGGCCTTGACGAACTCGGCGTCGTCCTTGGGCCAGTAGGGCCGTTCCGGTTCTTCTTCAGCATTGAGGTGATAGAGGTTGCCGAAGAACTCATCGAAGCCGTGGTTGGTCGGCAGGTACTCATCCTTGTCGCCCAGGTGGTTCTTGCCGAACTGGGCGGTGGCGTAGCCCTGGGACTTGAGGGCCTGGGCGATGGTGATGTCGCGTTTTTGCAGGCCGACCGGCGCGCCGGGGATGCCGACTTTCGACAGGCCGGTGCGCAACGGCGTCTGGCCGGTGATAAAGGACGAGCGCCCGGCGGTGCAACTGTTCTCCGCATAGTAGTCGGTGAACATCATGCCTTCTTTGGCGATGCGGTCGATGTTGGGCGTCTTGTAGCCCACCACGCCCATGGAATAGGCGCTGATATTGGTCTGGCCGATGTCATCGCCAAAGATCACCAGGATGTTGGGTTTCTCGGCGGCCCCGGCGGGTGCCGAGAGCGCCATCACCGAGGCGGCCACCAGGGCGAGCTTCGGTAGCCACGTGTGTATGCGAGTCATCTGACTGCTCCTTTCGCTAGCTTGAGTCGCGCTATTTGCGACCAACGTTTACTGCGGTCCTGCGTAACGCTTTTTCTTATTGCACCTGCTCTGTGGTGACGGGCTCGAAGGGGTAGATGCGGCGCCATTCAGCCGCCATATCGACGATCGTCCAGCCACGGGTTTTTGCTTCATCGAGGGCCTTGTCGAGACGCCCGACCTGGGATTGACGGTCATAGGCCCATTCGCGCTTGGCGTCGGTGTGATGCACCAGGCCCATCAAGCGCTTTCCCGGCCCGGCGGCGGTCCATTGCAGCATTTGCAGGTCGCCGTCGGAGTTGCCGAAGGCCAGGATCGGCCGGCGCCCGATCACCGCGTCGATGCTCTCCGGTTTGCCCGGGCCGTCGTCGTTGTGCGCCAATTTCGGAGTGCGCACGATCGAGGCCTTGCCGTCCTTGAACTGGAACGCGGTGACGAAGGTGGTGCCGATCACTTGCTCCGGCGGAATGCCGTAGACCTTCTCGGCGAAGGCACGCATGAACGCGGTGTCGCCACCGGAGACGATGTAGGTCTTGAAGTCCTGGCTGCGCAGGTAGTCGAGCATTTCCAGCATCGGCTGGAAGATCATTTCGGTGTAGGGCTTGCCGGTCTTCGGATGGCGGGCCTGGGTCAACCAGGTCTTGGCGTAATCGTCGAAGGCCTCGGTGGTCATGCCGGTGTGGGTGGCGCCGAAGATCTTCAGCAAGCCCTCCATGCCACTGGCGGCCAGGGCCTTGTGATCGTTTTCCAGCACGGCCTGGAACGGCTGGGTGGTTTTCCATTCCGGGTGTTGCGCCGCGGTGCGCTTGACCTCATCGAAGGCAAACAGCAATTCGAAGTAGGCCGGTTGTTCGCTCCAGAGAGTGCCGTCGTTGTCGAACACGGCGATGCGCTCGGCGGGTTTGACGAAGTCCTTGCTGGTCTGGTCAGTCACGGCCTGGACAAACTCAAGGATGGTTTTTTTCGCCGGACCGTCGTTCCAAGAGGGCAAGGGCTCGCTGGCGTGGGCCAACAACGGCAAGCTCAGGGCCAGGCCCAACAGCAGCATCAGGCCACGGTTTGGGTGCAGCGCAGGGGTCAGCGTCATGGGAAATCCTTCTCGTGAACGGGATTCAGCGGCCGCAGGGCCGATCGTCGTGCAGCGGGTGAAACGCCATCGGCCTGACGCTGAAGCGTAGCCAAGGAATCCTTGAATTGGCGCAGTGCCTGAGGGTCGGCGGACTGACGGCCGTAACGGTCGCTTAACAAACGTTGCGTGGCCGGCCCAAGACCAGCGATGGACAGCCCGAGACGACTGCGGCGCGCCCACAAGTACAGCGCGCCGAGTTGGCTGGGTTGGCCGTCGAGCTGGCCGGGAATCTGTCGCCAGGCGTAGGTCGCCGATTGTTCCCAGGCCGCTTGGCGGGCGCTGCGGCGTTGCTGAATTCGTACTCGCGCCCGTTGCCACCAGGGCCGCCCAAAATAGCCGAGGGCGATGGCGGTCAGCAGCAAGATCACCAGGCCAACGGTGTATTGCGACAGGTGAGCGCGGCTGTGCTGGCCGAGACGCTTGAGATCTTCGCTGAGGGAAAACACCGGCGCTGCGGCGGGCGCGGCAATTGCGTCGAACGTCACTGCCGAGGCTTCGGCGGTCGTGGTTGTCTGGCTGCTGCTGTCCCACCATTTCACGCGGATCGCCGGCAATGCGTGGCGGCCTTCGGTGTCGATGCGATAGGTCACGCTGTCGATGCGCTGGCCGCCGGTGATGCTGCCGCGACCATCGCCCAGGTTGCTGACTTGCGGTGTCTTCACGTAACGGCTCAGACCGTCGACCTGATCCAAGGCTGGCGCCGGCAACGCCATGGCCAGGGCGCCATCGGCTTGCAGGATCAAGGTGCGGGTAAAGCTGTCGCCGACCTTGAGCGGATTGGCCGACGGCACGACCGTCTGGCTAAAGCGCAACGCCTGGGCTACCAGCACCGGTTCGCCTGGGTTGAAACCCGGCGGCTGACTGGCGGCAAAATGCAGCGGCTGGCTCTGCGCGCTCAGTTCAGTGCTGGCCTGGCCGGGTTTGGCGCGCACGGTGAGCGCCGGGATGTCGAAACCCTGAGCCTGGTTGGGCGTAATCAAGTAGCTGTAGCGCAGGCCGCTGAAGCTTTTTCCGTTCAGGGTCTGGTTCAGGTGCTGGGCTTCGCCACCGGGCGACAGGACCAGGGCGCCGGGCAGTTTCAGGTCGGGCAGGGTGGCGGCGCTGGTGAACCAGCTGTCGGTGAGCACATCGACCTGGAGCTGCACCACTGAACCGACCATGATTTGAGTGGCAGGGTCGAGGTGGGCCTGGACGATGAGTTCGGGTTCGGCGGCTTGGGTCAGGGGGCTGAACAGGATGATCAGCAGTGCCGTGGTTTTTAGGGTGACTGGGCGGACGCCTTCGCGAGCAGGCTCGCTCCCACAGGGTTCACCGCGGTCCCTTGTGGGAGCGAGCCTGCTTGCGAATAAGACGACTCGGTCTTGGAGACTGCTCATGGCCGGCTTCCCGCTTGATCCTGAAGGCTGAACTTCTGCCGCAAGAACTTCGCCGGCGAGGTACTGAGGTTCTGCAACCACAGTTCATCGGACGCGGCCTGTTCGGTCTGTACCTGCTTGCTCTGGCCCTTGCCGGGAGCCTTGTCCATCTTGATCTCGTCGGGCTTGACCTCGGGGGCGTTCTGCGCGGCGCTGTCGGTGTCTTTTTCCAGGGCGATGGCCAGCGCCAAGTTGGCCGTGGCTTCCGGGAACTGTGGCTGCAACGTCAGCGCCTGCTGGTAGGCGGCGATGGCCTGATCGAACTTGAAGCGCCGCACATAAATGTTGCCCAAATAGAAGTAAGCCTGGGGCGTATCGAGCTGGGCGAAGCTGGCGAGGGCCAGGTCAAAATCCGCCGCGTTGTAAGCGGCGATGCCTTTCCAGTAGGGGTCGACAAAGTGCGCGGCGGCCGCTGGAAAATGCTCGTGTTCGAAGGCCCAGCGTCCTTGCTGGTCAGGGGTGAAGAAGGCGTCGGCCAAGGCGTTGGCCTGGGCTGGCGTCGGTTGCAGACCGACACCGAGCGCCAAGAGCAAACTGGCCATCCAGTTCAGGCTCCAGCCTTTGCGCACGCTGAACAGCGCGATCAACAGCAACGGCCAGCACAGCCAGTAACCGGCGTCTTTCCAGTGCAGTTCCCGCTGTTCGTCGCTGGCGGCCTGGAAATGCGCCTGAGCGTGCAGTTCGATCCAGTCCAGATCATCGTTATTCACCGTCAAGCTTCCCAGCGGTGCGCCCATGGCTGAGGCCAGTTGCTTGAGCCCGGCCTGATCGAAGCGGCCTAATTGCGGGCGGCCATTGGCGTCGATGCGCGGTTGGCCGTTGGCGTCGAGAATGATCCCGCCGTCGGTATTGCCCACGGCGAGGATCAGCACCTGCAAGGCACTGTCGGCGAGGGCTATTTTGACCTCGGCCAGTTGCGCGGTGTCGGCGCCATCGGTCAGCAGTACCAGGGTGCCCGGCGAGTGTTCGGCGGCCAGCAAGCGGTTGGCCTGGCCGATGACGGCGGCGACGTTTTTCCCCGGTTTGTCGATCAGGTCGGTGCCCAGGGCCTGGATAAACGTGTCGAGGAGCGCCGGGTCGTCGGTCGGCGGCAACACCAGGTGCGCACTGCCAGCGTAGGCGATCAACCCGGTGCGGGCGCCACTGCGGCGCTGGATCAGGTCATGCAGCGTGTGCTTTGCCGCTTCCAGGCGGCTGGGCGCCATGTCGCTGGCGTCCATGGACGGTGACAGGTCGAGGGCGAGGATCAGCGGTGCGCGGTTTTCCAGGAAGTCCGGGCGATCCTGCTCCCAGGTCGGCCCGGCGGCGGCCAGGGCGCCGAGGATCAGTAGCGCGCTGACCAGGTGCACCGGGCGTAGGCGTTGGTGGTCCTGCGGGGTGATCAGCAAGTGCGGCAATAAATGCTCGGCAATGTTGCCGCGCAGGCGCCGTTGCAGGTCTTGGCTGCGGCGCCAGAGCAGCGGCAACAGCGCGCCGAAGATCAGCAACAGCAGCCAAAACGGACGCAGGAAATGGAAGTCGCTGAGGTTGATGTCCATCTCAGGCCTCCCGGGGCTGGCGGGCGTGAAACAGACGCGGGCGCAGCAACGCGCCGAGGTGGTAAAGCGCAAGCACGGCCAGCGCCGCACCCAGCGGCCAGCCGAAGAGGTCGCGCTTGGGTTGATGGCTGAGGGTCTTCACTTGATGCGGGGTCAGGGTGTCGAGGGTGCTGTAGACCTGATCCAGGGCGTTGCGGTCTTCGGCGCGGAAGAAGCGTCCGCCGGTGGTGTTGGCAATCTGTTGCAAACCTTGCAGGTTGACCTTGGCCTCGCCGTTGGCGGTCGGATCGCCAATGCCGATGGTGTGAATCACCACGCCTTTGGCGGCGGCCATGCTCGCGGCGTGGTCCGGCGTGATCGCGCTGCTGGTGTCATTGCCGTCGGTGAGCAGGATCAGCACTTTTTCCTGTTCATGGGCCGCGTCGAGCATTTTCAGGCTGAGGCCGATGGCGTCGCCAATCGCGGTATTGGGCCCGGCCATGCCGATACCGGTATCGTCCAGCAACAACGACAGGCTGGCGTGGTCGAGGGTCAGCGGCGCTTGTGGGTAGGCGCCGCTGCCGAACACGATCAGGCCGAGGCGGTCGTCCTTGCGCTTGTCGATGAAGCCGTGGACCACTTGCTTGACCGCTGCCAGCCGATTGATTTTCTGGCCGTTGGCGTCGGTGAAATCAGTGGTTTCCATGGACTGGGAAATGTCGATGGCGAGCATCAGGTCGCGCACCGGTTGCTGGCGTTCGATGGGTTTTTCGACGTAGACCGGTCGCGCCACCGCCACCACCAGTAAGGCCCAGACCAGCACGTTCAGCAGCAGTTGCCCGATATTGCGCCGGGTTCCGGACTGGCTCGGCGCCTGGCCAACGGCGCGGCTCATGGCGGCAAAAAACGGCACCCGCACGGCGCTGCGCGCTTCGCGGTAATCCGGCAGATAGCGGTAAGCCAGCCAGGGCAGAGGCAGCAGGAGCAACAGCCAAGGGTAATCAAGCTGCCACATGATGCTGCTCCACCCAGGTTTTACAGGTGGCAAACAGGTGCTGGCGCTGTTCTGCCGGCAAGGCGCGCAAGGTCGCCTCCGGCGCGTACGCCAGCAGTGCGAGTTGCGCGCTGAAGTCGGCCGGCAAAGGCTGTTTAACGTGAGACTGCAAGAAGTGTTGCCAGTCTTCCCCCCTGAGCGCCGCCGTCCCCTGTGGGAGCGAGCCTGCTCGCGATGAGGCCCTGTCAGCCGATGAAGAGGCTGACTGCCGGATCGCTTTCGCGAGCAAGCTCGCTCCCACAGGGTGTGCGGTCGGCATCGAGAGGGCGGTGCGTTTGAGCAATTCGGGCAGTTCGCGCAAGGCGTCCAAGGATTCACTGCGGTTCAGTTCAGCCAGCCTCACCAAGGCTTCGCGCCGATAGCGATTGCGCTGCCACAGCCAGTATTGGCGGGCGCCGAGCACCAGCGCGGTCGCGATCAGCAGTGCCAACAACACCCACCAACCCCAGGTTTGCGGCGCATAACTGACGGGTGCGGGCAGGCTTAGCTCCTTGAGTTGGTCGATGCTCGGAATGGCGCTGCTCATCGCCGCCCTCCGCCGAGTTTGCCCAGTTCCGTGCGCAATTGCTGCTGGGCGTCCGAGGCGGTGCTGAACATCATCAGTGGCACCTGGCTGCGGCGCAGCAGGGTGGCGACATCCTTGAGCCGGCCGCTGAGAAAATCCCCCAAGGGCTGATGCACTTGGCGTTTTTCCACCGCCAGTTCCACTTGCAGTTGCCCTTGAGTCACCAGCAACCGGCCGTTGCTCGGCAGGTTCAGGGCCAGGGGATCGTAGACCTGCATGGCGATCACGTCGTTGTGTGCCGCCAACTGACGCATCAGTTGCAAGGTGCGCGGGCCGGCGCCGGCGAAGTCGCTGACAATGCAGATCAAATGATCGTGACCGGCCACCGCCAGGCAATGTTGCAGCACCTTGTCGAGTTGGTCTTCGCCTTCGGCGTCCGGATTGCTGGCGTTGAGCGCCTGGTTTTGCTCGGCAATCCGGCTGCACAGGGCTTCGATGCGTTTACGGCTACGCAACGGGGCGATGCGGTCGATTCGTTGATCGTTGAACACCAGGCCGCCGACCCGATCGCCGGCGCTGAACACCATCCACGCCGCCAAGGCCCCGAGTTCGGCGGCGATGGCGGATTTGAAGCTGCGCTGCGAACCGAAGAACATCGACATGCGCTGGTCCACCAGGATCAGCGCCGGGCGATCGCGCTCCTCAGTGAAGGTGCGCACCACCGGTTTGCCGGTGCGCAGCGACGCGCGCCAATCCAGATGACGCAAATCGTCCCCCGGCTGATAGCGGCGCAACTCGTCGAAGTTCAAACCCCTGCCGCGCAAACGCGAGGCGTGGTTGCCAGCGAGAATGCTGCCTTGCGGCTGACGGGCCACGAAACTCAGGTCACGGGCCTTGAACTCCAAGGCCATCAACTGCGCCAGGGAGACGTAGACCAGGCCGTCGCTGTTCATGCGGGAATCGCGACCTTATCGAGCAAACGGTCGAGCACCTGATCGGCACTCACGCCATCGGCCACTGCGTCGTAGCTCAGTTGCAAGCGGTGGCGCAGCACCGGGTGCACCACGGCGCGCACGTTATCCGGCGAGACGAAGTCCTGGCCTTGCAACCAGGCGTCGGCCCGGGCGCAACGGTCCAGGCCAATGCCGCCCCGGGGACTGGCGCCAATGGCGATCCAGCGGCCGAGGTCGGCGTCATAGTCCGCCGGATGGCGGGTGGCGTTGATCAGGTCGATCAGGTAGCGGTCGATGGCCGGTGACACGTGGACCCCGCTGACCTCCCGGCGTGCGGTGAAAATCACCTCTTGGGACAGGGCAAAACCTGGCGCGGCGGTGGTTTTCGCCCCGGCGGCCTGTTCTTCCTCGCGCAACAGGCGCAGCACCTGGCTTTCGTTGTCGGCACTTGGGTAATCCAGCAGGACTTTCATCAGGAAGCGGTCCATCTGCGCTTCCGGCAGTGGGTAGGTGCCTTCCTGTTCGATGGGGTTTTGCGTCGCCACCACAATGAACAACTCGGGCAACCCATGGCTGTTGCCGGCCACGGTGATCTGCCGTTCTTCCATGGCTTCGAGCAACGCGGCCTGGACCTTGGCCGGGGCGCGGTTGATTTCATCGGCGAGGATCAAGTTGCCAAACAGCGGCCCCGGCTGGAAGCGGATTTCGTTTTTGCCGTCGACCTGGTGCAGCACTTCGGCGCCGGTGATGTCCGAGGGCAGCAAGTCGGGGGTGAACTGGATGCGGCTCATCTTCGCGTCGAGGTGCTTGGCCAAGGCCTTGACCGTGCGGGTCTTGGCCAGGCCGGGCAGGCTTTCGAGGAGCAGGTGGCCATTGGCAAGTAACCCGAGAATGATCTGGCGGATCACCTGGTTCTGGCCGAGCACGGCCTTGGCGATGCTGGCTTGCAGGGCGTTAAGGTCGTCGAGTGCGCTCATGCTGCTGTCCTTGCCTCAAAACATGAAAGTCGGAATCACCTAGAAAAACGCCAGGGTCAGGTTGACGCTGAAACCGTTGCCCTCAGGACGGTTCTTGGTGTCGAACTCAGGGACCCAGCGGGCGCTGATATTGGCTTGCGCGTCGGCGAACTTGCCGCTCCAGCCCACCACGGGGCCGGCGCCCACCGAGCGCCCGCGAAAGCCTCCCAAGGCATCGGCGGTCTGGCCCTTGTCGTCGGTGATCTGCTGCACATAGCCCGCCGCCAGGCCGGCGTTCCAGCCATTGCCGAACCCGTGGGTCCACAGTGCGTCGAGGGTGAAGATGTTGCCGTTGCGGTAATCGGTGGCGTCGTTTTCGGTGTAGAACTCCAGGCCGCTGGACAGGGTGAATTCGCCGCCCTTGCCGTCCAGGTGGGTGAAGGCCACGGTGGGCATGAAGGTGTAATTGTTCTGCCCGGGGTTGGCCAGGCGATCATCGTTATAAGCGCCGGTGGGCACGTAGATCGGCAGCGAAAACGAAATGTGGTTGACCGCGTCGAAGTGGTAGCCGGCAGCAATCGGTGTGATCAAGGCGTCGGCAAACTGAGTTCCCGAATCGTCGGTGCCCAGGGTTCGGCCACGGGGCCCGGTGATGCTGGCGGTGATGTCGGTGTACTGCACCGGCACGCCGATGGCTGACGCGTAGTTCCAGCGACCCTTGCCGGTGTCCCAGACGTGGGTCAGGTTGGCCATGGTGTAGGAGACTTTCATGTCGATCCCGGCGCTGAGTTCGCCGGAAATCGGCACCGCGCGGCCGCCCTTGAGTTCGCCGTCGTACCAGATGCTGGTCAGTGACATGACCCAGCCGGGTTCCGGCGGCACGATGCCGGCATTGGAAAACACTTGCTGCCCGGTAATCGGACGCCCGACACCGCCCTCGGCCGCCAGTACCAGCGGACTGCTGCCGGCCACGCACAGGGCCAACAAGGGACGCATCACAAAAGGCCTGACCATGTTCAACTCCGCTTACGGTTTGTCGGGGGTGGTGGGTGTCAGAGGCGGTATCTGCCATTGGCCGTTGGTCACTTCCGGGCGCGGCAGGTACAGGCGCAACACGCCATAGAACGGGCCTTTCGGCGCGGGCAGCCAATTGTTCTGCTTGTCTTTGCCGGGATTGCTGGCTTGCACGTACAAGGTCAAGCCGCCGTCGGGGTCGAGCTTGAGGTCCGGCAACATTCGCGAGTTGATCAGGTAGCGATTGAGCGGGTTGGCCACCAACAGTTTGTTTTTGCCGTCGTACATCGTCAGTGACCAGAACGCATCCGCCGGGGGCAGGGCGCCTTTGTCGAAATGCAAGGTGTAGTCGTGTTTCGAGGCGTCCACCGGTTGGCCGTCCTTGTCGACGAAGTAACCGATGTAGTTCGCCTCTTCGGCGGAGTTACCGAAAATCCCGATGTTGGCGCCGACGTAGCGATAGAGGTAGTTGCCCTTGAGGTGGTCGCGGGTGCCGAAGAAGTCGCCGCTGGTGACCTGGTGGGTGTCGATCTTGGCTTTCTTGAACTCGGCGAATTCGGCCTTGGCGTCGGCGATACCGTCTTCCAGGGCCTGACGCTGCGCAGGGCTGAACTCGGTGAGCGTGAACGGCTTGCCCGCTTCAATGCCTATGGTCTTGAACCGTGCGAGCAGGTCTTTCTCCACGTCCTGGGCCGGGGCGAAGGCGAGCATGAAGTTCAGGTAGCGGAACAGGTCCGGGGTCTCGCTCATGGTCGGCGTGGGCTTCGGCCAGGCCACGGCTTTAGCGGGGGCGGGTGGTTTCTGCTTGAGGTAATGACTGAGGGGCTCGACCTTGTAGCCCTGCTGGATCAGCTTGACCTTGGCCAGGTCTTTATCGTCGAACAACTGCGTGCGATAGAGTGCATAGGCGATGTTGCTTTCGCTGCGCAGCAGGCGATCGATGTCGACCGGTTGCTGACCTTGCCAGTCCGGCCCGGCGATCATGAAGTGACCGCCGTTGTTGCCGGTGCTGCGGGTGCCGAGGTAGGCTAAGTTCTGGGTGTAGAGGTCGATCAGTTGCACCGAGTAGTAACGGCTGTCCTCGATTTTCGGCAAGGTCAGCACTACCGGCTCGGCGCGCAGGTCCATCCACACAAAAGAATAGGGCGTGTCGGCGTTGGGGGTAACGAACGCGGTGTCCTTGGCGGTGAAGGCTTTGGCGGTGTTGCCAATCTGGTTGAACGGCGCCTTGAAATTCGAACTCTTTTTGTCCACGGCCTGGGTGTAGAGGGTCTTGTACATTTCCACCACCGGGAAACCGTACAAGTAGGCCTCCTTGGCAATGCCCCGGGCTTGTTCCGGGGTGGCGGTGAAGTCAGCCCAGGCGCTGGCGCTGGACAGCAACGTGAGGCTGGCGGCGAGCAGTCGTACAGTGTTGGTGTGAGTCATGGTCGATCCTTATTCCACAGCCTGGATGTCGTCGAGTTTCCAGCTTTTATCGAAGTAGGCTTCGGTCGGCCCATACAGCCGGACGTAGCTGAACCAGTGTTTGCCCGGCACCGTCTGCACCCAGTTGTTCTCGAAGCCTTGGGGCGCGCTTGGGCCGAAATACAGGTCCACCGAACCGTCGGGGTTTTTCTTCAGGTCCTGACGCGAGGACAAGTCCGCCTTGCGTTGCGGGTTGTCGATCAGGCAGCGGGTGTCGATGTCGTAGACCGTCACCGACCAGAACTGCTTGGCCGGCGGATTGGCACCGACCCGCAGGCGATAGTTTTTGCCGCCATCGAGCCAGTTGCCGGTGTTGTCGGTGTAGGCGCCGAGGTAGGTCTGGCCCAGGCCGGGGGTCTTCGACACCATGCCCTTGGTGTTGGTCACGGCTTCGTAGAACCAGGCAGTGCGCTCCCACAACTGATCGTAATAAGCCACCCGTTGGGACGGCTCGGCGATGTTCAGCACTGTGTCCCACTGGCGATCGGGCCAGTATTGGGCCTGGGAAAAGCGCTTGGAAAAAGCGTTGGCCTGGGCAATCAGTTCACCCATCTGCACCCCTTCCTGCAAGGCTTTGCGCTGCCGCTCATTGGGGTTGAACGGGCGGTCTTTCTCGATGCCGAGGCTGGCGAGCATGGCCATGTAGAAACGGTCGCGCTCGTTGACCGGTTCTTTCTGAATGATCTGGTGCAAGCGCTCCCAGTACGCCATGCCTCGTGGCTGAGTGCCGGACCAGGCCTTGCCGCTTGGTGACAATAGATGGGTCTGCGGCGGTTTGGCTCGTTGCGCGTAGGGATACATCTTGAAGCGCTCGACCAGCGCCTTGCCTTTGGCCGGATCGGGATCGAGCACGCGGAAGCCGACCAGCACGTTCATGGTTTCCGACTTTGCCAGGTAATACTTGCCGGCATCGGCTGGAGGTTGAGCGCCCGGTGGCAGCACTAGGTATTTGCCGCCCTTGCCTTTGTCCGGGCCGGTCTGGCCCATGTCGATGATTGCCCGTTGCCAGAAATCGCCGATGCCGCCGGCGGTCGGTCCCGGTGGCAATTCGATCACCAGGGGGCCGGTCTGATTAAGATCGACAAAGCCCATGATGTAGGGGGTAGTGGCGTTGGCCGTGATCACGCCGAGTTTGTCTTCGTAACTGTTGAGTACCATCAGGTCGCCATTGCGCGCACCGAGTTTCTCGCCGAATTCTTTTTGCCATTGCGCGTAGGACACCAAAGGCAGGGCCCACAGGTAACTTTGCGTGGCCTGTTGAAAATCCAGTTCGCCGTAGAGCTTGGCGATGGAATCCCGGGCCGGCAGTTCGCCGTCCATGGCGATGGGGCCGATGCGGGTTTGCAGATCCTGAGCACCCACCCCGCAACTGACGAACATCGTCATCAGGCTGAAACCGGCGGCTCGTAGGGCAGCGTGCATAAGTACATCCTTATTTTCCGAAAGTGACGTTGATCCCGGCGAACAGCGTGAACTGCGGCAGGCCATCGCCTTTGCGCTCGACGGTCCACTGCGGTTCGACGAAGGCGTTGAGGATGTTGCTGCCGGATTTCCAGACCTTGCCCACCCCGAGGCCGATGGGAATGTAGTGAGTGTCGTTTTTCAGATCGAAGGTCCAGGTGCCGGTGGAGCGCAGGTACCAGCCCTTGGGCAGGTTATGAATGATGAACGGCTGCATCGTCGCGCTTTCGACGTGGGCACGATTGTGGTCGCCAGCAAATGAACTCTGGTACTGCACCAGGGCTCCGAGCAAACCCCGTGGCGACGAATCGATCACCACCGCCGCGAGCCCGGCCTGCCATTTGCCGGTGCCCAGTTCGTCTTGTTCGGCGGTAGGTGCCGTGATCTGCGGGCCGATGCCCAACTGCACGCCATCGGTCTTCAGCAGGAAAATATCGAACAGGTTCAAATCGCCGATGCCAGTGCTGTAGCCGCTGTGCGGGTCGGGACGGGTACTGATCGGCAAGGTCGCGCGCAGCAACTGCGGCACGCCGACCCAATCATTGGGCGCCATCGGCAGGGTGCCGCGCAGCAGTGCGTCATTGGTGTGGACGTTGGTATCGAACAGCTTGGGCGTGTAGTAGTCCTGCAAATTGGCGCCCGGCGCCAGGTTCAGTGGGTTGTTACTTTTGTTGGCGGTGTCGGCATTATCGGCTTGGGCATGGAACACCGGTGACATGGACACCATCAACAGCAAGGCGCGAATTTCCCGTGTGCTCGACATACTTCCCCCGGTTCCATGGTGGCTAATAAACAACTCGGCACCTTCATGGCCGTGACTGCGTAAATGTCTTGACTATCAAGCTGTAGGACACGTCTGTTGAAGCTAGCAGTTAACGGTGGGTTCGCCAGTCGAAGGGATTAATTCTTTGGTCTTTTGTGCACAAAAGATTTCTGCCTTTGTGTACTAAAAAGTTAATACGAATCAGCGTGTTGGAAAAAAGTCCTGACGGGGGAGGAGGCTTCCTCGTCAGGGAAAACTGACTAGCGTTTCTCGGATTGGGCCCGAACCCGCTCTTCCTGCTCCCGCAATTCAGGCGTGAACTCGTCGCCAAAGTCCGCCAGCTCATAGAAGGGGCGGATCTCGATTTCGGCTTCGGTGCCGGGCATCGGATTGGGGCAGCGCTTGACCCAGTCGATGGCCTCTTGTCGAGACCCGACCTCCCAGATCCAGAACCCGGCGATCAGCTCTTTGGTTTCGGCGAACGGGCCATCGATGACTGTTCGCTGTTCGCCGGAGAAGCGCACGCGGGCGCCGTGGCTGGTGGGTTTTAAACCGTCGCAGGTCACGAGGATGCCGGCCTTGGCCAGTTCCTCGTTGTAGTTGCCCATGGCAGTCATCAGTTCTTCAGTGGGCATCACCCCGGCTTCGGAGTCCTGGCTGGCTTTTACAAGGATCATGAATCGCATAGCGGTGTCTCCATCAGTTTGTGTGACTTCGACTAATGGTCGAACGGGCGCGGGGCAAATCGACAGGCCGTGACAATTTCAGTTTCGGCATAGGTCCGCGCGCCTGTTTCGTGGTTAACTTCTGGCTCTTCAAATTCCTGATAACAACCTTCATAAGGAACATTTTCATGGCTCAAGTCACCCATCGCGGCAACCCGATCCAAGTCAACGGTCAACTGCCACAAACCGGTTCCAAGGCGCCAGCCTTTTCCCTGGTGGCCGGTGATCTGTCGGACGCGACCCTGGCGACCTTCGCCGGCAAGCGCAAAGTGCTGAACATCTTCCCGAGCGTCGACACCCCGACTTGTGCCACGTCGGTGCGCAAGTTCAACGCCCAGGCCAACGACATCGCCAATGCCGTGGTGCTGTGCATTTCCGCTGACCTGCCGTTCGCGCAAGCACGTTTCTGCGGTGCCGAAGGCCTGGAAAACGTGAAGAACCTGTCGACCATGCGTGGCGCCGAGTTCATCAAGACCTACGGCGTGGACATCGCCGAAGGCCCGCTTAAAGGCCTGACCGCCCGCGCGGTGGTGGTGCTCGACGAAAACGACAACGTGCTGTACAGCGAACTGGTACCGGAAATCGGCCAGGAGCCGAACTATGACGCGGCGCTCGCTGTCCTGAAGTAAGCCTCATTACAATTGTTAACGGCCTGGCCCTGTCCAGGCCGTTTTCATTTGTGATTCAGTGTCTTGGCAAAACATCCTGAAACGTAAGCGCAAGGTAAATTGCCGGTAAAGCTGCTTTGCTAAAACCTTCCCAGTGCTTATCGTTCAGCCTCCCGTAAAAGAAGCCCACGCGCCCAATGGTTAACCACTCCATGCAATCGTCCGCCCCTCGCAATTCCCGCCGCTGGCTGTTGAGCCTGCTGATCCTGTTGGTTGTCGCTGCCCTGTGCTGGAAATTCTGGCCGGCCGGCGAAACCCATAAGGCCGGGGCCGGGCAGAAAGCCGCGACCGGGCACACCGGCAAGTCGGGCATGACTCGCCCTGGGTTCGGCGGGGCGAGCGGGCCGATCCCGGTGCGCGTGGCGCCGGCGGTCAAGGGCGATTTCCCGCTGTACTACAAGGCGCTGGGCACGGTGACGGCGCTTAACACCATCAATGTGCGCAGCCGGGTAGGGGGGGAACTGGTCAAGGTCAACTTCGAGGAAGGGCAAATGGTCAAGGCCGGCGACCTGCTGGCGGAAATCGACCCGCGTCCGTACCAGAACGCCTTGCTCCAGGCCGAAGGCACTTTGCTGCAGAACCAGGCGCAGTTGAAAAACGCCCAGGTCGATGTCGAGCGCTACCGCGGCCTGTTCAAGGAAGACAGTATCGCCAAGCAGACCCTGGACACCGCCGAAGCCCTGGTCGGTCAATACCTCGGCACGGTCAAGACCAACCAGGCCGCGGTCAACGACGCCAAGCTCAACCTTGAATTCACCAAGATCCGCGCCCCGATTGCCGGTCGCCTCGGCCTGCGACAACTGGACGTGGGTAACCTGGTGGCGGCCAACGACACCGCCGCGCTGGTGATCATTACCCAGACCCAGCCGATCAGCGTGGCGTTCACCCTCCCGGAAAACAGCCTGGAAACCGTGCTGGCCCGTTATCGCAGCGGCGCCAAGCTGCCAGTGGAAGCCTGGGATCGCGGCGACGTGAAATTGCAGGCTACCGGCGTCCTGCAAAGCCTCGACAACCAGATCGACATCACCACCGGCACCCTGAAATTCAAGGCCCGATACGAAAACCGCGATCAATCGCTGTTCCCCAACCAGTTCGTCAACGTGCACCTGTTGGCCGATACCCTCAAGGACGTGGTGCTGGCGCCGTCGGCGGCGATCCAGTTCGGCACCAATGGCACCTTCGTCTACGCCCTCGATGGCGACAAGAAAGTGAAGATTCGCCAACTGAAGATCGGTGCCAGCGACGGCGACTACACCGTGATCACCGAAGGCCTGGCCGCCGGCGACCGGGTGGTCCTGGAAGGCACCGACCGCCTCAAGGAAGACAGCGAGGTGGAAGTGGTCAACGACAGCCAGGACGTGCCGACCACCCCGACCGAGCACTTGCAGGGCAAGTCGTCCGCCGCCGCACCTGATGCCCCGGCCACCGACAAGGCGAAAAAGGGCGGCGCATGAATCTCTCGCGGCTGTTCATCCTTCGCCCCGTCGCGACCACCCTGAGCATGCTGGCCATTATCCTGGCCGGCGTGATCGCCTACCGCTTGCTGCCAGTCTCGGCCCTGCCGCAGGTGGATTACCCGACCATTCGGGTGATGACCCTGTACCCCGGCGCCAGTCCGGACGTCATGACCAGCGCCGTCACCGCGCCACTTGAACGCCAATTCGGGCAAATGCCCGGCCTGACGCAGATGGCCTCCACCAGTTCCGGCGGCGCGTCGGTGCTGACCCTGCGTTTTAACCTCGACATCAACATGGACGTCGCAGAGCAACAGGTGCAAGCCGCGATCAACGCCGCCACCAACCTGTTGCCCAAGGACTTGCCGGCACCGCCGGTGTACAACAAGGTCAACCCGGCGGACACCCCGGTGCTGACCCTGGCCATCACTTCCAAGACCATGTTGCTGCCCAAGCTCAATGACCTGGTCGACACGCGCATGGCGCAGAAGATCGCGCAGATCAGCGGCGTCGGCATGGTCAGCATCGCCGGCGGCCAGCGCCAGGCGGTGCGGATCAAGGTTAATCCCGAAGCGTTGGCGGCGGCGGGGCTGAACCTGTCGGACGTGCGCACCTTGATTGGCGCGTCCAACGTCAACCAGCCCAAGGGCAACTTCGACGGCCCGACCCGGGTGTCGATGCTCGATGCCAACGACCAGCTGACGTCGCCCAAGGACTACGCCAACCTGATCCTCGCCTACAACAACGGCGCGCCGTTGCGGCTTAAGGATGTGGCGGAAATCGTCGATGGCGCCGAAAACGAGCGCCTCGCGGCGTGGGCCAATGAAAACCAGGCGGTGTTGCTGAATATCCAGCGCCAGCCCGGGGCCAACGTGATCGAGGTGGTCGACCGGATCAAGGCGTTGCTGCCGAGCATCACCGACAACCTGCCGGCCGGCCTCGACGTTACTGTACTCACCGATCGCACCCAGACCATCCGTGCCTCGGTCACCGACGTGCAACACGAATTGCTGATCGCCATTGCCCTGGTGGTGATGGTGACCTTCCTGTTCCTGCGCCGTTTCAGCGCCACCATCATTCCCTCGGTGGCCGTGCCCCTGTCGTTGATCGGCACCTTCGGCGTGATGTACCTGGCGGGGTTCTCGGTCAATAACCTGACCCTGATGGCCCTGACCATCGCCACCGGCTTCGTGGTGGACGATGCCATCGTCATGCTGGAGAACATCGCCCGCTACATCGAGGAGGGCGAAACGCCGCTGAATGCAGCGCTCAAGGGCGCCAAGCAAATTGGTTTCACCCTGATATCCCTGACGCTGTCGCTGATTGCGGTATTGATTCCGCTGCTGTTCATGGCCGATGTGGTGGGGCGCTTGTTCCGGGAGTTCGCCATCACCCTGGCGGTGGCGATCCTGATCTCCCTGGTGGTGTCCCTGACCCTGACGCCGATGATGTGCGCGCGGCTGCTCAAGCGTGAGCCAAAACCCGAAGAGCAGGGCCGTTTCTACCGGGCCAGCGGCGCCTGGATCGACTGGCTGATCGCGGCCTACGGGCGCAAGTTGCAGTGGGTGCTCAAGCACCAGCCGCTGACCCTGCTGGTGGCCATCGCCACCCTCGGGTTGACGGTATTCCTCTATATGGTGGTGCCCAAAGGTTTCTTCCCGGTGCAGGACACCGGGGTGATCCAGGGGATTTCCGAAGCGCCGCAATCGGTGTCGTTCGCCGCCATGAGCGAACGCCAGCAGGAGCTGGCCAAAGTGATCCTGGCCGATCCGGCGGTGCAAAGCCTGTCGTCCTACATCGGCGTCGATGGCGACAACGCCACGCTCAACAGCGGGCGCTTGCTGATCAACCTCAAGCCCCACGCCGAGCGGGACCTGAGCGCGACCCAGATCATCGAGCGCTTGCAACCGGAACTGGACAAACTGATCGGCATTCGCCTGTACATGCAACCGGTGCAGGATTTGACCATCGAAGACCGGGTCAGCCGTACCCAGTATCAATTCAGCATGTCGTCGCCGGATGCCGAGCTGCTCAGCCTGTGGAGCGGGCGCCTGGTCACGGCCCTGGCCCAGCAGCCGGAACTGACCGACGTGGCCAGTGACCTGCAGGACAAGGGTTTGCAGGTGTACCTGGTGATCGACCGCGATGCCGCGTCCCGTGTCGGCGTGTCGGTGGCCAATATCACCGATGCGCTGTACGACGCCTTCGGCCAACGACAGATTTCGACCATTTACACCCAGGCCAGCCAGTACCGCGTGGTGTTGCAGGCCCAGGCGGGCGAGCGCATCGGCCCCCAGGCGCTGGAACAGATTCACGTCAAGACCACCGATGGCGGTCAAGTGCGGTTGTCGAGCCTAGCGCGGATTGAAGAACGCCAGGCGCAACTGGCCATTGCCCATATCGGCCAGTTCCCGGCGGTGATGATGTCGTTCAACCTGGCGCCCGGCGTGGCGCTGGGGCATGCGGTGGAACTGATCGAGAAAGTGCAGAAGGACATTGGCATGCCGGTGGGCGTGCAGACCCAGTTCCAGGGCGCCGCCGAAGCCTTCCAGGCCTCCTTGTCGAGTACCTTGCTGCTGATCCTGGCGGCAGTGGTGACCATGTACATCGTGCTCGGCGTGCTGTACGAGAGCTATATACATCCAATCACCATCCTCTCGACCTTGCCGTCGGCGGCGGTCGGCGCCTTGCTGGCGTTGCTTCTCAGCGGCAATGACCTCGGGATGATCGCGATCATCGGCATCATCCTGCTGATCGGTATCGTCAAAAAGAACGCGATCATGATGATCGACTTCGCTCTCGACGCCGAACGCAACCAGGGCATGGACCCGGAAACCGCGATCTATCAAGCGGCGCTGTTGCGCTTCCGGCCGATCCTGATGACTACCCTGGCTGCGCTGTTCGGCGCGGTGCCGCTGATGCTTGCCAGCGGCTCCGGCGCGGAACTGCGCCAGCCCCTGGGCCTGGTGATGGTCGGCGGCTTGCTGGTCAGCCAGGTGCTGACGCTGTTCACTACGCCAGTGATCTACCTGTATTTCGATCGTCTCGGTCGCCGCTGGGGCTACAAAGCTGAAGCCGCGGAACCGGTAGAGCAGCCATGAACCTCTCCGGTCCTTTCATCAAGCGCCCGGTCGCCACCATGCTCCTGAGCCTGGCGATCATGCTGCTGGGCGGCGTCAGCTTCGGTCTGCTGCCGGTGGCGCCGTTGCCGCAGATGGATTTCCCGGTGATCGTGGTCCAGGCCAGTCTGCCGGGGGCCAGCCCGGAAGTGATGGCGTCCACCGTGGCCACGCCGCTCGAGCGTTCCTTCGGCACCATCGCCGGGGTGAATACGATGAGCAGCCGCTCCAGCCAGGGCTCGACCCGAGTCATCCTGCAATTCGACCTCGACCGCGACATCAACGGCGCGGCCCGGGAAGTGCAAGCGGCGATCAACGCCTCGCGCAACCTGCTGCCCAGCGGGATGCGCAGCATGCCGACCTACAAGAAGGTCAACCCGTCCCAGGCGCCGATCATGGTGCTGTCGCTGACCTCGGATGTGCTGGAAAAGGGCCAGCTCTATGACCTGGCTTCGACCATCCTGTCGCAAAGCCTGTCCCAGGTGCCGGGAGTAGGGGAGGTGCAGATTGGCGGCAGCTCGTTGCCGGCGGTGCGCATCGAACTCGAACCGCAGTTGCTCAACCAGTACGGCGTGGCCCTCGACGATGTGCGCAATACCATCGCTGACGCCAACGTGCGCCGCCCCAAGGGCTCGGTGGAAGACGACCAGCGGTTGTGGCAGGTCCAGGCCAACGATCAGTTGGAAAAGGCCAAGGACTACGAGTCACTGATCATCCATTACAACGGCGGCGCGGCATTGCGCCTCAAGGACGTGGCCAAGGTCAGCGACGGTGTCGAGGACCGCTACAACAGTGGCTTCTTCAACAACGACGCGGCGGTTCTGCTGGTGATCAACCGCCAGGCCGGCGCCAACATCATCGAGACCGTCAACGAGATCAAGGCACAGTTGCCGGCGTTGCAGGCGGTGCTGCCGGCCAGCGTCAAGCTGAACCTGGCGATGGACCGCTCGCCCGTGATCAAGGCCACCCTGCATGAAGCGGAGATGACCTTGCTGATCGCCGTGGCCCTGGTGATTCTGGTGGTGTTCCTGTTTCTCGGTAATTTCCGCGCCTCGCTGATCCCGACCCTGGCGGTGCCGGTGTCGCTGGTGGGCACCTTCGCGGTGATGTACCTCTACGGTTTTTCCCTGAACAACCTGTCGCTAATGGCGCTGATTCTCGCCACGGGGCTGGTGGTGGACGACGCCATCGTGGTGCTGGAGAACATTTCCCGGCACATCGACGAAGGCATCGCGCCGATGAAAGCGGCCTACCTGGGCGCCCAGGAAGTAGGTTTCACCCTGCTGTCGATGAACGTGTCGCTGGTGGCGGTGTTCCTGTCGATCCTGTTCATGGGCGGCATCGTCGAAAGCCTGTTCCGCGAGTTTTCCATTACCTTGGCGGCCTCGATCGTGGTGTCGTTGGTGGTGTCCCTGACGCTGACGCCGATGCTCTGCGCCCGCTGGCTGAAGCCCCACACCCCGGGCCAGGAAAATCGCCTGCAACGCTGGAGCCAGCGTGCCAATGAGTGGATGGTCGGCAAATACGCCACCAGCCTTGACTGGGTACTGCGCCATCGTCGGTTGACCCTGCTCAGTCTGATCATCACAGTCGTGGTGAACATCGCGCTGTATGTGGTTGTTCCTAAAACCTTTATGCCGCAGCAAGACACTGGCCAATTGATCGGTTTCGTGCGTGGGGATGACGGTCTGTCGTTCAATGTGATGCAGCCGAAGATGGAAATTTTCCGCAAGGCCGTGCTCAAGGACCCGGCGGTGCAAAGCGTCGCGGGCTTCATCGGCGGCACCAACGGCACCAACAACGCGTTCATGCTGGTACGTCTGAAACCCATTAAGGAGCGCAACATTTCCGCGCAGAAGGTCATCGAACGCCTGCGCAAGGAAATGCCCAAGGTGCCCGGTGGCCAACTGATGCTGATGGCCGACCAGGACCTGCAATTCGGCGGCGGCCGGGAACAGACCACGTCACAATATTCCTACATCCTGCAAAGTGGCGACCTCGGTGCCCTGCGCGAGTGGTACCCGAAAGTGGTCACCGCGTTGCGCACCTTGCCTGAACTCACCGCCATCGATGCCCGGGAAGGGCGTGGCGCGCAGCAAGTCACGTTGGTGGTTGACCGCGACCAGGCCAAGCGCCTGGGTGTCGACATGGACATGGTCACCGCCGTGCTGAACAACGCCTACAGCCAGCGGCAGATTTCCACCATCTATGACAGCCTCAACCAATACCAGGTGGTGATGGAGGTCAATCCGAAATACGCCCAGGACCCGATCACCCTCAATCAGGTCCAGGTGATCACCGCCGACGGCGCACGGATTCCGCTCTCGACCATCGCCCATTATGAAAACAGCCTGGAAGATGACCGCGTCAGCCACGAAGGCCAGTTCGCGTCGGAAAGCATCTCCTTCGACATGGCCGACGGGGTGACGGTGGAGCAGGGCTCGGCGGCCATTGAGCGGGCGATTGCCAAGGTCGGCTTGCCGGAAGACGTGATCGCGAAAATGGCCGGTACCGCTGATGCCTTCGCCGCCACCCAAAAGAGCCAGCCGTGGATGATCCTTGGCGCGCTGGTGGCGGTGTACCTGGTGCTCGGCGTGCTCTATGAAAGCTACATTCACCCGCTGACCATTCTCTCGACCTTGCCTTCGGCCGGTGTCGGCGCCTTGTTGTCGATCTACGCCCTCGGTGGTGAGTTCAGCCTGATTTCCCTGCTAGGTCTGTTCCTGCTGATCGGTGTGGTGAAGAAAAACGCGATCTTGATGATCGACCTGGCGCTGCAACTGGAGCGCCATCAGGGGCTGACGCCGCTGGAATCGATCCGCAGCGCCTGTTTGCAACGGTTGCGACCGATCCTGATGACCACCCTGGCGGCGATTCTTGGCGCCTTGCCGTTGCTGCTCAGCAGTGCCGAAGGCGCGGAAATGCGCCAGCCGCTGGGCCTGACCATCATTGGCGGGCTGATTTTCAGCCAGGTCCTGACCCTCTATACCACCCCGGTGGTCTACCTCTATCTCGACAAGGCGCGCCATCGCTTCAACCGCTGGCGCGGCGTGCGCACCGATGCTGCCCTGGAAACTCCGCTATGACTGACCGTTCGCCTCTCAATCTTGCTGTCGCCCTGACGGCGGCCCGTGGCTCGCGACTGTTGAGTCTGTCGCTGTGCGTCGCGATGCTCAGCGCCTGCGCCGTCGGCCCGGACTACCAGCGCCCGGAAACCGCCTCGCCGGCGGTGTACAAGGAAGCCAAGGGCTGGCGCCAGGCCAATCCCAGCGATTCCCTGGCCCGTGGCGCCTGGTGGGAACTGTATGGCGATCAGCAACTCAACGGCTTGATCGAGAAACTCAACACGTCCAACCAGACCGTCGCCCAGTCCGAAGCGCAGTTTCGTCAGGCCCAGGCCCTGGTGCGCAGCGCCCGTGGCGCGTTCTACCCGACTGTCGATTTCAGCGCCGGCAAGACCCGTTCGAGCCAAGGCACCGGCAGCAGCAGTTCGAGCTTGAGCAGTTCCTCAAGCGGTATTCGTGACACGTACAACACGCAATTGGGCGTCAGTTGGGAAGCCGACGTCTGGGGCAAGTTGCGCCGGGGCCTGGAGGCCGATCAGGCCAGCGCCGAGGCGAGCTTCGCCGACCTCGCAGCCATGCGCCTGAGCCAGCAATCGGAACTGGTGCAGAATTACCTGCAACTGCGGGTGATCGACCAGCAGAAACGCTTGCTCGAATCCACGGTGGCGGCGTACCAGCGCTCCTTGACCATGACCGAAAACCAGTACCGCGCCGGGGTTTCCGGGCGTGACGCGGTGGCTCAGGCGCAGACTCAGCTGAAAACCACCCAGGCCGATCTGGTGGACCTGATCTGGCAGCGGGCGCAGTTCGAAAACGCCATCGCGGTGCTGACCGGGGTTCCTCCCGCCGAGTTCAACCTGGCGGAAACCCCGGACATTCCAGCGCTGCCGGAGATTCCCCTGAGCCTGCCGTCGCAATTGCTCGAACGCCGTCCTGACATCGCTTCCGCCGAACGTTCGGTGATTGCCGCCAACGCCAACATTGGCGTGGCCACCGCCGCTTATTACCCGGACCTGACCCTGAGCCTCAGTGGTGGCTACAGCAGTAGCACCTCCAACGACTTGATCAGCTTGCCGAACCGCTTCTGGTCCGTGGGGCCAAAGTTGTCCTTGCCGATCTTCGACGGCGGCCAGCGTTCGGCGGAGGTCGACCGCACCGAAGCGGTGTATGACCAGACCGTGGCCAACTACCGGCAGACCGTGCTCGACGGTTTCCGCGAGGTGGAAAACTATCTGGTGCAACTGAAGGTGCTGGAGGATGAAGCCACGGTGCGCCAGGAAGCCCTCGACGCTGCCCGGCAATCCCTGCGCCTGACCGAAAACCAGTACAAGGCCGGGCTGATCGCCTACCTCGACGTGGTGGTGGTCCAGGCCACCGCCCTGAGTAACGAGCGCAGCGTCTTGAACTTGCTGCAAAGTCGCCTCATCGCCAGCGTGCAGTTGATCGCCGCGCTGGGCGGTGGCTGGGATGGGCAGACGCAGGTGGCGGATAAAGAATAAACAGATTCCATGATCGCAATAGAACGGCACTGAAACGCCTCTAGACGGCGGTTTTAAAGCGTCAAACTAGCGTTTCATCGGGTTGATGGCGCTTTGCTCACTTAGTCAGTGCGTTAGTTTTTGGAAACAGTACAATCGCCCCTTTTGGATCGCCGAGAAGGGAAGCGCTACGGCGGGCAGTCTTGAGATATTCCATGCTGATCGGTACCTATTCCCCCACGTTGGTTTTCATTTCGCTGTGCGTGGCGATTCTCGCGTCCTACACCGCCCTTGACCTCAGTGGCCGGATTGCCACCGCCCAAGGGCGCGCCGTGCACCTGTGGACGGTCGGCGGTGCATTGGCGATGGGCGTCGGGGTCTGGTCGATGCACTTTATCGGCATGCTGGCCGTGCAGTTGCCCATCGACCAAGGGTATGACGTAACGATCACCGCGCTGTCGCTGCTGATCGCCGTGCTGTCCTGTGGTTTTGCCCTGTGGCTGGTCAACCAACCAAAACTGGTGGCCTGGCAACTGGGATTCGGCGCGCTGATCATGGGTTCCGGCATCAGTGCCATGCATTACACCGGCATGGCCGCCATGCGCATGCAACCGGGCATCGATTACGACCCGACGCTGTTCAGTGCCTCGTTGCTGATCGCGGTGGGCGCCTCGGCTGCGGCCCTGTGGATCGCCTTCCGCCTGCGCCATAACGCGCCGTACGTACGGCTAATCCGCGCCGGGGCGGCGGTGGTCATGGGGATCGCGATTGTCGGCATGCATTACACCGGCATGGCGGCGGCACGTTTCGCCGACGGCAGTTTCTGCGGCGCGGCTCTCGACGGCCTGAATGGTAACGGTCTCGACAACCTGGTGCTGGTCACCACCCTGGCGGTGTTGTGCATCGCCTTGCTGACCTCGATTCTCGATGCGCGCCTGGAGGCACGTACCGCCGACCTGGCCGACTCCCTGACCCAGGCCAATCGTGAGCTGACGCAACTGGCGCTGCACGACACCCTGACCGGTTTGCCCAATCGTATTTTGTTAGCGGATCGCATCGATCAGGCGATGTCAGTGGTGCAGGAGCAGGGCGGTTGTTTCGCCCTGATGTTTATCGACCTGGATGGGTTCAAACCGGTCAACGATGCCTTTGGCCATCACATGGGCGACCTGCTGTTGCGGGAAGTCGCGCAGCGCTTGCGTGAAGACTTGCGCGGCCAGGACACCCTGGCGCGGATTGGCGGCGATGAGTTTGTGTTGCTGGTTCAGTTGGCCGAACCGGATGATGCCCTGCGGCTCGCCGCACGCCAGGTGGCGTTGATCTCCCGCTCGTTCCAGGTCGCCGAGCATGACCTGCACATCTCGGCCAGCGTGGGTATCGCCCTGTACCCCGGCAACGGCCAGACCGCCAACGAGCTGCTGATGAACGCCGACGCCGCGATGTACCACGCCAAGGGCGCGGGCAAGAATGGCTACAGCTTTTTTGACGCTTCGATGAACAGCAACGCCCGCAAGCAATTGCAATTGTTGCAAGACCTGCGCACGGCGTTGTTTGAGCAACAATTCAGCTTGTATTACCAACCCAAGTTCGATGCCAGCAATGGCCGCCCGGTCGGCGCCGAAGCCTTGCTGCGCTGGGAGCACCCGACCCAGGGCCTGCTACTGCCGGATAAATTTATCGACTTGGCGGAGAAAACCGGCCTGATCATTCCGATTGGCGAGTGGGTGCTGAACGAGGCCTGTCGACAGATGCGCGAATGGTACGTGCTCGGCTACACCGAATGGCGTATCGCGGTGAACCTCTCGGCCTTGCAGTTTTGCCACGCCGGGCTGGTGCAGAGCGTAGCCAAGGCCTTGGCCACCCATCATCTGCCGGCCAACAGCCTGACCCTGGAAATCACCGAAACCACCGCCATGAGTGACGCCGACGCGAGCATGACGGTGCTCCAGGAACTGTCGGAAATGGGTGTCGACTTGTCCATCGACGACTTCGGCACCGGTTATTCAAGCCTGATGTACCTCAAGCGCTTACCGGCCAATGAGCTGAAGATCGATCGCGGTTTCGTCCGTGATCTTGAACATGACAGCGACGATGCCGCGATCGTCTCGGCCATCGTCGCCCTCGGCCAGGCCCTCGGGTTGCGCATTGTCGCCGAAGGCGTGGAAACCGATGTCCAGCAATCGTTCCTGACCGAATTGGGGTGCGATTCCTTGCAAGGTTATCTGCTGGGGCATCCGCTGCCGGCGGATCGATTCATGGTTGATATTCGCCGGGCCGAAGCACTGGCAGCCGTCTGAGCCCAAAAAAAACATGGCACCACAGAGCCCATGCAAAAGCTTTCATTGGCGGTTATTCTTGAGCCCGATTGCTTACGCGTGGATTTGGGGAAGCCAGCATGGACAAAGTTGTTGTCATCACCGGTGGCAGTCGCGGTATCGGCGCTGCCACTGCACTCTTGGCCGCGGAACAGGGTTATCGGATCTGCATCAATTACCAGTCCGACGACCAGGCGGCACAAGGGGTACTGGAACAGGTGCGAGCTTTGGGGGCCCAGGCCATTGCGGTACGTGCCGACGTCAGTATCGAAGATGAAGTGATCGGCCTGTTTCACCGGGTCGACACCGAGCTGGGGCGAGTCACGGCCCTGGTCAACAACGCCGGCACCGTCGGGCACAAGTCCCGGGTCGACGAAATGTCCGAATTTCGCATTCTCAAAATCATGAAGACTAACGTCCTGGCGCCGATCCTCTGCGCCAAGCACGCCTTGCTGCGCATGTCGCCCAAGCATGGCGGGCAGGGCGGGAGCATCGTCAACGTGTCGTCGGTCGCGGCGCGTCTCGGTTCCCCGGGTGAATACGTCGACTACGCCGCCTCCAAAGGCGCGCTGGACACCTTCACCATCGGCCTGTCCAAGGAAGTCGCCGGCGAAGGCATCCGGGTCAACTCGGTACGCCCCGGCTACATCTACACCGATTTCCACGCCCTGAGCGGCGACCCGGATCGGGTCAGCAAGCTCGAATCCGGCATCCCCATGGCCCGTGGCGGGCGCCCGGAAGAAGTGGCTGAAGCGATCGTCTGGTTGCTGTCGGACAAGGCGTCTTATGCCACCGGGACATTCATTGATTTGGCGGGCGGGCGCTAGGCTCTAAAGAGGCTTTGCGTGAGCCGACGTCTTCGCGAGCAGGCTCGCTCCCACACAAGTACGCGGGCCATTGTGAGAGCGAGCCTGCTCGCGAAAGCGTCAGCCAAAACAACGTTGAAACCTCAAAACGACCGCACAATCCGCCCCAAGGTCTCCATGGCTTTCTCCGATGCCTCATCCCACGGACTGCCATAGTTCAGCCGAATGCAATTCCTGAAGCGCTGGGTCGGTGAAAAGATCGGCCCCGGCGCGATGCTGATGCCTTGGGCCAAGGCCATCTGGAATAACTTCAGCGAGTCCATTTGCGCAGGCAATTCCAGCCACAGGAAATAACCGCCGGCGGGCTGGCTGACCCGGGTCTGGGCCGGAAAGTAGCGGGCGATGGCGGCGAGCATGGCGCTTTGCTGTTCTTCCAGGGCGTAGCGCAACTTACGCAGGTGCCGGTCGTAGCCGCCGTGTTGCAGGTAGTCGGCGATGGCGGCCTGGGCGGGCATCGAGGCGCACAGTGAGGTCATCAGTTTCAGCCGTTCGACCTTCTTCGCAAAGCGCCCGGCGGCGACCCAACCGATGCGGTAGCCGGGGGCCAGGCTTTTGGCGAACGAACCGCAATGCATCACCAGACCTTCGGTGTCGAAGGCCTTCGCCGGTTTCGGTGCTTGTTGGCCGTAATAGAGTTCGGCGTAGACGTCGTCTTCGATCAGCGGCACCTGATGCTCGCGCAACAATTCCACCAACGCCTGTTTCTTCGCCTCGGGCATGGTGGCGCCCATGGGGTTCTGGAAGCTGGTCATGCACCAGCAGGCCTTGATCGGGTGGCGTTCGAGGGTTTGCGCGAGCACCCCGAGGTCGATGCCGTCCCGGGGATGCACCGGGATTTCCACGGCCTTGAGTTTCAAGCGCTCCAACACTTGCAGGCTGGCGTAGAACGCCGGGGCTTCGATGGCCACCAGGTCGCCCGGCTCGGTCACCGCTTGCAGGCACAGGTTCAGGGCTTCGAGGGCGCCATTGGTGATTAGCAACTCTTCCATCGGCAACATCAGGCCGCCGACCATGTAGCGCAACGCGATTTGCCGGCGCAGTTGCGGATTACCCGGCGACAGGTCGGTGACCACCATCCGTGGGTCCATGTCACGGCTGGCGCTGGCCAGCGAGCGCGACAAGCGTTGCAACGGGAACAGCGTCGGGCTTGGAAAGGCCGAACCGAAGGGCACGGTGTTCGGGTCTTTGATCGAGTCGAGCACCGAAAACACCAGCTCGCTGACATCGACTTCGGTGGATTCGTTAACCTGGCTGCTGATCACCGGCTCGGAAAACGGGCTTGGCGCGTGGGTGTTGACGAAATACCCGGAGCGCGGCCGCGCGCGGATCAGGCCCCGACGCTCCAGCAGGTAATAGGCCTGGAACACCGTGGACGGGCTGACACCGTAGGTCTGGCTGGCGTAGCGCACCGAAGGCACCCGCTGGCCCGGGCCGAGGACGCCGGAGCGGATCAGTTCAGCGATGTCATCGGCGAATTTTTCGTAGCGTTTCATCAAGTGTCCAGAAGGTGTCAGTCTGAAAAATCGGCGGCGACCGGTTTCGCGAGCAGTCTAAGGGATCAACGGTTCATCGGCGCCACAAACCGGCTCTTCGCCTCGCTGTAGATGCCTGGCTCATCGGTGTCCGTGACCCGAAACTCAATCGTCTGCGAACTGCTGCTCGGGCGTTCCGCCAGCAGTGCCACTGATACCGGCACGTCGACAATCTCACCCGGCGCCAGGCTCAGTTCGGTCTTGCCCTGCAACTGGAAGCCGTCGGCGTCCACCAGGCTCAGGTGGTAATCCTGGCGCTGCTGGGTTTTGTTGATGACTTTCAGGCTGTAGATGTTTTCGATCTGGCCCTGGCTGTTCTCGCGGAACAGGCCACGGTCCTTGCTCACGTCCAGCGACACCATCGGCCGCTCCACCAGCGCCAAGACCAGTGCAGCGATCATCGCCACCAACACCAAGGTATAGCCGATCAGCCGGGGCCGCAGCAGGTGGGTCTTGCCGCCCTGCAACTCGCGCTCCGAGGTGTAGCGGATCAGCCCGGGCGCATAGCCCATTTTGTCCATGATCGAATCACACGCGTCGATGCACGCCGCGCAACCGATGCACTCCATTTGCAAACCGTCACGGATGTCGATGCCGGTGGGGCAGACCTGCACGCAGACCTGGCAATCGATGCAGTCACCGAGGCCAACATCCGCCGGATTCACCTCACGCTTACGCGGACCTCGGTTTTCGCCACGGGCCACGTCGTAGGAAATGGTCAGGGTGTCCTTGTCGAACATCACGCTCTGGAACCGCGCATAAGGACACATGTGCATGCACACCGCTTCGCGCAGCCAGCCGGCGTTGAGGTAAGTAGCACCGGTGAAAAACAGCACCCAGAACAGGCTGACACCACCCATGTGCAGGGTCAGCAGTTCCTCGGCAAGTGGGCGGATCGGCGTGAAATAGCCGACAAAAGTCAGGCCGGTCAGCAGGCTGATCGCCAGCCACAACGTGTGTTTGGCCGAACGCCGCAGCAGTTTGTTCACGCCCCAGGGCGCCGCTTGCAGTTTGATCCGCTGGTTGCGTTCGCCTTCGGTGATTTTCTCGACCCACATGAAAATCCAGGTCCAGGAACTCTGCGGGCAGGTGTAGCCGCACCAGACCCGGCCGGCAAACACGGTGATGGCGAACAGGCCGAACGCGGCAATGATCAGCAGCGCCGAGAGCAGGATGAAGTCCTGTGGCCAGAAAGTCGCGCCAAAGATGTGGAATTTGCTTTCGGACAAATCCCAGAGCACCGCTTGGCGGTCGCCCCAGTTCAACCAGACCGTGCCGAAAAACAGCAGGAACAGAAAACCGGCGCCGCTCAAACGCAAAGAGCGAAACAAACCGGTGAAGCTGCGGGTGTGGATCAGATTGTCGCTGGACTTGACCTTCGTCTTCGGGCGCGAAGGTTCATAGCTTTTTACGACAGGCGAACTTTCTAAGGTTCGGACCGGAATTCTTTCGCTCATGGTCGTGTGCTCATCAGCCTCCATCAGGCCCGAGCACTATCAACCCCTGTCTGTTTGCATAACAGACTCAGGTATTGCAATAAAAAGCGGATCAGATGCCGACGAAGCCCCGGCCTGCGACAACTTGAAGCACCCGACACCGCGGCTGCTCCAGGCTTATTCCAGGGCTGTCGAACGAGGGTTGACGCCGGTCAGTCAAATCACCGAATCACTGTCCGTGGCCTTCAAATGCCGGCGACCATCCACCGCGCCTGCTACGGTCAATGCATCGGCTTCTGCTTCGGTGATGTAGACGCGCTGGCCATTAAGCTCCACCGCTGACATGGCTTTGTCCGAGTCGGTGATGATAGTCACGTCAGGGCACAGACGAATTTCTTCGCCGTTTTCGGTAATGAAAAAGCAGGTCTGGTTTTCGATGCGCACGGTCATGGTCAGGTCCTTTTTCTGCGGAGACTTAATCCTTTAGGGCATCTGGCGGCGCGTTCGTTCTGTGCAACTGATTAATGGCGGGCGCGGTCCATGCTTTATCCATTTTCTTTTTTGCAAGGACAGCGCCATGAACGCCTGGTGGCACGAAGTCTGGGTCACGTTACAAGCGGAGTTCGCCGACATCGGCGACGCCAAGCAACTCACGCAAATCACCGTGCGCCTGCTGATTGCGGCGCTGCTGGGCGGCATTCTCGGTTTCGAGCGCGAGCACAAAGGCAAGGCCGCCGGAGTTCGCACCCACATGCTCGTAGCCTTGGGGGCGGCGCTGTTTGTGCTGGTGCCGCAGATGTCCGGCTCCCAGGCCGACGCCATGAGCCGCGTAGTGCAGGGAGTGATCGCCGGCATCGGCTTCCTCGGCGCCGGCACCATCCTGAAAAACACCGACGGCGCTGACGGCCAAGTCCAAGGCCTGACCACGGCCGCCGGCCTGTGGATGACCGCCGCCATCGGCGTCTCCGCCGGCCTCGGTCGAGAGGCGACGGCGGTGCTCAGTACCTTGTTGGCGTTGGGGGTGTTTAGCGTGATGCCGCGGATTGTGCGGATGTTTGAGCACAACAAAGATTGATATCAGGGGCTGCCGCCGCATGGATAAAGGCTTCGTCAAGGCTGCTAGCACGATAATACTGTTTGAATTCCGCTCCAGAGTTGAAGGATATGAGGGACTTTCCGCTAATCATATAAAAGTGATCACAGTTATTTGCCACCTCATCAATGTTATGAGAAGACACCAAAATTGCTTTACCTTCCTCTGCGGCGGCTTTGAGACATCTCCAGATATAGTGACGAAACTCCGGATCAACCCCGGCAGTAGGTTCATCGAGGATGATCAAATCTGAGTCCAACGTCAAAAGCGTGACGGTGAAAAACCATCTTTTTTCGCCATAGCTGCAAATCGAGCACTTCTTATCCCATATATCTCTGTATCTAGGAATAATTTCCGGGCACCAGTGCTGTAGTTTTTCAATGACAGCGTCTTGGGTGGGGGGATGGGGCGAAGATAGAAGTGTAACCATCTTAAATATATCGAACATCCGCAATGTATGGGGTGTGGTTAACGTTTGAGATAAATACAAGTGATTATGGAATCTGTTGATGATTTTATTATGGGTGTCTGGTTTTATTCCGCAAATGACGTCAAAGAGGGTGGTCTTTCCCGATCCATTAGGTCCCAGGAGTCCAACAATATCGCCTGCGCAAATTTTCATTGATGCTTCAAAAAATAGTGGTTTTCCTGGATATACAAAATCGAGCTTGTCGATCTGCAAATATTTCATCAGTAGCGACTCCATATAGGATTGATTCTGAAGTATCGATAGGTGACGTAAAAGAAGGTGGCTGTCATTAATAGTGTTAGGATAATTAACGTGATATTTTCGGAAAAGCCTTGCGAAATTAACGATTTCCCTAGATACAGCGGATTAAGCATGTAAACAATGTTGGAAGATGAGCTAACTACATTGGTTCCTCCGAAAACAGCTAAAATTAGCATGGTGAATGACGTGATTGAATATAGGGTTCCAGCACTTTGAAAAGTGATAGGAATCAAACTTATCAAAAGGCCTGGAATGCTGAATAAAAGAAAACTCAAATAAAATCTGCCGCCAATAACTAAGAGCTCTTCTATTTGAAGATCGCCAAAAGGAAGCTTTGTAAGGCAGTAAAAAATACTACAGTATAAAAACGACAGGCATGAATAGGCTAGGAGTTGGCCTGAGAGGAATATCAACTTGGCTTCGTTTGAGTAAATGAATGATCTCACAAAACCGCTCTCCCTCCGGCCAATGAGATAGAATGACAACCCAAATAGCGCCACAAATGATGAAATGTAAGCGTAAAACCATGAGGTTGATTCGATATAGCTGGCGTTAAAGGACGTCAGTGAAAGACCCTTGGTATAGTTGATGAGGTAGTAAAACGCCGCGGGGGATAGTATCGCCCAGAAAAGCGCCGTGGGTTCTTTGATTTGCTCTTTTAATAGAATCACCGAAAGATTAAGTGAGCGACGTATGATGTGTTTCATTAGTTGAGATTTCCTTAAGGGAATGGAACCATCACATTTTTTCGATCCGGGCAGACATCCTTCAAGAAAGATTCTGAATAGGAGTTTATAAAATTGATGTGCTTGGAACTGTTCATGTGTAAAAACAGATCTGGGGAAACATATTTTGCGGCATAATAAGTTGCATCCTCTATGATGATGGGCTTTGCGTAAAGGTAGCCGGTGAAACCATTGGCATTCAGGGCGCGTATTAGAGTTTCAGTTGCAAATCCCGTAGACTGAACTCTTGGAGTGTTGATTTTTTCTGTGGTTGTAGTGATGTTTTTGTAGGTTTCATATTCGTTGCAACTTATAAAGTATCTCAAATATGAGTCATGAATCTCTTCGATGTTATTTGATGTGACTGCGAAGGTTTGCATGAATCGAAATGTTTGCCATAGTTCTAAAATAGACTTTTCTAGCGCTTCTTCTATCGTGGCTGCGTATGCCATTCCTGCGCAATACCTTACCGCCATTGCTTTATTGCTATTTCCATATACTGTTATGACACAAAGGCCTGGGTAGGCTTGGTCAGAAATATCGATTATTGTTATCTCTCCAGATTGAATGAGACTCCTGTAAATTAGTAGTGCTGTACTTTTTTGCAGTGCGTCAAAAACCTCTGATTGAGCAAATATTTTTTTACAGCTTTTAGTGAGCCAGAATTTGATTAAAAATTGTCTTTCCAGTTGTTCTTTCAGTGAGCCAAAAATTGCCAATTCTGGACTTCGATGAAAACTGCAACCACAGGTATCACGTAGCGGATAAAATTGACTGTCATTTTCAATAAGGTGATCGCCTAGGGATAGGAGGGCGCTTGGAATGTAGCAGCAAGAAAAATCACTGGTTCTATAAACTTTAGTTAAGTTAAATCGATGTTTCCGACTATTTGTGGTTTTCAGGCCCGCCCGGCACGTTTGTGCAAATGCATCATAAAATTTCTGTGCCTCTTTCTTGGTAAGTGATTCATCGAGCCTTCCGGATGCGTCAGGGATTATCTCCATGTAAAAGTGCCTGCGCTCGAAGTATTCTCCCAGAGCTGTGGCCATTGCCCTGGAACCTTGTCCGATTCCGGAACCTCCATTACCCCAGACATCGTTGATCTCCACACAGGGCGGCATATGCGTCAAGCAAGACGGCTGATAGACAATATGGGTAGGTAGCGATGAAGTATTATTTTTAGAATGACCAATCATTTGGCGAGCCCGATAAATTGTACGCAAAGAGGCAGGAATAAGGCGGGGTTAACTCCAATAGCTTTGCATAACATCGAATCAGTGTAAGCAGACCATAGGCGGCTTTGTAACCCCATCTTTTTTATTTGCAGATCAATCAGCATGTACATTGATCCTGTTTCCATTAGCGCATGTCGATATCCCCTGTATCTATATTTGAAAACTGACTTCGGCATATAGGCCGCATAAACGAGTGCGATGTTTGGTGTGCCTATGTTGCCAGGGGAAGCTAAAATTGCTTTTTTTAGTATGGCTGTATCTTCGGTGTTTTTTATGACTTCAAATTGGCGAGAATAAGGGAGTAGATGGAGAATCTTCTCAGGGCAGGGCCATTCCAATTCTCGTTCCGACAACGAGCATACAAATATTTCGACTGGATACAGCGCGCCAGCACTCGGATATCCCCGCTTGTAGCTATAGGTTTTCTTCGATAACAAAGGTGTGAATATTGTTTTGATCGTGTCGAATCCGATTGGTTTATCAACGAAGTGTTCGCACGACTCGTTTCTGTAGAGGTCACTTTCTATTGCTTTTGAAGCGTCGGTTAGCGTGATTAGCGGTGTTCCGGGGTAAAGCTTGAGTTGGTTTCCTGTCAGTGTGTCCATCTGCCTATCGGCTATATAATGTAAAGAAGTAAGTTTTTGCGTCGAATCGTGAATTGTAAAATTTCCTTTTGTGTGGAAGGCGAGTATCTGGTCATATACGACTGGGTCGACATACCTAAGGTAGTAATCATGCGAAATGTCTTTCATGGAGTATTCCTCAGGCAGTCGCACATGCACCAGTGGGATATCGATGATTCACCGCTGCTGCCGTCAGTTAGCGAGACTGTGGTTTCAGTTAATACATTGTCCTGGTACCGTTTTTTTTGGCTATTCCCGGTCAAGAGTTTTATTTTCTTAATTAAAGCACCAATGATGAACATTCTATGAAGCAAGCTGACTTCGGCAGAGGGCACGCTCTTTGATTTTTCCTGACAGAAGTTCAGTAGATTTGACCAAGTGTTATTTGACTTCTTATATTTTTCATTGCTAAGCAATCTATCAATGACGCAAAAGTGGCAAGGATTGCCAATTTCTGGGATATGCGGCTGGCCTAATATGTAAACGTCTCCTTTCGAATAACAAACAGAAATAGCATTACCTGGATAACTGCGCGTAATGTCGAAATACAGATTTTTCAGTTTCTGGTAGTCGTATTGATGGCACATTAAAAAAATAAGCTTATTTTTGTCGGCTGATATATGTTTGTTCAAGTCTTGGAGTGCACAAATACTTAAAGGCCCTGATAACTCGGTTCTAAGCATATGATTCAGGTCGTCAGTACGTTCCCAGTCATGAGCAACGATGACCTCGTCAAAGTAGCGGTTATCGCTTTCCACTTTGATGGTAAGTATCTTGTCCAGTGTTGAGTACGCGTCATCGCAATCCAAGCCATGGTCTGTGAATAATACGTTCAACTCTTCCTTGGTGATGTTGTTTTTATTGTGTAGCTTCCTGATTACACCAAGTAAAGAGGCGGATCTTATTTTTGATATTCCTTTTTTTGAGATCACGATATGGTCGGTGGTGAAGTTCAGTATTTCGTAGTTGTGAATATTCAGATTCATTCAGATCCTTTTGAGGCCTTCCTAATTATTCAGGAAGGCCTTGCTCCGTTATAAATATGTTATTTGGATGCAGTGGTATCCTGATTAGTTACGGCGTTTCCACCGCCACTACCACCACTACAACCGCCGCCCCCACCACAACCGCCACTGCCACCACAACCGCCAGCACTACCTGACCCACCGGCAATCTCCGGTCCGCCGCCCAGGTCGCACTCATCGTTAAAGCTATACAAAATGTCGATTAGCGGTTCGTTTTTCATTTTGGATTTCCTTTTCAAAGAAGCCACTTGTCATTAAGTGGTAATGACTTTTTAGTTTTTATTGAGGCTATTTGCAAATCTAACGTCTTGGCAGTGTAGGAAATTTCTTTCATTACATGGCGTTGTTTCTTTCGACGTAATTCCTTAGTTCCTAAATTTTTCTGATTTATTAAAACGCCTTTTTTCACAGACAAATAAAGGCTTGTGCAAGACTACACATGCCTGATTTTTAAGTTTGCGACAATTGTTTAACGGTACTGGATGCGAAAGAGTTGTAGGACGTCGGTACTCTCTTTCCTTTTTTTATGTAGGACGCTAATTAATTTAATTGAAAAAACTGATTGAAAATCCGACGAACGGTATTGGCGGGATGCCCAGCCATTTAGGTTCAGAGCAATCAGAAAACAGCGGAATAAAACGAAGGAATGACAGTGCTGCACCACGGGCGGGATTGCTTGACGCAACAGTGTATGGAATGAGTGCTTTAGGCGACCGCACCGGGATCTATCCAGTGCAGTCGACGCAACGTTCTACACTTCAGGCGCCACAATCACTGGCGGCATGGTCGTCGGCGGTTCTTCCTTGGCCGGCGGTGTGCTGCCGGGTGGTTCTTGTTCGGGGATCGGCTGCGGCTCGGTGGGCGGCAGGGTGGGGGTGTCGATATTGGGATCGGGGGTTTCTGCGGGGATCGGGATGTTCACGGGTCAGTCCTCCTAGGGATATGGCTTGAGTCGTGCTTCCTGAAAGGTTGACCACTGGGTGATGGATTTGATTCCCGTCGGTGCACGCTGGCGAATCAGCGTGAACTTTTGCCCGCCGCCGCCGCTCGGAATCTGAGTGGACTGATTCCAGAGCGGTCCGTCAGACACATGAGCGTCCATGGGGCGTAAGGAGAGATGCTCGATGACTGCTGAAAATACGACTGAATTGAATGACCAGGGGCAATTGCCGCTGGCCCAGGCCTTGCTGTTGCCGCGCATCGCGATTGAAAACACCATGCCGATCATTGATGGCGGCCAGTTCGCGGTGAAGGCCGTGGCCGGCCAGGACGTGGTGGTCACCAGCAAAGTCTTCGCCGATGGCCATGACAAGCTCGCCGTGCGGGTACGTTGGCAAGCCGCGGGCAGTGAAACATGGCACAGCGCAGCCCTTGATGAGTTGGGCAACAACGGTTGGCAGGGCAGTTTTCCGGTGCCCCAGCCGGGCCGCTATGTATTTTTCATCGAAGCCTGGATCGATCAGTTCGCCAGTTTTCGCTATGAACTGGAGAAGAAACACACGGCAGGCGTTCCGGTCAGCCTGGAGTTGCAGGAAGGTCGCAGCCACGTGCTGCACGCCGCCGAACGCAGCGAAGGGCAATTGAGCGAAGATTTGGCTGCGTTGCACCATCAACTCGGTGGCTTGCTCGAAACCGAGCAGGTTGCGCTGTTTTTGCACCAGCGTAGCGCCGACTTGATGAGCCAGGCCGATCACCGGCCTTACCTGAGCCTGAGTCCGGAATACCCGCTGGACGTCGAGCGCGAACTGGCGCAATTCGCCAGTTGGTACGAGCTGTTTCCCCGCTCGATCACAGACGATAAGGCTCGCCACGGTACGTTCAATGACGTGCACTCGCGCCTGGCGATGATTCAGGACATGGGTTTCGACGTCCTGTATTTCCCGCCGATTCATCCAATTGGCCGCTCGCACCGTAAAGGTCCGAACAATTCCCTGACCGCCGGCCCCAATGATCCGGGCAGCCCCTACGCCATCGGCAGTAGCGAAGGCGGGCACGAAGCGATTCACCCGGAACTGGGCAGCCGCGACGATTTCCGCCGTCTGGTGGCCGCTGCCGCTGACCATGGACTGGAGATTGCCCTGGACTTCGCCATTCAGTGCTCCCAGGACCATCCGTGGCTGCAGCAACACCCGGGCTGGTTCAACTGGCGGCCCGACGGCACGATCAAATACGCGGAAAATCCGCCGAAGAAATACCAGGACATCGTTAACGTCGACTTCTATGCCGCTGATGCGATCCCGAGCCTGTGGGTCGAGTTGCGCGACATCGTGGTGGGCTGGGTCGAAGAGGGGGTGAAGATCTTCCGGGTCGACAATCCCCACACCAAGCCGCTGCCGTTCTGGCAATGGCTGATCGCCGATGTTCGGGCGCTGTACCCGGAGGTGATGTTCCTCGCCGAGGCATTCACCACGCCGGCGATGATGGCGCGCCTGGGCAAGGTCGGTTACACCCAGAGCTACACCTATTTCACCTGGCGCAACACCAAATATGAACTGGCGACGTACTTGACCGAGTTGAACCAATCGCCTTTGCGCGAGTGCTACCGGCCGAACTTTTTCGTCAACACGCCGGACATCAATCCGGGGTTTCTTCATGACTCGGGACGCGCCGGTTTCCTCATACGCGCCGCGCTGGCGACCATGGGCTCTGGCCTTTGGGGCATGTATTCAGGGTTCGAGCTGTGCGAGGCGGCGCCAGTGCCGGGCAAGGAGGAATACTTGGATTCGGAGAAGTATGAGATCCGTCCACGGGACTTTACCGCGCCAGGCAACATCATTGCCGAGATCGCCCAACTGAACCGCATTCGCCGGCAAAACCCGGCGTTGCACAGTCATTTGGGCCTGACGACTTACAACGCTTGGAACGACAACATCCTTTATTTCGGCAAGCGCAGCGCTGATGGCAGCAACTTCATCCTGGTGGCGGTCAACCTTGATCCGCACAACGCCCAGGAAGCCAATTTCGAGCTGCCACTGTGGGAAATGGGCTTGCCGGACGACGCGCAAACCCAGGGCGAAGACTTGATGAGCGGTCATCGCTGGACCTGGTACGGCAAGTATCAGTTCATGCGCCTCGAGCCGTGGAACCAGCCCTTCGGGATTTGGCGCATCAGCACCCCTTGAGCAGAGCCCTGTGGTGAGGGGGCTTGCCCCCGTTGGGGCGCGAAGCGGCCCCCCGAATTCTGAGTGTCCTGGCGATTTGCGCCTGCTGCACAGCCGGTCGGGGGCAAGCCCCCTCACCACAAAGGCGAAGCGACTTCGCAAGCTGCTGGGCAACTCAATCAAGCGCTTCATCGCCTCAGGTTAGCGTTCCTTTCGAATTTTCAGGAGTTTCAAATGGCGAAGAAACCCAGGTCTGCCACCTTTATCAATGACCCGCTCTGGTACAAGGACGCGGTCATCTACCAGGTTCACGTCAAATCCTATTTCGACTCCAACAACGACGGGATCGGCGACTTTCCCGGCCTGATCGCCAAACTCGACTACATCGCCGACCTGGGCGTCAACACCATTTGGCTGTTGCCGTTCTACCCCTCGCCACGCCGTGATGATGGCTACGACATCGCCGAGTACCGAGGGGTCAGCCCTGACTACGGCACCCTCGCGGACGCCAAACGCTTTATCGCCGAGGCGCATAAACGCGGCTTGCGGGTGATCACTGAGTTGGTCATCAACCACACCTCCGACCAGCATCCCTGGTTCCAGCGAGCGCGCAAGGCCAAGGCCGGATCGGCGGCGCGGGACTTTTATGTGTGGTCGGATGACGACCAGAAATACGATGGCACGCGGATCATTTTCCTCGACACCGAAAAGTCCAATTGGACCTGGGACCCGGTGGCCGGCCAATACTTCTGGCACCGATTCTATTCCCACCAGCCGGACCTGAATTTCGATAATCCGCAAGTGATGAAAGCCGTGCTGTCGGTGATGCATTACTGGCTGGACATGGGCATTGATGGTCTGCGCCTGGACGCGATTCCGTACCTGATCGAGCGCGATGGCACCAACAACGAAAACCTGCCGGAAACCCACAGCGTCCTGAAACAGATCCGCGCCGAGATCGACGCGCATTACCCGGACCGCATGCTGTTGGCCGAGGCCAATCAATGGCCGGAAGACACGCAACTGTATTTCGGTGATGTGAAGGGCGATAACGGCGACGAATGCCACATGGCCTTCCACTTTCCGCTAATGCCGCGCATGTACATGGCGTTGGCTCAGGAAGATCGCTTCCCGATCACCGACATCATGCGCCAGACCCCGGAGATTCCCGCCAATTGCCAGTGGGCGATTTTCTTGCGCAACCATGATGAGCTGACCCTGGAAATGGTCACCGACAAGGAACGCGATTACCTGTGGAATTACTACGCCGCCGACCGTCGCGCGCGGATCAACCTGGGGATTCGTCGTCGCCTGGCGCCGCTGCTCGAAAGGGATCGGCGCCGAGTAGAGCTGCTTAACAGCTTGCTGCTGTCGATGCCCGGCACGCCGACCCTGTATTACGGCGATGAAATTGGCATGGGCGACAATATCTACCTGGGTGACCGCGACGGCGTGAGAACGCCGATGCAATGGTCGATCGACCGCAACGGTGGTTTCTCCCGCGCCGACCCGGCCAGCCTGGTGCTGCCGCCGATCATGGACCCGCAATACGGCTACCTGTCGGTGAACGTCGAGACTCAGGCCGGCGATCCGCATTCGCTGCTCAACTGGACGAGGCGCATGCTCGCGGTGCGCAAGCAGACCAAAGCCTTTGGTCGCGGTAGCTTGAAAATGCTCTCGCCGAGCAACCGGCGGATTCTGGCGTACACCCGGGAATACACCGGGCCTGACGGCAAGCACGAAATCATTCTCTGCGTGGCCAACGTCTCGCGCAGTGCGCAAGCGGCTGAACTGGACTTGTCAGCCTATGTCGGCATGGTCCCGGTGGAGATGCTCGGCGGTAACGCCTTCCCACCGATCGGCCAGTTGAATTTCTTGCTGACCCTGGCGCCTTACGGCTTCTACTGGTTTGCCCTGGCCACGGAGAATCAAATGCCCAGTTGGCACGTTGAACCGGCGCAAAGCTTGCCGGACTTCACCACCCTGGTGCTCAAGCAGCGCATGGAAGAACTGCTCGATTCGCCGTCCCGGGACGCCCTGGAACAACAGATCCTGCCTAATTGGCTGCAGAACCGCCGCTGGTTCGCCGGCAAAGGCGCGGCCATCGACAAGGTGCATATCGCCGACGGCGTGCGTTTTGGCGATGCCGAGCACCCGGTGTTGCTCAGCGAAATCGAAGTCACCAGCGCGGGGCAGACTGCTCGCTATCAACTGCCGTTCGGCTTTATCGCCGAAGACCAGGTCGGCCCGGCGTTGCCGCAGCAACTGGCCCTGGCGCGGGTCCGGCGTGGCCGCCAGGTGGGGTTGATCACCGACGCCTTCAGCCTGGAGAACTTTATCCGCGCGGTGCTGCACGGCATGCAGAACAACACGACACTGGCCTCCAGCGACGGCGAACTGCGCTTCGAAGCCACGGCAGTCTTGGACAAACTTGGCTTGAACCAGGAATCGGAAGTTCGCTACCTGTCCGCCGAACAATCCAACAGTTCGGTGGTGGTCGGTAAAAGCATGGTGCTCAAGCTGATCCGCAAATTGGCCTCGGGTGTCCACCCTGAGCTGGAAATGAGCGCCTACCTGACCGCCGCCGGGTTCCCCAACATTTCGCCGCTGCTCGGTTCGGTGGTGCGCCGCGATGCCCAGGGCGAAGACTCGCTGCTGATGATCGCCCAAGGCTACTTGAGCAATCAGGGCGACGCTTGGGAGTGGACCCAGAACAACCTGGAACGGGCCCTGCGCGATGAGCTGGCGGACGCTATGTCCGAGCAGGAGCAGCATTACAACGCCCTCGGCGAACTCAAGGATTTCGCCGGCATGCTCGGTCAGCGCCTGGGGGAAATGCACCAGGTATTGGCTGCGCCCACCGATAACCCGGACTTCGCGCCCAGGGTCACCACCCAGAAAGAAGCCAGTGCCACCGCCAAGGATGTCGTGGCGCAAATGGAACGGGCGTTGCAGTTACTTAAACAACAGCAGAATCAATTGAACCCGGCGGACAAGGCGCTGGTCAGTCGTTTGCTGGAACACAAAAAAGTCGTGCTCAACCATATTCAGGAGCTGGCGAAAAAAGCCGTTGGCGGACTGCGCATTCGGGTCCATGGTGATCTTCACCTGGGGCAGATTCTGGTGATCAAGGGCGATGCCTATTTGATCGACTTCGAAGGCGAACCGGCGCGCCCGCTGCACGAGCGGCGCGGCAAGCACAGCCCGTACAAGGACGTCAGCGGTGTATTGCGCTCGTTCGATTACGCGGCGGCCATGGCGATCAATGTGCAGAACGTCGATCAAACCGACGAAGCCGACGTGGCGCGTCGACGGGTAGCCGAACGCTACTTGCGCGAAGCCAACAAGGCATTTGTCCAGGCGTATCGGCGGGCGGCAGCTAGTCTTGCTCATGCATGGCAAGACCCGGAAGGCGAGGACGCCGCGCTGGCGTTGTTCGGCCTGGAGAAGGCGGCCTATGAAGTGGCCTATGAAGCCGAAAATCGCCCCACCTGGCTACCCGTGCCACTGCACGGGCTGGTCGGGTTATTGAGTGGGCTCAAACCCTTTTCCGATGTGGGTGGAGAGTAGTCATGAGTTTCTTGAACAAGGAACAGGGTCAGGTCAAAAAAGAGGCACTGCTCCCTGAATCACGCGATATCGACGCCCTGGTCCGGGCCGAACACCAGGACCCGTTTGCCATTCTCGGGCCCCACGGTGACGGTCACGGCGGGCAATTCATCCGCGCTTACTTGCCCGACGCGTTGAGCGTGCAGGTGGTGGCCAAGGATTCCGGTGAAGAACTGGGCAGCCTGGAGGCCACGCAAACCCCGGGGCTGTTCGTCGGCCATTTCGACCGCGCGCAACCCTATCTGCTGCGCACGCGCTGGGCCGGTGGTGAACAGACCGCCGAAGACCCTTACAGCTTTGGTCAGTTGCTTGGTGAGATGGACTTGTACCTGTTTGCCGAAGGCAATCACCGCGACTTGAGTTCTTGCCTTGGCGCGCAATTGGTCAATGTCGACGGCGTCGACGGTGTGCGTTTCGCCGTCTGGGCACCCAATGCCAAGCGAGTCTCGGTGGTGGGCGACTTCAACGTCTGGGATGGCCGTCGCCACCCGATGCGCTTGCGCCACCCGTCCGGGGTCTGGGAGTTGTTCATCCCGCGCTTGCAGGCCGGGGAGACCTACAAATACGAAGTGCTGGGTGCCCACGGCATCTTGCCGTTGAAAGCCGACCCGGTGGCGCTGGCCACTGCATTGCCGCCAGACACTGCGTCGAAAGTCGCAGCGAAGCTGAACGTCGACTGGCAAGACCAGGCCTGGATGCAGAGCCGTGGCGAGCGGCAACATCCTAGCGCGCCGCTGTCGATCTACGAGCTGCATGCCGGCTCCTGGCAGTGCGAGCTGGATGAAGCGGGGGAAGTGGCGCGCCAGTACAACTGGCATGAACTGGCTGAGCGCTTGATCCCTTACGTCAAGGAACTGGGTTTCACCCACATCGAGCTGATGCCGATCATGGAGCACCCGTTTGGCGGCTCCTGGGGTTATCAGCCGCTGTCGCAATTCGCCCCGAGCGCACGTTATGGTTCGCCGGAGGATTTCGCTGCGTTTATCAACGCCTGCCACCAAGCGGAAATCGGCGTCATCCTTGACTGGGTGCCGGCGCATTTCCCGACCGATACCCACGGCCTGGCGCAATTCGACGGCACCGCGCTCTATGAGTACGGCAACCCGCTGGAAGGCTTTCATCAGGATTGGGACACGCTGATCTACAACCTGGGCCGCACCGAAGTGCACGGCTTCATGCTGGCGTCGGCGCTGCATTGGCTCAAGCATTTTCACATCGACGGCCTGCGGGTGGATGCGGTGGCATCGATGCTGTATCGCGACTATTCGCGCAAGGCGGGGGAGTGGATTCCCAACCGGCATGGCGGTCGCGAGAACCTCGAGGCCATCGACTTCGTACGGCACCTCAACGACGTGGTAGCCCTCGAAGCCCCTGGTGCGCTGATGATTGCCGAAGAGTCGACCGCTTGGCCCGGCGTCAGCCAGGGCACCCAGCAAGGTGGTCTGGGCTTCAATTACAAGTGGAACATGGGCTGGATGCACGATTCGCTGCATTACATCCAGCAAGACCCGGTGTACCGCGCCCATCACCACAATGAACTGAGCTTTGGCTTGGTCTATGCCTGGTCCGAGCGTTTCATCCTGCCGATTTCCCATGATGAAGTGGTGCACGGCAAGCATTCGTTGATCGACAAGATGCCCGGCGACCGCTGGCAGAAATTCGCCAACCTGCGAGCCTACCTGAGTTTCATGTGGACCCACCCGGGCAAGAAGTTGTTGTTCATGGGCTGCGAATTTGGCCAGTGGCGCGAGTGGAACCATGACCAGCAGTTGGACTGGTACCTGCTGCAATACCCAGAGCACAAAGGCGTGCAGAAACTGGTGGGCGACCTCAATCGCCTCTACCGCGAGGAACCGGCGCTGCATGACCAGGACGACGCGCCGCAGGGCTTCCAGTGGTTGATTGGCGATGATGCGATCAACAGCGTCTTCGCCTGGATGCGCTGGAGCAAGGACGGCAAGCCGGTGCTGGTGGTGGCCAACTTCACCCCGGTGCCACGCCAGGCTTATCGGGTTGGTGTGCCATTCGCCGGGCGCTGGACTGAACTGCTGAACAGCGATGCCGATACCTACGCCGGTTCCAACTTCGGCAACGGCGGCGGGGCCTTCACCGAGGAAGAACCGAGCCATGGCCAGGCCCTGTCACTGGTGCTGAATTTGCCGCCGTTGGCGGTGATTATTTTGCGGCCGGAGGGCTAGTGGGTTGGGCAGGCCTGTGAGGAAGGGGCTTTTGTGGTGAGGAGCTTTTGTGATGAGGGCTTGCCTTTGTGGAGGAGCTTTTGTGGTGATGGGCTTGTCTTTGTTGAGGAGCTTTTGTGGTGAGGGGGCTTGCCCCCGTTCGGCTGCGAAGCAGTCGTAAAAGCTGGGAGCGCTTCGCACTCCTACGGGGGCAAGCCCCCTCACCACAGGCAAGCCCCCCTCGCCACAGTTCCTTTCATCACAGGCAAGCCCCCTCACCACAGTTACTTTCATCACAGGTAAACCCCCTCACCACAGTTACTTTGATCACAGGCAAGCCCCTTCACCACAGGCAGTCCCACTGCAGGTAAGCCCCGTAGCACAGGCAATTAACCCTCACCACCGCATCCGCACCCCCAAACTGCCAATCAGCCCATTCAAATCATTGTCATCCACGTCACTGCTGTAGTCGGCGCTGACGTACAGGCTCACGGTGGATGACATTCGCGCCACCAGGCCCAAGCCCAATTCCACGGTCGAGGATTTGCGGCTGCTGCTGATCTTGTCCACTTGGTCCAGGGTCAGGGTGTCGGCGCTGTACACCGTGTGCCACAGGTTAGTCCGCACGTAGGGTTCGACGCCGAGGCCATTGATGTCGTAACTGCCTTTCAAACGGGCGCCGACCCGGCCGCTCCACGAGGACAGATCGCTGGACGACGCGTTCGCGGAGCCGCTGTAGGGCGTGTCCAGGGTGATGCGCTGGTTGATCAACTGTGCCTGAGGTTCCACCACCCAGTTATCGCTGATGCCGATCGGAAAACCACCTTCCACCGACAGGGTCACGGCGCTGCCTTCGGCGGCTTGGCGCAGGCCGTCTTCGCTGCGGCTGAAGCCATTGACCCGGCCGCCGCTGGCGGTCAGGTCGACATGCCAGCCCTCGGCACCCACCAGACTCCAATACGCGCCCAGGCTTTGGCCTTGCAGGCTGACGTTATCGTTGCGCGGATCGGCGAGGGCGCGGCCGGTAGGCACCCCCGCGTTGTTGGTCTGGAACTGACTCTGCCCGCCGATCAGGCCCATGTGCTGGGTAGCCCCCCCGGCGCTTTGCAGGCTTATTAGCGGCGCGCTTTTGAAGTCGCTGCCCCAGGAATGGGCGAAGTCGGCGCTGAGGTAATCGGTTTCCGCTTGCCGCGACGGCTGGCCGTAGATTCGGTCCCAGGCCGACGGCGTCGCCTCGCTGATGGTCAGCTTCTGGTTATCGAACTCGCGATTGAGGGCGAAGCGGCCGCCATAAGCGATGTCCGGGGTAGGGAGGGTGAAGGCGGGCACGTCCTCTCGATACCAAGGCAGGATTTCATCGTCCGCAGGCTGGGCCTGCACCTCCAGGGTCGAGCACAACAGGAGTGAGCTCGATACGGTGCACAGGGTGATGGTGATCTCGTGGTGGGTGCGTGAAGTTTTCATGGAGGTCTACCTTGCAATCGCATGCCTTATCTCGTCTTGGCGTCTCTCCTACCCCGAATGAGGGGCGACCGAATGGATTGAGGCAAAACCCGGGGCAGCCTGCTGACGCGGGCAGTTCCGAGGCTTTGCCCCTGAGTTGATTCCGGGGGTAGTAAGGTTGAGATAAGGTGACGCGACGCCCGACGTCAAGAAAATGCCCGATGGGCGGTGCGACAAAATTAGCACGCGGAAGTGACTGATAATTGACGATTATCTAAGTGGTTGTTTATTAGCCAAAAGCGCTGCGGGCACCGGGTTAGAGCCGTTGCATAGCCAGCTACCAACTGATCCGCACACCGAGGTTACCCACCACTGCACGCTGGTCAGTGCTGTCAATGTTGCTGCTGTAGTCGGCGCTGGCATAGACGCTGACCGCAGAATCGAGGCTGAGAATGACCCCGACACCCAGGTCGGCGGACGACGACTTTTGCTGGGTGACGATGTCATCCGTGTCGCCGAAGGTGACTTGGTCTTCACCGGAAAAGGTGTGCCACAGGTTGGCCCGCACGTAAGGTTCCAACGGCCGACCGCCAACGGCATAGCGACCCTTGAGGCGGGCGCCGAGCCGGCCGGTCCATGCACCGTCGGAGTCGAAAGACACCCGCGAGACCCCGTCGTCCTGACTGTCGAGGGAGATTTTCTGATGGATCACCTGGGCCTGCGGTTCCACCACCCAGTTGTCCGCCACGGCGATCGGATAGCCGGCCTCGACCGACAGGGTCAGCGCATGCCCGCGATTGTCCAGTTTCAAGCCGCGATCCGAATGGTTGTCGCCATCGAAGCGGGTGCCCATGGCCACGGTGTCGAGGTACCAGCCGGTCGGATCGGTGAGGGTCCAGTACAAGCCGAAGCTGTCGCCTTCGAGCTTGATCTTGCCGGCGCTGTTGTTTTCGAACCCTTGGTTGAAGCCGTCGACGTCGCCTTGCAAGCGGGTATGACCGACGAAGAATCCGGTGCGTTGAGTCTGTCCGCCAGAAGTCTGCGAGCTGTACAGGTCATTGCCCACCTGAAAACCGCTAAGGGAACCGTCGAAGCGCGGGGTGACGGTCCCGGCCCAGGTCTGGTCGATGTTCTTGCCGTAGACCCGCGCCCAACCGGCGCTGAAAGCACCGGTCTCGCTGAGCAGGCGCTGGTCGCCCTGGCGGTCATGGAAGGTGCCGAGGGCGGTGAGGGTGAGGATCGACGCGGCGGGCGGCAGCACCGACCAGGTCGGCACTTCCGGGCGATATAGCGGAATCGGCGCCGCGCCAGGAACGGCGGCGGGCAATACCGGCAATGGCGGGCTGCCGACGGGTGTCGCGGCGGCCACGGGGGTGGCGACCACCGGGACCAGGGTCGGCGGCAAGCTCGGATCGGCGTTGGGGATGCTCAAGACTTCCGGCGCCACCACCGCCGAGCGCAGGTACCAGCTGTTTTCCGTGCCTGCCGTGACGCCGCCCTTGAACAGGTAGTAATCGTAAGCACCGGCCGACACCGGCCCCTTGAGGGTGAATGCAGTGTCCTGGCTGACGGCAGTGCCTTGAGCCTGAACCAGTTGGATACCGTTTTGTTGGGTCAGGGCGCCGAGCCCGCCGAGGTTGGTCACGGTGATCAGCGTGCCGCCGCTGAGGGTGCCGTCGTTGACCACCAGTTTGTCGCTCGGTGAGCCGTCGCCCGCGACCACGCTTTGCAGGAACAACTGACCGCCATTGCCGACGTAATTGCCGGTGACGGTCAAGGTGTCGTTGGTGCGGTTGTTGCCGCGGGTCATGTCAATGACCCCGGCGTTGTTCAGCGTCACGAGCCGTCCGGGCACGAACGGGCTGATACTGCCCTGGCTGGAAACCAGGGTGCTGCTGGCATCGATATTCATCACGCCGGTGCCGCTGACGGCATCGCCGAGGACAAAACGGTCGGCCAGATCAAAGCGCGAACCGTTGCTCAGGTTGACCGACTCCCAATTGGGATAGCGGGCGCCGGTGCTGGTCTGGCTGTTGTCGAACGTCAAGACATCGACACCGGGCCCGCCATCGACGCTCGGGGTCAAGGCAAGGATCGCATCGGTGAGGTTGCTCAGCCGTGCACTGTCGTTGTCTTCGGCCATCAGCACCGCTGAACGCAGAATCCCGCCGCCATTCCAGACCAACTGATCGTTGCCGAAGCTGGCGCGGATCTCGCCGAGCACTTCGCCACCGGTCACGGTGATGCTGTCGGTGCCGCCGCTGACGCTGATGTTGCCGCCGATTTGTCCGCCGGAAACGATGATGGTGTCGTTGCCGAACCCTGCCACCAGGTTGCCGAGGATGCGTCCGCCGGAGAGGTCGAAAAGATTGTTGTCGAGCTTCATGTCCACCCGGCCGATGGTGCCGCCGGTCATGCGGGCGACGTCGCCATCGTCGAACGCTGTGATGATCGTGCCGCCGGTCATCAGGAACGTGTCGCGGCCGTCGCCCTGGGCCAGGGAGCCGATCGAGCCACCGGTCATTACGAAGTCATCGATGCCATTGCCCTGGGACACGACTCCGGTGATGCGGCCACCATTGACCACCAGCCGGTCCGCACCATCGCCTTGGTCGAGATTACCGATCAGCGCGCCTGAATTCAGGGTCACGCTGTCGCTGCCGGCGCCGAAGGTCACATTGCCGGTGAGGGTGCCGGTGCCGCCGGTGGGGAAGGTCAGGCTGTTATTACCCGAGGTGTCGGTCAGCGCACCACCGGCGCCGCTGTCGCAGACGAAGGCGTCGTTACCGGGACCGGGTGTAAAGGTGCAGGCGGCGGAGGCGGGCGGGCTGCCGAGCATCAGCAGCGAAGCGGGTAAAACACACAAGCACGGCAGTGTTTTCAGTAACCGGATAGAACCACTCATCGCGTATCCCTGCTGGATGAAAAGGGATCGTCCTGATGCACATTCGCCGGCCACCACCAAGCCAATACTCAGATTGCACTTGAACACCACCAACTAATGAGTTGAATACGCTAGTCCTTAGCTTTTAGAAGGTTTAGTTGGCTTTTATCTGCGCCGTCTGCCTTCTGACCAATGGCACTGGGGAAATAGCCATTGATAGCACTTTGTTATAAATGCACTTCGACGGCCAACGGCAGGTGGTCGGACAGGTGCGTCCACGGCTTGCTGCCGAGAATCCGCGGCTCGTGGCTGGTGGCGTTGCGCAGGTAAATCCGGTCGAGGCGCAGCAACGGAAACCGCGCCGGGTAGGTTTTGGCCGGGCGACCATGGTGGCGTTCAAAGGCTTCGTGCAGGTCGTCACGCAAGGCGAGGGCGGCGTTGCCTTGCAGTTGCCAGTCATTGAAATCCCCGGCGACGATCACCGGATCTTGCGCCGGCAGGGACTCCAGCAACTGACAGAGCAATTGCAACTGCAATTGGCGATGGCTTTCCAGCAGGCTCAAATGCACACAGATCGCGTGTACCGTGGCATGACCCGGCACATCCAGTTCGCAATGCAGCAAGCCACGACGTTCCGGCCCGGTGATGGACACGTCGAGGTTGCGGTATTGGCGGATCGGGTATTTGGACAGCAGCGCGTTGCCGTGATGGCCGTTGGGGTACACCGCGTTGCGCCCGTAGGCGAAGTCGCTCCACATGCTGTCGGCGAGAAATTCGTATTGCGAGGTTTGTGGCCAGTTATTCAGGCGTGAGGCGTGCCGGTCATGTTCGCCCAGCACTTCTTGCAGAAACACCAGGTCAGCCGAAGTACTGCGCACCGCTTCGCGCAGTTCGGGGAGGATGAAGCGGCGATTGAGGGCGGTGAAGCCTTTGTGCGTGTTGACCGTGAGAATCTTCAAACGGTGGATCGCCGGTGGGCTGTCCACCGGTTCCAACGGCACGGCTTGGCGCTTGGGATCACTGCTCACGTTCACTCCTCACTGCGCTGATTCGGCAATCACACCTGCTTTCACATGCGACTGACGAAGGCCGGCCGCAGTTCCGGCCAAACGATAGTCGCAGCCTTCACATGAAGACGATTTCATACGGCTGGCCCATGCGGTCGAGAATCACCCTGGGCAGCAACGGCGCGATGCCGATCTCCGGTTCGCCGTCCAACTGGCTGGCATAGGCGTGCATGGCGTGGCGCTTGCGCGCGGTGGTCCAGGTGTCGAGGCGGACTTTGTGGGCGCGATGCCAGGGAATCTTGCCCTGTTCGCGCACCGGCCAATGCCAGGCCCAGATCGGCACTTCGATGAAGGTTGCGCCGACCATCAGCGCGGCCTTCGCGCTGCAGCGGCCGACGGCGTCATGATCGTCATTGCCGTCTTCACGCCAGGTGCTGAACACCACGTCACCGGCCTTGAGGTAGCGGGCGATGAACTGGGTCAGCGGCTGTTCCCGTTCCGCCAGGGTCTGGTCGGCAAATCCGGCGCGTACCCATTTCAGGCTGTGCATGGGCAAACCCAGGCGGCGCAGGGCCTCGACGCTTTCCTGGGGGCGGAACACCCGCAGGCGTTCCTCGGACCATTGATTGGAACCCGGATGGCTGGCGGCGCCATTGGTGATCGACAGCAGCTGCAACGGATGGTCAAGGGCACACAGCAGTTGCAGCAGGCCCCCGGCGATCCCGACCTCGTCGCCGGGATGCGCTGCAACGATGACCGCCCGCGCGCCAGGAGGCACCAGGTGCTGGGTATTGACGATAGGGATGTTGTCGAGATGGCGGGCACTGTTCCAGATCTGGGGGTGCTGGCCGCTGAGCATCGCAGAGAGATTGTTCATGGGTACCGCATCCTTGTCGGTGAAGGCAGATTGATAGCGTTTTTTCGGCGCTCCGAACCCTGGATTGCCGCCGGCAGAGTATTGCCTAAAGAACCTCATTCGTCGCCTGCTGGCCGAGCCGTTGCAACGATTTTTTTAGTGGTCCTACCCGGTTTGAGCCAGGTTCCGTAGGAAATCTCCGAAACCGCCCTCGGCCCGGCTGTCGAGCCGTGAACTGGTGATGACCTGCGGACGATGACTCCAGGCAATGGTCGCGCCGCAAAGCTCCAGTTGCCGGACCAATTGCACGTCCTCATCGCAGGCCAGGGCTTCGAAACCGCCGGCTCGTTCATAGGCTTCGGCGCTGACCCCAAGGTTGGCGCCGTGGATATGCCGATGGCCTTCGGCGGCGTGATAGCCCTGGTGATAGCGGATCTGCGCGCCGGGATCGATGGCCGCGTCCCAGCGCTCGACGGTGACGGTGCCGCACACCGCATCAGTGCCCAATTCCAGTTGCGCCACCAGCCAATCCTCGGCGACCCGGCTGTCGGCGTCGGAACAGGAAATCCAGCGTGCGCCACGCTCCAGCAAATGCCGGGCGCCCAGGGCTCGCGCCTGGCCAACGTTGCGTGCGCTGATCGCCAGGCTCTGCACCGGATAGTCGAGCACGATCTGCGCTGAGCGATCGGTGCAACTGTCGAGCACCACCAGGATCTCCACGGTTTCCCCCAACAGCCGATCATGTCGAGCGGCGCGCAAGGCGGCTTGCAAACAGTCGTCTAGCAGGGATTCTTCGTTGTGTGCCGGTATCAAAATGCCAATCATCGCAAACCCTCCAGAGTCGCCACCGAGCGCGGGTCGCAACTCCAGAGGTCGAGCATGAGGTCCGCGTCCTGGTAGTGCAGCAGGCGCGGACAGTTCAGGTGTTCATTGAGCAGGTCGTGGACCTGTTGCGCGGTCTGCGGGCAGCCGTCGATGGCGGGGCGCCAGTGGCAGGCCAGCAGTTGACCGTCCTCCGTCAGCGATTGCCGGGCTTGATCGATCAAACTGAGCCAGTCGGTGCGGTCGAGGTAGTAACCCAGTTCGCTGATGACGACCATGTCGAAGCGTTGCGCCGGCCAATCGGCGGGCAGGCGACCGAGGCGTACTTCGGCATGGGGCACGTCCTGCAAACGCTGCTTGGCCAACGCCACCGCCGCCGTGGCCGTGTCGCTGCACAGCAGGTTGTCGCAGCGCGTCGCCAGTTCGGCACTTAATTCGCCGTTGGCACAGCCGGGTTCATAGATCGAGCGGTAGCGTTCCCGGGGCAGGGCGGCCAGGGTCAGGGCGCGTTTGCGCTGTTCATACCAGCGTTGGCGAAACGACCAGGGGTCTTCGTTGGCCTGGAACAGCTCGTCGAAGTACCGGGTATCAACGCTGTCCTGGCTCATAGGAACACCACTTCAAAGGGCTGCAACAGTCGATCCAGCACGTAAGGCGCGAGCACCGGCGGCAGGCCGATGTGTGGATCGCCTTCGAGTTGGCTGGCAAAGGCGTGCACGGCGTGGCGTTTGCGCGCCACCACGGCGGGCGGCAGGAGGATTTTGCGCGCTCGCTGCCACGGCACCAGGCTGTCTTCCGGCGATGCCCAGTGCCAGGTCCACACCGGCAGCTCATGCAAGGTGGCACCGACCCGTCGCGCGGCTTCGGCGCTGGCGCGGCCCACGGCTTCGTGGTCGCAATGGCCGTCCTCGCGCCACGTGGTGAAGATCACGTCGTCGGCGCGAATATAGCGTTCGATAAAGTCCGCCAGTTCGGTTTCCCGTGACGCCACTTGGCTGTCATCGAACCCGCCCCGCAACCATTTCAAACGGTGCACCGGCAGACCGAGGCGGCGCAGGGCTTCGGCGGATTCCTGGGGGCGGATCACGCTCAGGCGTTCCACCGGCCAGCGCCGCGAGCCGGGGTGACTGGCGCTGCCGTCAGTCACCGAAATCAGTTGCAGCGGACGACCCGCTGCCGCGAGCAATTGCATCAGCCCGCCGCAACCCAGCACTTCATCATCCGGGTGCGGCGCGATAATCACCGCCCGCGAGCCAGGCGGTACCAGCGCCAACACGTTGATCTCCGGCAGTTGCGCCAGATGACTGGAGGTTTGCCACAGGTGCAGCGGCGTGCCTTGGCCGACAATCGGATTGGCTTTGGCTTTCATAGGTGCCAGGTTCCGCTGGGTGGGCTGACGACCAGTTGGCCGAGGGCCGCGAGGTCGCGTTCAGCGTGACTCTGGCGCAGGAACACCGGCAAATCGGCGATCAGTTGCGCAAACTGCGCGTCCTTGCAATACGGCCCTGCACCGAGGGCATGGCCGACGTGTTCGATGACCTGTTCGGCGCTGTGTTCGACCACCGCACGAACCCGTCGCGCCAAATGTTCAGCCTGGACATGGGGCGCGGCATCGATAGTCCGGGCGCTGGCGCACAGCACTTGTGTTGCGGCGTACAACGCGCTGTCCACCGCACCGAGGTGCGCCAGGGCATGGGGTTCCGGGCGTTTCTCACAGTGCAGGCGCAAGCGATCCGCCAAGTTGCGCGCGGCGCCGAACCAGCAGGCGGCAATGCCGATCCCGCCTTGCCAGAAGCCGGCCCGAGCGAGGTAATCCCCCGGACCGCCAATTGCCACGGCCCGCGCGTTGTCGAACAGCACGTCAACGCTTCCGGTCGCGCCCATGCCCACCGCGTGCCAGCCTTGATCGCTGACGGTCACGCCGGGCTGATTCATCTCCACCGCCACCAGTTGCTGACGGCCGTGTTGATCCCAAGCGGTCAGTAATCCATGGCTGAGCACCGCCGCACCGGAACACCAGGCCTTGCGCCCGTGGAGCAACAGAAACGTCCCTTCCTCACGCACTTCGACGCGCGCCTGCGGCGGTTCGGCGGCCCACATGCCCCAACTGCTACCCGGTTCGACGGCCGGGGCCGCCAACTGGGCCATGATCGCCAAGGCATCGGTGTGGCCCTCGTACAACTTGCACAAGCGCAAGTCATGACCACCCACGGCCGCCAGCCCGCGAAAGCGCTCCAGTGTCTGGCCGCTGCCCGGCAGCGGCAATTGATCCAGGCCGTTTTCGATCAGTGCCCGTAAACAACGCCCGAGCGCCGGAGTGTCGGGATACTCCGGTAGCTGGGCGCGGAAAAACGACTGAAGGTCCATTTCACTCTTCTTCTTCGTGTTGCAACTCAAACAACAGCAGCGAGCGACCGGTTACCGAATATTCATGCTCGAACTCGAACCGTTCCTGGCCGCGAATCGCTGGCTGGTTGGTGTCGAGCATGCAGGTCCAGAACCCACCATCCGGCACCGGCGGCAAGCGGAAGTTGACGATGTCGTGGTGCGCATTGACCACCAACAGCACCGTGGCATCGGCGCCTTTGCGTCGAATCCCGGTTTCCTGGGCGCGACCGTCAAGCAGCATGCCGAGGCAGCGATTGTTGGCGTCGTGCCAATGTTCACTGCTCATTTCATTGCCATCGGCGGCGAGCCAAGTCACGTCCTTGACGCCGATATCCTCGTTGTAATTGCCCACCAGGAAGCGATTCCGGCGCAGGATCGGATAGGCCAGGCGCAACTTGATCAGGCGCTTGACGAATTTCAGCAAAGCCTTGCCGTCTTCGCTCAGGTCCCAGTTGACCCAGCCGATTTCGCTGTCCTGGCAATAGGCGTTGTTATTGCCGTCCTGGGTCCGGGCGAACTCGTCACCGGCCAGCAGCATCGGCGTGCCTTGGGAGAGCAGCAGGGTGGCGAAGAAGTTGCGCATTTGCCGCAGGCGCAGTTCGTTGATTTCCGGGTCGTCGGTCGGGCCTTCGACGCCGTGGTTCCACGACAGGTTATTGTTGCTGCCGTCCTGATTGTTCTCGTCGTTGGCCTCGTTGTGTTTGTCGTTGTACGACACCAGGTCCTTGAGGGTAAAACCGTCATGGGCGGTGATGAAGTTGACCGAGGAATAGGGACGGCGACCGCGCTGGTTGAACATCTCGCCCGAAGCGGTCAGGCGACTGGCGAAGTCCGCCAGTTGGCCGTCGTCGCCTTTCCAGAAGGCGCGCACGGTGTCGCGGTATTTGTCATTCCACTCGACCCAGCCCGGTGGAAAACCACCGACCTGATAGCCACCAGGGCCACAGTCCCAAGGCTCGGCGATCATTTTCACCTGGCGCAGCACCGGGTCCTGGCGGCAGGCAACGAGGAAGCTGTGACGTTCGTCGAAGCCGTCGTGGTAACGGCCAAGAATCGTTGCCAAGTCGAAGCGGAAGCCGTCGACGTGCATTTCCGTGGCCCAGTAACGCAGGGAATCGGTGACCATTTGCAGCACGCAAGGGTGGCTCAGATCCAGGGTGTTGCCGGTGCCGGAATCGTTGATGTAGAAACGCTTGTCGTCGGGCATCAAGCGGTAATAGGAGGCGTTGTCGATGCCGCGCATGGACAGCGTCGGGCCTTGCTCGTTGCCTTCGGCGGTGTGGTTGTAGACCACGTCGAGGATCACTTCGAGGTTGGCTTCGTGCAGGTGCGCAACCATTTCCTTGAACTCGGCAATCTTGCCGCTGGCCAGGTAGCGCGGGTCTGGGGCGAAGAACGCGATGCTGTTGTAGCCCCAGTAGTTGGTCATGCCCTTTTGCAGCAAATGCTGGTCATTGACGAACGCATGGATCGGCAGCAACTCAACGGTCGATACCCCAAGGTTGCGGATGTGCTTGAGCACGTCATCGACCATCAAGCCGGCAAAGGTGCCGCGCACGTTTTCCGGCACCGACGGATGCCGCATGCTGATGCCGCGCACATGGGTCTCGTAGATGATGGTCTTGTCCCACGGCACGCTGACCCGATGGTCGTTGCCCCAGGTGTGCGCCGGGTCGATGACTTTGCTCTTCGGCACGAACGGCGCGCTGTCGCGCTCGTCGAAGCTGAGGTCGGCGTCGGGGTGGCCAATGGTGTAGCCGAACAGCGCCTCCGACCATTTCAACTCGCCAACCAGTTGTTTGGCGTAGGGGTCGATCAGCAATTTGTTGTGGTTGAAGCGATGGCCGTTTTCCGGATCGTAAGGACCGTACACGCGGTAGCCGTAAATCAGCCCTGGGTGGGCGTCGGGCAAATAACCGTGGTAGATCTCGTCGGTGTATTCCGGCAACTCGATGCGTTCGAGTTCGACTTCGCCGGCATCGTCAAAGATACACAATTCAACCTTGGTGGCGTTGGCGGAGAACAGAGCGAAGTTGACCCCCAGGCCATCCCAGGTCGCGCCGAGCGGGAAGGGCAGGCCTTCGCGAATGCGCGACGGTTCCGTGTGGGTATCTGGCGCATCTTTCTTTGTACGGGTCATAAGTGCTCCTGCAGGGTGACAACGGTGTCGCCGAGGTTTTTTCCGGGCGAAAGCGCCCACTGTGGCGGGTGGACCCGCCACGGGTTGAATGGCAAACGAAGTGGGGAAGCGTCAGACGGCCGAGGGTTTTCGCGGCGCTTTAGGCTTCTTCTCAGCGGCTTTCTCGCCCGGTGGAATGACGGCTGCCGCAGCGGCAGGCTTGGTTTTTGGCTTGGGCTTGGCCGCCGCAGCCTTGGGTTCGGCGGCTTTAGGCTCGGCCTTGCCGTTGGTTTTCACCGCCGCGGTTTTACTGGCTGCGGTCTTGCTACCGGCCTTAGGCGACTTCGAGGGCGCTAGCGCTTCGGCTTCCGCCAACTTGCGCGCCATCTCCCAATGACGGCTTTCCTGGCCTTCGGGTTTTCCTTCCGATTCCCAGATTTGATAGGCAAATTCACGAACGCGTTTATCGTCGGTACTCATCGCAATTCTCCTGAACTGAACTCAAGCTTGGGTAACGTTTTGAATGAATAGATTGACCGGGAATTCCCCCAGCGCGGTGCTGATGTTCAGCTCCCTGTGGTGTGTGACTGTGGCCTGGGAAAAAAGTCCCTTCAGGTTTTGCCCAGAGGCGGCGAACGGTAGTTTCACCCGTGTATCGCCCCAACTCTGCGCGTCGACCTGCGGTACGGCACTACTTTCATCCAGCAACGAAGCCGCGCGGATCGGCACCACGACCAGGGCTCTTTCGTCGCCCAGTTCGCGCATGAAAGCGAGCACGCGGTGGGCCTGGTCGCCGACCACTTCCAGCGGTTGATAGGTTCCCCGGCGAAACAACTCGGCGTGCTCGGCACGGCACTGCAGGGTGCGGGCAATCAGCTGTTGCTTGATGCCGCCGCCGCGCCAGCTCGCCAGTAGCTCCGTGGGGGTCGACGGTGTGTTCAACGCATGTTGCCGAGCGTTGTAGTCCACCGGCCGACGGTTGTCCGGATCCACCAGGCTGAAGTCCCAGAAGTCATCGCCCTGATAAAGATCCGGTACCCCCGGCACGGTCATCCGCAGCAAGGTTTGCGCCAAGCCGTTAAGGGCACCCGCCGGTGCGATCCGTTGCACGGCCTCGCCGATCGAGCGGCGCAACGGCAGGCCGGCTTCGCTCAGGAGGATTTTTTCGAGAAAGGCTTGGGCGGCCTGTTCGTAGCTGTCGTTGACCGCACTCCAACTGCTTTGCAGCTTGGCTTCACGCAGGGCTTTCTGCTGCCACTGCCAGAGGCGTTTGGCGTACTCGGCCAATGCCTCGTGATCATCGCTGCGCAATTCCAGCGGCCAACTGCCGAGCAACGCCTGATACAGGAACAACTCGTCACCGGCGGACGGGAGCGCAGGATCGTCACGCAACGCCGCCGCGAGGCTGCGCCATTGCTCGACCTGTTCGGCGTACCAGGCACTGTGCTCGCTGAGCACCGCCAGCCGTGCGCGAGTGTCTTCGCCGCGCTTATGGTCGTGGGTCGCAGTGGTCAGCAAATTGTCGGGAAACTCCGCCAGGCGCTGCACGCAGACGGCATGGAAATCCGTTACCGGCGCACTGAACTGCTCGGTGCTGAAGCCCACGTCATTGCGCGACAGCAACACCGCCGAGCGATAGAACGCAGTGTCTTCCACGGCCTTGGCGGCAGCGGGGGAGGTCAGTTGCTGGAAGCGCACGCAGGCATGCTTGAGGATCTTGCGTTGCCGGCCAATCGACCGATGCCGCCAGGGCTCCCCGCCGAGCCAACCGGCCAGGCAATCGAGCACCGGCCAGTCGGCTTCGCTCAACGTCTGCCGGGCACCGTCCATGGCTTGCTGGAAAAACACATCGTCCTGGGCCGAACGACCCAGCGGGCTGATGTAGGTGCGGTACACCGGGAAGTGCACGATCAGTTCCTGCAAGGCCCGCCGAATCGCGCCCAGGGTCAGGTCGCGGGTCATCAGGTCACCGCGCGCCACTTGCAACAGCGCTTGGGCGACGCTTTCGAAATCCCCGGCCAGGGAGCCGTTGAGAATCTGCTGGCGGGCCAGTTGCGCTTCTTGCTGGAAGTGCGCCGGCCGTTCGCTGTGGCGACTCCACAGCTCGCCGAGCGTCGCGGCGCCCTCCGGGTCGTGTTGCAGCAGCGACAACTGGTTCATGAATTCATAACCGGTGGTGCCATCCACCGACCAGTCGCGGTGCAGGGTTTCGCCTTCGCCGAGAATCTTCTCGACATAGATCGGCACATGGCGCCCCGGTGCCAGGCTGTCGACCCGCCGACGCAGCTTGCGGCAGTAACCCCGTGGATCGGCGAGGCCGTCGATATGATCGATGCGCAAACCGTCTACCAGGCCTTCGGCCAACAGCTGGAAAATCTTACCGTGGGTGGCTTCGAACACCGCCGGGCGTTCGACGCGCAAACCGCCCAGTTCATTGACGTCGAAGAAGCGCCGCCAGTTGATGTCGTCGCCTGCGGTACGCCAACTCGCCAGGCGATAGCTCTGCCGTTCGAGCAGCTGATGCAGGCGCTGGAAACCTTCGGCCTGGGTTGAGTCGTAGCGTTGCAGTTGCTGCCCGATGGCCGCCAGGAACGGCGGCTCGGTCGCCAGTTCCACCAGTTCCGCTTGCAGTGCCGCCGCGAGGCTGTGGGCATCGCTTTGGTAACTCAGGGCGCTGAAGCGGTCGGCGAGGTATTTGAGGCGTTCGGTTTGTGCCTCATCCAGGGCGTCGTTGGCCGCGAGCAACTCGCCGTACTGCGCGGGGCAGATCGGAAAGTGATGGTCGTAATGCTCGACATAGAAGGCACCGCGCTGCGCGTTGAAACGCAGCAGCAGGGTGCCTTCCTGCAAGGCGACGCCATAGTCGCTGCCCAGGAATGGCAACAGCAACTGGCCTTCCATCAACGGGTCGGGCGAGTGCCACTGGATGTCGAAAAACTCGCCGTAAGGACTCAGGCGCCCCCATTGCAACAAGTCCAGCCACCAGGGGTTGTCGTTGCCGCCGACCGCCATGTGGTTGGAAACGATGTCGAGGATCAGGCCCATCCGGTGTTCGCGCAGGGCCGCGACCAGACGGCGCAACGCGTCCTCGCCACCCAATTCCGGATTGACCAGGGTCGGGTCGACCACGTCGTAGCCGTGCATCGAACCGGCCCGGGCTTTCAACAGCGGTGACGCATAGACGTGGCTGATGCCCAACTGGGCAAAGTAGGGCACCAGTGGCACGGCGTCGTCGAGGGTGAAGCCTTTATGAAATTGCAGGCGCAAGGTCGCGCGCAGCGGTTGGATCAACTCGGTGTTCATTGGTCACGCTCGGTCGCCTGCAATCGCGCACAGGCGAGTAATTCCAGACGCCGGGCGGCGTCTTCGTCATCCAGCAATACATCGCTACTGTCACGCAACCGTCGACGCCAATTGGGATGGCTGTCGATGGTGCCGGGGAAGTTCGCCTGTTCGTCGACACCCAAGGCATCCTCCAGCGGCAACAGCACCAAGGGCGCGCGGGTATGGCCGAGGAAGCGCACGCTGGCGTCGAGAATCTGGTCGGCTTCGTGGGATTCTTCGCGGAAGTTTTGCGGGTCTTCGGCCAGCACCCGGCGCAAGCCATCGCGCTCCCGTTGACGGTGTTGGCGCCATTCGATTTCGCCGGTGGCGTCCGTCAGGCCGAGGCGGGCGTTCCAGTCGATATCGTGGCCGTGCCACCAGCCATTGAGTGTCGGCAAGTCATGGGTGCTGGTGGTGGCCAGGGCGTTGTCCGGCCAGTCGAGGATTGGCTTGAAGTGACTGTTGTCCTGTTCGAACAACAGCACGCGCATGCCAAGGATGTCCCGGGCGATGAGCTTTTCCCGCAAGCCGTCCGGCACGGTGCCGAGGTCTTCGCCGAGGACGATGGCTTGATGACGATGGGATTCCAGGGTCAGCAGGCGCAGCAGGTCGTCCACCGGGTAATACAGGTAGGCGCCATCGGCGGGCGGCGCATCGTTGGGGATCACCCACAAGCGTTGCAGGCCCATCACATGGTCGATGCGCAAGCCGCCGGCATGGGCGAAGTTGGCTCGCAGCATTTCGATAAACGCGCGGAAACCATTGCGCACCAGGCCTTCCGGGGAAAACGCGGAAATGCCCCAGCCTTGGCCGGCACGGTTGAGAATGTCCGGCGGCGCGCCCACGGTCAGCGAAGCGAGCAATTCGTCCTGGCGACTCCAGGCCTGACTGCCACCGCCGTCGGCACCCACGGCGAGGTCGGCGATCAGGCCAATGCCCATGCCGCTGCTGCGTGCGGCGTTTTGCGCACGCTCCAGGCAACGGGCAATCAGCCATTGGCAGAAGGCAAAGAAGCCGATGCGTCCGGCGTTCTCTTCAGCGAAGGCCGCGAGCGCCGCGCTGCGCGGATCGCGCCATTCTTCGGGCCAGTGGCGCCAGTCGAGGGTTTCACCCCGGGCAGCCCGGGCTTCTTGAATCGCTTCGAAGCGGCAGTGATTTTCCAACGCTTCGCCACCGCTGTGACGAAAGCTACTGAAATCCGGGTGCAGCGGGTGTTCGCCGTGGACAAAGCCTTCGTACAAGGCGTCGAGCAACCGGTGCTTGGCTTCAGCGGCGACTGGCCAGTCGATCAGCGGCTGCGTTTCCAGATGCTGCAAGTCAGCGGCCAGGCCAGTAGCCTCGATGGCCGCACGCAGGGCCCGCTCACCGAGGATCGCCCCCGGTGCCGCGTACAAACTGTTGAGGAACAAGCGACTGGATGGCGAATAGGGGCTGTAGCGTTGGGTGTCGCTGCTGAACATCGCGTGCAGTGGGCTGATCGCCAAGGCATCGGCACCGCGTTCGCCTGCGACCCGCGCCAGGTCTTCCAAGGCCTGGGTGTCGCCAAAACCGCCGTCGCCGGGGCGACGCAGGGCGTACAACTGCACGCTCAGGCCCCAGGCGCGGGGCGTCAATGCGTCCACCGCATCGCCGACGCTGTAGCAGCGCTGCGGCGCGACCGCGAGGGTGAAGTGCTGGTTGTCGATGCTGACGTGTTGGTAGCCGACCGGGATCATGCCCGGCAGTACGGCGTTGGCATCGAGTTTCAAATTTAGGGTGGCGCCGTCTTCCAGCTTGATTTCGCAGGGTGTTTCCGGGGCGAAATACCGGGCCAGGTCGAGCCCAACGCCAACATCAGCGGTCAACAGGGGCGGCAAGCGGTGATTGAGTTGTACGGTTTGCAACTCCAGCAGGCTGGCGTCGATTTCCTGAGCGCTGCCGGCAGGGTGACCGAGGCCAGTGAGCACGGCGCGCAGCACCGCTGGGGCGACTTTTTGCGGACGGCCGTTGGCATCGATCCAGTCAACGGCCAAGCCAGCTCGGCTGGCGAGTATTTCCAGTTGCGCATCGCTCATGGGCGCTCTCCATTAGGGGGTGTCAAGGTGACAAGGGCGCTGTAAGGAGCGAGTGTATTGCCGTGACCCGGCACCGTTTGGAACAGCAACTGCGCGTCGGGTGATGAGTGGTAGGCCACGGCGGACGCACTGAGGTTCAATCGGATCTGCAACTGAGTGCCATCGCCGAGACGCCAGCGCGCACTGACCGCGCCGGTGGCCAAAACTTCCGCGCCCAAGGCCTGGACGCCGGGCAGGCGCGGGGTGATTTCCCGATGGCGCAGGCTCAAGAGCTGGTGATACAGCCCAAGCATCGCGTTTTGCCCGTCGTCGGCCAATTCCGGCCGGGAATCGTCGAACGTGCCCTGGGCGTTGGGGTCGGGAATCGTCTCGCGTTTATGCGGGTCGGCAAACACGCTAAACGCCGCGAACTCATTGCGACGGCCTTCGCGCACCAGGTCTGCCAGTTCACCGTGATGGCTGGTGAAAAACAGAAAAGGTGCATCTGCCGCGTATTCATCACCCATGAACATCAACGGAATCATCGGTGACAGCAGTAGCAGCGTGGTCGCGGCGTTCAGCGCTTCGGGCGAGGTCAGCTTCGGCAGGCGCTCACCGAAGGCCCGGTTGCCGATCTGGTCATGGTTCTGCAAAAACAGCACGAACGCACTGGGCGGCAAGTGCCCGCTGGGCTCACCCCGTGGCGTGCCGTGGCGAGTGGTGTGGCCCTGGAACACGAAGCCTTGGGCCAAGCAACGGGCCAACTGTTCGGTGGGCTGCTCGGCATAGTCTTCGTAATAGGCGTCGGTTTCGCCGGTGAGCAACACGTGCAGGGCGTTGTGGCCGTCGTCGTTCCACTGCGCGTCGTAGCCTTGCTGTAGCAGACTGGCCTGGTTGTGTTCGTTCTCCACGTTCAGCCAGACGTGCCGCGCCGGATCGACCTGTTGCCGAACCCGTTGGGCCAGTTCGATCAGGAAGTCCGGGTCCTCGATGGCGTGTACCGCATCCAGGCGCAAGCCGTCGAAGCGGTATTCCAGCAACCACATCAGCGCGTTATCGATGAAAAAGTCGCGCACCTCGCGGCGGCGGAAGTCGATGGCCACACCCCAAGGCGTGTGTTTGTCTTCGCGGAAGAAACTCTTGGCGTAGCGGTGCAGGTAGTTGCCGTCGGGACCGAAGTGGTTGTAGACCACGTCGAGAATCACCGCAATGCCATGGCCGTGGGCCGTATCGATCAGGTGCTTGAGCTGGTCCGGCGTGCCGTAGGACGCTTGCGGCGCATAGGGCAAGACGCCGTCATAACCCCAGTTACGATCACCGGGAAACTGCGCCAGGGGCATCAGTTCAATCGCGGTGACACCCAGCTCGGCGAGCCGCGCCAGGTGCGCCTCGACGCCAGCGAAACCGCCGAGTACGCCGACATGCAGCTCGTAGATCACCGCTTCATGCCAGGGCCGGCCCTGCCAAGCGGTGTGCTGCCAAGAGTAGGCCAACGGGTCGACGACAATGCTCGGGGTGTTGATGTCCCCGGCCTGAGCGCGGGACGCCGGGTCGGGGACGCTCAGTTCACCGTCGATGTTGAAGCGGTAATGCGTCCCCGCACGGCAGCGGGTCTTTAACACGAACCAACCATCGGCTTGTGGCAGCAATGGCAAGGACGTTCCATCGTCGAACTCGACGCCCACGTAAAACGCATCTGGCGCCCAGAGGGCAAAGCGGGTGTGTTCCGCGTCCAGTATCGTTGCGCCGTGGGGCCAGGTTTCAAGGGTCCGTAACGGCATCTATGAAAACCTCTTACTGTTTGTGCGATTTACCCAAGGCCTTGGCCACCAGTTGTTCGTAAAGCTCGGCGTAAGGTTCCACGGCCTTGCACCAGTTGAACGGTGCGGCCATGGCCCGGCAGCGCATGGCGTTGAGCAGGTCGGGGAAGGCGAACACCTTGAACGCACGGCTAAGGGCTTCTTCGTAGCTCTCCACCGTGGATTCGTCGAACAGGAAACCGGTCACGCCGTTTTCAATGGTGTCGGCCAGGCCACCGGTATTGCGTGCCACCGGCAGGGAACCGAAACGCTGGGCGTACATCTGGCTCAAGCCGCAAGGTTCGTAGCGGGATGGCATCAGCAGGAAGTCGCTGCCGGCGAACATGCGGCGGGCGTCGGTTTCGTTAAAACCGATGCGCACACCGATCTGCCCTGGAAAACGCAGGGCCAGTTCACGCATTGCTTGTTCTTCTTCCGGCTCGCCGCGACCAATGATTGCAATCTGGCCACCGTGGTTGACGATGAATTCCGCCACGGCTTCGGTCAGGTCCAGGCCTTTCTGGTAGACCAGGCGCGAAACCACCGCGAACAGCGGGCCTTCGGACGCGTCGAGACCGAACAGATCACGGACATGATCGGCATTGCGGGCTTTGCCGTCCCAGTCGCCAATGGCGAACGGGCACGAAAGGTGCGGGTCGGTGGCCGCGTCCCAGCTTTCATCGATGCCGTTGGGAATGCCACTGAGCAAGCCCTGCTGGGTCTTGGCGGCGAGGAAACCGTCGAGACCGCAGCCGAAGGCCGGTGTGGTGATTTCCTGGGCGTAGGTGGCACTGACCGTGGTGATGTGACTGGCGTAGGCCATGCCGGCCTTGAGGAACGACATCTTGCCGTAAAACTCCATGCCTTCCTGTTGCAAGGCATGCACCGGAATGCCCAGCTCCGGGCAGGAGCCGAGGCTGACCACGCCCTGATAGGCGAGGTTGTGAATGGTGAACAGGGTCGGCGTGCGCTGGCCACGCCAGTGCATGTACGCCGGCGCCAGGCCTGCGGGCCAGTCGTGGGCATGCACCAGGTCCGGGCACCAGTGAATCTGCGCCAGGTTAGCGGCAATATCAGCCGCCGCCAGGCCGAGGCGGGCGAAGCGGATATGGTTGTCCGGCCAGTCGCGACCGTTGTTGGCGCCGTAAGGCGAACCATCACGCTCGTAGAGTTCGGGGCAGATCAACACGTAGATAACCAGGCCGTCAGGCATGTCCATGCGGCCGATCTTGCACGGCGGCAGCGCCGCGTGGCCACCCAGTTCGCCGATGATGTGGATCGGATTTTCGCTGTTGAGCACTTGCGGATAGCCGGGGATCAACACGCGCACATCGTGCAGGTGCGCCATCGCGCGCGGCAGCGCCGCCGAGACGTCACCGAGGCCGCCGGTTTTCACCAGGTCGGCAATTTCGGAGGTCACAAACAGCACTTTCTTTTTGTTCGGATTCTGACTCGGAACTGGCAGCATCGTCTTGGTGCCCGGAGCGATCACCGTCTTGACCATCGATTCGATGGCCGGCTGATGAGAGCGCTCTCCCTGAATATCTAAAGCCGCACTGATCATGTGTCTCTCCCGTGATGTGTGATCTGATTCTGGCCTTGGCACTACGATGTCGGTGGCCGCATCCTGCGGCCGGGCGAAAACGCGCTACGCAAAGGGAAGCAAACGCTGCCCGATACGCTGAAGCACAAAGGGTGATGAGGCCGTTGCAAGGAATGCACCAGTGGCAAAGGCCCTACCTTTACCCTGACCTGTCGCGCAGGCTAAAAGTTTCCACTTTTTCAGTCGCTTGTGACCCACTGGTTTTTCCCCGCGAAAATGAGTCTAGGCCAGAACCTAGAGCGGGCCAGCGGCAAACGGGAAAATTGTTCGACAATCTGTAAAAGGACCTGAGCGAACGAATCGATGAACGGTCGCTGCACTGACCGAGGGCGGCGTAATTCGGCCGGTCGTGCGAAAAATGGGCGGGGTGGAGGTTGATTTGGTGCGATGGAGATTGAGCGCTTTGCACTGTGTTGGTGCATAAGTTGAGGGTTTATTGTTGGCACCCTTGTGGGAGCGAGCCTGCTCGCGAAGGCGTTCTAATAGGCGACCTATCTTTTTGGGGTGTACATATCCGTTGCTGCGGTAACGGCTGCTATCGGTTCCGCTTTTACAGCGGGTTACTTGGAAGAGCGCCAAGTAACCAAGCGCTCTCATCCCCTCCATTCGGTGCCTCGCTGTGGCTCGGCATGCCTTCACTCCGGCCTTGCTCCGGGGGCCCGCCGCCATCGGCCATCCATGGCCGTGGGCGGCTAACCCGGCATCCATGCCGGGTTGCCCCCTGCGCAAGACCTGCGTTTAGCCTCTGGTTAACGGGGCACATCCAGATCAAAAGCCAACGAGGCGGCCTAGTAGCCGACCTGTTGCTGACGGATGTGCGCCGATTCAATTGTGGGAGCGAGCCTGCTCGCGAAGAGGCCGTGTCAGGCAATTGAAATGTTGTCTGGCACACCGCCTTCGCGAGCAGGCTCGCTCCTACAGGCGTTAGGAGTCAGGACTTAGCTCAAGACCCTGATCGGCTCACCCACCGCCCAGGCATCGATGTCTTCGATCATCTGCGAGAAGAACAGCTCGTAGTTCTGCCGGCTGACGTACCCCACGTGCGGTGTCGCCAGCACATTGGGCAAGGCGCGGAAGGGATGATCGACGGGTAATGGCTCTTGATCGAACACATCCAGCGCGGCGCCGGCGAGTCGCTGTTGTTGCAGTGCCCGAATCAGGGCGGCTTCGTCGACGATCGGCCCGCGGGCGGTGTTCACCAACAGCGCATCGGGTTTCATCCAGCTCAAGGCTTCCTCGTCCACCAGCCCGCGACTGCGATCACTGAGCACCAGATGGACGGACAGGATGTCCGCCTGCTCGAATAGCTCCTGTTTGCTGACGTAGGTGACGCCCACGGAGGCCGCCCGCTCGGCGGTGAGGTTTTCGCTCCAGGCGATGACCCGCATGCCGAACACCTGGCCGAACTGCGCGATGCGCTGGCCAATGCTGCCCAGGCCGAGGATCGCCAGGGTCTTGCCGTGCAGGTCACCTCCCAGGCCCTGCTGCCAGAGGCCCGCACGCAAGGCATTGGCTTCGTTGAGCAGGTTGCGGCTCAGGGCCATCAGCAGTGCCCAAGTCAGTTCCGGTGCGGCTTGTTTATAGCTGTCGGTACCGCTGACGGTAATGCCCAGGGCAGTGGCGGCCTTGATGTCCACCGCCGCGTTGCGCATGCCGCCGGTGACCAGCAATTTCAAGCGGGGCAGGCGTCCCAACAGGTCGGCGTCAAAGCGCGTGCGCTCGCGCATCACGCAAATCACTTCGAACCCGGCCAGGCGTTCGGCGAGGGTGTCGTTGTCGGCGGGGTAGTCGTGCAAGAAGCTGACCTCACCGACCGCCTCCAGCGCCGACCAGTCCACGACATCACGCGCAACGTCTTGCCAGTCATCGATTACCGCAATCTGCACTGCCATGAGTGACCTCTTTACAGGGGAGTGGTGTTCAGCCAGCCCAACAGGGCTTTGTGAAATTGCGCCGGTTCTTCCATTTGCGGAGCATGACCCATGCCCGGGAATTCAATCAGGGTCGAGCGCGGAATCAATTGCGCGACCTGTTTGCCGAGAACCTCGTAGTGACCGATTTTTGCCTTGACCGCCGGAGGCGCGATATCGCTGCCGATGGCGGTGGTGTCGGCGGTGCCGATCAGCAGCAGGGTCGGTACGCTCAGGTTCTTGAATTCGTAGTAGACCGGCTGGGTGAAGATCATGTCGTAGATCAGCGCCGAATTCCACGCCACTTGTTTCTGCCCGGGGCCTTTATTCAGGCCAGCCAGCATATCGACCCAGCGTTCGAACTCCGGCTTCCAGCGCCCGGCGTAATAGGTGTTGCGTTCGTAGGTGCGGATGCCGTCGGCGCTGAGCTTGAGTTCGCGCTCGTACCACTGATCGACACTGCGGTAGGGCACGCCGAGGGCTTTCCAGTCTTCCAGGCCGATGGGATTGGCCAGCACCAGGCGCTCGGTCTGATCCGGGTATTGCAGGGCGTAGCGGGTGGCGAGCATGCCGCCGGTGGAATGGCCCATGATGCTGGCCTTCGCGATGCCAAGTTTATCCAGCAAGGCATGGGTGTTGGTGGCCAGTTGCTGGAACGTGTACTGGTAGTTGTCCGGTTTACTGGACGTGCAGAAGCCGATCTGGTCTGGCGCGATGACCCGGTAACCGGCATCGCTCAGGGCCTTGATCGAACTGTCCCAGGTCGCGCCGCAGAAGTTCTTGCCGTGCATCAGCACGATGCTCCGGCCGTTGGCCTTGCCCTTGGGCGCGACGTCCATGTAACCCATTTGCAGGGCCTTGCCCTGGGACTGGAATTCAAAGTGCTGCACCGGATACGGATACTCAAAGCCCTGCAGTTCCGGGCCATAGGCCGGGCCGTCGGCGACGGCGGCAGCGGGCAGGGCGGCGGTCAGCAGCAGGGTGGGTAACCAGCGTGAGGGCGTGACAGACATTGGCGAGCTCCTGTTCAAATCCGTCGATCCTGGGCAGGGTCGATTACGGCGGGATTAACGTGTGGCACTGTGCGCCGGGTAATCGGCGACCACCACGTCGGCGCCTTCGCGGGTCAGGCCGATCACCTGATAGGCATCGCTCATGTCGTCCATTTCCATGCCCGGCGAACCCATGGGCATGCCTGGCGCGGCGACGCCCAGCAGATCGTCGCGCTTGCTCAAGGCCAATACCTGATCGGCCGGAACATGCCCCTCGACGAACTTGCCATTGATCAACGCGGTGTGGCAGGACGCCAGGCGCGGCGGCACGCCATGCGCTTGCTTGAACGTACTCATATTGTCTTCAACGTGGTCCTCGACCTTGAAGCCGTTGGCTTCCAGATGACTGATCCATTTTTTGCAGCAGCCACAATTGGCGTCGCGGTGCACTTCGATGGGGATCAGGTCGGCGGCTTGGGCCAGGGAGGAAATGAACAGCGCGCTCAGGGCGGCCAGACGCAGATGGGGTCGCATGGGAAGTTCTCACGGTGGCGGGCGAAAAAACGCATTTTGCCGGTTTTGCCGCGAGTGAAGGTACGAGAGTGTTTCCGAGTGATTCCACCGTTTGTATCAAGGTGAATACATGGGCGCGGATTCGCTAATAAATCGTCACCTTAATGTCATCTAGTCCAATTCATCGACAGGCTTGTAGACCAATGAATACAGGTACTTGGCGATTTGTATCCGAAATGTGTGAAAAGTTGTTAAGGAGTGAAATAGTCGCTGGTCACGGGCCGCAACCCGTCCGATACTTGCCAGCACTTTTGTCGGACAACAAGGACTTTTTATGCAATCGGACATTCGCTCATGACGATCAGTACGGCAGGCGGTTGGACCAGCAAAGCCGGGCTGTTGGTTCAGGACGCCGGGTCAGCCAAACCCAAGGCCCAAAGCGTGAAAGTGCGGCAGATGCTGGAGCTGGTGGGCAATGACCCCAATGCCCTGAGCAAGACCAAGATGGATCAGTTGAAAATCTTCAAGAGTGTGAAGGGTTTCGATCCGGCCAATGTGTCAGTGGCGCAGATGGGCAATCTCAGCAACTTCCTCAAAGCCAACGGCCTGATCAGCGATGTCACCGCCGTGACCCTGAGCAACGCCGGCGACAAGTTCGATCGTTTTGGTATCCCGAGCGACCCTGAGGCCAAGTTCAATGCCCTTGAGTATTTCGCCATGCAACTGGACAACATCCAGCAAAACGGCATCAAGGGGAACAAATACGGTGCCTATCTGATCCCGGAATACAAGAAAGCCATTTATGTGCTGCAGAACCTGAAGACCTACGGCATGGGTAACGGCACGACCGCGCCGACCGATAAAGGTGTCAGTTCCAAGGTCTAGCGGCCACGCCCCTCGTTTGCCGCGAGGGGCAGGCAGTTTTCTCCGGGCTCAGCGGGCGGCACAGTGCGCCAGTCGTTGCATTCGCGGGCAGTCGATGTACAGCGTCCGGGGCGGTGCCCCGCGATGAAACAGCGCCAGCCAGCCCGAAGGTCCTGGAGCGGGCATTAATCCGTTGAAGCTGAATCCCCGTGCCGAAAGCTGTTCCAGATCCTGGTTGAAACTCAGCGACAGGTTGAGCTTGAGCGACAGCAGCCAATGCCTGGGGAAATCCCCCAACTGCGCCAACACTCGTCTGTCCAGACATTGAATCTGCACTTCCACCCGGTGTTGCTGGTACAGGGTCGTCATCGGCATATCCGTAAACAAATCCCTTCGGGATTCCGTGCCGAACGCTAGCAGCAGAGGCTCCATCAAGGCGCGACAGTCCGGCAGCCAATGCACCTCCGGCAAGGGCCGGGCGTGTCCCGGGATCATCTGGCAGCCCATGACCATGGTCTCTTGCGGCGCCAGATCGAAGGGGGAAGTCACGTAATCCGGCAGCACGCCACAATTATGAAAGCCGATATGTCGTGCCAGACGCTGGGTGTAAGGATGGCTGGTGACTTGCTTGATGTGCAGCGTGGTCAGGTGCAGTCGTCCGGCCCGGGCCAATAACGCCTGGCTCAAGCGTGTTGCGGTCCGCTGGCCCCGGGCTTCCGGATGCACCACCAGCAGCGCCAGTTCGGCTTGGTGGGTGTCGCCAGGCAAGCGATACAGCGCGGCATGCCCTACCAACTCTTTTGCGTCCCAGGCGAGCAGTGAATACCAACGGCGGCGGGCGTTCTGCTGGCCAATCATGGTGGGCAGGTACACATCAGGTTGTGGGTAGCGAGTGCCATAGACCCCGCGAAACAACTGGCTGACGGCGTCTGCATCCTTGGGCGAGAAGCGCTTGAAGGTGATGCTGCTCATGTCGGCCGCGCGCCATATTCGCGGCGGTCGACGATGCGTTGCAGTTTGCCGGAACGGGGATGGCACAGCAGCTCGCTTGTTTTGCAGGCCCGCACTTCGAATTGCAATTGACCGTCGTCGATCAATTGCAACAACTCGCGATCGGTGCGGATCAACGCGTCGAATAAAGCCGCGCTGACGCGGTTTGCCGCACTGTCCAACTGTTCGGGGACCCAATTGAGGACGAAGCAGTCCCTGTGCCCGATGCGTTCGATCAGCAATTGCCATTGCGAGGTGTGGGCCAGCGCCACGACGGTTTCATTGATCTGGCTGATAAATAACGAGCGCAAACCGATGTGCACCCGTTGGCTTTGCGAACTGCGGCCGAGCAAGGCGAATTTGCGTTCCCGCCCCGGGGGTTCACGCCAGCAGGCGAAGTCGCCCACGGGATAGCGCAGCAGGGGCATGAGCGTACGGCAGAGATTGGTCACCACCAACCGGCCCCGGCGATCGCATTCCTCGATCACCTCATCGCTGTGTTCATCGATGATCTGTACCAGCACATGGCCGTCGAACACCCGGTGTTCACCCATGGCACAATCCTGGCTGCTGAACCCGATCAATCCGGCGTCGACACAGGCATAGCCAATCGACGCGATGCGCGCATTGGGAAAGGCCCGTTGCAGGGTGCGTATCTGATCGGCGAACAGGCTTTCGCCGGCGTACAGCAGGGTGGTGATCCCGGGCAACGTCCGTTGTTGCTCCAGGACATGGGCGGCAAACCGCAGCAGTTGCACCGGGACGCTGGCCAAGACATTGATGCGATGCTGCTCGACGCCTTCATCCAGGGTGGCGAAATCGATGGCTCCGGAGTACGGGAACTCCCATACGCCCACCTGTGCATGCGCCAGAGCTTCGTGCACCAGCAGAAAGCTCGCATACAGATCACCGGCGTAGAACAAGTTCGCTAGCCGGTCCCCCGACGCCAATTGCTGGCTGAGTTGCTGGCCGAGCAAGGTGTACATCTGTTGCCACTCGCGACGCGAGAACACCGATAACTTGCCATGACTGGTTGATCCGCCGGTTTTAAACAGCAGGGCACCTTCAGCGCTGCCGGTTAATACCGGCCAGGTATCGAGGTGCTGATTGCCCCGCCAGTAATCGGACTCTTCAATCAGTGGCAAAGTGGCTGGGCTATAACTGCATTGCAGTTGTGCGTAGTGCTCGCGATAAAAGGGCGAATGCCGCCTCGCGTGTTCGACCAGTTGGTTGAATGCCTGGGTCATGATTGTGTTGCTCCTTGTTGGCAGGGCTGTCCTTTCAGGTTCTTGGCTACGCGCAGGTCCACCAGATAAGGCACTTTGCCGCTGTGCTTATTGCGTTGAAATGCACTGGACGCACCGTTTTTGACATCCAGGGTCAGCAGCGCGCCGTTGATCAGTGGCCCGAGAATCGGGTGCACCCGTAATCGCTCGCGTACCCGCGTTTCAACCTGATCGGTGAGAATCGTCATCCGTTCAGCGCCTTGCTTGCCGTAGTCGAGGACGATCTGCACGGCGCCACCGATGCTTTCGACCAGTTCGCTGATACAGACAAACTCCGAGGTGATCCGCACCCATTTGCCGTGCCGCTGCCGCAGTTCGAAGCGCGGCGATTCCAGCCCGCACGGGCACGCGCCCGAGAGCCAACGTCCGCTATCGCCGACTTCATAACGACGGACGTGTTGGGCTTCGCGGGCCAGGGAGGTAAAAATCAGCCGTCCGACTTCGCCGGGCGCCGCGGCCACGTCCTGTTCGAAGTCGACGATTTCCAGGAATTGGGTATCGGTGAACAGGTGAAAGGTGCCATCGGCGGTGGCAGGGCAGGCGTGCCCCAACGGCCCGGCATCCACGGAACCGTAAATGGCCGAACGGACGATGCTGACGCCGCAGTCGTGCATTAACTGGCGTGTCGCCTCACTGACATGCTCACCGCCGAGAAAGACCTTATGCAGCCCGGCGTACGCCATCAGCCTTGGACGATCCAGCGCAAACAGCCTCTGTAGGGTGCTGGGCATGCCGATCAAGGTGTTGATGCCCTGATTGACGATCAACTCGGCGATTTCGCTGAAATCATCGTCGGCCGGCGCGCCGATCGGGTAATGCGTCACGCCCATCTGCTCTAGGACCTTGGAAAAGCTGGCCATTCCTCCGTACAGGTTGGCACCGTAGAACAGGTTGGCGACGCGGTCTTGGCGCGGACGTAAGCCCAAGGCAAACAGGCCGTCCGCCACGGCGCGCATCTGGCGGTTGAAGTCGCGGTAACTGAAGCCCGCCAGTGCAGGCACGCTACTGCTGCCTCCGGAGCGGAAAAATATCTGCGCGTTGGTGTTAGCCGGTCGGGCCATGAAGGTGACCTTGTCGAGGATAGGCTCGCCGGTCAGTGTCGGCGGCACTGACAACTGGGCATCGAGGCTGGCGCGATGACCCAGTATGTCCGGCGGAAGCGTTACGGACACACGTCTAGATAAGCGCGCCAAGGCGTAGACGCCATCGTGGGGCTCACCGGCATAGCCGTCGTGGACAGCGCCTGGGCTGATGATCCGGGTCATACCGGCATGGAACAACTGGCGGCTGACCTGCGCAACGCGGGCTTCGCTGACAATCAAGGCGCAGCTTTGCAGGCGTAACCGCCAGGGCAACAACAGTCCGTTCAGTTGCGCCAAGGGCGCTGGACGTACCAGCAGCGTGCGGAACAGCGGCGAGGGTGCGAGTTGCTGCTCGTGCTCCCAGATCACGCGCCAACCGTCGCCGGCCCAGACCTGACCGGTTTGCTGGGCAAAGTGCTGCTGCAATCCGGCGATGCTGACTCGAATGTTGATATCGCAAGCCTCCTGAGGAGAAGGCGTCAAGCGCGGCCAGTGTTGCTGGCGACGGTCGAAGGCCTCGGCCAACTGCTCGCCGATGGCTCGCAGCACCTGCGGATCGTCGCTGTCCACCAGTACGCATTGCGGGCTGGAGCAGGCCTGCTGGTCGAGCCGGCACACTTCATCGATCAAGGCGTCGAGTGCCGCCGCCGATACGGCGTGCGGGCAGACATAAGCGATGCTGATCTTGTGCCCCCAGTCGATCCAGCGACAGCCCATGGGCAACTGTTGGCGAATGGACTTGAGCGCGGTATCGCCGCCCCAGGCCGACACCCCATCGGCGCGGGCGCAGAGCTCCGGGATCTGTGAGGTCTCGACCGGCAGCACCGCCACCGAGTCGCGCAGTTGACCGCTGGGATCGCCTTGCAGCCAGGCGGCGAGCAGGCGTGCGCTGAATCCCTCGTCGCTGCGACTCGGGCGCAGCCAATTGATGTTGCCTGCCAGCAAGCCCTCGATGACCGCGAGAAACGGTAACAACGGCGCGTTGGCGGGCGTCAGGTGCACCACCAGGCCCAGGGGTTGCCAGGCCTCGAAATGCGCTGAGTCGTAATCGATGCGCCGTATCGCGTGTGGGTCCAGGCCCAACTCGCGTTCCAGCTTGGCGCTCAGCTGACGTCGTTGGCAAAACTCGATCAGCGTCTGTCGTTGTTCAGCGTCGAGGGGTAAATCGCAGTCTGGCGCTGCTAACTTTTCGGCGAAGCGTTCGGCGCAGGCCAGCACCTGTTCGGTCATAGGGCCGAGCCCGAGCTGCGGTGCCAGGCACGGAAGCAGGAGGTCCAGCGCGGTATCCAGGTTGAGGTCGTGGCGCAGTTGGCCGTTAATCAGATACATCTCAATGGCTCCCCATCAATTCGGCGGCTGCCAGGGCGCAGCTGCGACTGGCGCCGGTGCCGGCACGGCCATGCAGTTCGAACCAGTCAGTGGCCTGGGCACAGCCGCAGCGAGCGGCGGGGTGCAAAGTCGCGAGGTCGCTCATGACCACGGCGTGGGCCGGACTGGATGAGATGTAGGGTGAGACGAATTGCAACAGTCCCGGCTTGCCATAGGGCTGGACACTGAAGTCGACGGGGTGGCGGATGTGCACGCGGGCATACACCGGCACATGGAAATGGTGGCGCTCGCACTCGATGTAGGGCACCGCATGCTCGACCGCGCCGTAGCCATCACGGCAACGGTCAAGGACAATCCCCAGTTGTTGATGGATTCGCGCATACAACGGCTGTTTGCCAATGTCATCGCCAACCTGTTTCTTCCAGCCACCGCCGAATAGCACCAGCGATTCCGGGGCGAGTTGCAGGTCCGCGAGCCTGGTGTCTCGCATGCGTTGTAACACCCGCCACAGGAACGCCGGAAAGCCAAATATGCGCACTGGCAAGCGCTCTTCAGCGAATTCTTGCAGCGCGCGGATCACGCCGAAACAGTCGAACTCGTGGCCGCTGCCGGTTCGGCGCAGGGCATAAACGGTGCGCCGGGCGGGTGCGTACTGGCACAGGAACTGATCGGTGTGCGATGTCCCGAGACTGGAAATGCCCTGCGGTTCGTAGCTCAGGAGCAGGTAGTTGCAAGGGGTCGTCGGTGTGTCCCAGCCGTAGTGGCGGAAAATCGCGGTGACCATGCCTTGGGCCGCCGTCAGGCTTCGCTCGTCGTAGCGCATACGGCTGTGCTGGCCGCTGGTGCCGGAAGAGGTCAACTCCAGAGCGTCATGCCCGGTGGAACTCAGCAGCAGGTGCTGCTTGAAGTAGTCCGCCGGGATCGGCGGAAGTGGCGACCCGTTGTCGAGCGATTCCAAGGCCGTGTCGTCGAGGCCGTTCGCGGCCAGCCATGGCCGATAGCCGGGCGTATGCTGACAATGGAATTGGGTCATCTCCGCCATGGCCCGTTCAAACAGGCCTTGCGGCAGCGAATTCAGGTCATAGGGCTGCGCCGACGCACAAAGTGCATCGGTGTGGGGAAAACGGTTCATCAAGGAAATTCTCGTTGAATGAGGTCGGCGGCGGCGATGGGTGAGGTCCGCAGGAACCCCCATACAGGCAGCAGATAAATCAGTCCCGCGAGGCTTGCGATCAGGGCGAAGGCGCCGAGGCTGAGTCCGGCATCCAGGACATTCAGTAGAGAGCCGCCCGCGCCCATGACCCCGATGGACAGCATGCCGATCATCGCCGAGACCAGGCCCTTGCTGTCGTCACTGGCGTCCAGCGCCAGGCGATACAGAGTGGCGTGGCTCATGCCCAGTCCCACGCCATAGAGGCTTAGTCCAATCAGCACGACGCCGAGAGGCGGATTGAACGAGCTGCTCAAGAGCAGCAGACCGAGGCCGCCCGCCAGCGGCCAGAGGCCGCACTGGAGCAACGCCGGCAAGCTGATGCGCCCGACCAGTTTCCCGAGGAGCAGGTTGCCGAGAATGACTGCCGTGAACACCGGTACTTGAGCCAGTCCATATTCGACGGGCGTCATGCCTTGGTCTTCGATCAGCAGCAACGGCGCTTGGCCGATCCATGCCACCAACGGCAGGCCCATCAAACCCAGCGCCACACTGGCTAGAACGAACCGGTAATTGCCCGCGAGCGCGATGTAGCGCCGGACAATGCGCCACAGGTTCAAGTTGGGCTTAGGGCCCGGTGGTGCCGCGAGGGTTTCCGGCATGCTGCAAAACAGTCCCAGCCAAGTGAGCGCCCCCACGGCGGCCAATAGTCCGAACAGCTCGCGCCATGACAGCCATTCCAGCAACAGGCTGCCCAGCAGAGGGCCCAGCAAGGGAGACAACAGCGCCAAGTTGCCCAGCCACGCCATCAGGCGTACCGCGTCGGCTTCGCAAAACAGTTCTTGCAGTGCCGGGTAACTCACCGCCACCACGAAACCCAGGGCCATGCCTTGCACCACACGCAAGCCCTGGAACAACTGGATATTCGTAACCTGAAGCATGGCGACGCAGGCGAGGGTGAAGAGTGCGCAGCCGGTCAGCAATAACGGACGCCGACCGAAGTGGTCCGACAGCGGGCCGATCAGCCATTGCAGGACGATGCCACCGAGTAAATAGAGGTAGAACGACTGCGGAACCTGTATCGCGTCAGCATCGAGTTCATCGACCACCGACAGCATGGCCGGCATCACCATGTCGCTGGCCATGTAGGTCAGGAGTTCAAACAACGTGACGGATAAAAGGAAAACCCATAACAAGGGTTTACGGATGGGCGTTAACGGATTGAGCATTATCTTGATCGCTGAAGTTGGGCAGTGGATAGGTTGGCCAACTTCAGGTTAATCAAAATCCCCGAGAATCAAACACGCGGAGTGCTACCAGTTGTGAGTGCTGAAATCATTGACTTCAAATGCCCACGAAAAAGGGCAAGATCCGCGGAATAGACCTTGCCCTTGACGATTATCACGTTGTATTTCCGAATGATTCGGCAACGTAGTTGTTTATGAAGTTAACGAGTCAGCGACAGTGACGGTATGCGCTTAACGATGGTAATAACCGGGGCCACCGTAGTAGTGATCGTGATGCCCGCCACCGTGGGGAAAGACGATGCAACCGCTCAGGGTCAGGATGGCCAGCAGGGGAATCAGCAGTGTGATTCGACGCAACATTTAGTAGTCCTCATGGTTAACGCCGCAATGAAGCGAAAAATCTTCATCGGCTGTAACATGTGACCCCGTTTGCAGCGCCGCATCCCGGAAATCAGGTAGGGACTTGGCAAGCATTTCGATACAAACCCGATACAGTTCAGGAACCCGCAATGACCCAGTCGCAACGTTTGAAGTACTCGATTCTGATTTCCCTGGTGGTGCTGGGCATCATGCTCGGTCTGTCGTGGATGCAGAACGCCGGCATGATCAGCGAGAAACTGTTCCAGTACATCGCCATTGGCGTGGCGGTCGTTGTCGTGGTGCTCAACGGCATCATGCGCCGCAAGGTCAAGCCCTGAGGGTGCGGGCCGTCACTGACGGCCGTTCAGCAGCGCGGCAGCCTGCGGGTGCAGGCTGTAGCTCTTGTCGGCGTTCAGCGCTAGCACCCCTTCGATGCACAAGCGCTTGAGCACTTCACGCACACTGAGGAATGACAGCGGAATATCCAGTTCCAGCAGGTGACTGTGCACGCCGCGCACGCCAAGGCTGCGATCGCTGTCGGCGGCGGTGAGCAGGGCGTCGATGACTTTCAAGCGAATCAGGCTGGTGCGCAGGCCGAAGCTTTTCAGTAACTGACGAATGCTGTCGTTGCTGTGGCGTTCGGCGCGTTTCCCGAACACTCCAGTGCCCGTATTCATGGAAATGCCCGAAGGCGCGTGACTACCGTCCGATGGCAGGTGCGAGTTGTACATGCGTAACACTCCTTTTCAGAGCCTGATCGGGAAAAAATGGATGCTCTTACATAACTAGACGTATGAGTCGCACAAATCATGAAGCTTGAAATGTAGAAATTTTGTCACCGGGGTGTCAGAAATGTCTGAGACTCAACGTTGGCGGGCATTTCCCTAATTTTTGCGCAGAACGCTTCGTTACTCTCGGAAGGCTATTTTTCGATCCAGGAGTGAGCGTGACTATTTCCAGGCAGTTCTCAGGCAAGCCGCTACCCACGTTGTGCATCGCCGGTATGTTCCTGGCGCTGAGCTTCAACGCCACTGCGCGTACCCAAGAGCCACAGACGAGCGTCGATATCCGCCGCACCACCTTCGGCGTGCCGCACATTCGTGCCCAGGACGAACGCGGGTTGGGCTACGGCGTCGGCTACGCCTACGGGCAAGACAACCTGTGCCTGCTGGCCAACGAGGTGGTGACCGTCAACGGCCAGCGCTCGCGTTATTTCGGCCCGCAGCAGCTGACGCTGGAGGAGCGGGAGAATCTGGTCAGTGACCTGTTTTTCAACTGGCTCAACACCCCGACGGCGGTCAACGGGTTCTGGCAAGCGCAGACACCCCAGGTCAAACAATTGATCGAAGGTTATGTGGCCGGATTCAACCGTTCCCTGACTGAGCGCAAGGCTCAAGGGCTGCCTGCCGAATGCCAAGGCGAGTGGGTGCGCCCGATCACCGCATTCGATCTCGTCAAGCTGACGCGACGGTTGTTGGTTGAGGGCGGCGTCGGTCAGTTCGCCGAGGCATTGGCCGGGGCGACACCGCCCCAGGCGGTGGCACAGCAGGACGACAACGCCCGGGCCTTCCAATTGGCCGGCGCACGGATGCAGCGCTTTGCCCTGGATCGCGGCAGCAACGGTGTGGGCATCGGCAGCGAGCGCTCGTTCAACGGTCGCGGCCTGTTGCTGGCCAATCCACATTTCCCGTGGATCGGCGCCATGCGCTTCTATCAAATGCACCTGACCATTCCCGGCAAACTCGACGTGATGGGCGCAGCCCTGCCGGGGTTGCCGGTGATCAATATCGGCTTTAGCCAACACCTGGCCTGGACGCACACCGTCGACACGTCCAAGCATTTCACCCTGTATCGCTTGCAACTCGATCCGAAGGACCCGACGCGGTACTTGCTCGACGGCAAATCCGTGGCCATGACCCGGCAGACGCTGAGCGTGCCGGTCAAGCAGGACGATGGCCAGGTGAAGTCGGTGAGCCACGTGGTGTACGGTTCGGTGTATGGCCCGGTGGTGCAATGGCCGGGCAAGCTGGATTGGGATCACCAGTACGCCTTCAGCCTGCGCGACGCCAACCTGGACAATGACCGGGTCCTGGAACAGTGGTATGCCATGAACAAGGCCGTCAGCCTCAAGGACCTGCAAGCCTCGGTCAACAAAATCCAGGGCATTCCCTGGGTCAACACCTTGGCGGTGGACGACCAGGGTCAGACGCTCTACATGAACCTGTCGGTGGTGCCCAACGTCAGCAGCGCCAAGCTTGCTGCCTGCAGCGATCCTCGGGCCGGTTTGCAAATGATCGTATTGGATGGCTCGCGCAGCGGCTGCGCCTGGGATAACGACCCGCACGCAGTGCAAAAAGGCATTTACGCGGCGAATAAGCTGCCGCAACTGTCGCGCAAGGATTTTGTGCAGAACTCCAACGACTCAGCCTGGCTGATCAATCCGGCGCAGCCATTGACCGGGTTTTCGCCTTTGATCAGCCAGAGTGACTTGCCGCTGGGGTTGCGATCGCGCTTTGCCCTGGAACGGCTGAAGACCCTTGGTAAAACGGCGCCGGTGACGGTGGCGGACTTGCAACAGATGGTCATGGACGATCAGGTTTACCTGGCGGGGCAAGTGCTGCCGGATCTTCTGCAATTTTGCGCCACCGGCCTCGGTGCGCAAGCCGCCGAGCTTGCGCCCGTGTGCGACAGCTTCAAAACGTGGGATGGCAGCGCCAACCTCGACAGCGGACTGGGTTGGGTGCATTTCCAGCAGGTGATGGAAGCCTTAATGCAGGCACCTGATGTCTGGCGTGTGGCATTTGATCCGAAAGATGCGCCACACACCCCACGTGGGCTTGCCGTGGAGCGGCCGGACGTCGCGGATCAGGTGCGCGCCGCGATGCTCGCTTCGGCGCAGCAGGTGAAAGAGGCCGGGTTGGCGGGCAACACCCGTTGGGGCGACATTCAGGTGGTGACCAGCGGTGGCCAACAAACGCCGATTCACGGCGGCCCCGGTACGCTGGGGGTCTATAACGCAATTCAGAGTGTGCCGGGGGAAGGCGGCAAGCGTGAGGTCGTCAGCGGCACCAGCTACCTGCAAGTGGTGAGTTTTGACGAAAAGGGACCACAAGCCCAGGGGCTGCTGGCGTTCTCGCTATCCAGTGATCCGACGTCGAAGTATTCCCGGGATCAGACCCAGGCGTTTTCACAGAAGCAGTGGAGCGTGCTGCCATTCACCGAAGCACAGATCAAGGCAGATCCGCACTATCAAGTGCAGACCCTGCACGAACGGGATGAGAAGAAAGGGGTTGTGGCGGCGCACTGACGCCGATCCGTGCAGAACGAAGGCCGCGCCTCGCAAGAGGGGCGGCCTTCAGCTTTTGGGCGGTTGTTGCGGCAAGGCGTTGAGCACCGGATTGCCATCCTTGTTCTGCGTCAGGTAGACCGGCAGCACCTTGGGCAGCGACGGCACGAGCTTCTTGACTTCACTGGTGTTGTAAATGCCACCGATACGCAGCTTGCCGGTGTTTTGATCAGCGATCATCACCGGGGTGCTCAAGTAACGGTTGATCAATGGCAGTGCCTCGCTCAATGCGAGGTTATCCAAGACCAACTTGCCACTGCGCCAGGCCAGGGAATTATCGTCGCTGTAGGTCTGGCTGATCTGCGGCGAGAAATCGCCATCGCGGAACTGCGCCTGCATGCCTGCGCTCAGGCGTAGACCATCGCCGGGAAGGCTGTCATCGCTGGTGACCAGCACCGAGCCTTCCACGAGGTTCACCCGAACCTGATCTTCATACATCCAGACATTGAACCGCGTACCGGTGACTCGCACCTGGCCTTTGGCGGCCTTGACGATAAACGGATGGCGGCGGTCATGGCTGACGGTGAAAAACGCTTCACCTTTTTCCAGGTTGACCCGGCGTTGATCCTTGAAGTTGAGGTAGGTCAACTCAGTGCCCAGGTTCAGCTCGACTTCACTGCCATCGCTCAGGGTCACGTGTTGGACGCGGTCCTGGGCTTGAACATGCTGATACGAATTGGGCAGCCAGCCCAGGTTCCAACCGGCATAGGCGGCCAGCGGCAGGGCAAGCACCGTGATGGCCGCCGCCATGCCCCAGGTCCGCCAAGGCGTGACCGACGGCACGGGTTTCTTGAAGGGAGTGATCGTCGCCGACACCTCGGGACGAGGCAGGTGTTCGGCCACGTCCCAGATGTCCAGCATGGCCTCGTACTCGAAGGCATGCAGCGGGTCGGCCTCACGCCAGTGCTCGAAGGCGCGGCGTTCGGCCTCGGTGCAATCGTCGGCGTGCAATCGCATGCACCAATGGGCAGCCGCATCGGTGATGGCGTCGTATTCGGCTTCCGAGTAAGTATGTTCAGTCATCGACTCTTCCTGATTTGCTGCATTCTAACCTTCGAGGAAGGCGCCGAGAACCAGATCATGGCAATTGCGCATCAAAGTTCATGGTTTATTTACAATTCTTTCGATCAATCGGCGTCTGACAACCCCGCCTGTAGGATGACCGGCACCGCCATTCAAGGAGAGGTGGCAGGCGTCACCACCGCGGGATCCAATTGACGACCCATTTCACAGATCAACCGGGCCACCGAGTCGGCGTTGCGCAGGATAATGTCGATTCGCCGATCAGCGGAGGTGCGGTCAAGAAAAGCCGTTCGCGCATCCTCCATATTATGGGTGCCGGTCACTTCCATAATGACCTTTGCCGCTTGCTTCTGGCTCGGCACGAGGTCGAGGTCCTGCCAGAGATTCAGCTCACTGTTCCAGCGCGTAAACAGTTCCTCTCTCGGGGTGTACATCGACAAGGCGTTGCGCTGGAAGTCAATCTGGCTCTGCTTCATCGCCGCACCATAACCGGTGATCGGCGTGATCAGATCACTGAACGGGCGTCGGGCTTCCAGGCTGGCGATGTCCACTGTCTTGGAATAAAGATGTGAGAACTCATGGATCACCGTGGACGCCTGGGCGTGCGCCGTGACATCAAACGGCTCGCTCAAGCACGACTGGTACCAATCCAACTGCTGATCGAAGAACAGCTCAGTGAAGTGCACGCTCTTGTCCCTGTCCTTTCGATCGACAAAAGCAATCAGGTTACTTTGCGGATATAGATTCGAGCCCACGACGAAGCGTTTCGAATCCAGCTCATCCAGCGCCGGGTCCACCAGGGCAGTGCAGACAGGCACGATGGCGGTCTTAATCTTGTCGAGCAGATTTTGGTCCACCGCACTGACATCGAATACCTCCTTGAAAAAGCGCTCCAGGCGTGGCGTCGCCGCATTGTTGCGAGTCAGCGACAGGTTGTGCAGGGCATTGAAAGCATAGTGCCGGGCCAGGTCCATCGACCGGATGATCATCCGCGCCTTGTCGGGGTATTTGCTTTGGATCTGGTCCATGCCCCGGGCTTCAATGTTCAACCACTGACGGACGTAGTTGCGCGACACGTACCGGTTGATCAGCGATGACAAGGCTTTGCAGGGGTGAATGCTGTGGCGGTCGAGGTCAAGCACTTGCTCAGGGCGCGACGTGAGCCGCAGGTAAGGCCCTTGTTCGGTGGCATTGACGATGCGCCACAGCGGACCGGACCGTTCCACCTGGTAGAGTTTTCCAGACACCGGGGCATAGTGTTTTTTGCTCGTGGGTTCGAGGTAGGTTGCATCTTTTGTGGCTCGCCCCAGGTTTTTGAGTTCGACGTCCTGGGCTTCAAATGGCTGCAAACGGGTTCGCAGGGGAGCCGTGATGTGGGTGTCCGACCAATTGACGGCAGCGATGGGCGACTCCACCGGCGGTGACGGCTCGGGGGTGGTTTCCAGCGTGTCGGGATGCATCATTCGGCCGAGCGTCACCATTTGCGCGGCGCCGGACACGAATGCATCGAGCGCCGTGCCCCAATGGTGGTTCTGCAAGGCTTCCGCCGAGGCTTTGAAATCCTGGTAGCTCTGCCACAAAAACAGGCCATAACTGAGCTTGCCCGGCAAGAACCCGACCGTGCGCTGGATGCCGCTGGACAGCAGTTGCTTGATCGCGCTCCAGTCCATGTGCCCGCGAGGGTCGGACTGGCCGCCGAGCATCAGCGACAGCAGATCAAGGTTGTCTTGAAACATTTGCTTGAGCAGATTGCCGTTGATGGGGTTGGAGGCCAGCGTGAGTTCGGACACCTGCTTGATGCTGGACTTGAACAGGTTACTGAATGTGGCCTGCTGTTCACTGGGCAGTCGCCGGATCAGCAAGTCCTGCAAGACGCCGGGCGTGTTCAGCCCGGCAACCAAGGCGGCTTCACTGGCAAACTCCATCAGACCGTGTTCGGGCGAGTAGGGCGCATAGAGAATTTGCGGGCCGGGCTGCTGAGTGGTTGAACCCGGACCAATCACATACAGGCCCAAGGCCCGCACAGCGGCGGCGCCGATGGTCTTGATCAACTCCAGCGGGCGTGCGATGGCGGTAGCACCGTCGACCAGGCGGCGGGCGAGGCCGTCGGGCGTGTCCAGCACTTGCCGGACAAGGTCGAAGCCTGCGTCGGAGAGCTGCTCCTGCAGCTTCAAGGCATGGGCGTGATGCAACAGTTGCCAGGGCAGTTGGCGCATGAACCGTTGCTGGCGCTGGGCCGCCGTAGGCTCGGACAACTGTTCTTTGAGCAGCGTGGCGTACGCGCTCTTGATGTTCAGCCGTAGCAACAACTGCCGCACCGCCGAGGTGTCGAGACCTGCCGGCAAGGTCTTGCCAACCTGCGCACTGACCTTGAAACCCAAGGCGTGGATAGACGTAGGGCTGATGGCAAACTCCGTCAGTGTCTGCGGCGGGCCGGCGAGGGTCAGGTCCGGCGTGATCACCACCTGATCGGCATCGATGAATTTCCCGTTGAAACGGGTTTTCTGCAAGCTCTCGAGCTGTTCCCGGGCGTAGGCCGACAAGGTCTTGATGCCGTGCAGATAATCCTGGTCGTCGGTCACGTTTTGACGGTATTGCTCCAGCAACTCCAGGTGCAGCGATTGTTCGTCATTGGGGGCCATCGCCAGCCAGGCCGGCAGCGATTGCTGGGTGACAATGGCTTGAGCCACCTGCGCGGTGCGGGTCAGTCCGGTGGGAACCGGCAAGGCTTTCAAGTGTTCGAGGGTTTTGCTCAAGCGGTGGGGACTGAGGTTCAACGCCCGCGCCGAGTCGCAGGCCGACAGGTAGTGCTCCAACGCCGATTGCAAGCGGTTCTCCAAGACGCTGCCTTCGATCAAGCGGAAAGGACCGAGCCGGCAGGTGCGATGGAAGTGGCGTTGCTGCGCCGGTACGTTTTCCAGGAGCGCCAGGCTATCGGCGGGACGCTTCAGCCGATTGTCCAGCGCCGTGCTCGCGGCGAGGATCGACTCGAAGACTTCCAGGCCCCGGGCGGGCGTCCACACAATGGCCTGCCCGGAATACTGGCTGTCGAGGCCGCCCCGCTCGGTCAGCAGGAAACAGCGGGCCACGGGCACCAAGGCTTGTTGGCCTGAGCACGTCAAGGTTAACCAATAGGCGTCGGGACGAAAGCCGTTCAACCCCGCTCGACGAGCCCGATCCGGTTTATCGGGGTCGAGCACGACATTGACGATGGCTTGGCTACGGGACTGCAGGGTGCCGCTCAGGACCCGAAGCTGTGCCTCGGTGTTGATGGCCACCGACATGGCATGGGCCAACTGCGGTTTCATCGCTTCGATGAAGGTGCGTTGCAGCACGCTGGTGGCGGTCAGCTGGCGCGCCCATTGATCCTGCAAGGGCTCGCTGAGGCTGGCGCAGGTTTTCAGCGCCAGCGCTGCTTTTTCGGCGAGGACCTTCGAGGGGGCCTGCTGGCCGGAAATCATCGGCCAGGTGCTCCAGCGACCCTTGGCATCCAGTGTGGACAGTACTGGATCGACCATGGCACGAATGTCGAGCGCCTGGTCGAACAGGGCATGCACGTCTACGACGCCGTCACTATGGCGAAACACCGACAATGCGTAGTCGAGGTTACGTAGCTGCTTGCCGACAATGGCTTCGAACAGGTACGCAAACGCCGGGCTCGTTATGGCGGCACCAGAGACGCTCGGTTGGTCGAAACCGACAAAGCGATCACGCTCCTCCCGGGTTAGCAGGCCATAGAGTTCGTCTTCGTGGCCTTTGGCGCTGAACTTGGCTTTCACGGTGTCGAGTAAGTCCTGATAGTTCTCGAGCACTTGCAAGCCGTTGGCCGGGGTGTACAGGAAGGCCTCGGTTTGCTCCAGCATGAGCGAACCCGCCAGTTCAACGTAGTCCGGTTCGTATTCCCAGAGGCGCACCGTCTCGATGGACAGCGGTGGCACGACGGCGGCGACCTTGTCGCGATCAAACACGGCCGCCAGCGCGGTGCTCTGGGCGGGGGTGATGATTTGCTGCTGGCGTTTGAACAGGAAGTCGGCCCTGGCCTTGTCACTGATGGCTTGGGCGAAAAGCTCACGGCGCGAAGTACCCGGAACCGCATCGGTATTCCAGAAGGTTTCCAGGTGACTGGACAACAAGCGGGTCAGGCTCTCGGCGGCCGTCTTGATGGCGCTATCCCATTGTTGCTGGTCGTCTCGGCTGGAAGCCGAAGGTCGTTGCGGGTGTGAGAATTCACGGATTTGCCCTATTGGCCAGCCTTGCTGGCGGTAATAAAGCAGCAGGGCGTCGGCCAGTTGCATTGAGTGGAGCAGGCGTTTTGAGTCCGGTTCACCGTCGACTGCGTCCGTGCGGCGGTAAAAACTGACCTGCGTTTCGCGCTGGTCGACGCCATTCATGGATTTTCGCAACGCCTCGTCGAGTACTCGGTGTAACAGGCTGCGCAGGCTGGGGAGTCGCATAAGCGTTTGGAGCATAAGGCTGGCGTTGGCGGCCTGGTTTTTGCGGATGTCGGCTTGTTGATTTTCGAAGACGTCGTTGTCAATCAGCGTGGTCCCAAGTGTGATCGCCGTTGCCGCCGCTAATTGTTGGCGCTGCTCCAGGGACAACAGGCTGATCAGCTCACCTTGTTGCGCCGGATCTCGCAGATCGCGGGTCACGCTGGTTTTCAAGGCTGCGAGGCTGTCGAATTTCTTTAGCCCGCCAAAGGGGCTGTAGAGCAAGGCACCGTTATCATCCGGCGTGGGGTGCAGCACGAAGCTGCCAGCAAGAGGGATCGCGTCTTCGTCACTGCGCTGGATCAGCAGGCGTTCGGCGGTCATCGGCCGTGACTGTGCGCCGCGCTGGGCTTGGGTGGTCAGGTTGACGTGGCTTAACCAGGCGAAGTCGTTCAGGGACAAGCGGTGCGTGGTCCCCCAATCACGCCAGGAGCCGCGATTATTCAGGGCTTCGGGTAAAAACAGTGGCGCAAGGGTTTCGGGCATCGGTAGGTCTCGGGTCTCAGGCTCGTAGAAGAACGCAGGCCACGGCCCGCGAAGCGAAGCCCAAGACTAAGAACCCGGGTGGACGGTCAGGTGGTACATAGTTACCACCCGCGGTTTTTTATTCATGCTAAACGCCTGTTGACAGGAGGCTTGCCGGGCGTTGTTTAATCGGCGGGCTGTCGTGTTTTTCGTAGGCTGTTGCCCCCTCCAATAATGAATAAGCTGGAGCTTCAGATGTCTGCGCCACTCGATCCGGTTTTTGTCACCTTCGATGCGTTGGTGAGCTTGCTGCAACAGATTTTCCTCAAACATGGCACGTCCGCCGAAGTCGCCGCGGTCCTCGCCGAAAACTGTGCATCCGCCCAGCGCGACGGGGCACACAGCCACGGTGTGTTTCGCATCCCGGGCTACGTCTCGACCCTGAACAGTGGCTGGGTCAACGGCCGCGCCGTGCCAGTGGTCGAGGATGTCGCCTCGGGGTTCGTCGCGGTCGACGCTGGCGGCGGTTTTGCTCAGCCCGCCCTGGCGGCGGCCCGCGAGTTACTGGTAGCGAAGGCCCGCAGTGCCGGGATCGCCGTGCTGGCGATTCGTAACTCCCATCACTTCGCCGCGCTGTGGCCGGACGTCGAACCCTTTGCCTACGAAGGCTTGGTGGCCTTGAGCGTGGTCAACAGCATGACCTGCGTGGTGCCTCATGGCGCCGACCGACCGCTGTTCGGCACCAATCCGATTGCCTTCGCCGCGCCCCGGGCCGATGGCGATCCGATTGTCTTCGACTTGGCCACCAGCGCCATTGCCCATGGCGATGTGCAGATTGCCGCGCGCAAAGGTGAGAAGCTGCCGCCGGGCATGGGCGTCGACAGCCTCGGCCAGCCGACCCAGGACCCGAAGGCCATTCTCGAAGGCGGCGCGTTGCTGCCATTTGGCGGGCACAAGGGGTCGGCGTTGTCGATGATGGTCGAGTTGCTCGCGGCGGCGCTGACCGGGGGGAATTTTTCCTTTGAGTTCGATTGGTCCAACCATCCGGGGGCGAAAACCCCGTGGACCGGTCAACTGTTGATTGTCATCGACCCGAGCAAGACCGCCGGCCAGGATTTTGCCTCGCGTAGCCAGGAACTGGTGCGGCAGATGCATGCAGCGGGGCTGCGCCGACTGCCGGGGGATCGACGTCATCGCGAGCGCAGCAAGTCCGCCGCCCAAGGCGTAGCGCTTGACGCGCCGACGCTGGCACAGCTGCGGGAGTTGGCCGGGGAGTGAATTTACGGGCATGAAAAAGGCGAGCCATGGCTCGCCTTTTTTTGCAGCGGTTATCGCCTCAGCGGCGGCCCAGCAGCAGGCCGACCACCAGGCCAAACCCGGCGGAAATCGCCACGGTCTGCCATGGGTGACCGCCGATGTAGGTTTCGGTAGCCTCCACCGCAGGCTGGGTGCGATCACGCACGCTGGACACGGAATCCAGGGCCTGTTGCAGTTTCTGCGCAATTTGCCCGCGCAAGGTCTCAGCTTCTTCGCCGACCAGCGCAGCGCTGCTCTTGAGCAGTTTGTCCGACTCTTCGATCAGCGACTGGAGTTCGCTGAAGGCGAGATCCTTGATTTGGTCTTCGGCGGTTTGCGCGGCATTTTTCCGGGCCATTGTTGACTCCTTGCAGATGATGGACTTGCAGATAAAGAAGCAGTGAACAATGGAGTCCGCGCGTCGGGTAAAAGTTGCAGCGGTTTTGCATCAGCGCACTGAACGGACGAAAATCCAAGTCAGACGAAGCCGTCTCACGGTGTAAGATGGCGCCAATTTACAAGCAGGAAATTTCCATGAGTTTCAATCTGGCCGATAAACCCCTTGCCGAGCGTGCCGCGCTCGAAGACGAAAAGTCCCGTTTGTTCGACCTCTGGCAAAGCAACCTGGGCAAAGCCAAGGGCGAAGCCGCGCGTTTGTTTGGCGAGCGTAGCAAGCGCAAAGGCAAATGGTCCGAATGGGTCCGCTCGGAACTGGACGGCATGTCGCCGCCGGAGTTTTCGAACATGGTGCGCAGCGAAGTCAATCGCCTGATGGCGGCGAACAAGTAGGCTTCAGGCAAAACTCGCGACAATCGCCTCGCGCACCGTCAGCAGCACCGGGTCCAGCGCGGTGTGGGTGCGCCAGCCCAGTTCGATTGGATAGCGCGGCAGCGCCAGCGGGCAGGGCAGCAGGGCCAATCCGCACAGTTCGGCGATGCGCCGGGCCGCATGGGTTGGAATGGTCGCCACCGCCTGACTGCCCTTGAGCAGGTAGGGCAACGCGGCGAAATGGCTGGTCGAGGCACTGACCCGCCGGCTGAGCCCGACCGCCGCCAAGCCCTCATCGGTAATGCCGATAAACCCGCCGGATGACACCAGAATGTGTTCCCGCGCCACAAACTCATCAAGGCCTAAGGCTTGTTGGCCTTCGACCAGACTGTCCGGGTCCACCAGGCAGGCATAATCACTTTCCCCCAGCACTTGGCGACTGAGCAGCCGTTCGGCAAAACCACCGGCGGTGATCGCCAGATCGAGACTGCGCTCCAGCAGCGCCTGGCCGACGATCTGGCTGTGGGTCTGGCGAAAAATCAGCCGCAGCTTCGGCGCCCGCTGGGCGATCTCCTCGATCAAGCGTCGGCCATAGGCGACTTCAAAATCATCCGATAGACCGAGCGTCACCGAACGCCCTTCATAGTGAGGGCTGGCCGGATCGACCATGGCCAGGCTTTGTCGGCATTTGTTCAGCGCATCGCTGACCACTGGTTTTAGTTGATTGGCCCGCAAGGTCGGCGCCAGGCCCCGCCCGGTGCGCACGAACAATTGATCGCCGTACACCTCGCGCAAGCGTCGTAGCGCGGCGCTGATTGCTGACTGCGTGACGCCCAGGCGAAGCGCCGCACGGCTGGCACTGGATTCGTCATGCAGGGCTTCGAAGACTTTCAGCAGGTTGAGGTCGATGTCGGCGATATTCATCAGGTTCATATCATTCACAAATAAACGTGGCTTTATTGATGATCGACGGCCGTCGCACAATCGGCAACCCCTCATTGTCATGGAGTCAACACAATGCCCAAGTCAATCGTCGCCGCCCTGCAAATCGGCTCGTTACCGGGCGGTAAGGCCGACACCCTGGAGCAGATTCTGCGCTGGGAAGCGGCCATTATCGAATCCGGTGCCCAGTTGGTGGTGATGCCCGAGGCATTGCTCGGCGGCTATCCCAAAGGAGAAGGTTTTGGCACGCAGCTGGGCTATCGCTTGCCGGAAGGACGTGAAGCCTTCGCCCGCTACTTTGCCAATGCCATCGATGTGCCGGGCGTGGAAACCGACGCGCTGGCCGGGCTGTCGGCGCGTACCGGGGCCAGCCTGATACTCGGCGTGATCGAACGCAGCGGCAGCACCTTGTATTGCACGGCGCTGTATTTCGAGCCCGAGCAAGGGCTGGTGGCCAAGCACCGCAAACTGATGCCCACCGGTACTGAGCGGCTGATTTGGGGCCAGGGCGACGGATCCACGCTGCCAGTGATCGACAGCCAGGTCGGTCGCGTCGGCGCGGTGGTGTGTTGGGAGAACATGATGCCGCTGTTACGCACGGCGATGTACGCCAAGGGCGTGCAGGTCTGGTGCGCGCCGACCGTGGATGAACGGGAGATGTGGCAAGTCAGCATGCGTCACATCGCCCATGAGGGCCGTTGCTTCGTGGTCAGCGCTTGTCAGGTGCAGGATTCGCCGCAGGACTTGGGCCTGGATATTGCCAATTGGCCGGCAGAGCGGCCGTTGATTGCCGGCGGCAGCGTGATTATCGGGCCCATGGGCGATGTGTTGGCCGGACCGCTGAAAGGCGAGCGCGGTTTGCTCACGGCCGAAATCGATACCGACGACCTGGTGAAGGCGCGGTATGACTACGACGTGGTGGGCCACTACGCGCGGCCGGATGTGTTCGAGTTGCGGGTGGATGAGCGGGTGAAGGCGGGGGTGCGGTTTATTCAATAGTCTACCAACTGGCCGCCGCCGCTCCGGGCAAACTCAACTTGCCACTGTCCGTAAACCGCATGGTGCCAAACAAGCCACCGGCCAGTTTGCCCCGCAACACATAGGGCAGGTTATCCAGGGTCTGCGTCTGGCTCAGACCCAAGGTCTGGCGCAGGACGGAAAACGCCGAGACGCTCACCGGCACGGTCAACACCGCCTCGGAGAAGCGCGCAATACTGCCGCTCTGATCGCTGACGCCGGACGCCAATGGCCGGCCATTGACCTCCAGGTTCAGCGCCACGCCGTTGTAGTCGATTGGGGTTTCATTGGGATTTTGCAGGCGCAGTTTGATCGCGAAGCGCACTTCCAGGTCCTGGCTTGGCAATGGCTCGATGCCCACCACGTTGATGTTCAGTGGGTCCCGTTGCGGCAGCAGCGCACACGCACTGAGGGTCAGCAACAACAGGGATGACAGGGCGAAACCAATGAATCGGCGCATGGACTGGCTCTCCACAGAAAAAGTGCGAACGTCGCGAGACGTCCTCACTCTGCGACCGCGCTGACGCCAGGTCGTTCGCCAGCCGGCCAGTGTCAGCACAAAGTCCACCGATTGCAGGCTGGGGACAGGCTGCCGCCGCCCTACGTTTTCAGGACCAACCCTTAGCCGCCGGTCATGTTCATGAAGCGCACCACTTGCACGTCATCGTTGATTTCAAAGTTGTGCCGGTACGGCTTGAGCTTCATCGCTTCGATAATGGCCGCGTCGAGGCGTTGCGGTTGGCCCGGGTGCGCGCGCAATACGGCTTTGAGGTCGACCGCGTGTTCGTTGCCCAGGCACAGCAGCAAGCGACCTTCTACCGTCAGCCGCACCCGGTTGCAGGTGCCGCAGAAGTTGTGGCTGTGGGGCGAAATGAAGCCGAGGCGGATCTGCGGCGCTTCGGCCAGGCGCCAGTAGCGCGAGGGGCCTTGGGTCGATTCGGCGGACTCGATCAGCGTGTAGCGCTCGGCGATACGTTCGCGAACCTGGGCGCTGGAGTAGAAGGATTCGGCGCGGCTGTGTTCACTGATGGTGCCCAGGGGCATTTCTTCGATGAACGAGATGTCCAGTTGCCGATCGATGGCGAAGGCGACCAACTCATTGATCTGGTCATCGTTGCGGCCCTTCATCACCACGCAGTTAAGCTTGGTGCGCTGGAACCCGGCAGCGTTGACCGCGTCGATACCGCGGATCACCTGCGCCAGGTCGCCAGTGCGGGTCAGTTCACGGAAACGCGCCGGATCAAGGCTGTCGAGGCTGATATTGAGGCGCTTGAGGCCGGCGTCGAACAGCGGTTGGGCGAGCTTTTCCAGCTGCGAGCCGTTGCTGGTCATGCACAGTTCGCGCAGGCCGGGCAGGGCGGCGATGCGTTTGCACAGGTCGACCACGCCGGGGCGGATCAGCGGTTCGCCGCCGGTGAGGCGGATCTTGCGCGTGCCCAGGCCGACGAAGCGCTCGGCCACCTGGTAGATTTCTTCAAGGGTCAGTACCCGTTGCTTGGGCAGGAACTGCATGTCCTCGGCCATGCAATACACGCAGCGAAAATCGCAACGATCGGTGACCGACATTCGCAGATAGTCGACGCGTCGGGCAAACCCATCGATCAAGACTCGCTCTGACATGACACCCTCGCGTGGCGGCGCGGGTCGGCATGACCGGCGCATGATTGCGGTGACACGGCGCCTGCGCAGCGGCGTGTCGAGGGCAGGTTAAGAGCAATCCCTAGCGCCGTCCAATCACTGCGGGTGACCGAATGATCGACGGCGTCTATGACGGGTGTATTGGCTATACCGATTTGTGCGAGGTGTTGACGTCCGGGTTTTCCATGACCTTGAGGATCGAGGCTTCCGGGTCGAAGTCGTCTTCTTCCAGCTCGATGAATTCTTCCGGCAGGAACATATTCAGCAAGATCGCGCACAGGGCACCGACGGTGATCGGCGATTCGAAAATGTTGTGCAGAGCCTTTGGCAGCTCGCGCAAGACCTCTGGCACCGCCGCCACGCCCAGGCCCATGCCTAATGAGATCGCGACGATCAGCATGTTGCGCCGATGCAGGCCGGCTTCGGCGAGGATCTTCACCCCGGCCACTGCCACGGTGCCGAACATCACCAGTTCAGCGCCGCCGAGCACGGGTTTAGGCATCAACTGCAACACCGCGCCGATCATCGGGAACAGCCCGAGCAGCACCAACAACCCGGCAATAAAGAACGCCACGTAGCGACTGGCCACGCCGGTTAGCTGGATCACGCCGTTGTTCTGGGCGAAGGTGACCATCGGCATGCTGTTGAACACCGCCGCCATGGCGGAGTTGAGGCCGTCCGCCAGCAGGCCGGACTTGATCCGGCGGATGTATAACGGGCCCTTGACCGGTTGCCGCGAGATCATCGAGTTGGCGGTCAGGTCACCGGCGGCTTCCAGCGGCGAGACCAGAAAAATCACCGCCACCGGCACGAACGCCACCCAGTCGAAGTTGAATCCGTATTTGAACGGCACCGGCACGCTCACTAACGGCACGTCGGGTAGGTTGGCGAAATCCACCTGGCCGGTGAACCAGGCCACGGCGTAGCCCAGGGTCAGGCCGATGACAATCGCCCCCAGGCGCAGAAACGGCACGTCGACCCGATTCAACACCACGATGCTGCCCAGCACCAGCGCGGCCAGGGCCAAGTGACTGGCCGCGCCCAAGTCGACGGCACCGAAGCCGCCAGCGATGTCAGTCATCGCCACTTTGATCAGCGACAGGCCCATCAAGGTGATGATAGTGCCGGTGACCACCGGGGTGATGAGCATGCGCAATTTGCCAATGAACTGGCTGAGCGCCACTTCGATGAACGCAGCGAAGAAACACACGCCGAAGATCGTCGAGAGAATTTCATCGGTGCCGCCGCCGCGGGCCTTGACCATGAACCCGGCGCTGAGGATCACGCTGATAAAGGAAAAACTGGTGCCTTGCAGGCACAGCAGCCCGGAGCCGATCGGTCCGAAGCGCCGGGCCTGGACGAAGGTGCCGAGGCCGGAGACAAACAGCGCCATGCTGATCAGGTAGGGGATTTCGCTTTGCAGGCCGAGGGCGCCGCCCATGATCAGGGTCGGGGTGATGATGCCGACAAAACTGGCCAGCACGTGTTGCAGTGCGGCGAACACAGTGGCGGTGAAATGCGGACGGTCGTCGAGGCCGTAGATCAGGTCGTTGGGGCGTTGCGCGGGGGCTTTTTCAGGGGCGGTCATGAGGGTTGCGGGCCAGAAGGCGCGGGCCTGGTCGGAAAAGGGCCGCGCAGGATGCCAGCCATGGGCGACGAGGGCAACGCGCAATGCTCAAGTCGCGGCAAATGCCTGCAGCAAATCCTCCTCGAACGCCCGTTGCGCATCCCCCGGTTCTTGGGCTCGATGCCGCGCCAGATGAAAGCTCACGTCAAAACTCAGGTCCGCCGTGCGCACGGCGCGCAGCAGGCCTTGGTCCTCCCACGTGCGGGCGAAGTGCTCCGGCAGGTAACCCACGTGCTTGCCGGAGAGAATGAACGCCAGGGTGCCCTCCACCTGTTCCGAGCGCGCCGAGCAGTGTTGGCCCTGGAAGGGTTCGTCGCTGCGCAGGAAGCGATAGGGATGGTCGACGCGGTCGGCATCTTGCAAGTCCTGATCGCTGGGCTCGGCCTGATCGAACAGTGGGTGGCCCAGTGCGCAATACAAATGCTGGGTTTCGATAAACAGTTCGCGATAGTCAAACGCCCGTTGAACCTGGGAAAAGTAGCCGATGGCCAAGTCCAACCGTTGTTGCAGCAGCAGGCGTTCCATTTCCCCGGGCATGGCGCTCATCAACTCGATGCGCACCGACTGGTCACGCTCGCGAAAGCGGCCGATCGCGGCGGCGACTCGTTGCAGTACCGCCGGCGCCAGTGCTTCGGACAGGCCCAACCGCACCTCACCGATCAAGCGTCCGGCGACGCCGTTGGATTGATGGCGGAAGGCTTCGATGGATTGGAACAGCTCACGGCTGGCAAGCAGCAGCTGTTCACCCTTGGGCGTCAGCCGGAAGCCGCCCTTGCCACGGCTGCACAGGCGATAACCGAGCCGTGTCTCAAGCTTGGCCATTTGCTGGCTGATGCTCGACTGGCTCAAGCCCAACTCGCCTTGCGCTGCGCTAAAACCGCCGCATTCCACCACACGGACGAACAGCCGCAGCAATTGCAGGTCAAGGTCGTGCAGTTGGCCCAACATCAAACATTACTCCCGGCGCATGTCAGGTTAACTGACTTAATATTTTTGCAATGTATCGAACAGCGCATCCTGCAGCCACTCCATCTCGTCAGGTGTCTGTCATGCGTCCGCTCCCGAAACTGTGTTTTCCCGCGTTGTTGTTGGCCATGGCGGGCTCGGTCCAGGCCGAAGAACAGACCGTCAACCTCTATAGCTGGGCCGATTACGTGGCGCCGGCGACCTTGCAGCGATTCGAGCAGGAAACCGGGATTCATGTGCGCTACGACACCTTCGACACCACCGAGGTGTTGGAAACCAAGCTGCTGACGGGCGGCAGTGGCTATGACGTGGTGGTGCCGTCGTCCAGTGTCCTGGCCCGAGGGATCGCCGCCGGTGCGTTGAAGAACATCCCCCATGATGGCTTGAAGGGCTACGCCAACCTCGACCCGGACCTGCTGGAGAAACTCGCTGCGGTGGACCCCGGCAATCGCTTCGGCGTGCCGTACACCTGGGGCACCCTGGGTTTGGGGCTGAACGTGGAAGCGGTGCAGAAGCGCTTGCCTGGTGTACCGTTGAACAGCCTGGATCTGCTGTTCAAGCCGGAATACGCGAGCAAACTCAAGGATTGCGGGATCGCCATCCTCGACTCCCCGCAAGAAGTCATCGGCCTGGCCCTGCATTACTTGGGCAAGGACCCCTACAGCACGGACAAGCAAGACCTGGCCGCCGCCGACGCCTTGTTGCACCAGTTGCAGCCCTCGGTGCTGTACGTCGCCACCGGCCGCCAGATCAGCGACCTGGCCAACGGCAGCGTGTGCCTGGCGTTGACCTACAACGGTGATGCGAGCATGGCCGCCGATCAGGCCCGCAAGGCCAACAAGCCGTTCGAAGTGGCCTACCGGATTCCCAAGGAAGGCACGCTGGTGTGGCAGGACAACCTGGCGATTCCCAAGGACGCCCCGCACCCCGAGGCCGCGCGGGCGTTCATCGAATTCATGCTGCGCCCCGAGTCGGTGGCCGAGTTGACCAACACCCTGTTTTTCGCCACTGCCAACCAGGCCGCGACACCGCTGGTGGATGAAGCGGTGCGCAATGATCCGGACATTTTCCCCAAAGTCGACATCCGCGCACGGCTGTATGCCGACCAGAGCATGAGCCTCAAGGACATGCGTCAGCGCACGCGCTTGTGGACCACGTTCCGTAGCCGGCAATAACTTAATAATGAGAAGGAAGTCCTGATGAACATCGCAGACAACGACCAGGCCATCACCCGCGACAGCCTGTACGGCACGGCCGCTGAAAGCACCTACGCCGGCATCACCAGCTTCATGCGACGGCGCTACAGCCGCGATTTACGCGGGGTCGACGTGGTGGTCAGTGGCGTACCGTTCGACACCGCCACCAGCAATCGCCCCGGCGCACGCTTCGGTCCACGGGGCATTCGCGCCGCGTCCACCGGCATCGCCTGGGAGCGCCACTGGCCGTGGACCTTCGACCCGTTCGATCATTTGGCGGTCATCGATTATGGCGATTGCAGCTTCGATTCCGGTACGCCGCAGTCGGTCCCGGAAAGCATCGAGGCACATGCCGAACACATCGTCAGCAACGGTTGCGCCATGCTGACCTTCGGCGGCGATCACTTCATTACCTATCCGCTGCTCAAGGCCCACGCCCGCCAACACGGCGCGCTGTCGCTGATCCACTTCGACGCCCACAGCGACACCTGGCCGGACGAAGAAGGCAAGCGCATCGACCACGGCACCATGTTCTGGCACGCAGCCCGGGAAGGCCTGGTCGACCCGGCGCGCTCGGTGCAGATTGGCTTGCGGACCACCAATGACGATCACCAGGGTTTCGAAGTGCTGGATGCGCGCCAAGTGCACAAGCGTGGCTGCGAAGCAATCGTCGAAGCGATCCGCGCGCGGGTGGGGGATCACCCGGTGTACCTGACCTTCGACATCGACTGCCTCGACCCGGCCTTCGCCCCCGGCACCGGGACGCCGGTGTGCGGGGGCTTGAGCACGGTGCAGGCGCTGGAAATCCTCGGTGGCTTGCGCGGGATCAATCTGGTCGGCATGGACGTGGTGGAGGTGGCGCCGGCATATGACAACGCGGAAATCACCTCGTTGGCGGCGGCGACGCTGGCCATGGAGATGCTGTGTTTGTATGCGGCGCGGCATAAGGTGGATGGTTGATTTTTTGAAGGGGGGGGTGGTGAGCAGATCCGTTGCTGCGGTAACGGCTGCTTATGGTTCCGCTTTTACAGCGGGTCACTTGGAAAAGCGCCAAGTAACCAAGCGCTTTTGCCCCTGTCGTTCGGCCCTTCGCTTAGGCTCAGGGTGCCCGCGCTCCGGTCCTGCTCCGTGGGCCCGCCGCCATCGGCCATCCATGGCCGTGGGCGGCTAACCCGGCATCCATGCCGGGTTGCCCACTGCGCAGAACCTCCACTCGGCCTCTCGGAGGGGGCGGTGCATCCCCCAGCCGCCGAGGCGGCCTGGTAGCCGACCTTGCTGTTGGGTGGTGCGCATACACCTGTGCTAACTCAGTTTCCACAGTGTTCAGCGGCGATCATCCATTCTGTGTACGCCACAAAACACTGTAGGCGCGAGCCTGCTCGCGAAAGCTGTGGATCAGACAAGATCTTCATCGACTGACACGGCCTCTTCGCGAGCAGGCTCGCTCCTACAGTGGGATCTGTGTACATCCGGCAGGGACAGGTCGGCTACTAGGCCGCCTCGCTGGCTTTTGATCTGGATGTGCCCCGTAAACCAGAGGCTGAACGCAGGTCTTGCGTAGGGGGCACCGCGGCAGGGATGCCGCGGTAGCCGCCCCCGGCCATGGATGGCCGATGGCGGCGGGCCCCCGGAGCAAGGCCGGAGTGAAGGCATGCCGAGCCTTAGCGAGGCACCGAATGGAGGGGATCAAAGCGCTTGGTTACTTGGCGCTCTTCCAAGTAACCCGCCGTCAGGGCGGAACCAATAGCAGCCGTTACCGCAGCAACGGATCAACTCCCACACCCAAAAAAACCAATACTCAAACCACCGGAACCACCGGCACATCCAAATCCTTACCACCGGAATACCGCCCAGCCGACCCGGAAATCGTGTCATGAGGCACGCCTTTCTCCAGTTCACTGGCCCCATCCAGGCGCAACACCTGCTCGGCACTCAGGTCCAGGGTCAAGGCGCCGAGGGTGGCATCCAGCTGTTCACGGGTGCGCGAGCCCAGGATCGGGATCAGCGCGGTGGTCGAGCGTCGGGCCTTGTCCCGCAGCCAGGCGATGGCCACGTGCGTCGGGCTGGCGCCCAGTTCTTCAGCCACGGCCAGCAGGGCGTCGAGCAGCGCGGTTTTGCGGGCGTTGGTTTCGGCGTGAATCAGCATGCCGAGTTTGCTCGCGCGGCTGTTTTCGTCGCTATTGCGGTATTTGCCGGTGAGGAAGCCGCCACCTAGCGGTGACCACAAGGTTGCGGCCAGGCCCAGGGCTTCGGCCATCGGCAGTTGCTCGCGCTCGGCGGTGCGTTCGGCCAGGCTGTACTCGACCTGGATCGCGGCAATCGGTGAAAAACCGCGGACTTCCGCCAGCAAGTCGGCTCGGGCGATGCGCCAGGCCGGGAAGTTCGACAGGCCGGCGTAATGAATCTTGCCCGCGCGCACCAGGTCGTCGAAACCGCGAAGGATTTCCTCCATCGGCGTGACGCCGTCGCTCATGTGCGCCCAGAACAGGTCGAGATGGTCAGTCTTCAAGCGTTTCAGGCTTTCTTCCACCGCGCGAACCATGTTCTTGCGGTTGTTGCCGGTGTGGGAAATGCCGGCGGCGGGGGTGGTGCCCAAGGTGTATTTGCTGGCGATCACCAGGCTGTCGCGCTCAACGTTGATGAATTCGCTGAGCATGGCTTCAGACTGTCCGCCCTGGTAGCCATTTGCGGTGTCGATGAAGTTGCCGCCAGCTTCCAGGTAGCCATCGAAAATACGCTTGGCTTCGTCGCGCTCGGCGCCATGGCCCCAACCGGTGCCGAAGTTACCGGCACCCAGTGCCAGCTCCGATACTTTCAACCCGGTTTTGCGACCGAAGACTTTGTAGTGCATGGGAAAACTCCTGAAAAATGCCGGCGATGTGTTTTACATGTCTCGAAACATCTATTAAATATGATTGCAGTCATTTATCCAGTCAAGGCGCTTTTTCATAAGCCCGGCGATAGCACTTTCGGACACTGGGCATCTTGCTGGCATACTGCGCATCTTCAGTCCCGAAAGCGCGGCCCGTATGACGCCCGATTCGCCCCTCAGCGCCTGGCAAGATGCCGTCGCCCACCAAGGTTTCGTCCAGGACGAGGCCCAAGAGCAGGCCGTCTGGGCCTTACAAAAATGTCACGAAGCCTTGCACCAGGGTCGGTCGCCCATAACGGGCGTGTACCTGTGGGGCCCGGTTGGCCGGGGCAAGACCTGGCTGATGGACCAGTTTTACCAAACCCTGCGAGTGCCAGCCCGGCGTCAGCATTTCCATCATTTCATGGGTTGGGTGCACCAGCGCTCTTTCCAGCTGACCGGTACCGCCGACCCGTTGCAGGCGTTGGCCAAGGAGTTGGCCCGAGAGGTGCGGGTGCTGTGTTTCGATGAGTTGTTCGTCAATGATATTGGTGACGCGATCATTCTCGGCCGTCTGTTCCAGGTGATGTTCGAGCAGGGCGTGGTGATCGTCAGCACCTCCAACCTGCCGCCGGAACAGCTCTACGCCGATGGTTTCAACCGCGACCGCTTTCTGCCGGCGATTACCGCCATCAAGCAACACATGCAGGTGGTGGCGGTGCACGGCGCTGAAGACCATCGTCTGCACCCCGGCGCGGTGCAACAGCGTTACTGGGTCGTGAAGGCGGGCGAGCCGAGCCCGCTGGCGCCGGTGTTCAAGGCCTTGACCGAGGGCCAATCGGCGTTCAGCGGCGCGGTCGATGTCGGTTACCGCTCGATCAATGCGCAAGCCGCCAGTGAAAACGTGCTCTGGTGCCGCTACGCTGATCTGTGCGAACAGCCGTTTTCGGCGATGGATTTCATGGCCCTGTGTGATCGCTACCGGGCGATTCTGCTCAGTGACGTGCCGGCCCTCAGCGCCCAGCAACGCCCGGGACGCATCGCCCGCGGGACCGAGGACGCTGCCGCGCAAGTGACCGCCGGCGACCGGGACCTGCCGCAATTGTCGGTGCATGACGACGGTGTGCGGCGCTTTATCGCGCTGGTTGACGAGTGCTACGACCGCAAGGTGCCGTTGTACATCGAAGCGCAGGTACCGATGGACGCGCTGTACACCGAGGGTTACCTGGAATTCCCGTTTCGCCGCACCCTCAGCCGTTTGCAGGAGATGCAGTTGCAGCGTTTTGCCCACGCCTGACCACATCGGGAGTCGCCGCCATGAATCAGCCGTTGTCCCATCATCTGTTGACCCTGGCCTATCAGAACGCCTGGGCCAACCATCGTCTGGCCAAGGCCTGGGGTCAGTTGAGCGCAGCCGAGATGTGCGCGCCCCGGGTGAGTTTTTTTCCTTCGATCCGCGCCACGCTCAATCACATCCTCACCTGCGACTGGTTCTACCTCGATGCCCTCGAGCGCGAATTACGCCAGGAACCACCCAACCCTGATTGCCTGATGTTTTTCACCGTCGAGCAGCCCTGCGTGCGGCACGCCGAATTGCAGCGTGAGCAGTTGATGGCGGACAAGCGCTTGATCGCGTACTGCGAGCAATTACAGGATGCCGATCTCGGGCGCATCGTTACCATCGCCCGCGACACGCCGCAACACGACACACGCCTGCGCCTGCTTTCGCATCTGTTTGAACACCAGATGCATCACCGTGGCCAGGTCCACGGGATGCTCAGCGGGACGTGGGTCGAACCACCGCAACTGGATGAATTTTTCTGTGCCGGCGAAGCGCACCTGCGCGCCGCCGACTTCGCCGAACTGGGCTGGACCGAGGCGCAGATCTGGGGGGAGCGGGGGAACTAGGCCACGGTGCTGCTGCCATGCTTTGCATCGGCGCTAAGCCGGACCCCGGCGCGGAAGGCGTGGCGCAATTTCAGGGCCGGTCGTTCGACGTAGTAGTAAGAAACAATACTCAGGCCGACGGACAGCAACAGCACCACCGAGATGCTTGACGTTGTGTAGTCGGCGGGCCAGGCAAACGCCCGCAGCCCATAGATCACCACGAAGTGATTGAGAAACACGCCATAACTGAGATTGCCGAGGAAATCATCCAGCCGGTGGTAGCGGCGTTGGCTCAGCAGGTACACCGCCGGAATCCCCACCGCCAAGCCCAGGGCCACCTCGGTGTTGAAGGGCAGGCGTGGCAGGACCGACGAAGTGATCGCCAGGCACAGCAGCACCGCCATCACCAGGGTTGCCCAAACCACCATTACCCCCTTCGATGAAGCGCGGTACAGGTAACTGCCGCACAGAAAGATAAACAGCACGCCAGGCAACAGCCGGTAGCCGTAGAGATCGGTGTTGATGTAACCCGCCATAGCGACCAGGAACACCAGCAACGAGGCGGCGAACGCCCAGCCTCGGGCGTTGAAGATGATCAGGAAGGGAATCACCAGGTAAAAACACATTTCCAGCCCCAATGACCAGGCCGGCGGCAGGATATCCGGCAGGTTGAGGCCGTACATGTAGAAACCCATCGGCACGATCAACAGGCTGCCGAGAATATTGTGCAGGGTCAGCGCAGCGGCGGGCGGTGTGCCGGGCAGCAGGAAATGAATCACCAGCGCCGAAATGACGAAGTACAGCAGGAATTGCGGATACAGGCGCAAAGCTCGATCCAGGTAGAACAACGGGACTTGGCGCAGGCTGTTGTAGTTTCGGTCAATCAGCGAGGTCATCACAAAGCCGCTGATGATCAGGAACGAGATCACTGCGACGACACCCGGATTGAACCCCGCCACTTGCACACCCATGTGCGAAATCGCCACCAGCATGGCCAGTAGCAGTCGATAAGCTCCCACGCGCCTCATCCTTAATCGATCTGGTTTTTATGGCGCGCTAAGTTACGTGGGTTTTTTAGGGTAGAAAAGGATTATCGAGCGGGGCGGGGCGGGGATTTTTATCGCGGACGACGGGCAGCGGATCAGTCGACCTTGAGAGTGACTGATCCGCTTTTTCATCGGAGTACCGACCAGAGCAGCTCGCTTCCACCGGGGAAGGGGGATTGGCTCAGTCCTGCGCGAGTTTTGCCTCCAACGGTGCGGGGGTGACTTTCGGCTTCATCAGGCTGAAGTCGATCAGCGCCCGTTGTTGGCGCTCGTACGGGTTGCCAATCAACAACGGCCGTGGCTTGAAGCTGTCGCTGACCAGGCTTTTGCTGCGGTCCAGTTCGTCGAAACTCAAGCCCGCCAGGTCGGCCCAGGTGTGGATCAGGTGCGAACTGCTGTACGGACGGCTGAGGTCGCCGGCAAAGCTCCAGTCGTGGTTCTCGCGCCATTTCGGCGAGGCCCAGGCCATGAACGGAATGGTGTACATCGGCGCTGTCGGCTTGTTCTCGTTGCGACCCAGCGTGTTGTGCCCCGGCGAGTCGAATACGTCTTCACCGTGGTCAGACAGGTACAGCAAAAAGCCGTTGGGATCGGACTTGGCGTAGTCCTTGATCAGGCTCGACACCACGAAATCGTTATACAGCACCGCGTTGTCGTAGCTGTTGTAGGTCGGCACCTGGTCGTCACGCACGCCGGCCGGCACGCCTTGGCGGTCGGTGAACTTGTTGAAGGTCGGCGGGTAGCGATACTGGTAGCTCATGTGAGTACCGAGCAAATGCACCACGATCAACTTGCGTGGCGCACCGTCGGCCAGGGCCTTGTTGAACGGCTCGATCACGTCGCCGTCGTACTGCGCGGCGTTCTGGTTGCGGTTGTTGTTCAGATAAACCTGCTCGTCCGCCTGTTCCGAGAACGTGGTGAGCATGGTGTTGCGCTTGGTCATGGTCTGCTGGTTGGTGATCCAGAAGGTCTTGTAGCCCGCCTGTTTCATCATGCTCACCAGGGACGGCGTCGACAGGTACAGGTCCGGGCTTTCTTCGTCGGCGAAGGTCAGCACCTGTTGCAAGGCTTCGATGGTGTAGGGGCGCGGGGTGATGACGTTGTCGAACACCGCCAGCTGGTCCTTGAGCTTGTCCAGTTCCGGCGTGGTGTTACGCGGATAGCCATACAGGCTCATGCGCTGGCGGTTGGTCGATTCGCCGATCACCAGCACCAGCGTCGAGGGCTGGTTGGCCATGCTGTCCTTGAGGTTGTGCAGCGGCGGAATCTGGCTGGCGCTGTCGAGCATCGCCTGCATGCTGGCCAGGGTGTCGAGGTAGCGGTGGTAAGCCACGGCCATTTGCCAAGGCACCGCAGGCTCGATGCGGGTTTCGAATTTTTCGAAGCCCCCGGCAAAACTGCCAGTGCGGGCGGTTTGCTTGATCAGCGGGTAGCCGACCACCGCGAGGACCACCACCAGTGCCGCCACCATGGCCCGGCCACGGGGCAAGTACAGCGGGCGCAAGCGGGTCCAGAGGAAAAAGCCGACGGCGGTGTGGGCGAGGAACGCCAGCACCATCCACCAGGCGAAGTATTGGGTCATGTACTCGCCGGCTTCAGAGATGTTCGACTCGAACATGATGAAGATGACGCTCTGGGAAAATTCCTGCTGATAAATGAAGAAGTAGCCCAGGCTGGCCATGGAGCATGCCCACAGCACCACACCAATCAACGCCGCCAGCAACCGTGTGCGCGCCGGGAACAGCAACATCGGCGCGAGCCAGAGGGCACTCATGACGAAGGCCTGACGGAAGCCCGTGAAACCGGAAGTGTCAGTGACCAGAATCAGCAGTTGGGTAATACCCGAAAAGTACCAAAAGAACAGGAACATCCATGCCAGACCGGCCCAATCGAAACCTTTCGCAGTCGTAGTGCTGCGTTTGAACATCGCCATTCAGCGCTCCAGCCAGTGATCACAACGACCCCCAGGCAGTGAAACGCCGACGAACGGACGCACTGATACCCTGACGGCCACAATCGGCGAAGTATCAGCAACTTGATGTGAAAACTTTGTGAGTTGATCGCGGACTTGGTGTAGGGTGCCGCGCTAGAGCGGTCGAGGGCAGGAAGCCGCAAGGGGCGGCCTCCTGAAACGCGCCGGGATCAGGCGCGAGGGGCGTGCAGGGCGGTGACGGCTGGAGCGTGCTGGCCTTGGGTCAACTGGCGCAATTGCGCGAGTTCCTGCTTCAACTGGTCGCGCTCGTCTTTCAACTGGCGCAATTCATCACGACGGATCGTGACGTACAGGGTTTGTGCAGGTCGTGCTGGAAGTGCTGTGCCCATTGCTCACCTCGCAAATAGCGTGTTTCAACTGTCAGTGCGCAACCGTGATCGGTTACAGACTGACTATCGGCGCCGAGTTTGATTTCTTTTGTTCGCGAAGGGAACTTTTTTATTTTTCATGGTCGTTGTGTCTTCGTTGCGACTTCCAACGTTATCCATGTGTATAGGGCCAGTTGGCCGGAAACTATGTCAGAGTGCTCTGGACTAACCTCTAGGGTCTCAGTGGGCTATAACCTGTGACACACCTTTATTAGCAGTAAGGAGCATCAGCACATGCAACTCGGGATCATTGGACTGGGCCGCATGGGCGGCAATATTGCGCGGCGCCTGATGCTCGACGGACACAGCACCGTCGTCTACGACCGCAATACCGCCTTTGTCGACAGCCTGGCCGCAGAGGGCGCCACCGGCGTCGCGGACCTGGCGGGCCTGGTCGCCGGCCTGGAAAAACCACGGGCCATCTGGGTCATGCTGCCGGCCGGCGCGCCGACCGAAGACACCATCGAGGCCTTGAGCCAATTGCTCGAGCCCGGCGATACCCTGATCGACGGCGGCAACACCTTCTATAAGGACGACATTCGCCGGGCCAAGAGCCTGGCGGAAAAAGGCCTGCACTATATAGATGTCGGCACCTCCGGCGGCGTCTGGGGCCTGGAGCGCGGTTATTGCATGATGATCGGCGGCGATGCCGAGACCGTGCGCCGCCTCGATCCATTGTTCGAATCCCTGGCCCCGGGCCTGGGCGACATTCCGCGCACCAAGGACCGCAAGTCCGACGACGACCGTGCCGAGCGCGGTTACATCCACGCCGGTCCGGCGGGTTCCGGGCACTTCGTCAAGATGATCCACAACGGCATCGAGTACGGAATGATGCAGGCCTTCGCCGAGGGCTTCGACATTCTCAAGACCAAGGGCAGCGAACACCTGCCGGAAGATCAGCGCTTCGACCTCAACGTGGCCGACATCGCCGAAGTCTGGCGCCGTGGCAGCGTGGTCTCGTCCTGGCTTCTCGACCTGACCGCCGATGCCCTGGCCAGCGACCCGAAACTCGAGGGTTACTCCGGCTCCGTGGCTGACAGCGGTGAAGGCCGCTGGACCATCGAAGCCGCCATGGAACAAGCGGTGCCGGTGCCGGTGCTGTCCAACTCGCTGTTCTCTCGCTACCGTTCGCGCGGGCAGGGCACCTTTGGCGACAAGATCCTCTCAGCCCAGCGCTTCGGCTTCGGTGGCCACGTGGAGACCTCGAAAAAATGACCGCTCCGATCCGCAAGAAATCCAAGGCAGAACCCGCACCGCCCACCACGCTGTTCCTGTTCGGCGCCCATGGCGACCTGGTCAAGCGCCTGTTGATGCCGGCGCTGTACAACCTCAGCCGCGACGGCTTGCTGGGGGATGGCTTGCGGATCATCGGCGTTGACCACAACGCCATCAGTGATGAGGACTTCGCCAAGAAACTCGAAGACTTCATCCGCACCGAGGCCGCCGCCAAGATCGGCAAGGGCGATCAAGTCCTTGACCCGACCTTGTGGGCCAAGTTGGCCAAGGGCATCAGCTACGTCCAGGGTGACTTCCTGGACGACAGCACCTATGCAGCCCTGGGGGCGAAAATCGCCGCCAGCGGCACCGGCAATGCGGTGTTCTACCTGGCCACCGCGCCGCGCTTTTTCAGCGAAGTGGTGCGCCGGCTCGGCGCCTCCGGCCTGCTCGAAGAAACCCCGGAAGCGTTTCGCCGGGTGGTGATCGAGAAGCCGTTCGGCTCTGACCTGCACACCGCCGAAGCCTTGAACGCCTGCTTGCTCAAAGTCATGAGCGAGAAACAGATCTACCGCATCGACCATTACCTGGGGAAAGAGACGGTCCAGAACATTCTGGTCAGCCGTTTTTCCAACAGTCTGTTCGAAGCGTTCTGGAACAACCATTACATCGACCACGTGCAAATCACCGCCGCCGAAACCGTCGGCGTCGAAACCCGTGGCAGTTTTTACGAACACACCGGCGCCCTGCGGGACATGGTGCCCAATCACTTGTTCCAGTTGTTGGCCATGGTCGCCATGGAACCGCCGGCGGCGTTCGGCGCCGATGCGGTGCGTGGTGAAAAGGCCAAGGTGGTCGGCGCGATTCGCCCCTGGTCGGTGGAAGATGCCCGGGCCAACTCGGTCCGCGGTCAGTACGCGGCGGGCGAGGTGGACGGCAAGGCGCTGGCCGGCTATCGCGATGAAAACAACGTCGCCACCGACAGCACCACCGAAACCTACGTCGCGCTGAAGGTGATGATCGACAACTGGCGTTGGGTCGGCGTGCCGTTCTACCTGCGCACCGGCAAGCGCATGAGCGTGCGTGACACCGAAATCGTTATCTGCTTCAAACCGGCGCCTTACGCGCAGTTCCGCGACACGGAAGTCGATGAATTGCAGCCGACTTACCTACGCATCCAGATCCAGCCCAACGAAGGCATGTGGTTCGACCTGCTGGCCAAGCGCCCGGGCCCGGCGCTGAACATGGCCAATATCGAGCTGGGGTTTGCCTACAAGGACTTTTTCGAGATGCAGCCGTCAACGGGTTACGAAACCCTGATCTACGACTGCCTGACCGGCGACCAGACTTTGTTCCAGCGTGCCGATAACATCGAAAACGGCTGGCGTGCGGTGCAACCGTTCCTCGATGCCTGGCAGCAGGACGCCACGGTGCAGCTGTACCCGGCCGGTGAAAACGGCCCGGCGGCGGGCGACGAGTTGCTGGCCCGTGATGGCCGCGTGTGGCATAGCCTCGGATGAGTGAACAACCGACCCACGCCATCCGCTTTTTGCTCAGTGACATGGACGGCACCTTGCTGCTGCCCGATCACAGCCTCAGCCAACGGACCATCGCTGCCGTGCGCGCCTTGCGTGAGCAAGGCGTGCTGTTCAGCCTCGCCACCGGCCGCCCGCCGAAAGCCATGCTGCAACAGATCGAAGCCCTGGGCGTCGACGTTCCGACGGCGGCGTTCAATGGTGGGACGCTGGTCAACCCGGACGGCTCGATCCTGGTCGCCCATTACCTGCCGGTGACGGCGGCGCTGACGACGCTGTCGTTGTTCGTTGATCAACCCGGAGTTGAAACCTGGGTGTTCTCCGGCGGCGACTGGCTGGTCAAAGACCCCGATGGCCCGATGGTCCCCCGCGAACAACACGGCCTCGGTTACCCGCCCGTGGTGGTCGACAGCTTCGAGCCGTATCTGGAGCGCATCGACAAAATCGTCGCCACCAGTCACAACACCGAGCTGTTGGTCGAGTTGGAGGCGCGTTTGCACCCGCTGGTGGAAGGCCAGGCGCAGGTGTCCCGTTCGCAACCGGTCTATCTCGATGTGACAGCGATGAAAGCCAACAAGGGCGAGGCCTTGGCGACCTTGGCCGAGTTTCTGGGTGTGCCCCTGGAGCAGACCGCGGCCATGGGCGATGGCGGCAACGATCCGGCGATGTTTCATCGCGCCGGGTTTTCGATCGCCATGGGCCAGGCGGAAGAAACGGTCAAGCGGCAGGCGGATGTCATCACTGGTGCGAACACCGAAGAGGGCGCGGCGTCGGCGATTGAGCGGTGGGTGTTGCGGCGGTCTTGAGGTACGGGGTGGTCTTCAAGATCGACCCTCACCCTAACCCTCTCCCCAGGGGGGAGAGGGGACTGACCGAGTTGTTTAGTCGAGGTTCGTCGACCTGAATACCGAGCCGAACTCCAGTTTTGAAAAGCACAAAAATCTGCTCCCTTTCCCCTCTCCCCCTTGGGGAGAGGGCTGGGGTGAGGGGTGGTTTTTAAGCGCACCCCATAACTTCACCCATCAATTCAACCCCAACTTCCCCCGCAACGTCGACAAGTCTTCAGCCAGTGTATTCACCGGCCCAACCAGCGCCTTGCGGTCGTTTTCCTTCACTTTGTCGTAAGTCTCGAAGCCGCCATCCTTGGTTTTGTACTTGGCCAAAATCTTGTCCACGGTGGCGAAATTCTTGTCGACCTTCGCGATGAACGCTGCGTCTTGCTTGGCCAGTTGCGGATGGAACAGATCGACGATTTTCTTCGCGCCGTCGATGTTGCCCTGGAAGTCGTAGAGGTCGGTGTGGCTGTAGCGGTCTTCTTCGCCGGAAATCTTGGTCGCAGCGACTTCTTCCAGCAGCGCAGCGGCGCCGCCGACGACTTTTTCCGGCGGGAAGGTCAGGCCGGCGACGCGGGCTTGCAGGTCCTTGACGTCTTTGTTCAGGCCATCCGCCAAGTCGCCCAGGCCTTTGGTGCTGTTTTCCGAGAACAGGCTGTACTCAATGCGGTGGAAACCGGTGAAGTCTTCAGCCTTCACGCCTTTCTCATGATCATCGACCCGGGAATCGATGGACGCGTCGAGGTCACTGAACAGCTCGGCGATCGGCTCGATCGATTCGTAGAACACCCGAGTCGGCGCGTAGAGCTTCTTGGCGGTGGCCAGATCGCCTTTTTTCACGGCATCGGTGAAGGCCTGGGTTTGCGTGCCCAGTTGGTCCAGCTGTTCGGTGACGTAAATCTTGTAGTCCGACACCGGCCCGACCAGGTCCAGGGGCGCCGTCGCCGCGAAGGCCGACAGCGGAGTGTTGAGCAAGCCAAGGGTCAGCAATAACGCAAGAGGCGACTTTTTCATGGGACGGTTCCGTGGGGGTTGTGGTGGTTAGGCAGCTGTTTTTGGTTGTGTGGCATTGAGCAGCGAGCGGCCGATGAAATCCTTGTCACCGGTCACGCCGGGCAACGTGAAGAAATAACCGCCGCCCACCGGCTTGAGGTATTCCTCCAGGGGTTCACCGTTGAGCCGGGTCTGGACCGCGATAAAACCTTTGGCCAGGTCGGCCTGGTAGCAGATGAACAGCAAGCCCATGTCGAGCTGACCGTTCTTGTTCACGCCGTTGGAATAGTTGAACGGCCGACGCAAGATCAGGTTGGCCTGGGTCGCGGCGGTGCGCGGGTTGGCCAGGCGGATGTGCGCGTCGAGTTTGGTCAGCTTGCCCTCCGGGTCCTTGGCGTAGTCCGGCACTTCGCTCTCGTGGGCGCCGCCCATGGGCGCGCCGCTGGCCTTGACCCGGCCGAGGATGCTTTCCTGTTCCTGCAACGGCGTGCGGTCCCAGCGCTCGACGAAGTTGCGGATGATCCGCACCGCCTGATAACTGCCATGGGCCGCCCAGGCCGGTTCGTCGCTGCCGGGCTGCACCCACACGAGGCTGTCCATGGCTTTGGCGTCGTTGGAATCGGGGTTGGCCGAGCCGTCGCGAAAACCGAGGAAATTACGCGCACTTTGTGCGGGCTCGCCCGGCTTGGCCGGAGCCTGCGGCGGCACGCTGCCTTCCTGTTTCCAGCGCACCAACAACAAGTCCGGCAGGTTTTTCACAATGTCACGCAGGGCGTGGATATTGGTGTCGGTGGTGTTGGAGCAGAATTGCAGGCTCAGGTCGCCATGACAGCAGTCCGCTTCCAGCGCGTCGTTCGGGAAGCCGACCATGCGGATCAGGCGTTTGGGCTTGGCGTCGGCCAGGCCGAAGCGTTCGTCGAACAGCGACTCGCCCACGGACACGGTGATGGTCAGGTTGTCCGGGGTTACTACCGGGCCGAGAATCCCCGAGTCAACCGGTGGCAATTTCGGATCGACCTGAGCCACCGGGCCGCCAGTCATAAGGAAAGCGATGCGCTCGTTCAGCGTGCGAAACAGCCGCTCCAGGTCTTCGCGGTCGCTGGCCAGGACGTCGAACGACACCAGCATGCCCGAGGCCGGACGCGGAGTGACGATGCCGCTCTGGTGCAGGCCGTGAAAGTCGTGGCGATCTTTGGTCTTGTCGCTGCGCGGCGCTTCGGTGACTTGCGCCGGGCTGGCAGCCATGGCCGGGCAGCTTAAGGCCGAACCCGCCAGGGCTACGCCAGCGGCGCCCATGCCCAGCAACACGCGACGGCGCTGGGCGGAAAACTGTTCTGAATCGTTCATGTAAAAATCGTCTTCTGCTTACAGGCCGGAAAGGCCAAGGGCGGGATCAATGCCATCCAGGGCGTCGGCGAGGGTCTTGGCCTGGTCGGCGATCTGCTTACGCTGTTCGGCGCTGACGCTGTCGTAGGTGGCGTAGCCGTCAGCGACTCTGAACCCGTTAAGTTGCGCATCCAGCGCCGTGATCGCGCTGTCCAGCGGTGGCAGCAAGGTCGCGGCGGACTTGCTCAGCAGTGGCCGCAACAGGTCCACGACTTTGCGTGCCGCTTCCAGGTTGGCGGCGAAACCGTTGAGGTCGGTGTGGCTGTAGCGTTCTTCTTCGCCGCTGCTGGCCCGCACATCCGCCAGGCCGTGGAGGTTGCGCGCAACGATGCTGACCAGTTGCTCTGGCGGCAGGCTCTGCGCCAGCAGTTGCTGTTTGAGCGTGGTGACATCGCTGAGCAAACCTTGGGCAATCGGCGCCAGGCCGTCGAGGTTGCGTTGTTGGAACAGCGCGTATTCGAGACGATGGAAGCCGACGAAACCGGGGTCTTGCTCGCGTTTTTCGAAGTAATCGGCGCGGGCGTTGATACGGTTGTCCAGTTCCGCCAGACGCTGGGCGGCCGGGGCCAGGCGTTGATAAGCGGCGCGGGCGGGCACGTACAGCGCCTGGGCTTGGCCTAAGTCACCGGCGTCGATGGCCTGTTGCAGCGCGGTCACCGCTTTGATCAGGGCATTGCCTTGGCTGCTGAGGTAGACACGGAACTCCGACAACGGCCCGATAAACGCCACCATCGACGGTTTGGCCTTGGCCGCCGCATCCGACGCCGCCGTCGCGGTCACGTGCAGAGTGCCGCGCGGGTTGCTCAATAGCCCGCAGGTAATGGCGTAGTCGCCGGGCAGCAGGTTGGCGTTGATGATCTGGCTCAAACCCGGGGCGATGTTTTCCCGTTCTTCGACCACCAGCACGCCGTCGAGGATTTCCCATTCCACCGCACGGTCGGAATGATTTACGATGCGGAAGCTGGCCTTGCCGGCCGGCACGGTGAGCGCGTTGGGCTCACAACTGTGGGCGTTGATGGTCACCAACACTTCATTGTGATTGGCCTGGCGCTTGGAAGCGGCCAGTTGCGAGGCGTAATAGAACAGGCCACCGGCGGCGATCATTACGATCACCGAGCCGGCCACCGCCCAGCGCAGGGCGCGGGGAGGGGAGGACACTGGAGGGGTAGGCGTTGACATGAAAGCCCTTACTGGCTGGAAGCGGAAGAAGGTGTCTTGACCGGTGGCGTGGCTGACGCGGGGAGGAAAAACATCACCAGCGCCACCACCAGGTAGATCAGATAGGCACCGAGGGTGCTGACGGTCGGCGCGTCCTGGTAGCCGAACATGCCGGCCAGGACCGAACCGAGCGGGCCGTCCATGGGCAGCGTGGCGCTGAAGTCGAACAGCACGGTTTGCAGGTGATTCCACACCCCGGCTTCATGCAGCGCTTGCACTGAGTTGGACAAAATCCCAGCGGCGACCACCAGAATGAACAGCCCGGTCCAGCGGAAAAACGCGCCGAGGTTCAGGCGCATGCTGCCGCTGTAGATCAGGAAGCCGACGATGATCGCCAGGATCAAGCCGAGCAGGGCACCGATGGGAGCGCCAATGCCCTCGCTCTGCTGGAACACCGCGAGCAGGAAGAACACCGTTTCCAGGCCTTCCCGGGCGACGGCGAAAAACACCATGGCGATCAGCGCCGTCACTTGGTGCTTGGAGCCGGCTAGCGCGTGATCGAGGGATTCATGCAAGGCATGCTTGATCGACCGCGCCACCTTGCGCATCCAGAACACCATGGAGCTGAGAATCCCCACGGCCACCAAACCGACCACGCCTTCGAACAGTTCCTGTTGCTTCTGCGGAAACTCAGCGCTGACCAGTTCCAAACCACCGCCCACCAACAGGGCCAATGCGGCGGCGAGAAACACGCCGATCCACACGGCGGGCATCCATTGGCCGCGCCCGGTTTGTTGGAGATAACTGGCAATGATGCCGACGATCAAGGCCGCTTCAATGCCTTCGCGCAGCATGATCAGAAAAGGAACAAGCATTCAGCACCGTGTCGACTTTAGATAGGGTGCTAAGTTGTAACATAATGACACTCATTCTCAAACGACAGTCGTTGACATTAAGCTGAACGTAAGCTGAACAAGCCCTTGAATGGGCCCCGCACCCCTCCCACAGGGATTGCGCTAAGATGCCCGCACCGCAAAAAGAACAAGGTTTACCGCGCGCCATGTCGGAAAAAGACACCATCTCCATCCACCTAGTGCGTGAAGCCTTGTTGCAAAGTTGTGCGCCGGGAATGGCCACCGAAGAGATCCTCGAAAAAGTCGGCATCGCCCCGGCGTCGCTCAGCCGCAGCGATGCCCGCGTACCGGCGACCGCGTACGCCCGGCTGTGGCGTTTGCTCGCCCGGCGTAACGACGATGAGTTCTTCGGCATGGACCCGCGCAAGCTCAAGTCTGGCAGTTTCGAGTTTCTTTGCGGCGCGTCCATGGCCCAGGCCAACCTCGCGCGCGGGTTGACCTCGGTGTTGGACTTTCTGTCGTTGATGCTTGAACAAATGCCCGCCCAGTTGGTGCAGCAGCAAAGTCTGGCGGAAATCGTCCTGCTTGAAGATCAGCGCGACCCACGCCGGCCCTTTACCTATTTCACCTATTGGATGATCGTCCATGGCGTTGCGTGCTGGCTGGCGGGGCGGCGGATTCCGATCCTGGCCATTGAGCTGCGCTGCGCCGAGCCGGATTTCTGCGACGATTACCAGGTGATGTTTTCCGAAAACCTGCGCTTCGAGCGGCCGCGCACGCGGATGATTGTTTCCGCCGATGGCCTGGACGCGCCGATCAAGCGCACGCCTGAAGAACTCAAGCGTTTCCTGGCCCACGCGCCGGCCAATATCCTGGTGAAGTACCGCGACCCGCAAAGCCTCGCCAGCCGAATCAAACAGGACTTGCGGCAATTGCCCGCCGAACAGTGGCCGGAGACCGAAGGCCTGGCGCAACGCCTGTGCATGTCGGCCTCGACCCTGCGCCGACGCCTGGCCGATGAGGGCCAGACTTACCAGGGTTTGAAGGACAGCGTGCGCAAGGAACTGGCGGTGGTCTGGCTAGCGGAGCCGAGCATCAGCTTCAGCGAGATCGCCACCCGCCTGGGGTTTGCCGATGCCAGTTCGTTCTACAAGGCGTTTCGCAAGTGGTCCGGGTCCAATCCGGGGCATTACCGCAGTCTTATTCTCAACGAGGCTTCCTAGCTGACCCGGCCGGCACCATCGCCAGCAGGCTGGCTCCCACAGGTTGCCGTGTCGAACTCAAGACTTTCAAACACCGCTAAACCCTGTGGGAGCTAGCCTGCTAGCGATGGCGGCCTGACAGCCGACCGACTACTGGCGGTTGTGAAGATCATCAACGCGCAACCATGGCCAAACCAGTCAAGCAACTTGATGGCTTTGACCATTGCCCCAAGCACCCTGTAGCGCGAGTATTTCCCTGGTTTTACGGTTCCCCCAACCTAATAAAAATACAGAGGGATTCTGGTCATGCGCGATTACTTGTCTGCCACGTCACAGTTCAATTATCAGCACACCGTCGACGCCGCGCTCAGCGGTTCGTTGCAGGCGCTCAATGCCTGCGTCGAGTGTTGCGACCGGCATGCCCTGCCGGGGCGCATTGCTTTGTTCTGGGAGGGGCGCGACGGTTCCAGCGCCACTTACACCTTCAGCGAGTTGCAAGAGCAAGCCGCGCGTTTCGCCAATTTCCTTCTGGCCCAGGGTGTGAAGAAGGGCGACCGCGTCGCCGGCCTGCTGCCGCGCAACATCGAACTGTTGATCACCGTATTCGCCACCTGGCGCATCGGCGCGGTGTACCAGCCGCTGTTTACCGCGTTTGGCCCGAAAGCCCTGGAACATCGCCTGACCTGTTCCGGCGCGGCCGTGGTGGTGACCGACGCCGCCAACCGCTCGAAACTCAGTGAAGTTGAAGGCTGCCCGACCATCGTCACCGTCGGGGGCGCCAAGGGCCAAGGCATCGTCCGGGGCGATTTCAGTTTCTGGGGCGAACTGGCCAACCATGCCGCTGAATGCGAGCCGGTGCTGCTGACTGGCGAAGACCCGTTCTTGCTGATGTTCACCTCGGGCACTACCGGGCCGTCGAAAGCGTTGTCGGTGCCGCTCAAGGCGATGGTCGCGTTCCAGAGCTACACCCGTGACGCCGTCGACCTGCGTCCGGAAGATGCGTTCTGGAACGTCGCCGATCCGGGCTGGGCCTACGGCATTTACTTCGGCGTCACCGGGCCGATGTCCATGGGCCACCCGATCACCTTCTACGATGGACCGTTTACCCTCGAAAGCACGTGCCGGGTCATCAACAAGTACCACATCACTAACCTCACCGGATCGCCCACCGCCTACCGGTTGCTGATTGCCGGCGGCGACGAGTTCGCCCGTTCAATCAAGGGCAAGCTGCGCATTGTCAGCAGCGCCGGCGAGCCGCTGAACCCGGAAGTGATTCGTTGGTTCGCCGACAACCTCGACGTGGTGATCCACGATCACTACGGCCAGACCGAACTGGGCATGGTGCTGTGCAATCACCATGGTCTGGAGCACCCGATCCACATGGGCGCCGCCGGGTTTGCCTCGCCGGGGCATCGGATCGTGGTGCTCGACGACGACTGCAACGAACTCTCGGTCGGCCAGCCGGGCATTCTCGCCATCGACCGCACGCAATCGCCGATGTGCTGGTTCGGCGGTTATGAAGGCGCGCCGACCAAGGCCTTCGTCGGCAACTATTACCTGAGCGGCGACACCGTGGAGTGGAACCCCGACGGCAGCATCAGCTTCGTCGGCCGTAGTGACGACGTGATCACCACCTCGGGTTACCGGGTCGGCCCGTTCGACGTCGAGAGCGCGCTGATCGAACACCCGGCCGTGGTCGAAGCGGCGGTGGTCGGCAAGCCCGATCCGCAGCGCAATGAACTGGTCAAGGCCTTCGTGGTACTCAGCGCCCAGTACCGCGCCGCGCCGGAATTGGCCGAAGAACTGCGTCAACACGTGCGCAAGCGCCTGGCCGCCCATGCCTACCCCCGTGAAATCGAATTTGTCAGCGACTTGCCGAAGACCCCCAGCGGCAAATTGCAGCGCTTTATCTTGCGCAACCAGGAAATCGCCAAGGCTCAAGAGGCTGCGGTGAAGAACGTTTCAGCTTGAATCCAAGGAAACCATGATGCAGATCGACAACAAGGCTTTTATCGTCACCGGCGGCGCGTCCGGCCTGGGTGCCGCCACCGCGCAGATGCTGGTCAAGGCCGGCGCCCAGGTGATGCTGGTGGACCTCAATGCCGAGGCGGTCGCCGCCCAGGCGAAGACGCTCGGCTGTGAAAGTGTGGTCGCTGATATCAGTAATGAGGCGGCTGCCGAAGCGGCGGTGCGAGCGGCGGTCAAGGCCTTTGGTGCGTTGCACGGCTTGGTCAACTGCGCCGGCATCGTCCGTGGCGAGAAGATCCTCGGCAAGAACGGCCCGCACGCCCTGGCCAGTTTCGCCCAGGTGATCAACGTCAACCTGATCGGCAGTTTCAACATGCTGCGCCTGGCCTCGGCGGCCATCGCCGAAAGCGAAGCCAATGCCGACGGTGAGCGCGGCGTCATCATCAACACCGCGTCGGTCGCCGCGTTCGATGGTCAGATCGGCCAAGCGGCCTACGCCGCGTCGAAAGGCGCCATTGCCAGCCTGACCTTGCCTGCCGCCCGCGAACTGGCGCGGTTCGGCATCCGCGTGATGACCATCGCCCCGGGGATTTTCGAAACCCCGATGATGGCCGGCATGACCCCGGAAGTGCGCGACTCCCTTGCGGCCGGCGTGCCGTTCCCGCCGCGCCTGGGCAAGCCCGACGAGTACGCCGCGCTGGTCCGGCATATCATTGAAAACAGCATGCTCAACGGCGAGGTGATCCGTCTCGACGGCGCCTTGCGCATGGCCGCCAAGTAAGGAGATTGCTCATGTCCCACGATCCGATTGTCATTGTCAGCGCCGTCCGCACACCCATGGGCGGTTTCCAGGGCGAACTAAAAAGCCTCAGCGCGCCGCAACTCGGCGCCATTGCCATTCGTGCTGCGGTGGAGCGGGCCGGTGTCGCCCCGGACGCGGTGGAAGAAGTGCTGTTCGGTTGCGTGCTCTCCGCCGGCCTCGGCCAGGCCCCGGCGCGGCAAGCGGCGCTGGGTGCCGGGCTGGATAAATCGACCCGCTGCACCACGCTGAACAAGATGTGCGGCTCGGGCATGGAAGCAACGATCCTGGCCCACGACATGCTGGTGGCCGGCAGCGCCGAGGTGGTGGTGTCCGGCGGCATGGAGAGCATGTCCAACGCGCCCTACCTGTTGGACCGCGCCCGCAGTGGTTACCGCATGGGCCACGGTCGGGTGCTCGATCACATGTTCCTCGACGGCCTCGAAGACGCCTACGACAAAGGGCGGCTGATGGGCACCTACGCGGAAGATTGCGCCGAGACCAACGGCTTCAGCCGCGAGGCCCAGGATGCGTTTGCCATCGCCTCGACCACCCGTGCCCAGCAGGCTATCAAGGATGGCAGTTTCAATGCCGAAATCGTCCCGCTGACCGTGACCGTCGGCAAGGAACAGGTCGAGATCCGCCACGACGAACAGCCGCCAAAAGCCAAGCTCGACAAGATCACCTCGCTGAAACCGGCGTTCCGTGAGGGCGGGACCGTCACGGCGGCCAACTCCAGCTCGATCTCCGACGGCGCCGCCGCGTTGCTGCTGATGCGCCGCTCCGAAGCCGACAAGCGCGGTCTCAAGCCGCTGGCGGTGATCCACGGTCACGCGGCGTTTGCCGACACCCCCGGTTTGTTTCCGGTGGCACCGATTGGCGCGATCAAGAAATTGATGAAGAAAACCGGTTGGAATGTCGACGACGTCGAGTTGTTCGAAGTCAACGAAGCCTTTGCCGTGGTAGCACTGGCGACCATGACCAAACTGGAAATCCCCCACGCCAAGCTCAACGTCCACGGCGGCGCCTGCGCCCTCGGCCATCCGATCGGTGCCTCCGGTGCACGAATCCTGGTGACCTTGCTCTCGGCCCTGCGCCAGAAAGGCCTGAAACGCGGCGTGGCGGCGATCTGCATCGGTGGCGGTGAAGCCACGGCGATGGCGGTGGAGTGCCTCTACTAAAACCATCACCGCCCTGTGTGGGAGCGAGCCTGCTCGCGAAGGGGCCTTCACAGTCAACATCCTGGTTGACTGACTGGCCGCCTTCGCGAGCAGGCTCGCTCCCACAGGTTCAGTATTTCAACCGTTAAGGATGGGTCATGATTCCCAATGACGAACAACTGCAAATCAGCGAAGCCGCCCGGCAATTCGCCCAGGAGCGGTTAAAGCCCTTCGCCGCCGAGTGGGACCGCGAGCATCGCTTCCCGAAAGAAGCCATCGGCGAAATGGCCGAGCTGGGCTTTTTCGGCATGCTGGTGCCGGAACAGTGGAACGGCTGTGACACCGGTTACCTGGCCTACGCCATGGCCCTGGAAGAAATCGCCGCCGGCGATGGCGCGTGCTCGACCATCATGAGCGTGCACAACTCGGTGGGTTGCGTGCCGATTCTCAAGTTCGGCAACGACGCGCAGAAAGAGCGTTTCCTCAAACCCCTGGCCAGCGGCGCCATGCTCGGTGCCTTTGCATTGACCGAACCCCAGGCCGGGTCCGACGCCAGCAGCCTGAAAACCCGGGCGCGCCTGGACGGCGATCACTACGTGCTTAACGGCTGCAAACAGTTCATCACCTCCGGGCAAAATGCCGGGGTGGTGATTGTGTTCGCGGTCACCGATCCGAACGCCGGCAAGCGCGGCATCAGCGCTTTTATCGTACCGACCGATTCGCCGGGCTATACCGTCGCGCGGGTCGAAGACAAACTCGGTCAGCACGCGTCCGACACCTGCCAGATCCTGTTCGAAGACGTGAAAGTGCCGGTGGCTAACCGTTTGGGCGAGGAGGGCGAAGGGTATCGCATCGCCTTGGCCAACCTCGAAGGCGGGCGGGTCGGCATTGCCGCGCAATCGGTGGGCATGGCCCGCGCCGCGTTTGAAGCGGCTCGCGACTACGCCCGTGAGCGCTCGAGCTTCGGCAAGGCCATCATCGAACACCAGGCCGTCGCGTTCCGCCTGGCGGACATGGCCACACAAATCGCCGTCGCCCGGCAAATGGTGCATTACGCTGCCGCCCTGCGTGACAGCGGCAAACCGGCGCTGGTGGAAGCTTCGATGGCCAAGCTGTTTGCTTCGGAAATGGCCGAGAAAGTCTGTTCCGCTGCGCTGCAAACCCTCGGCGGTTATGGTTACCTCAACGACTTCCCGCTGGAGCGCATCTACCGCGACGTGCGGGTCTGCCAGATCTACGAAGGCACCAGCGACATTCAGCGCCTGGTCATTTCGCGCAATCTTTGAGAAGGAGTTTATCTGTGAGCTACGAAACGATTTTGCTGGACATCCAGGGCCGCGTTGGCCTGATCACCCTCAACCGCCCGCAGGCGCTGAATGCGTTGAACGCGCAGATTGTCAGCGAACTGAACCATGCCCTCGATGGCCTGGAGGCGGATTCGAACATCGGCTGCATCGTCCTCACCGGCTCGAAAAAAGCCTTTGCCGCCGGCGCCGACATCAAGGAAATGGCCGAGCTGACCTACCCGCAGATCTACCTCGACGATCTGTTTAGTGACAGCGACCGGGTCGCCAATCGGCGCAAACCGATCATTGCTGCAGTCAACGGTTTTGCCCTGGGTGGCGGCTGCGAACTGGCGCTGATGTGCGACTTCATCCTCGCCGGTGACAACGCCAAATTCGGTCAGCCGGAGATCAACCTCGGCGTGCTGCCGGGCATGGGTGGCACGCAACGCCTGACCCGCGCCGTGGGCAAGGCCAAGGCCATGGAAATGTGCCTCAGCGGGCGCCTGATCGATGCAGTGGAAGCCGAGCGCTGCGGCATTGTCGCGCGCATTGTGCCGAGCGATGAACTGCTCGACGAAGCGCTGAAAGTCGCGGCGTTGATCGCCAAGAAATCCCTGCCGATTGCCATGATGGTAAAGGAAAGCGTCAATCGCGCCTTCGAAGTCAGCCTGTCCGAAGGCGTGCGCTTCGAACGCCGGGTGTTCCATGCGGCGTTTGCCACCCAGGATCAGAAAGAGGGAATGGCGGCGTTTATTGGCAAGCGTGAGGCCGCATTCCAGGGCAAGTGATGTAGCGACTTTTCGGGCCTCATCGCGGGCAAGCCCGCTTCCACAGGGATCTGCGGTGATCATGAGATCACCTGTGGGAGCCTGCTCGCGAAGCTTTTAGCAATACCTTCGTGGGGGTCGTGCTCGGCGCCGAGTCGGGCTACTCTTTTGCGCTATCGTGAAAACCCTGGCGGAGGTGGCTATGCGTATCGGATTTATCGGTTTGGGCTCAATGGGCAAGGCGATGGCGGCCAATCTGCTCAAGGCCAATCATGAATTGCGGGTGTGGAACCGCAGCCCCGCGGCGGCGGAATCGCTGGTGAAGCTCGGCGCGGTGGCAGTGAAGGAACCGAGCGAAGCGTTTGACGTCGACGTGGTGATCACCATGCTCTCCGACGACCACGTGACCCGCGCCGTGGTCATCGACAGCGGCGCCCTGGCGTCCAGCAAACCCGGGCTGATTCACCTGAGCATGGCCACGCTGTCGGTGGAATTCACCCAGGAACTGGCCGAGTTGCATCGCCAGGCCGGGGTCGAGTACATCGCCGCGCCAGTGTTCGGTCGCAATGACCTGGCCGAAGCCGGCACCCTGAACATCGTGGTCGGCGGCCCGCAAGCGGTGATCGCCAAGGTCCAGCCATTGCTGGACATCCTCGGGCAGAAAACCTGGCCGATGGGCGAAGACCCGGTGAATGCGAGCATCCTGAAAATTTCGGTCAACATGATGCTGATCAGCGCCATCGAAGCCACCGGCGAGGCCATGGCCCTGACCCAAAGCTACGGCGTCGCCAACGACACCTTCGTCGACTTCATCACCAACACCTTGTTCGCCTCGCCGGCGTACAAAGTCTACGGGCCGAAGATCGCCCAGCGGCAAACCGAGGCCGCCGGCTTCACCCTGCGCCTGGCGCTGAAAGACGTGAACCTGGCCCTGAAAGCCGCCGCGCCGAATCATGTGACCTTGCCGTTCGCCAGCGTACTGCATGACAACCTGATGGACGCCGTGGCATCGGGGCAGGGCGAGAAGGATTTGGCGAATGTCGGGGTTCGCGCGATTAAGCGTACCGGGCAGGATTAATCATACCGTTGATCGTCATTGATCGTTCCCACGCTCCGCGTGGGAACGATCACAGGGTTAAATCAGATAATTCTTCAACTCCCGCGCAATCACCATCCGCTGAATCTCGCTGGTCCCCTCATAAATCTGCGTGATTCGCGCATCGCGGTAGTAGCGCTCAACCGGGTAATCCTCCAGATAGCCATAGCCGCCATGAATCTGCATCGCTGACGAACAGACTTTCTCGGCCATTTCCGAGGCGAAGAGCTTGGCCTGGGATGCCTCGGACAAACACGGCTTGCCGGCGCTGCGCAGGCGCGCGGCATGGAGAATCAACAGGCGTGCGGCATTCAGGCGGGTGTGCATGTCGGCCAACAGGTTGGCGACGCTCTGGTGCTCGATGATCGCCTTGTCGAACTGCACGCGATCCCGGGCGTAGGCCAGTGCCGCTTCGAAGGCCGCACGGGCGATGCCCAGGGCCTGGGCGGCGATGCCGATGCGCCCGCCTTCGAGGTTGGACAGGGCGATGGCCAGGCCTTTGCCGCGCTCGCCGAGCAAATTGGCTTCGGGCACCGTACAGTTGCTCAGAGTCACCGCGCAGGTATCGGACGCGCGAATGCCCATTTTGTGTTCGGTACGGGCGACGACAAAACCTTCAGTGGCGGTCGGCACCAGAAACGCCGAGATACCACGCTTGCCGAGGTCCGGATCGGTCACCGCAAACACGATGGCCAGTTTCGCCCGTTTGCCGTTACTGACAAATTGCTTGGCACCGTTGATGACCCACTGGCCGTCGCGCAATTCAGCGCGGGTGCGCAAGTTATGCGCTTCGGACCCGGCCTGGGGTTCGGTCAGGCAGAAACAGCCGATGGCTTTGCCGCTGGCGAGGTCCGGCAGCCAGGTGCGTTTCTGTTCCTCGGTGCCGAAGTTCATCACCGGGCCGCAGCCGACGGAGTTGTGGATGCTCATCAATGCGCCCGTGGCACCGTCACCGGCGGAAATCTCTTCCACCGCCAGGGCGTAGGCGACGTAGTCCATGTAGGTGCCGCCCCATTCTTCCGGCACCACCATGCCCAGCAGGCCGAGGTCGCCCATCTTCGCCACCAGGGCGTCGTCGATCCAGCCGGCCTTTTCCCAGGCCTGGGCGTGCGGTGCGATTTCGCTGCGGGCGAAGTCCCGGGCCATGTCGCGGATCATCACGTGTTCTTCACTCAATTCGATGTCGTGCATGGCTCAGCTCCCGCTCTGTTCGAAACCGCTGAAGAAACTCGCGACCCGGGCGGCGTCGAGCGCCTGCAAGGTCGGAGGATTCCAGCGCGGTGTCTTGTCTTTGTCGATGATCAAGGCGCGCACGCCTTCGATCAGGTCGCCGCGCTCGAACCATTGACGGTCCAGGTGCAGCTCCAGGGCGAAACACTGTTCCAGGCTTAACTGGCGACCGCGCCGCAGCATTTCCAGGGTCACGCCCATGGCCAGTGGCGAACGGCTTTCCAGCACGTCGGCGGTGGCCAGTGCCCACTCATGGCTGTCAGCGACGGTCACCGCCCGCAGTTGCTCCACCATACTCGGCACGTCCGGCAGGGCGAAGAAATGGTCGATGGCCGGGCGCAGCGTCGCCAGCGGTGCATCCGGCAGTTGTTGCACCGCCAGTTTCGCCAGCAGGCTTTGCAGGTCCTTGAGCGGCGTGTCGTGCCATTCCAGGTGATCGAGGCGCTCGTCCAGTTCCGACAGGCGCTCACTGGTCAGGTACCAGTCGGCCAAGCCGCAGTAGAGCGCATCGGCCGCGCGAATCTGCACGCCGCTGACCCCGAGGTAAATCCCCAGCTCACCGGGGATGCGTGGCAGGAAATAACTGCCGCCGACGTCAGGGAAATAACCGATGGCCACTTCCGGCATCGCCAGGCGACTGCGCTCGGTGACCACCCGCAAATCGGCGCCTTGCACCAGGCCCATGCCACCGCCGAGGACAAAGCCGTCCATCAGCGCGAGCACCGGTTTGCGGTAATGGTGGAGGGTCAGGTCGAGGGCGTATTCCTCGACGAAGAAATCCTGATGCAGGCTGTCGCCGTTCTTGAAGCTGTCGTACAGCGAACGGATGTCGCCACCGGCACAGAAGGCTTTGTCGCCGGCACCGCGCAGGACCACCGCATGAATTCGTGGATTTTCAGCCCAGGCGTCGAGGTGCTGCTTCAGGCTGCGCACCATGTCGAGGGTAATGGCATTGAGGCCGGCGGGGCGGTTGAGGGTCAGGTGGCCGATGTGATTGCGCACCTCGGCCAGCACCTGATTGTGCGGGGCATCCATGGCCGTGGCCGACGGCGATATAACCTGAGCAGTCATCACTAACTCCCTGCTTTTATTGTTTTTTATAGAGATGCTCGCGCGCGAGCGATGGTCGATCCTATCAGTGCAAATTTGCCTTGTACAACCGGCATACATGCAGTGGGAGTGTGCATTTTTGCCTTGGGGGGCGCCGCACTCTTGACTCTAGTCAGGCCTTGCCGGTCATCACATCGCCAATGATTCGCCGCTTGGCGTAGCGCTCGCTGGCATGGATCACCTGTTCTAGGTCTTCCGGGGTCACGTCGATAAAGGCTTCCATCTCGGCCAGGGCCTGTTTCAGGTCCTCGGCGGTGATCGCCAGGTTGTCTCCGGGCGGATGGTCGGCGGGAATCATCGGCACCGGTTCGCTCTGGCGTTTCGGGTAGCGGATGCGCGTCAGGTTGTTGTAGGCCACGGCACAGAGCAACAGGCTCGCGGCGCCGAGCATCACCGGGCCGAGGATTTTCCAGTCCATCGCGACGGTCAGCGGATCGGCCAGCACCAGGGTCAAGGCCAGGGCGCCGGCCGGCGGGTGCAGGCAACGCAACCAGCACATCAGCACCAACGCCACGCCCGCCGCGAGGCAGGCGCTGCCCAAGGTGCGACCAAGCACGTGCGCCACCAACAGCGCAATCAGCGTTGAACTCAGGTAACCGCCCAGTACTGGCCAGGGCTGGGCGAGGGCGCCGGACGACACGGCAAACAGCAACACCGCCGAAGCGCCCAAGGGGCCGATCAAATGCTGCGCCACTTCGACACCGAACACCTGGCCGCACAACCAGACGCTGAACAGCGTGCCCAGGGCCATGCCGATGGCGGCGCGGCTCCATTCCGAAGGACGGGTGTTGATGGCAGCAGGGAACCAGCGATTGAACATGAATCAACCTAAACCAAGGGCAAAAAAAGGGGCTTGCCTGGATATCCAGATAAGCCCACCAAGTGTTCCAACTATTGGGGGAGGAACGAGGCACAGTCTGCCTAACGTTCGAGGGTTGATCCAATGCATATTAATGCTGGTTAAATTCACTGATTCTGATGTAAGGCCACCCGCCGTCCGGCGAGGAAACACAGCAAGCCGCCTATCGCGGTCAATGCGCTGAGGGCATAGAACATGGTCGGCGCCGGGGTGTGCAGCAACAGGAAGCCACAAATTACCGGGCTCAGCGCGCCGCCAAGGGCCGCGAGGTTCTGCGCGCCGTAGTAACTGCCGCGCAATTCCTCCGGGGCCAGGGTGTCGACGAAGAGGAATTCCGCCGGGTAGATGATCATCTCGCCCAGGGTAAAAATGAACATCGCCACGCACCAGGACACCAGGCTGTCCGCCAGGCTGAAGCCGACCATGCCGAGGATGAACAGGCTGGTACCACCGGCGATCCAGTAGCGCAATTGTTCGCGCTTGAGAAAACGGCCGATCTGGTACTGCAGCAGGATCACGCTGATGGCGTTGCAGGCGAGCAGGGCGGCCATGGTTTGCAGGGCGCGTTGGCTGGTTTGTGTGACCAGCAAGTATTGCGACAGGTACAAGGTATAACGGCCGTGCACCACGGTGCTGAGCAAGCAACCGCCGGTGAACATGATCAGCGTGCGGTCGTTTTTCAGGGTGACCAGGGTCTTGAGGAAACTTTGCGGCTGGCCGATGGCCGGGACCGCCGCCGAATCCTTGGGCACGCCGCTCATCAGGAAGATGCTGCCAAACGCGATCCCGCCAGCGATCAGGAACGGCGCAATCGGATAAACCCCGGCGATCACCACGCCGAGCATCGGCCCGGTGGCGTAGCCGACATTGGTCAAGGTGTAGCGCAGGGAAAACGCCTTGGCCCGCTGCCCCACCGGCAGATGCTCACTGAGGATCGCCTTGGAGCCAATCAGGAACAGCGCCGAAGCGGTTTCGGTAATCACCAGGGTCGCGGTGGTCAGGTAGAGGTTTTCCGCAAAGGTCAGCAGCACAAAGCCGATGGCGCTGGAGAGCATGGCGAGGATCAGCAGCCGGCGCTTTTCCAGGCGATCGATGATGTAGCCGCCATACAGCGCCAGCAGGGTCGCGATAAACACCGCGATGCCCAGCAACAGGCCGACGTCTTGCTGGTTCAGGCCGAGCTTGTTGCTGAGGAACAGCGTCAGCAGCGGACTGGTGATCGCACGGCTGACGACGATGGTCAGCGAGCAAATCATCAGGCGACGGATAAGCGGGGAGTAAGTGGCCACGGTGGGCGAATGTCCTTATTCAGATGATAAAAATGTGTTGCCCGAACTGATGCCATCGCGGGCAAGCCCGCTCCCACAGTGTATGTCTGTGATCACGGGTCTTGTGTACACCCACGAACCCTGTGGGAGCGGGCTTGCCCGCGATGGGGCCAACACAGTCACCCCAAAACTCATGCCTGGTAATCCCGATAATGCCGCTCAAACACCGCCGCCGGATGATCCTCGGTCACCGGCGCCGCTGTATCGGCCCACCATTGCGCCACCTCGGCCCCGGTGGCGATCCACACATCGCCCTGCTGCTGGATGCCTTGCAGCAATTCGCGCAGCACACCAATTCTTCCCGGGGTGGCGATGATTTCCGGGTGCAGGCGCAGCACGTAGCACAGGCCGAAGCGGTGGAACCCGGCGAAATCCATTTGCAGGTTGCCCAGGGTGTGGCTGTACGAGGCAATCCGCGATTGGGCCGGCGGCACGGCCGGGCTGAGGTTGAAGGCGAAGTAGGGCTCGTCTTCCAGTTCATAGTGCAGCGGCAACTCAACCACTTCTGGCGCCGTGGGGTGCTTGAACGGCAAGTCATCGCCACGCCAGGACGAGGCCCAGCGTATCCCGTGGTCACGCAATGCCTCGATAAACCCCGGCGCGCCGTTGCCGGCGGGAATGCGAAAACCGCTGGGCCGTTGTCCGGTGAGGGCGGTCAGGGCGGCGCAGCCCTTGGCCACTTCGGCACTTTGCTCGGCCAGACTCAGGTGATCGTAGTGCTGATGACGATAGCCGGCACAGGCGATTTCATGGCCGCCGGCCTGGATGTTGCGAAGGTGTTCGGGATTTTCCTCGGCGACGATCCCCGGCACGAACCAACTGCTGGAGACGCCGAGTTCGGCAAACAGCGCGAGCAAGCGGTCGACCCCGCGTTGCGAGCCGTAACGCCAGACCGATAAGGTCTTGTCGCGCCCGGCGACCTCCGGGGCCTGCGTCAGGATGCCGTGGATGTCGTTGTAATCCACGGTCAACACCACCGCGCTGCGGCAGCCGTTCGGCCAGCGATGGGGGTCATGCATGGTGATGCTCCTTCAGCCAGTACCGCGCCACGTCTCGACAGGTGGCGAACCACACGTCATCGCGTTGGCGCATGTGCTCGAAGAGTTTTTCCAGCAACAGGATGCGCCCGGGTTTGCCGGTGATCTTCGGGTGGAAGAGGGTGGTCAGGCACAGGCCTTCGTCCATGGCGCCATCGAATTCGCGGCACCAATTGTCCAGGGTCAGTGCGTAGCTGGCGGTGCGGTCGAGGCCTGAGGGGAAGTCCGGGCCACGGGTGTAGGCCAGAGAGGCGTAATCGTCCATCTCCCAGCGGCCGGGGATTTCCACCAGTGGCGTGGCATGACCCGGTACGTTCACCAGATACGGTCGGTCATCGCCGCGCATGCTGCTCGAATAGGTGACGCCGGCTTCCACCAGCATTGCCGGGGTTTCGGCGCGCCAGTCGCCGCTGGGGGTGCGAAAACCTTCGGCGCGGATGTTCAGGTGTTTCCAGAACACCTCGCGGGACAGCTTCATCACGTCCTTCTGCTGGTCCAGCGTCAGGGCGTAAAAGGATTCGTGTTTGTAGCCGTGATACGCCACTTCATGCCCACGCTCGACAATCGCCTGGCACTGTTTCGGCCAATTCTCCACCACCCACGCGGGCACGAAGAAGGTGGTCGGGAGCTTGAACTCATCCAGCAAATCGAGGATTCGCGGCAGCGCCCGGTAGGGGCCGTAACCGCCGAAGCCGAAGTACTCGGGCTTGTGCCAGATCGAGCCGTTGAGCATTGCATCGCCGGTAGGGCCGTCGAGGTCGAAGGCCAGGGCAAGGCAGGCTTTGTGCTGATCAGGCCAGGTGGGTTGGGGTGAGGAGGACATCTGGGGTGCTCCACTGCTTATAGATATTTACAGACCCCTGTGGGAGCGGGCTTGCCCGCGATGGCGGTGTATCAGCCAATAGAGATGCTGAACGTTATGGCCTCATCGCGGGCAAGCCCGCTCCCACAGGTAGTGCGTTGACCTCGAGCGCTTACTTGCCGGCGTTGATGTTCACCGTCTTGATCGCGCCCAACTCCAGGTCCCACTTCTTCAGGATCGCGCCATAGCTGCCGTCATCGACCATGCTTTGCAACGCGACTTTCACCGCTTCACTCAGCTCAGGCTTCTTCTTGCTCACACCCAGGCCCGTGAACTGCACCGAGATCGGCAGGCCCACGGTCTTGTAGGTGTCTTTCTCTTGGGTCTTCAGGTACGACAAGGTCTCGCTGCCCTGCATGGCCGCGTCGATACGGCTCTGGCGCAGTTGCGCGCGGGCATCGGCCGAACCTTCGGTGCCGACCACGACGATTGCCGGTTTGCCCGCCGCTTCACAGTGCGCCTTGCTGTACTCGGCGATTTCCGCCGGGAAGGTGGTGCGACGGCTGGTGCCGACTTTCTTGCCGCACAGGTCAGTGATTTCGTTGAAATCCTTGTTTTTCTGCAAGGTGTAGAACTGCGGACCGCTGGTGAAGTAATCGACGAAGGTCACGCTCTGCTGGCGCTCGGCGGTATCGGTCATGCCCGACAGGACCATGTCGACGCGGTCAGTGGTCAGGGCGTTGATCATTTGTTCGAAGCCGGTTTCCTGCCACTTGATCTTTACCCCGAGGCGCTCGGCCAGGGCGTTGCCCAGGTCGTAATCGAGGCCGGTGAGGGTGTTGGTGGCCGGGTCCTTGAAGTCCATCGGCGGGTAGTTCGGCATGATCGCCACGACGATCTCGCCTTTTTCCTTGATGCTGGCCGGCAGCTCGGCGGCCCAGGTCAGGCTGGAAGCCATCAGACCGGCCAGTACTACGGGAAGGGTGAAATTTTTCATGGTCGTTCTCTTTTTAAGTTGTCGTTAGGTGCGAACGGCAGAAATGAAGCTTTGGGTGCGCGGGTTTTGTGGGCTTATTAGTATTTCTTCGGGGCTTCCAGCCTCCACGATCTGGCCGCCGTCCATGAACACCATGCGATTGGACACCTCGCGGGCGAAGCCCAGTTCATGGGTAACGACGATCATGGTCATGCCGGACTGCGCGAGATCGCGCATGACCGACAGCACCTCACCGACCAATTCCGGGTCGAGTGCCGAAGTGGGTTCATCAAACAGCATCAGTTTCGGGCGCATGGCCAGGGCCCGGGCGATGGCCACTCGTTGTTGCTGGCCGCCGGACAATTCGATCGGGTAGCTGTTGGCCTTGTCGGCCAGGCCGACGCGCGCCAGCAGTTCCAGCGCTTCTTCGTGGGCTTCCTTGGGCGAACGCTTGAGCACCTGGCACGGGCCTTCGGTGATGTTTTGCAGCACGGTCATGTGCGGGAACAGGTTGAAGCGCTGGAACACCATGCCGGTGGCCAGGCGCTGGCGGGCAATCTGCGATTCGTTGAGTTCGTGCAGTTTATTGCCGGCGATGCGGTAGCCCACCAGTTCGCCATCGACCCACAGCCCGCCCTTGTCGATTTTTTCCAGTTGATTGACGCAACGCAGCAGGGTGCTCTTGCCCGAGCCCGACGGGCCGATGATGCACAGCACTTCGCCTTGCTCGACTTCAATGTTGATGTCTTTGAGCGCGTGGTACTGGTCGTAGAACTTGTTCAGGCCAACGGCCTTGACGATGCTTCTCATGCTGGGCTCCTCAAGAACGCTTGCCGGCGCCGCGAGCGAAACGACGCTCCAGGCGGCTTTGACCGAAGGACAGGACGGTGACGGCGACCAGGTACCAGATACCAGCGACGATCAGCAGCTCCATGACGCGGGCGTTGGCGTAGTAGATGTTCTGCGCGTTGTAGAGCAGTTCCGAGTACTGGATGACGCTGGCCAGCGACGTC
>Ga0247742_10000022_pt1 | contig 150849 bp, 138 predicted proteins | sample UWRJL208509C2_FD_180944 | JGI IMG/M metagenome (GOLD analysis project Ga0247742, IMG submission 180944) | Plant litter microbial communities from Arlington Agricultural Research Station in Wisconsin, United States - UWRJ-L208-509C-2 | ecosystem: Environmental > Terrestrial > Plant litter >...
TCCAGCAGGTGCAGGCAGGCAGCAGCCAAATCGTCGACGTGAAGAAATTCGCGGCGCGGTTCGCCCGTTCCCCAGTTTGTCACCGACTCATCGCCCCGAGCCCGGGCCTCGTCCATCCGACGAATAAGGGCCGGTAAGACATGGGAACCATGTGGCGAAAAGTTGTCTCCAGGACCGTACAGGTTGGTGGGCATGGCCGAAATCCACGGTAGACCGTACTGCCGACGTACAGCTTGGACGTGCATTATTCCGGAGATTTTGGCTATGGCGTAGGCTTCGTTGGTTTCCTCCAACGGCCCTGTTAGTAGGTACTCTTCCTTGAGGGGCTGGGGTGCCAGCTTGGGGTAGATGCAGGATGACCCCAAGAACAGCAGCCGTTCCACCCCATATTCCAGGGCTGCATCCATGACATTTACTTGAATCCGAATGTTCTCAGTGAGGAAATCCACCGGGCACGTCTTGTTCGCAAGGATGCCGCCAACTTTGGCTGCCGCTAAGGCCACGTATCGTGGCCTCTCCTTCTCAAAGAACGCGAATACGGCAGTGCGGTCCTTGAGGTCCAGTTCCTTGGACGTCCGCCCGATCCTCTTCGTGAAGCCTTCAGCCGAAAGTTTCCGCCACAGGGCGGATCCCACCAAGCCTCCATGCCCTGCAACATAGAAAGGGGAGGATCGATCAAGCCGTCCGGGGGTAAAGGCCGTCATCGGGCGAGTGCCTTCCAGGACTGCAGATCCACGGCATCGATCCACGGGTTTCCTCCGTGCTGCAAAGCTTCAATGTCGGCGTCCACCATGAGGCGGGCCAGCTCCGGCGTCCTGACAGTCGGTTCCCAATCCAACTTTTCCTTGGCTTTGGAGTAGTCGCCAATGAGTGCTTCAACCTCTGTAGGACGAAGGTAACGCTCATCAAAGCGAACGTAGTCTTCCCATTTCAAACCAGCATGTTCAAACGCGGTCTCAAGAAAGTCCTTGACCGTATAGCCCTCATTGGTGGCCAGCACATAGTCATCGGGCTCGTCTACCTGAAGCATGCGCCACATGCCCTCGACGTACTCCGCGGCATACCCCCAGTCGCGAACAGCTTGAAGGTTGCCCATGTACAACTCGGACTGTTTACCTGCCTTGATGGCTGCCACGGCACGCGTAATTTTGCGCGTAACGAATGTCTCTCCACGGCGTGGTGATTCATGGTTGAACAGGATGCCGTTGACGGCAAACATCCCATACGCTTCCCGGTAGTTCTTCGTCATCCAGTAGCTGTAAACCTTGGCCGCGCCATAAGGAGAACGCGGATAAAAAGGAGTGGCCTCATCCTGCGGCGGCGGGGTAGCACCAAACATCTCGGACGAGGATGCCTGGTAGAAGCGGGTTTCGATTCCGGCCATGCGCACGGCCTCCAGAAGCCGGGTTGTACCAATTCCAGTGGTGTTGCCGGTGTGCTCCGGTTCGTCGAAAGAAACCCGCACATGGGACTGGGCGCCCAGGTTATAGACCTCGTCAGGACGGATATCAGCCAGCAAAGTCACCAGCCGAGCGCCATCGGAAAGGTCACCGTAATGGAGGAAGAGGCGTGCTTTGCTGTTATGCGGATCCACGTAAAGGTGGTCGATCCGGGACGTATTAAAGGTTGAAGAGCGGCGGATCAATCCGTGCACCTCATAGCCCTTAGAGAGCAGGAGTTCGGCGAGATAAGAGCCGTCCTGCCCCGTAATTCCTGTTATTAGCGCTTTCTTGGCCAAAGTCTTTCCTTCTCTTCGTACAGATAAATGAGGTAAATCCCGTGTCAGCGCAGTCGCTTTCGCGACGCCAGATCGCTCAACCACTCGACGTAGCTCTCCACTGCCACCTCTTCGGTAAGAACCCTGTCGCTGTACTGCCGGCCTGCAGCACCGAAGTCTTTGGCGGTTTCAGGGTCCTTGCGGAGACTTTCGATGGCTGCCACCAGGTCTCCGGGTGATCCGGACTCAGCCCGGATCCCGGCCCCTGCGGCCAATAACTCGTGGGCTGTTGCGCTGCCTTCCTCAGTGGCGGCAATAATCGGAAGACCGGTCACGAAGTAACTCGTCAGCTTGCTCGGCACTGACATCTCTTTGACACCCGGGCGCTCGTTGACCAGCAGGACGTCGGCGGATCGGAGCGCCTCGGAGTAGTCGCGGTCCGGAAGCGGCTCCAGGAACTGCAGCCTGTCGATGCCCACACCTTTGGATTCGAGGGTTCGCCGCTGGTTACCGTTGCCCAGCAAGACGAAACGAACATCGCTTCCGCTACGTCCAGCCAGGCGCGCGGTATCAATGACGTTCTCCAACCCCTGCTTGACCCCCATATTGCCCGCGTGGAGTGCTACGAAATCCGTTGCCGCCCAGCCAAATCGTTTGCGGGCGGCCGTTCTGTCAAAAGAATGGTGGTGTTGTACGTGCGTCCAGTTTCGAATGACGCGGACACGGTGGGCGGGCACCCTCAGGTCATTGACGACGTGATCGCGGAAACGTTCGTGAATCACACTGACTCCGTCCGCGGAGCTGAAGATCGCGGCTTCGAGGCGCTTCATGATGGAAGCCAGCGGGGAACGCGAATCGCCCGTTTCTTCCATGCCCTTGCTGTAGAGGTCCTGGACCCAGATGCCAACCGGGACACGAAAAATGCGTGCCCGAACAATAGCGAAAGCCGCGGAGAAAAGGGCAGGGCTGACTACGAGGACCACATCCGGGCGGTCCCAACGCTCAAGCACGGTGCGGACTCCGAACGTAATCTCCATGAGGAGGCGGCTCAGTCCGTTGGGTCGTCTAGGGACGCTGGACCGTAGTCGCTTAACAGGCACGCCGGCCAAATTCTCTTCCATGGAGAGGCCGGTATAGCCGTCGGCGATCTTCCATTCGGGGTAGTGGGGGTAGCCTGTCAGCACTTTGACGGACACCCCGCGCCTCGCCAGCCCTTGGGAGAGTTTGGTGGTGTACGGAGCGTTTCCGCTGGGTTCCGGGGCATAGTTCAGACCCACAATCAGCGCTTTCATGAGCCCTCCCCGCTCGGGCAGAAAGTCATTGCCGGAACGGATGTCCATTGCCGAGAAAATGTGCGCGTCACAGGGGTGCCACGGGCCATCGGCCAAGCAGCAACGGCCCGAAGATGGTCACAAGATGCCCCATGACGATGCCCGCAATCAAAGCGATGCGTCGTCCCTTTCCGTAGGCCTTGGGTTGGGGCTCAGCCGGGATATCCAGGCCAGTGTGAATAACCGGGCTTTGAGTCACCGGTTGGTGTTGCACGGCATGGACGTGGCTAATAAGCGATGGTGAACATGCCGGCGCCCTCGTCGTGGTGTCCATTTGTCCTCAGCATTCTTTCAATCGGGTACCCCTCGATTGTGGAAGGGGGTTTGCGCCCCTTAGACCCCAATGGGAGCCCATTCTCAGTGGCGGGGCCCGCCGCGGGGATAGCAGAACGCTAGAGAACCCGAACCCTCCGTGGAGGTCCTCCCCGTATTAGGTGTGGCAGTGGAAAGCATCTGCGTGTAGAGGAAGAAGACGCTGGTTTTCGCTCCGCTTTGACCTGTCCTTGCCCGATACGCAGATGGACTTTGCGCCAACACGGAATAGCTACACACCACCACGGAGGACCCGGAAAGCAAGAGAGCGGAACCGGATGGTGACAGCGCAGCATCCTGTGACTGGTTGCCCCTGCACCGTGGATAAGCGGCACGCCGCACTACTGAGAAAGTGAGGCCATCCGGCTCTAGGGGGTGTGCGTTCTGGCAAGAATCAAGGGGTATCCGAATGACAGAATGCCGAGGACAAATGGACACCACGACGAGGCCGCTGGCATGTTCAGTATCAACCGCAGGCCACGCCTATGCCTTGGAACTCCACCAAGGATGAGCCGCATGGATCTGGCCGGGTTCACCGGGGCCGGCTACCACAAAGGCCGCGGACTACTCTGGCAAGCGGCCTGGTTCGCCGTTCAAAATCTTGTCTTCAGCACCTGGTGGTGCCCGTCATCATTGCGGGTTCGAATCCTCAGGGCTTTTGGTGCCTCCGTCGGGCAAGGTGTAAAAGTCCGCCATGGAGTCAAAATCCATTGGCCGTGGAAGCTGAAAATCGGTGACAACGTGTGGATCGGAGTCGATGCCTGGATCCTCAATCTTGAGCCTGTCACCATTGGTTCCGATTGCTGCATCTCGCAAAATGTCTTCATTTGCACCGGCAGCCATTCGTACGACTCCCCAACTTTTGAGTTCGATAACGCTCCGATTGTGGTTGGTGACGGCAGCTGGATAGGAGCCCGCGCAACAGTGCTGCGCGGCGTGGAAATCGGCGCTTCGTGCCTGGTGGGAGCCGGCGCATTGGTAGTGAAGAACCTACAGCCCGGGACACGCCTGCTGGCACCGACGGGCACTGCATGGCCCGCCGTGAAAGCCAAGGCAGACGGAGCGCCGCATTGACTGCGCTGATCGTCTGGTTGGGTTTCGGTCTGGTTTTCAGCGTCGTTTTTGTGCGTCGCATGCACATCGTGCTGGTTGCCGTGATCGTGGCGAGAATCCTGGTTCCGGGGGTGGTTCAAAACGAAGTCATGCCCGGGTTGCACCCTTCGACGTACCTCTTCCTCTGCTTTATCCTCGTCCAGTTGGCATTCACCCCAAGCGTCTTTGGGCGGGTGATCCGTTCTGCAGGGGTTTTGCCCCAAGCAACCATCGGTGGCATGGCGGCGGTCATGATGACCGACGTCGGAAACCCCGGAAGCGCGGGATTGCTGGATACAGCGATGTTCGTCCTTGGCATCGTGGTGGCACCGTATTACGTCTTCGTGTTTATGCGATATTCGATCCGCTCATTGCCAAGGGCAGGCAAGGCCTTTCTTCTGACGTTTGCGCTACTGGCACTGGCGGAAGCCGTGCTCTCGCAGGCCCAAGTGGCCACAGGCAGGCCCGTGGTGTGGGAAAGCGACTTCTCCAGGATCTGGCTGAGCGGGACGACCTCCGAGCTTGGCGCCGCTATTGGAACCTTTGGCCACGGCATCCAGGTTGGTGTCCTTTTTGCTGCCACTATGCCGCTCCTTGCCTTGATCAAGTCAATGCTGCTGCGCTTTGCGTTGGCGGCGGTCCTCCTCGTGACTGTGCCGCTAGCCTACGGTCGCATGGGCCTCATTCTTACGGTGGCCGGATTCGTCTTCCTGGTGATCATCGGAGGACGAAAAGTCATCCGAAGCATTCTCTTCGCCGCTGTGGTCCTCATAGCCCTTCTGGTCAGCGTCCAGGGGGTGGCCGGCGAGAAGCTCCTGCGAAAGTTCGAGGACGACAACGGCTCGGCCGCCCTAAGAGTGGCCGCGTTCGACTGGTTTTGGGAACATACGGCGGACTTTTTTGCTGGCGGTTACCCGGGAGCTAGGGACCTCAAGGGCGTGGGCACCCTGGGCTCCAGCCTTGAGAACGGCTACTTCATCATGGCTCTCATGTTCGGAACTCTTGCTGCAGTAGCGTTCTTCATTTTCATGATTTGCCTACTTTTTGCTCAGATCGACATCAAGGACCGTGGGAGTTGGCCGGGCGCCGCGGCGGCAGCCTTGATCATCGTGGCCATCAACGGCTACAGCTCAATCGGTGGCAACTCGATCGACATTCACCTTTTCTGGTTCGTGCTCGCCATGGCGAGCTACCGTTCCACCCGCACCTTGCCGGCAGTGGACGGCATCCATCGGGCTTCATCTCATGAGTTGCGGCCAACGGGTGGATCATCGGGTTTTCCAGTAACGCGGGTACCCGCTTGATGAGGATTCGAATACGCCCTCTGTCGAGTGTGGATGCTACCCAAACGGATAGCCATGGAAGCCGGATATTCCATGCGGTAGCCGGCTCGGCAATTACCCCACTGATGTCACTGGCTACGGCTCCAATTCTGGCCCAATCCCTCGGTGTTGCCGGCCGGGGAGAGCTAGCTGCCGGAATGGCTCCCATGCTGTTCGCGGTGGCAATCGGCGCACTTGGCATTCCAGAGGCGCTCACTTTCTATGTTGCCAAGCAGGCGCGGGGCGCCCGAAGGGCAGTTAGACGGGCCTTTTGGATTCTCACACTCTTAGGGCTGGCAGCAGCGGCCCTTGTGGCGCTAAGCGCATCTCTCCTCTCCGATGGAAACCTGGAGATTGAGCAGCTCATCTTCCTTACGGCGATCCTGACCGTTCCCACCTTCTGGGCCTCAATACCGAACAGTGTCCTGGCCGGGAACCACGCATGGAGGCTATCGGCAAGGATTGATCTGGCCCTGTCGGTCCTCCGGCTTGTTGCGCTGTCCGCCCTGGCAGCAGCACATCTTTTGACCCCGCAGGCAGCGACGATAGTGATGCTGGGCTTCCCCCTATTGAAGGGCCTGGTGACTCTGCCGTTCCTCATCATGTATCGGCGCGGGTGGAGAAATGCCACCGCTGCAAGGGTGCGGCTGTTCAACTATGGAAGTCGTCTGTGGGTGGGCTCCCTGGCAGGTGTGGTTCTTTTGCGCCTCGACCAGCTTCTGATGGTTCCGTTCGGGAACGCTGCACAGCTCGGACTTTACTCGGTGGCGGTCAGTTTGGGTGAGATCCCCGCCCTGCTCTCCGGAGCGGTGCGAAACGTCGTCTTTTCCTCCGACGCGGAGGACTCCCACCAGCGCGACGACGGAGAGCGTCTGCAACAGACTTCACGCTTGACGGCGGCAGCCACTGGGTTGGCGGCCGTCGCAATCGGCCTGGTCCTTCCTTGGGCCATCCCCACGTTTTTCGGTACGGCTTTCAATGACGCCGTACCGGTGTGTTGGGTAATTCTTGCGGCAGTGTCCTTGGGCACCACCGGTTCCGTCGCGGGCGCCGGTCTGAGCGCTCGTGGCCGGCCCGGGCTGCGCAGCTTCGGAATGGTCATTGGGGCGCTGCTCAACACCGCCACTCTCTTGGCGGCAGTACCCGCCCTCGGTGCGATGGGAGCTGCGTTGGCCACTTTGGCCGGCAGTGTCGTCGCCGGCACCATGAACATCGTCTGGCTACGGACGCATTTCGGCATGGCAATGCGGGGCTTCTACGGACTCAGGCGGATGGATTTCCAACTGGTCCGCACCACGATCAAACACCTGACAGGAAAGAAGAACGTACATGCCGTCTCCTCATAATCCAGGGCCACAGCTTGCCTTGGACAGTCTCCTGCCGAGAGTTCCCCGGCTTGCGTACAAGGCCGGGCTCATCAGTATGCTCAGGCTTCGCAACCGTTTCAGCCGGCACAAGATAACGGGTTCAGCGGACGTTGTGGTGAGCATGACCTCCTATGGCCGCCGGTTGGGGATCGTTGCCCATGCCCTGGAGTCCATCGCAGCGGGTTCAGTACGTCCGGCACGGATGATTCTGTGGGTCGACAAGCCGGATTTCGAGGTAGCCACGTACCCCATGCTCAGGAGTCTTCAGCGCCGCGGGTTGGAAATTCTTCCCTGCGAGGACCTCGGACCTCACAAGAAGTACTTTCCCTATTGTCGTGATTTCACCACTGACCGCATGGACCTCGTCTTAGCCGACGATGACCTAATGTACCCACGGCGTTGGCTTGAGGGCCTCCTTGGAGCCGCCGGGCATGCCCATGAAATTCCTGCCTATCGTGCGCACCGCATGAGGACTGATGCGGCGCGATGCGCCCTGGAGGACTACAACTCATGGGCCCCGGCACCCACCGGGTCAACCAGCCACGCCAATTTCCTGACGGGCGGGGCCGGCGCGCTCTTGCCTCCCAGGCTTCAGTCAGCCATACGTGAGGCTGGGACTGCTTTCCGGGAAGTGGCTCCACGTGCCGACGATATCTGGCTCAACGCCCTGGCCATCCGCAATGGATATCGACGGCGGGTGGTGGCCGCCGCGGGGCAACACCTCACCATGTATCCTCGTTCGCAAAGAGAGGCCTTGCACAGCGAGAACGTAGAAGGCGGCCGCAACGACCTGCAAATTGCTGCTGTCTTCAGGCCCCATGACATAGCCACCATCGCCGCCGACATCGTCAACGCGCCATGAGTGAGTCCACGCAGCACGCTTCCGCCACCGATGTGGAAACGGTCCTTGTGCACCCCTTCGGTAACGAGAATGTCCGTCAAACCCTGACCGCGCTCAGCGAGCACCGTCAACTATCTGCCTTCATCACCTCCATCGGCTGGACAGAGTCGGAGGCCTTGTCATGGCTCCGGCCCGCAAAGTCATTGGTTGAACGCCGGCTTTTTCCCATGATCGGAAGCCAGCAGCTGCACGTCACACCGGCCAGTGAACTTGTTCGCAACCTTCTCCTGCGCGCACAGCCCGCGGCGTTGAGACGGCTTGGCTCAGGATCAGGTCCGCTCTCCGCGCACTGGGTCGCTCGGCAGGTGGAGAACAAGGCGATCAAGGCCCTCAGCCGGCTGAATCAGCCTGCGGCCGTCTACGGATACTCGACCTTCGCTTCAAGAGTGTTCGGGGCGGCCAGGGGACGCGGCATGGAAACGATTCTGGAAGTTCCTCACGTTCACTGGGCTACCACCAGAAGCTGGGCAGGTCAGCTTCAAAGCCGCGCACCGGGATGGGCCGTTACGGCGCGTCAGGACTTATCCAGAAGCAAGGTCCATGCCATGGAAGACCTTGAGCTAGCGTTGGCAACCCGGCTGATCTCACCGTCGGCACAGGTCACTGAGAGCCTTCGCGCGGCCGGCATTGACAGCCACATCACTGAGATTCCCTATGGCTGTCCTGATGTCCATCCCGGGCAAAAGCCCTTGAGGTGGGACGGGCGCGGTCCGCTAAAGGTCTTGTTTGTGGGCCGCATCGTAGGCATGAAAGGGATCGCTGACGTTGTGTCAGCGGCCAAGGCCCTCTCTTCCGCCGTCCACGTCACGGCCATTGGCCAACTTCCCGGCGAGACTTTTCCAGCCCTTGAAGACATGCTCCGCACGGTGGATTACCGCGGGACGATGCCAAGGAGCGAAATTCTCCTGGAAATGCGCAAGCACCACGTGCTGTTGCTACCGAGCCTTGTTGAGGGTCGTTCGCTTGCCGCTTTGGAAGGACTCAGTCAGGGTCTGCCCGCGGTGGTCACGGCCGGCAGCGGTGTTGACGACCTCGTGGCCCTAGGAGCGGGCGCCATAGTGGATCGCTTCGCACCTGAACAGATTGCTACTGAACTTCACCGTTTTCTGGACGATCCCGGGCTGGTTGAAGCGCGGAGTGCCAAAGCCCTGGAGATAGCCAGAGCCTCCGGATGGGGGCCTTTTCGCGACGGGACAGCGCAATTCTTTCAACAGATTGGAAGTGGTGTTCGTGGTCACTAAGCTCAAGACCGAACGAGCACTGAAAATCGCAGTGGTGGCCCACGTGTTCCACCCGAGTGTCGGCGGAGTTGAAATTACTTCCGACATTCTGGCCCGTGGATTCATGCGTCATGGTGCCGACGTAACAGTCATCACCAACACACCAGAAGCGCACCCGACGAAGACATTCCCTTACGAAGTCATCCGGAAGCCAAAACCATGGCGACTGTTAGCGCTGGTGAACAGGGCCGACGTCGTATTCCATAACAACCCGGCAATATCGCTGTGGTGGCCTCTGGTACTCATCCGCAAGCCCTGGATGGTCACCCTCAGGATGTGGGTGACCATGCCGGGGCAGGAACTGTCCCGCCTTCAGCGGCTGAAGTATTCAGCTAAGTACAAAATTATTGAGCGGGCCGATGTCCTTGTGGCAAACAGTAAGGTTTTGGCGGATCACATCAAAGGTGATGTTGAAGTGATCCCTAACAGCTACCGGGATGAGTTCTTCAACGTCCTCGACGGCGAAGTGCGCGCTCCGTTGGGCATTGTGTATTTAGGCCGGCTCAGCCAAGACAAAGGCGTGGACCTCCTCATCCAGGCAGCAGCTGATCTGGTAGGCGAGAACGACGGCTTCACACTGACAATCGTGGGTGATGGTACCGAACGTGAACGACTGGAGACCCTCGCCGAAGAGAGCGGTTTGGGCAAGGCAGTAAAGTTCCTTGGCTCCAAGGGTCCGGAGGAGGCCAACCGGATTCTGAACCAGAATTCCATCGTCGTTATACCGAGTCGGATGCCCGAGCCTTTCGGAACCGTGGCTCTGGAGGCGGCCGCCGCCGGGTGCGTGGTGGTTTATGCGGATCATGGCGGACTGCCTGATGCCGCCGGTCAGCAAGCCATAGGCTTCACGCCCTTGGACCCGACGTCGTTAAGCGGTCACCTGAGGGCACTGCTCAGCAATCCGGAGGACGTTGCCGCGCGGCGGCGAGACGCCATATCCCATGCGGACCGACATCGGGAGAGCGTCATGGTTGACCGGTACTTCGCGGCGATCAAGCGAACGTTGTTGGTGTCCGGTAGGGGCAGGAGTCACACCCCATGAAAATTGTGCAGGTAGTAACGCTGGTCAGTCCGGACGGAGCATACGGCGGGCCCGTTCGGGTGGCTCAAAACCAGTCGGCAGAGCTTTCCAAACGGGGACATCAGGTGCAGGTATTCGCTGGTGCACGCGGGCATGTGGACCCTTCGTACTTTGGTCCAGGCGTAAGGACCCGACTTTTCAAGGCCCTCCAGATTGTCCCCCGCACCGGGTTCGCCGGGCTCTGCGCACCGACAATGCTGCCGTCCCTATGGTGGGCACTCAAAGGTGCAGATGTTGTCCATCTTCACCTGGCACGTGACTTGGTGATGCTTCCGGCTGCCCTCCTCTGCCTGATCCGGCGAACACCCTTCGTGGTCCAAACACACGGCATGATCGACGAATCCGACAAGAAGCTGGCGAAGATCCTGGACCGGCTGCTTACCCTTCGTGTGCTGCGCGCCAGCCAACGGTGCTTTTGGCTGACGCCCGAGGAACAGAAATCCTTGGGAGAACTTCTAGGTGACGGTCACCAAACCCTCGAACGGCTCGTCAACGGAGTGCCTCAGGCCGACGTCGCGATGAACGGTGGGTCGTAGTGAATACAGCGAATAGTTCCTTTCAATTTCTCTACCTGGCCCGGCTGCATAGTCGAAAACGGCCCACGGTGCTGGTCGATGCGGCCGCCATGCTGGCCAAGACCATTGACAAGCAAATAGAAGTGGCTTTAGTGGGGCCGGACGAAGGCGAAGAGTCCAAAGTGCGGCAACAAATTCTGGATACCGGGACCTCAGACTGGATCCGGATTGAAGGGCCGCTGCAGCCCGGCAGCACGCTTGACCGTATGCGGAAAGCATCCGTGTATGTGCTGCCCTCCGTCAACGAGCCGTTTCCCATGAGCGTCCTTGAAGCCATGTCCGTGGGTGTCCCCGTCATCGTGACAGACAGCTGCGGGCTCGCCCCGTTCATTGCTGAGTCAGGGGCGGGGATCGTCTCGGACTCAAGCGTCGAGGCACTCTCCGCAGCCATGCGCCGCTTTGTCGAAGAGCCGGGGCTAAGAGCATCGGCGGCCGCAGCCGCCGTCGGACTGGCCAGGGAACGATTCTCCATGTACGCGGTCACCAGTCAGCTTGAAGACGTTTACCAGAGCCTGGCCAGCTCTACCGCAGGTCAGGCGCCTTCGCCCGTACAGCAAATGCTCAAAGGCCGCGGGGGGCCCTCACCAACTACGGACAAATTGGGGGGTGAATACGGAGAACAATCCCAGCAGCACCACGGATGCCATGACGTAAATCAGTTCTGGCACAGGGCAGAAGCCGTGGCTGAAGTTCCGGCCTTGGGTGAAGAGCGCGTGGTGGTGCTGAATGTGGAACTCGGTTTCCCCCTCGTCCTTCAGGGGTCGGCGGCCGCGATTTGGGAACTCATTGACGGAACACGTACTGAAACCGACATTCTCATGGAGCTGGCAAGCGCCTACTCGGGAGCAGATGAACCTTCCGTGGCCCAGCAAGTCAGGAACTTTCTGGCCGGGCTGGCTTTCCATGGCCTCGCCGCGAGTTGCGACACCCCCGGTAACGACGGCGGATCAAGGTACTGAGGCGCGCGGCTTATCCGGTACTCAGTGCTCCACGGCAGTACCGAGACTGACACTACAAGTCTTGGAATAGTACGCACCCGGCATGCATGGAGAGGACCACACAATTGCTGCAGGACGATAAACCTCAAGGGATGTCGGGCAATGACCTCCTTTCCGTAGTCCGCTCACATTGGCTCGGGATCCTGCTCATCACAGTGTTGATGGTGGGAGGATCCCTGGGGTGGTATGCGCTTCAGCCCAAGATCTACTCAGCGGAGTCAAGCGGAATAGTGGTGGCAGCGGGGGCCGAAAACCTTGGCATGTCCCTGGCGGGAGACAGCCTCGCCAAGTCCAAAGCCAAGGGCTATCAGTCGGTGGGCGAGTCCATCCTGGTAGCTGAAAGCGTCATCAAGTCATTGGGCTTGAAGGAATCGGCCCCGGACATCACTAGATCGATCAGCGTGAGTGTCCCCCTCGATTCGGTGGAAATCCGGATCACTGCACGGTCATCCGACCCCCAGACAGCCCAGAACGTAGCTGATGCGTGGGTGACCGCCTTGGCCGCGCAGGTCTACGACTTGGACAAAGGAAATGCCAGCCCCGGGACAGAACCCGTCACCAAGATCGTCCCTTTGGCGAAGGCGAGCCTTCCATCGGCCCCCGTTTCACCGCTCTTGACGGCAACGCTGGGCATTGGACTGGCCGCGGGATTGCTCATTGGTCTTGGCTACGCGCTGGCACGAAACCACCTGGACCGGAGGATTCGCGGAGCCAGCGAGATTGAGCGACTATTTGGCCTGGCCGTCGTGGGTACTTTGCCTCTGGACAAACGGCTCAGCGAAAAGTCGAGCGTACTTGAAAATACTGCGGGAACTCATCGGGTTCCCGGCGGCCATGCCATGGCTGAAGCCTTGAGGGAACTACGCACAAATCTGGACTTCATTGATGTAGACAACCCTCCCCGAATCCTGCTGATTACCAGTTCCTTGCCCTCCGAAGGCAAGAGCACAGTCACCAGCAACCTGGCGGCGACCATAGCCGCTGCCGGCAGGGACGTCATTGTTGTGGACGCGGATCTTCGCCGTCCCACAGTTCATCAGGTTTTTGGTGTCTTGCCGGACGTTGGTGTGACGGACATCCTCTCGGGCCGGGCGGCCATCGATGACGTACTTCAGGAATGGGGTCCGAATTCCCACCTCCGGATCCTCACAGCTGGTCGCATCCCCCCGAATCCCTCCGAACTCCTTGGCTCACGGGCCATGGAACATCTGCTCAGGGAACTGTCGCTGAGAGCTATGGTCCTCATCGATGCGCCGCCGCTGCTCCCCGTCACTGACGCCGCTGTACTTTCCCGAGTCGCAGACGGCACGCTTGTGGTAGCAAGGGCACGTAAGACAACCCGTGACACCCTGTACCGCGCCCTCGGCAACCTTACTCGTGTGCGCGGGCGCGTCCTGGGCGTCATTCTTAACTGCGTATCCACCAAGGGTCCCGGAGATCTCAATTATGGCTACTACGGAGCATACGGAAGCGCCGAAGACTTGCAGGGCCACAATCCACTGACGCCCGAAAACAATCCACCGTCTGCTCCCGGCAGGGCTCTTGAGGCTCACCCGGTGAATTCTTTGCCTGGAAGCCAGGAGGGACAAACCGCGTCGGATCCCCTCAGCCGATGGCGTGCATCTCAGGATGGCTCCAGAGGCCGGCGTTCGGCCCCTCCGGGCTAGATGTACTGCCTCGAGGGGTCGGTTGAACCGTGAGGACCAAACTTGCGATTTCTCCGGCATGAACGAATGCCCTCAGCTTTCGCCGGCGAGCATTGATCGCCACCGGAGGGTTTGCCCTGGCGGCCGGGGCAGCTTTCGCCGAGACGGTACCAGAGGCAGCTGCAATCGCTGTGACGAAGAGCGCCAGACGGGTTTACTATGCATCGGATTTCGGTATCTTCCCGAAGGCGACTATGCCAGCCACAACACCCCAGGGTGCGATTTCCAGCACCTGGATTCTTGCCAATGGCAAACCGTTGAGCGACGCACTGCGCTAGGTGCCACGTGACATCCCCACTACAGACACAATGGATCGCTTTTGAGCCGGACTCGGGGATCGGTCCTGGATGCTCTCCCGCAGCAGCGAGCCCCCGACGAGGAACCTTCTAGTAGGCGCCGTCTTTGGCAAAGACGGCTCTCACGGTTCGCAGGAGATAGATCATGTCTTGAAACATGGACCAGTTCTCTACGTAGTAGAGGTCAAGGCGAATCGAGTCATCCCAGGACAGATCGCTGCGCCCGCTAACCTGCCATGGACCCGTAAGGCCGGGTTTGACCAAGAGCCGGCGGTGGGCAAAGTCGTCGTAGGTTTCTACTTCCACCGGAAGCGGCGGACGCGGACCCACCAAACTCATGTCGCCCATGAGGACATTGAAGAGTTGGGGCAACTCGTCAATGGAATACCGACGGATGAATCGGCCGACCCTTGTGACGCGAGGATCGTCTTTCAACTTGAAAAGGACTCCGTTGCCCTCGTTGAGATCGGCGAGCCGGGACAGTTGTTGCTCGGCGTCGGTCACCATGGATCGAAACTTCAGCATACTGAAGACTTCACCGGACCGACCGATACGCGTCTGCCGAAACATTGCCGGGCCAGAGCTGTCGAGTTTGACCAAAAGGGCAACGACGCACATGGGGACGGCAAGGATAGTGAGTATGACCAACGACGCAGAGACATCCAGCCCGCGTTTGGCTACAGCTTTCAGGCCCTCCAACTTAGGCGTGGTGACATGGATCAGGGGCAACCCGGCCAAAGGCTGCATGTGAATTCGCGGACCTGCCACATCGGTCAGCGCAGGAGCCATGAACATGCCGATGTCGCGAGCGGTTAGCGCCCAGCCAAGTTGCCGCAATGTGGGCGGGTCAACGTCTGCGCCGGATATGGCCACGGAGTCCGCCGCGGAGGCTTCCACCGCTGCCAATATTCCTTCCAGGTCCTTGCCCTTGCCCATGACAGGCAGGTCGAGCCCTTCCGGCCAAGGGTCGAAAGCATCTGGAGTGGTTAGGTATGCGGCCACAGGCTGGTAGCCGGCAGCCGGATGGGCCCGAAGTTGCTGAATAAGGTGGGCAGCACTCGGGGCCCCTCCAACAACAAGAACCCGGCGCAGATGCTGGCCGGACTTCCGCCGGAGGATCAAGTCTTTCCGCAGTGCCCAACGGCCGATGAGCAGGCTGATGGTGCCCAATGGCAGGGCCACCGCCACATAGCCTCTGGCAGTGTCGAGCTGGAACACGTACGAGAAGATGGCTATGCCTCCGAACAGCCACAGGGAAGCCGTGGTCACCCGTCTGTACTCCTCAGTGCCGAAGCCTTGGATTCGGTGCCCACGGGTTCCTAGGGCCCCCAAGGTAATCAACCACAGGACGTCGAGGACCACGCTAACCAGCGGGTACGGCGTCTGAACGGACCCGATGCCCAATGAGGGTCGCTCCAGGCCGAAGCGGAGGAGCTCGGCAATCGCGACTGCCCACGTAATGCACAGGAAATCAACCAGCAGGACTCTTACCCGGCCGTCATGCTCAAGCATGTCCAGCTTGTCATTTACCTGGCGTGAACTGCTCACACTTTTGGTGGGTTTATTCATCAATGTCAACACCAAAAAATCCCATGTGGCTAGCTGATGGTTCCGGAAGGAGAGAGGCCAGAGATCCCGCATGAATGACCGGAACAGGCAAGGAAGGTTGGCATCGTGGCCTCTCTTGTTCGGTCATCTACTCACTCCCGACTGAAAGCGGAGTTGCTCCGCCTGTCTGATTATGGAAGCGCTGGTGACCTGAGGGGCTCTGACTACTCCCAAAGTACTAGGGGTGTAGGGCCGGTGCCGCGCAGGTCACAACGCTCGCCGAGCCTCCCCCCACAACACTTAGCCCACACAGGAAAGGCCACTGATAGGGCGAAAAGAGCGGGCTAACTTACTCATGTGTCAGATCGACATCTACATATAGCTGGCGCGTTGCAAGCGCGGGCCTAGCCATCGATCAGGGGGCAAATTGGGAGCTGTTGCATACACCTTTGACGTCGACTTCATCCACAGGAATCCAGTGCTCAACAGCGCAGTCATGTCTGAGTGGGAAAGCAGTGCAAAAGCCACAACGCTGGGGAAGGTCTACAGTTCCTGGGCTTCCTTCTCGCGGAATCATCCCAGAGCTGCCCACTGGATAGCGCTGGACGCCTTTTTTGATGACGAAGTCCCTCTTCCGCTGAAGGTCCGCACTATTGCGGCCACCGGCCGACGCTGCATTGTGTTGGGAAGGGTGAGCTCAGCTCAACGCTCTGCGCTAGGCGCAGAGGGTGCCGTTGCCATCCTGGATGATGACTCAACACCTGCGGAAATTCCACGGCGGATTGAAGAGGTGGTGGTTGGTTCTGCCCCCACGCTTCCGGCAAAGCCGGGAGTCGGCACCAGGCTCACCGATCGTGAAATCCAAGTCTTGGAACTCTTCGCGCAACGCCGGGCCCTGACAGCTTCGTCGCTGGCCTCAGCGCTCGGACTCCGTACCACCACCGTCCGGGGCCATCTCTTCCGCGGCCGCCGGAAACTTGCTGCTGCAGGCCTCAAATGCGCCACACGCGGGGAGCTGGCGAATGCACTCCAGGAGATTGGATACAGCCACACTGACGCTCAGTGGCATGCCTCCGGGCGATGGTGAACAGGCCTTAGGCGGCCTAAGCCACTGAGGGATTCCATGCTCCACCACTGAGATTGGGGCATCGGGCATGAGCCACTGAAAGTGCCAAACCAGACAGCAGCGAGCCTTGCCCGCAGCAACGCCAACAGCGAAGTGATCCTGGCCCCGATACAACGGGAGTAGCGCGGGGTTGCAGTGGGCAACTAGGAAGAGCCCAGGTACGTAAGCGAAGACTCCCAAAAAGACCCTGAAACGCAACCTACGGGCCCGACGAATAGCGTCGAACCCGTAGGTGCGCCTTCCCGGGCTGGGCGGACACACCCACCACCCGGGACGAGCGGAACTGCAAAAGCCCTCCCCATCAAAGGCAGGGCAGCCAACGTTTCGGCTACTAGTCAGATTCGGTCAAGACAACGCTGATGACGGACACAGTGGTGGTGCCGTTGTAGGTCACGGTCACAGTCATGGTTGCGGTGGAAGGCCTCTCGCTGGATGCCAGGTTTTGAGTACTCACAGCAAAGAGAGCAACACCATCTGCACCCGTGACGACGGTGACACTGCGGCTCTGATCCGACTCTGGTCCGCCGTTGTCCGGCGCCGGGTACGCGTAGATACCCAGGACGTCGCCGTCGCCATTTTGGCCGGATACGGTGACGGTGACCGTAGCGCCTACAACAGGGTTGCCGTTGGCGTCCTTTACCGTGACCGGGAAATCGTAGGCTCGTTGATCCAGATCCTCTTCGAAGCTCCCGTAGTGGTGGTCGCCCTTCCAGTTGCTGATGACGGTTCCGGTTCCGGGCGTCACAACCACCGGTGGGAGTGACGCAGCCACTGCCGGAGTTGCCGCGGCTATAGCAATTGCAGGAATGCTCCACGCCGTCCCGATAACCACTTTACGCCGGTCAATAGTCGAACTTTTTGCTTTACCTTTATCCAAGGTCATCGTTTGCTCCTTCAAGTCAGTCAGCGCGCTAGCTGACTGAAGTAAATCTGTCGTGGAAATTTCGGTGCAAACGGAACTTATCATTGTGCTCTTATCCCAAATTTTTTGCTGCTTGGGATGTACTATGCAAGTTTCAGAGGCCTCACAGATCATGCATCCAGCAGAATTCCGTGAGACCGAAGCTTCTCAACGCTCTCCAGCAAATGGGATTCATATCCACCTGGAAGTCCAATATGAGGAGCGATGCGCTCGGAGATTCCGACTAGATCGCAAGGGGTAGCCAGTGCGTGCCAGATGGCGGGCCCAATGCCTGAAAGTCGAACTACGCCCTGGCCGGTCATCACGATCAGTTCAGGGTCCTGGCCGTTTGGTGAGGGAATCTCAACGGCGTCGAGGAGATCGGCCCTCTTGAGGACCCTGGAGTGGGCGCCATGGAGGTGCGAATGTTCTTCCGACGACGGTTCTGTGCCCCTATGCAGGACTGACCTCCACGTTTTACGTATGGCTGGCTGTTCAAGGAGGGCGGGCAAAACCACCGCCAAGTCTCCGGCCTCGCGGTAAGTCACACGGACCGCGCCACCGGTCGCGTCGAGGATCCCACAGAGGCGACTCACTGGCTGGCGGACTTCACCCAGGGACGAGGTGTGGGGTGCGAGCTCGATGATCGCCTCCGCGTGAGAAAGCGGAGTGACCTTGGGTGTGGACGCATTGGGCTTTCGGTCCAGTAGGACAACCAACGCCAGCGTCGGCGAGGCAGGTGCCACCAGCAGTCCGAGGTCGTCGGGGCCGATCTGGTGCTTGGGTGCGGGGAGATCTTCGACTATCAGCGATAGTGGCTTCGCATATGGAACGATCATTCCTGCGCCATCAACGGCAACGGTTTCATCAGTGACGTAGCCCAGGGTAGCCCCCAGACGTCTGGTTGCGGTGGTCTTTCCCATGCCCGAACGCCCTACAAGGGCAACTGTCCGGCCGGTTCCCGTATCCGCCAATGCTGCGGCATGCAGCATCACCAATTCTCCCCGGCCCGCGGTGATGCCCGCCAAGGTTATGGCGCTTGTCAGATCCGCGGCGAATTGCCTGAATGTGCGGCCGGTGACCACGGAAGTTCCAACACGCGATGAGACTGTGGCCCGAAAGGGCCGTCCCGCTGCGTGAACCGGTTCTGCCCCGGCGCTATTTCCCGAAGACGGCTCGTCAGACAGATCGAGGCAGCGCTCCCATGCTCGCCGCAGTTCCGCGTAGAGATACGGAGTTACTCCCGCCTGCAGCACCACTGAGACAGAAGCTCCCAGAACACGGAGTTTCAGTCGGTACGACCCCGCGAAGTTTGCTGGTTCTTCCGACAAATCAACCCCACTTGTACTTCCGTGGATGCTGGCCGCCGACCCTGTGTTCATGGTGATGCTCCTCCTCCTGAAAGTGGCTCCTGGCCGAATTTCAGCCTGAGAGACCATCTATTGCGCGGGGCCGGCGTTGCCAAACGACACAACGGCGTCCTTGATTGCTTGCAATCAATATCACTAAATGATGCCAACTCCTGGGAATCACTCATCAATGGCAATAGCTGCCACCACGTAGGGGTAAAAGGATTCGACCACTGAAGGTCCGCACAGAGACTATACAGTCAGGCTCAAGTGTTCAGTCGCGCAAAACACCAGTCAAGCTTATTTGCCGCAGGCCGGAAAGTATTCTAGGGAGATCGCAGAGATTCGCGGTTGTAAATTTGAATGAACTCTGGAGTAAATCTAGCCCACCAGGTTTTCGGCAGCACCATTCATGTGCTCAATGATGGTTTCGCGCGCTTTCGCTGCATTGCCGGTTTCAATAGCGGCCACAATGTCGTGATGACGCCCCACACTCATATTGCGCGTGGCACGTTCCAGGCCGGCAAACATGATGGACATGCGGATGGAACCTTCCAACGACTCCCACGAGTGCAGCAATGTCTCGTTGCCGGACAGGCGGCAGAGAGTCCGATGGAATTCCAGGTCCGCCTCAATCCGCTCTTCCAACGACGACTTCGCAGCTTTGTCCATGGCATCGACGGCGGCACGCAGCTCGGCGAGCGCGGCTTCCTTATTGGCCATGGCGCTCAGGGTCCTTGCAGCCAGGGACTCCAGTACGCCCCGGACGGCAAAAATGTCCCGGATTTCCTTCACGTCCAGGTGACGCACGGACATCCGGCCACGCGCTCCGGCGGAGATCAGGCCTTCCTGCTCCAGTTGGCGCAGGGCTTCGCGCAGTGTCCCGCGGCTGATCTGGAGCATCTCGGACAGTTCGGTCTCCACAAGATGCTTGCCTGGTTCCAGCTCGCCGCTGGTGATGGCAGTGCGCAGGGCGGCCAGCGCCTGTTCGCGCAGGCTTTTCTTTTCCAGTCCCAGCAGGGAGGCGCTTAGGGCCATAGTGATTCCTCGGTGTCAATGGGCGACTGTTAACAGTCGATACTACGGGCGCGTGGGTTTTTGTACAGCTAACGCCCTTTAGAGCGGGTTTTAAGGGCATTAGCTGTACAAAAACTCGCGGAAGCCTAGCCGAGTTCGGCCAGGACCTTGGCCACAATCCTGTCGACGGACAGTCCGTAGCGTTCGTGCAGCGTTGGCAGCGCACCGGCGTCGAGGAACTGGTCCGGCAGTCCGATGGGAACCACGCGCTTGCCCAGGCCGGCGGTAACGACGGCGGAGGCAACAGTTTCGAACAGGCCGCCAACAACGGTGTGGTTCTCCAATGTGACGGCCAGCCGATCCGTGTTCAGTTCAGCGAGGACGGTCTCCGAATCGAACGGCTTGATGGTGGGGGTGTGCACCACGGCAACGTCCACGTTGTGTTTGGCCAGGGCGTCCGCCGCCTGGAGTGCCCGCATGGTCATGAGGCCCGAGGATACGAAGACAACATCGTTGCCGCCGCGAAGGACCTTGGCTTTGCCGAGCTCGAAGGTGTAGCCGTATTCATCCAGGACCGTGGGAACGTTGCCCCGGAGCAGGCGCAGGTACGTGGGACCGTCGGAGGCTGCAAGCTGCGGCACTGCCTGCTCTATGTCCACGGAATCGCAGGGATCCACGATTGTCAGGTTGGGCATGCCGCGGAAAATCGCCATATCTTCGGTGGCCTGGTGGCTGGGACCGTACCCGGTGGTGAGGCCGGGGAGTCCGCCAATGACGTTGACGTTGAGGTTTGGCTCTGCGATGTCCAGGCACAGGAAGTCGTAGGCGCGGCGAGCGGCGAACACAGAATACGTGGATGCGAAGGGAATCAGCCCGGTCTCGGCCATGCCCGCTGCTGCACCGAAAAGGAGCTGCTCGGCCATGCCCATCTGGAAGAACCGGTCCGGGAAGGCCTTGGCAAAGATGTGCATATCCGTGTATTTGCCAAGATCGGCGGTGAGGCCAACAATGCGGGAATCGGCTTCGGCGGCTTTGACCAGCGCATGGCCGAAGGGTGCAGAGGCTGTCTTCTGGCCAGGATCGGCAAAGGACGCAATCATTGCCGAGGTCTTGAGTTTCGGTTTCACGGCAGCCGTCATACCGGGGGCTTCGGTGGTGGCGCTCATCGGGCAGCCGTCCCTTCGTATCCTGCAGTCAGCTGCTCACGGCAGATCTGCCACTCGTTTTCTTCGATCCGCATGAAGTGTGCTTTTTCACGGTCTTCCAGCAGCGGTACACCCCGCCCCACCTTGGTGTCGCAGAGAATCACCGACGGCTGGTCCGAAGCAGCCGAGCGCGTGGCGATGTTGTCGAACGCTGCCAGCAGCGCACCGACGTCGTTCCCGTCCACCCGCTGGGTGTACCAACCGAACGATTCCCACTTTTCAGTGACCGGCTCGGTCCGCAGAACGGTGTTGGTGGCACCGTCAGCCTGGAGGGCATTGATGTCCACCATGGCTATCAGGTTGCCCAATTGGTGGTGGTGCGCACCCATGGCAGCCTCCCACGTGGAACCTTCGTCAAGCTCGCCGTCGGAAAGGAAGTTGATCACGCGGGATGCGGAACCCTGCAAGCGCAGGCCCAAGGCCATTCCCACGGCGATGGTGAGTCCGTGGCCCAATGAGCCTCCGGAGATTTCCATGCCCGGGGTGTACGTGGACATGCCGGACATCGGCAGGCGGGAATCGTCGGAACCGTACGTTTCCAGCTCGGCCAGCGGAACGATTCCGGCTTCGGCCAACGCTGCGTAGTGCCCGATCGCGTAGTGCCCCGTGGAGAGAAGGAACCTGTCGCGGCCCTCCCAGTGCGGGTCTTCGGCACGGTAGCTGAGCTGATCGGCGTAGACGGCGGCCAGCATGTCGGCGGCGCCGAGCGCCTGGCCAACATAGCCCTGGCCCTGGACCTCGCCCATGTTCAAGGCGTGGTGGCGCATGCGGTAGGCGGCGGCGCGGATACGGTCAACGCGCTCGGCCGTGGGAGCGGCTACGGGCGCCGCTTCAATTGATGAGAGAGTCACAGGTTTCCTTCCGGAGTCGGGCGCGCACCGATGGGGAGAACGCGCCCGACGTCGAGGGGTGCTTAGGCGTTTATGGTCTGGGGAGTTTTGCTGGCGGCTTCTTCGGCAAGCTGACGCTCACGCTTGCCCCAGGTTTCTTTGGTGATGAGAGCCGCCCACAGGCCGATCGCTGCGTAGACGCTGAACAACAGGGCCGGTCCCATCCAACCCATGCTGACAAACAGCAGGGTGGTGATGAATGGGGTGAAGCCGGAGACCATGGCCGAGATCTGGTAGGCCAGCGAGGCTCCGGAGGAGCGGGTCTTGGCTTGGAAGAGTTCCGGGAACCAGGCGCCCTGCGCACCGGCCAGGGAGTTCTGGCAAACGGCGTAGACGATCACGATCGTGGCAATGATCAGGAAGAACAAACCGGTGTTGACCAGCATGAACATGGGGATTCCGAAGAGCACGGCGAACGCTGTGGACCAGATGTAGACGGGGCGACGGCCCACCTTATCCGTCAGCTTGCCCCAGAAGTAGGTGGCAAAGATGCCAATGCCGGCGGCGACACAGAGCGCCACCAGGGTCTCGGTTTTGTCCGCCAGATTGTTGGTGTGGAGGTAGGAGATCATGTACGTGACGGACACTGCGTAGCCTGCTGTTTCAGCGATGCGCAGGCCTATGCCGCGGACAATGTTGCGCCAGTCCGTCTTGATGACCTCCACGATGGGGGATTTGACGATGTCGCCCTTGGATTTGACGTCCTCGAATACCGGGGATTCCGGAACCTTGGAACGGATGATCAGGCCTACGGCCACCAGGACAATACTGGCCAGGAACGGTACGCGCCAGGCCCATTCGGAGCCCAGGCCCACGCTGCTCAGGAACACCAGGTTGGCCAGGAGCAGCCCCACTGGGAAGCCGGCCTGCACGATTCCGGTGAACTGACCCTTCTTGCGCCATGGTGCGTGCTCGTAGCTCATCAGGATGGCGCCACCCCATTCGGCGCCGAAGGCGAGGCCTTGGATCACGCGGACCAGTACCAACAGCGCTGGGGCCAAAAGACCCACTTGCTGGTAGGTGGGGAGCAGGCCGATTGCGAAGGTGGCCAGGCCCATGAGGATCAGCGAGGCCACCAGGACGGGCTTACGTCCGAGCTTGTCGCCGAGGTGGCCGCCAATGATGCCACCCAGGGGACGGGCAGCGAAGCCGACGCCGAGGGTCGCGAAGGAGGCCAAGGTGCCTGTTACCGGGTCAGCGCCCGGGAAGAACGCCGTGCCGAAGTACAGCGCGGCGGCCGTGCCGAAGCCGATGAAGTCGTAAGTTTCGATCACTGCGCCAACGCCGGAGCCGACGGCGACACGCTTTGCATCCTTGGTTCCATGAACCGGACCACGCATGGTCAGAGCTTCATTGCTCATCTGTCTTTTTCCCTTTCGAAGAGTGCGGCGCTTCTTCGGCGACCTCACTGTCGACAGTCAACATAATACGACAACTGTGACGCAGCGCACCAGCAATGTCAACAGTCAACCCTGAAGGTTGACTGTTGACAGTTAACGCAACTAAAGTGGCTTGCATCACTAAGGAGTCCTCACCGATGAGGCTTCGACGTAGAGGATCAATGACGATGTTTCATCAACGACTGGGCTGCTCGTCCATCAGCTTCCGCCACCAGGAACTGGGTGCGGCACTCCACACCATGCAGGGGCTCGGCTTCGAGGAGATCGATCTGGGCGCGCTTCCGGGCGTCTGCGATCATGTGCCGTACGTGCTTGACGCCGAGGCAGTGAAGGCGGTTGCCGCCGTCGTGCGTGAATCGGACCTGCGCGTCCGCTCGGTGAACGGCGACGTCGGCGACCTGAACGCAACGCTCGACGCCGGCGCCCAAGCGGCGCGCGAGAGGCACCTCGAGATGCTGCTCGCCTTGGCAGCCAAGACTGGCGCGAAAGCCTTGGTCCTGCCGTGTGGGGCGATCGATCACGAGCCGCTGCGGAGCTTGGAAGAAGACATCGACGTTGTAGCTGAACAGCTGATTCATGCCTCTGTTCGCGCTAAAGAGTTCGGCATCGAGCTGTGGACTGAATCCCTGCACTTCTACCGGCTGTGCTGGAACGCCGAACGCGCCCAACTCCTGGCCGACCGGCTGACTGGCTCGGAGGTTGGCCTGGTGATGGACTTCAGCCACATCGTGGCCTCCGGAGGGGACCCCGTGGACTTCGTTGACCGCTTCGCATCACGGGTCAAACACGTCCACCTCCGGGATGCCAAGCCTGCCTCCGGGGACCAGCCGGGAAACATCAACCTCAGCATCGGTAACGGAGCGGCCAACTTTGCCGCAGGGTTGGCGGCATTGAGAGGCGCCGGTTACTCCGGCCACTTCTCGCTGGAACTCGAAACCCGGGACGTCACCCACGGCGAGCGCCCGGCCGCTGCCGCCAAGGCAGCCAGCTTCATCACAGACCTCATCTAACAACCACCACCCAAGGAGCACCATGACCACCATCCAGCGCACCGCCGTCCTCACCGGAGCTACCTCCGATCGCGGCATCGGCCTGACCACCGCCCGCCGCTACGCCAACCAGGGCTGGGGCGTAGTCATCCTGGACCTCGACGGCGAGAAGTCCGCCAAGGTTGCTGCGGAGGTCGCCAACGAATTCAACGTCCCCGCCTTCGGCTATGAAATCGACGTCGCCAATGAGGCGTCCGTCATCGCTGCCCAGGCCGCCGTTGCCGCAGAGGTTGCCGCCGGGAACCTCCCGCCCGTGGGCGCACTGGCCAACATTGCCGGCATCACCTCTCCCGTTCCCTTCCTGGAAACCACACTTGAGCTGTGGCACAAAGTCATGGACGTCAACGCCACGGGAACCTACCTGGTTACCAAGGCCTTCCTGCCGGACATGATTGCCAACGGCTGGGGCCGGATCGTGAACATGTCCTCGGTCTCCGCCCAGCGCGGCGGCGGCGTGTTCGGCAAGGTTCCCTACTCCGCAGCCAAGGCCGCCATCCTGGGCTTCACCAAGGCACTCGCCCGCGAAATCGGGGAGACCGGCGTGACCGTCAACGCCATCACCCCCGGTGCAGTGGACACGAACATCCGCGTCGGCAGCACCGATGAGCAGGAAGCCGCCATCAACGCCGGCATCCCGCTGGGCCGCAACGCCACCACGGAGGAAGTAGCCGCCGTCATCACGTTCCTCTCCTCGGAAGACTCCGCGTACCTTACCGGAACCACCATCGACATCAACGGCGGCAGCCACATCCACTAAGCCCCTCCCCCAGTCCGAAATCCAGAACCAGGACCCACCATGACCAGAATCTTCAACGATCCCGCCGACTTCGCCGACGAAGCCCTCGCTGGCTTCTGCGATGCCCACTCGGACCTCGTCCGCCAGGTGGAAGGTGGCGCAGTGCGCCGCAGCCGCCCCTCAGCGCCCAAGGTTGCCGTCATCACCGGTGGCGGCTCCGGGCACTACCCTGCCTTTGCCGGCATCATCGGTCCGGGATTCGCCGACGGCGCCGTGGTGGGAAACATCTTCACCTCGCCTTCCGCCCAGCAGGCTTACTCGGTGGCGAAGGCAGCCAATTCCGGAGCGGGAGTGGTGTTCACTTACGGGAACTACGCCGGCGACGTGATGAATTTCGGCATGGCGACCGAGCGCCTGAATGCTGAGGGCATCCCGACGGAGAACGTGCTGGTCACGGACGACATCGCCAGCGCCTCCCCCGGCGAGATCGAGAAGCGCCGCGGCATAGCCGGGGACTTCGTGGTCTTCAAAGTCATGGGAGCTGCTGCCGAAGCCGGGCTGGACCTCCACTCCGTGGTTCGCTTGGGGCGCAAGGCGAATGAGTTCACCCGAACCATTGGCACGGCATTCAGCGGCTGCACCTTCCCCGGCGCCGAGCAGCCTCTGTTCCGCCTTCCCGAGGGACAGATGGGCTTGGGTCTTGGTATCCACGGCGAACCTGGGCTGTTCGATACCGAGCTGCCATCCGCCGTCGAGCTTGGCCGGGAACTGGTGCGACGCGTGCTGGCCGAGACGCCTGTGGGCGCTTCCACCCGCCTGGCCGTGCTCCTCAACGGCCTGGGCTCCACCAAGCACGAAGAACTCTTTGTCCTCTGGCGGACCGTGGCTCCCTTGCTGCGCGAGGCCGGTTACACGCTGGTCATGCCGGAGGTGGGCGAGCTGGTGACGAGCCTGGACATGGCCGGTGCCTCGTTGACGCTGACGTGGCTGGATGACGAACTGGAGGAGTACTGGACCGCTCCAGCGCTAACACCTGCATACCGTCGCGGTGCGGTGGGGTTCGCTGCCGCTTCCTCTGACACCGCGGAAGCTGAGACGGACAACGTTGCCGCTGCGGACTACTCCTCCACAGCCGAGTCCCGCGCATACGCTGCCCAGTGTCTTCGAGCCTTGGACACGACGGCCACGCTGCTCCGCGATTCCGAATCAATCCTCGGGGACATGGACGCAATCGCCGGCGACGGCGATCACGGCCGTGGCATGGTTCGCGGATCAGCAGCCGCCCTGGAAGCAGCAACCGTGGCCCTTGAGCGTGGCGCAGGTGCCGGCTCGCTACTGGCCGCTGCCGGCGATGCGTGGGCAGATAAGGCCGGCGGCACGTCGGGCGTCCTCTGGGGTGCCGGACTGCGCGCCTTAGGCGAACGGTTGGGGGACGCAGAAACCCCGACGCCGGACGTCCTAGCCCAGTCTGTTCGAGCTTTCGCGGACCGCATCGCGAGCCTCGGGAAAGCCGACATCGGCGACAAGACCATGATGGATGCCCTGCTTCCGTTCGCGTCCTCACTGGAGGACCGCATCTCCTCCGGCGCTGTTGCGGAGGACGCTTGGGCAGCTGCCGCAGCCGACGCTACAGCGGCTGCTGCGTCCACCGCGGAACTTCGCCCCCTCAAGGGTCGGGCCCGGCCACTGGCCGAAAAGAGCATCGGCACGCCGGATCCCGGGGCGACGTCGCTCGCCATGGTGTTCGCCGCCGTCGGGCCCCATTTCACAGCCGTTCCCGTTGCAGCAACCCACTAGGAGAATTTCATGCGCATCATTGTGGGCGCCGACGAAGCCGGCGTTGATTACAAAGACCGAATCATGGCCGATCTTGAGGCCGACTCCAGGATCACCGAAGTGATCGACATCGGAGTGAACCGCGCGGACGAGGACTTCACCAGGCCCTACCCCTACGTGGGCATCGCCGCCGGTGAAATGATCCGGGACGGCAAGGCTGACAGGGCCATCCTTTTCTGCGGCACAGGCATTGGTGTGGCGATCGCAGCCAACAAGGTCCCGGGTATCCGTGCCACGGCTGCCCATGATTCGTTCTCCGTGGAGAGGTCCATCCTGTCCAACGACTGCCAGGTCCTCACCATGGGCCAACGCGTTGTGGGCGTGGAACTGGCCCGTCGCTTGGCCAAGGAATGGATCGGCTACGCGTTCGATCCCGAATCCGGGTCGGCCGCCAAGGTGAAGGTACTCATGGACTTCGAGGGCTGCTGAACAGCTCTTCCCAGGCCGGGCAGTAGGGGCTAGAAGCCGCCGCCACCCGCCCCGGTTTCACCGGCCATGTTGGCAAAGCGGGAGTAATGGCCCTGGAATGCCACCACGATGTCCTTGGTGGGACCGTTACGGTGCTTGGCGATGAGGATGTCAGCTTCGCCTGCGCGCGGTGACTCTTTGTCGTAGACGTCCTCACGGTGGAGCAGGATCACCATATCGGCGTCCTGCTCAATGGAGCCGGATTCACGGAGGTCGGACACCATGGGGCGCTTGTCCTGGCGCTGCTCGGAACCACGGTTCAGCTGCGACAGGGCAATGACGGGAACCTGAAGCTCCTTGGCGAGCAGCTTGAGCGCACGCGAGAACTCGGAAACTTCCTGCTGGCGCGATTCCACCTTTTTGCCGGAGCTCATGAGCTGGAGGTAGTCGAGGATCACGAGCTTGAGGTCGTGCTGTTGCTTGAGGCGGCGGCACTTGGCGCGGATTTCCATGAGGGACATGTTGGGGCTGTCATCAATAAACAGCGGAGCATCGTTCATGCGACCCATGGTGGTGGCGATCTTGGACCATTGCTCGTCCTTGATGGTGCCCTTGCGGAGATCCTGCAGGCCAATGGTCGCTTCTGCTGAGAGAAGACGCATCGCAATTTCGTTCCGGCCCATTTCCAAGGAGAACATGACCGTGGCCAGGTTGTTCTTGATGGCAGCGGAGCGGGCAAAGTCCAGCGCGAACGTGGACTTACCCACGGCAGGACGGGCGGCGATAACGATCATCTGGCCCGGGTGGAGTCCGTGCGTCAGTTCGTCCAGTTCGTAGAAGCCGGTGGGAACGCCGGTCATGCCCTCGCCGCGGTGACCCGAAGCTTCGATCTCGTCCACGGTGGACTCCATGACGTCCTTCAACGCCACGTAATCCTCGGCAGTACGCTTTTCCGCCACCGCGTACACCTCGGCCTGCGCCTGGTTGACGAGGTCTTCCACCTCGCCGTCCTGGCCGTAGCCCATCTGGACGATTTTGGTGCCGGCGTTAACAAGGCGCCGTAGCACCGCACGCTCTGCAACGATCTCAGCGTAGTAGCCTGCGTTGGCCGCCGTTGGCACGGTCTGAATGAGCTCGTGGAGGTAGGCGGGGCCGCCGATACGGTTGATCTCACCACGCTTGGTCAGTTCATCCGAGACGGTGACGGCGTCAGCGGGTTCACCGCGGCCGTAGAGGTCAATGATGGACTCATAGATGGTCTCGTGGGCGGGACGGTAGAAGTCGTGTCCGCGAACGATCTCCACGACGTCGGCAATTGCGTCCTTGGACAGCATCATTCCACCGAGCACCGACTGTTCAGCGGGGATGTCCTGGGGAGGTTTCCGGCTCGAGTCCGAAGCGCGTGAGCCCTCGATTGAGTCCAAGTGCGTTACTGACAAAGCCGTCCTCCATTTGTGTGCCGCTGTAGAGCTGAACTCCCTGGCGGCCCGTAAAGCGCAGTGCGTGGCCAAGTGTCCGCCTGGTGCATCTCACGATGTCACGCAGGCCCGACAGAATAGCCGCGTCCACAGGTTATCCACAGTGGCTTCCATGGGCTCTTCTCAAGTGGTGACTTTTTGGAAGCCCAGGAAACACTTTCGCGGGATATTCGTGCCCAAAATGGACACTCCAGACACGTTACAGCAGGTGCTTCACACCCCCTGTGGATAACCTGTGGAATACCAGCCAGAGGTTGTGCACAGACTGTGCGTTACCCTGTGGATAGAGAATTTCTTTCACGGGAAATAACGCTCTGACCTGCGGAAACACTCCCCACACGCTGTGGACGCGAGAAAGTTTTGCCAGCAATTAATCCACAGACACTACAGCTCCGGGGGTCATCCAAGGACGGAAAATCCGGTGATACATACTCGAAATGTGATGCATCTTACAAAACCGTCTTTAATTTGACAGAGATCTCTCAGAAGCCTATGCCGGAAGTGGAATGTGCTGTGGATAACCAAGTTCTGGCATAAGCTCTAGGCATGGGGATGAACTTTGGTGACGTACTGACGATTGTCCTTCCGCTTCTTGTCCTCGTGGGCCTGCTGTGGGCGCTCACGGCAGCCTTCAAGCCGCGCGATACCGGCCTTTCCGACGCCGAGAGGTATCAACGCGAACTGGCGGCACGTTCCGCTGCCCACCAAGCGTCCCAAGTGCGGGAGGCACTGGCCCTTCGCGCCCGCATAGATGCCACTACCAAGCCGAGCCAGAACGAGGCCAGCCATCGCGAGCAGGTGGAGAACAGCAGGACGGCCATTCAGGCACAGGCTGCGCGGTCTCACGCTGCCGGACAAACGGGACACCAACCAGCAGTGCTCCCCAACGGTCAACTGAACCCTCAACTGGCCTTCGAGTTACAAAACCTGGTCCGCAGCGGTAAAAAGATCGAGGCCATCAAAGTCCTCCGCCAGGCCACCCATTCAGATTTGCTTACTGCCAAGAACTACGTAGATCGGCTATGACGACGCCATGGATTCCATCCTCATCCCGCTCCTGATCCTCGTTGCGGTCATTGCGGGAGTGCTCCTGCTTATTCGCTCTTTCACCAAGCGCTCCGTCGAAAGCAAGGCCGACTTCTCAGCGGCGAATGCACCCAAGGACGCGGTTGAGTTGGCCAGAGAGTCTGCAGCGAAGCTGAATCAAGAGCAGCACAGGCAGCTCTACTCGCTCATTGCCCAGGGACAGGGCATGGCGGCCATCAAGCTTTACCTGCAGGCGACTGGAGAGGGCCTGCGGGCCTCGCGTGACGCCGTCGGCGCACTGGCGGCGCACCCCCAGCCGTTCACTCCGGAAGCCACACCCAAAGATTTGATTGCCGACGACGACGACGAGCCTGAACGTTTCCCCTACAGGTACAGGGCAATCGTCAGTAAGGGCGATGTCACCCGGGAAGTGAGCAGCAACATGCTCAACGACGAGATTTACGGTCGTATCCGCACGCTGGCAAAGAGCGGCGATGTTGAGGGCGCGGCACTTGCTTTGACGCGCCACTCAGACATCAACATCAAGCAGGCCCGCGAGTTCATTGAGCTGTTGGACGACTAAGAGCTAGAAGTCGAACAAGTCCCCCAGGAAACCTTCCTTCTTCTTGCGCTTGCGGCCGTACTGGTCGCGACCATAGCCGTCGCGTCGGTCGTCATCCCTCCGGTCGTAGTCGCGCCTATCCCTATCGTCGTACCGCGGCTGCTGTGGCCGGGACTCGAAGGGGTTGTAGATGGGCGGGGGCGCGATCGGCGGCTGGGACGGTGCGGCGGCAGGCCGGGCAGGGGCTGGAATGGTCTCCGCAGCGACCCGGTCAATGATCTTGTCCAGCTCCCCGCGATCCAGCCACACGCCCCTGCACTGCGGGCAGTAGTCGATCTCCACGCCGCTTCGTTCGCTCATCACCAGGTCAATGGAATCCACAGGACATTTCATGTTTGCCCCAACGATCGGCCCTGGCAATTAGTTCGTCCTATCTGCCTGCTGAGATTCCGGCAAGCAACTGTTCAAACGGCAGCGACTCAAGTGCATCGTTCTTCCGGTGCGGCTGGGAACCGCTCAATAGTTGCACGAGTTCACCGGCCGCTCGGTCTACGCGCACCGACAGGGGCGAGGCGCCGTCGTCGGTGTTTCCCCAGTCCTGCGGCCCCGCGAAGACGCCGGTGGCCGCAATCCTGGTGCGCAGGTAGCTGAACAGGGGACGCATTGCGTAGTCGAGGACCATCTGGTGGCGGTCGGTGCCGCCTGTGGCGCCCAGCAGCACGGCTTTGCCGTCCAACGACTTCGGGTCCAGGACGTCGATGAACGACTTGAACAGGCCGCTGTAAGAGGCGCTGAAGACGGGGCTGACCGCGATGATGGCGTCAGAATCCTCGACGCCGGCAATCACGTCCGCCAGGCGCGGTGCGGCATAGCCGGTGACGAAGTTGTTGGCGATGTCCACTGCGAGGTCGCGCAGTTCAACGACGTCAATCTCCGCGTCGTACCCGGCCGCGCGCAGTTGCCGTTCGGTGGAGGCGGCCAGCTGGTCGGCCAGCAAGCGGCTCGACGACGGGACGCCGAGTCCGGCGGAAAGTACGGTGATGCGGCGGGTTTCCATGGCATTCTCCTGTTGCTCGCTCATCCAGCTTACATGCATTTGCATCTAAATCACTGAACAGGTGATGAGTCAGAAGTATTCCCGCGGCGTCTTGGCTACTCCTTGAGCTGCATCAGAAACGCCACGGTTGCCGCGGAAATCTGCTCTTGGGCAACGCCCCGATCCACAGAGGGTTCGCCGTCGCCGGGCTGCGCACCGTAGCTTCCGAAGAACGCGTGATTCCCGCCGCGGATTTCAACGAAGGTGGCATCGGCGGGCAGCAACTCACGGGAGGCGTCGATCTTCGCCGGCGTGCTGAGGCCATCCTCGGTGCCGGAAATGGACAGAACCTGCAGTCCCGACCGGTCACGCAAGGAGTCCAAAGGGTAGGAGGCGTAGAGCAGCAGGCCATCCACATCCTTGTTTCCCAGAGCAAAAGAGCTCGCGCTCACCCCTCCCAGTGAGTGGCCACCCGCCGTCCATGTGGAGACCTCAGGATGGTCTGCCATGGCCCCGCGCGCCTGGTTTCCGTCCAGCAGGCTGAGATTCAGGGGCGTCTTGAGAATCACCACGAGGACCCCGGCGTCCACCGCTGGCTTGAGGATGTCCGCATACGCCCGCGCTTCAACGCGAGCGCCCGGATAGAAAACGAGCCCCTTGGTGACAGCTGCCCCGGCCGGCTTCATGGTGATGGCTGTGGGCGATTCCACCATGGATCCGGCCAGCGATCCCGCTTCAGCCGCTTCGGAGGCCTGGTATGCGAAGGGATTCAGCCACGCCAGCATGGCCACAAGTGCCAGCACGCCGACGCGCGCGGCCCACGCACCCACAGCCCTGGCCAAGGACCGCTTCGAAGAGCTACGGCGTCGACGCCACAGCAAAATACCCCAGAGAACTCCGACGGCGGCGGCCGTCACCAGGAGCGACGGCAGGAGCGGATGACCACGCAGCACGGCCGGATTGCCCAGCAGCATCAACCCCGGAACAAGGACCAACGCGGCAACACACACGGCGGAAACCCAGAACAAGACCGGTAGGCGCTTGTCTGCGGTGACCTGCAAAGAGGAAGTCATTCCTTAAGAATAGTTCCATCATGGAGATAAATTGAAGTCCGCTAGGGTTCTGCCGTGCTCAACGCCTCAGCGCGTGCTCGGACAAGAAGTCGAACGTCTTGTCCCGCGCCTCACGGGCCTCGGCAAAGTTCAAATGGAACTGATACTCATGAGGTAGCTCGGGCTGGTGAGTGGCCGGCCAGAACAGCTCGGTCACCGGAACTCCCGCATCCTTCAGCCGGTTGCTGTAGGGAACCGACTGGAGCCACGTGAGCCCGTCACCATTGCCGCCGCTGATGAACGTGGGAGGGAAGTCGTCGGTCACGAAATCGATGGTGGACATGGTGGCCCCGGCGTAGGTAGCGGACCAGTCCTTGGTGCCCGTGTAGGCCCACAGTGACGTCTTGAATCCCCAGGCCACAATCCCGTTGAGATCCGCCATGGCCCTGAGGTCGTACACGCCGCAATGCAGGATGGCGGCAGCCAGATCCGATTTCTGAAGCGCGGGCTCAATTCCCATCAGATTGGCATACCCGGGGTTTACGGTGAGCGTGGTCATCTGGCTGGCGAGCTGGGCGCCGGCGGAGTCACCGGCCAGAACTATGCGGCTGGCGTCCACGTTCAGCTCGGCGGCATGGGCCTTGATGTAGGCGAGAGCTTCGTTGATGTTCCGCACCGCGGTGGGGTAAGTGGCCTCCGGTGCAATGGGGTAGCTCATGCCGATGGTGGTGTAGCCCTCGGCCGCGATGATCTTCAGGTACGGATTCACGTCGCGCTGCGCTCCTGAAATCCACGCGCCACCGTGAATCCACACCACAGTGGGAAGTGCCGCCGTGGTGCCTTGAGGACTAAAGACATCAAAGGTGGATCCGGGCTTGTAGACCACCCCTTCTTGGGTTTGCAGCGGCGTATCCGGAACGTATGGAGTCATTTCGTCAATGGTTGCCTGTGCTCCGCGCTCAAAAACAGCACGGATCAGCATCGCCGAGGGCCACGGAGTAGCTGAAAGGGCCAGCGCGACTACCAGCACCAGCAGGATCGCCAACTCAAGCTTCCGTTGCCGCGTGGAGCCCTTTCGCTTGTTGCTGGAACGTAGGCCCGTACGTGCCGGCTCATCCTGCCTCGTACTGGCTTGGTTCGATTCCAACGGCCCCATCACACACTCCCCCGGTCGGCGTACCTCTGGACCATGCTAAGGCGGAGGATCGTCCCCGAGGGTCAGGACAGCGGCCGCGCCGCCGCCAGCGGAACCCCTCACCGCCGTCGAACGTCATAACGACCATCCACCGCGTGTAACCCTCGACGCGTTCTAGCGCCTGCGGTCACTTTTGAGCCAGAGTGTAGGGGTGCACTCTCATCGGCGCGCCCACCGCCTATCCGCCCCGCACGAAAGAAGACCATGACACACCAAACAATCGCCCCTCTGGACGGCGTCCGGGTTCTGGAGCTCGGCAACTACATCGCCGCGCCCACGGCAGGCAGGCTGCTGGCCGACTTCGGAGCTGAAGTCATCAAGGTGGAGCGGCCCGGAACCGGCGACGAACTACGCAACTGGCGCCTGCACAAGGGCAACACGTCCATGCTGTACCGCACCCTGAACCGCAACAAAAAGTCAGTGGTCCTGGATCTCCGCACGGATGCGGGCAAGCAGGCAGTGCTGGAGCTCGTAGCCAAATGCGACATCCTTCTGGAGAACTTCCGTCCCGGCACCCTGGAAAGGTGGGGTTTGGGGCCCGAGGTTCTCAACGACGCGAACCCGGACCTCATCGTCACCCGCATTTCCGCCTTCGGGCAGACGGGACCGCTGTCGCAGCGGCCTGGTTTCGCCGCCGTCGCCGAAGCCTACGGAGGGTTCCGCAACCTGGTAGGCGACCCGGACCGCGCGCCGGTGCGGGTGGGCGTCTCCATCGGCGACTCAATCGCGGGCCTGTACGCCGCCTTCGGTTCCATGATGAGCCTGTACCAGCGTGAAGCACGACGCCGGGACTCGGCTGGCGCTGTTCCGCTCACCGAGCGCATCATCGACGTCGCGTTGAACGAGGCCATGTTCTCCATGATGGAGTCACTGATCCCTGACTACCAGGCATACGGCGTGGACCGGCAGCGCGTCGGTGGCCGCATGGAGGGCATCGCTCCGTCCAACGCCTACGTGTGCAAGGACGCCGCGAGCATTGTGGTGGCCGGTAACGGGGATTCGATCTACCAGCGGTACATGCAGACCATTGGTCGCCCTGACCTCGCAGAAGACCCTTCCCTGCAGACAAACGCCGGGCGCTGGGCCAAGCGTGAAGAGTTGGACCAGGCCATCGGCGAGTGGGCAGCCACGCTGTCAGGCGCCGAGGCCCTCGAAGCCCTCGAAGCCGCCGGTGTTCCCGCCGGTCCCATCTACACCGCGGCGGACATCAGCACGGACAGCCAGTACGCCGCCCGCAACATGATCCAGAAGTTCGACGTTTCCACCGGCGAGGAAATCCTCCCCGGCGTCGGATTCCCCGGCATTGTTCCCGTGATCGGAGACCAGTCCGTGCCCATCCGAAACCTCGGCCCCGACCTGGGCGAAAACACGCAGGAAATCCTTGGCGGACTCCTCACCATGGATGCAGCGCAGATCAATGCGGCTTCCGGCCGCGAGGAGGCCCGACCATGAACCGCTTCGAAAGCCCCCTGGCATCCACGCTGGGCAACGTCATCCTCAGGGACGTCACCCTGCGCGACGGACTCCAACTCACCGGCAAACTCCTGCCCACGGACCAGAAGATCGAAACCGTGCGGGAACTGCTGCGGCTGGGCGTTCCCACCATCGAGCTCGGCTCCATGGCCCGCGCCGACCTTGTCCCCACCATGGCCAACACACTCGAAGTAGTCCGGGCCCTCACCCCAGAAGAACTGGAGAAATGCTGGATCTGGGTAGCCACACCAGGCCACGTAGCCAAAGCATCAGCAGCTGGTGCGCGGAACTTCCAGTACTGCCTGTCAGCCTCCGACTCCCACAACAAGGCGAACATCGGGCGGACCACTGATGAGAGCCTGGCCGCCCTGCCCGAAGCTGTTGCGTACACTCGCGCAGTGAACGGCCAGATCCAGCTGTGCATCGCAACGTCCTTCACCTGCCCGTTCGAAGGTTACGTTCCGGAGGAGCGCATTCTTTCGATCGCCAACGACCCCCGGGCCGAGGGCACCACGGACATCGTCATCTGCGACACCCTGGGGCAAGCCATTCCAGCGCAGGTAGCCCGCCTGATCACCCGGGTCCGGGACGAGTCCCCCGCCCGGCGAATCGTCTATCACGGCCACGACACCTGGGGCCTGGGCGTGGCCAACACACTTGCCGCCATCCAAGCCGGTGCCGCAATGGTGGACGGGGCCCTCGGCGGACTGGGCGGCTGCCCGTTCGCACCCGGCGCCAGCGGCAACACCTCCAGCGAGGACATCCTCTTCGCAACCCGGCCCGAGTGGCTCACCCCGGATGTTTTCGGGGAGCTCGTAGCACTGTCCGAGAAGCTGCTTGCCGAACTGGGCGAACCGAACCGCTCCAAGGCAGCCCAAGGCGCGAGGTCCAAGGCAGCGGCCTTTGACTGGGTTAAGCCGTCGCGCTACACCACCTAGTCCTACCTGCCTGCCCCACCAGCGGCCATCAGTTCGAGGCGCTTCAAGGTCTCCCGGTTCCGGACCCCGATGACAGGATCCCGCAGGACCTTGGGAACCACTTTTCCCGGCCCACGCACGGCGTCTTCGGCAATGGAAACACGGCACTGATGGCCACCCAAATCTTCAAGGGTGATCACTATTTTCGCTTCACCCATGGGCCATCCCCGGGCAAGCAGCTCCAGCTTACGGCCGGTCTCCACGGCGGTGACACTGGTGCTGTCATCGATGAGGAAGGGCCAAGAGCCCACGGAATGATGCAGCTTGGCACCTGGCTGGGGCCATGCCGCGTCCACGGAGCGGATTCGGGAGGCACCCACCACCCAGCCTGTATAGAGCCAGCCATCCTCGATCACTTTCCATACGTCCGCGGCGGGGCTTTTGAACAACTGGGTCACTATGGACATGGTGGTCCTCTCTGCGTGCTCACCAGGATGGCTTGATTAACCTAAGCATGCTTAGCGTCAGCATGTCACAGGGGCATTAAGGAGTGGGCTTGCTCGCCTTGCCATCCAACCAGAGAGTGTACGATTCGTCGCGGTGCGTGCCGTCCGATCCCACATGCTTGCTGTCAATCCGCGGCCCCTTCTTGATGACATGCACCAACGCCATTCCGTGACCGCGTCCAAGATCGTAGTCCGCTTTGAGCCATTCAAGAATCGCCCCGGCCTTCACCGAAGGGTCTTTGAAGCCCTTGGTGTCTGCTATTTCAACCAACTGACGCGGAGTGAGGCCGGTCTTGTCTTCAATAGCGTCAAGGTAAGCCTGGAATGACATCAGGGTGGCCTTTCGTCCGGAAATCAACGAGCAGAATTCTGCGTGCGTGCGGTCATCTTACCCAGCTCAAGGCAACAGATCATGCCCATGTAGGCTGGGATCGGCAAAATGGGGGAATCAGTGGCTGAACCGGGCAAAACTCAAACACGTCCGCGCTTAGGATGCTTTGCCGTGCTCCTTATTGGAGTGGTCTTGTTTGCATGGGTGTGCTCCATCCTCTGGACAGGAATAGACGAGGGCGCCGTTCCACCGGATTCAGCATTTCCCTCGATTCCCGGCCCCAGTCAACCAAGGGCTGTTTCCACTGAATGTGGATCGGGTGGTTGTTGGCGGGAAATGGCAGTAGAGGTCGAAGCACCGCATACTGCCGAATCCCTGGCAGCCGAAATGGGCCTGGCTTCGCACCGTTGCGGGGCAGCAAACTTGTGGACTCTAAGAAAAACCTGCACCGGAATCGCCCATAGCAGTGCGGGGAAGCTATGGATCTCCTTGTCATATTCGCCTCTTATTTCAGAGTACTAGCCGCGAAGCGGATACCGGGCAAGAGCGGACCGCGGAAGGGCTCCAACTGGTTGGCCCGGAGCCTCCTACTCGTCCGCGCCCCTACACTGATCGCATGACGTACCGGCGGTGGCTTTTCCTTGCGGCGGGTCTGGCTCTGGCCATGACCATGCCATTTCTGGCCGCCTGCAGCTCCGGCAGTACCGGCTCTCCCTCCGGCAGCGGGAGTACCCAGCCCGTGGCTGTGGAGATCAACCAGTCCCGGGACCAATACGGAAAACAGGCCATACTGCTGCAGCTCACCAACACCACGGATTCGCCAATAACTGTGACTGTGGCGCAGCTGCAATCCCCGCTGTTCCAAGGTGACATCGCCTGGAAGCCTTCTGCTGGCGGCCTCGAACTGCCGCCGCGTCAGCCGAAGAGCCTGCCCGCAATACTGCCCGCGGCCGCCTGCGAAGTATCAGAAGGCACAACAACAGCACTTAACGCCAGGATCACCTACGCAGAACCGGGCAAGGAGCCCGTGGAGGCCAACACCAACGCTTCCGATCCCTTCGGCGTCCTTTCCAGAAACGCCGGCGAGCTGTGCCTGGCATCGGAGGCCGCCGCCGTCGCTGTCATGGTCCTGGACCCCGCGCTGGAGGTGGCCGCTGACGGCCGCACCGCCGTCGTACGCCTTCTCATCACGCCGGCCACGCCGGGGACTGACCCGGGAAGCCTCACTATCGAGTCATTTGAGGAGACCACCTTGCTGGCGCAATCTCCGGCAGACCCCTGGCCGGCACATCTCGCCGTGGGCGCGCGCAAACAGCAACTACCTCTTACTATCCGGCCCGCCCGCTGCGATCCCCACGCTGTTGCTGAAGACAAGGTGGGCACCCTCCTGCCGCTGAGGGTGACCGTTGGTGACCGGAGGGGCGTGCTGAAGATTGCGGCCTCGAATGAACTGCGCGGCCGGATTTATGACTTCGTTACGGCCGCCTGTGCCCCGGCAGGCTAGAGGTGCCTAGCCGAGGGTAGCCAACGCCCCGGGAGCACACTCCACCCTGACCTTGACGTTAGCCTCCACGGACTTGACCTCGCCGTCCATTTGATACGGCAGCGGCTTGAGCGTGGTGAATTCATAGCTGCTCACGCTCGGCTGATCACCAAGGCCCTGGGTGGTGGCCTTTAGCGCGGTCAGCAGAACACGCCACTTGGGCATGTGCGGAAAAGTGATGACTTCAAACTTTCCGTCGGACGGGTGATCCTCTGCCTCACTCAAAGTGGCGTACTTGGCCATTTCATTGATGTTGGCGAACACCAGGCTGTCAAACTTCCGGCGCTTTCCATCCGCCAGGCGGATGCCGAAAGGCTCGAACTTGGAAAAGGTCTGGATCACGGTGACCATTTCCTTGAGAGCACCCTTACTGCCCTTTTCCAGTTCGGTGGCCACCACCGGGGTCAGGCCGAATCCGATGTAGGAATGCGCGTATTCATAGGGCGCATCATCATTCTGACCCGTGTGAATACGAAGAAGATCGATGTTGTGGACGCGGCCCTCCACAATGGCCTCTTCCAACGGCTTGGTGCCAATGATCCGGCTATGGTCGTTGGCGTTGCCTGCAGCCAAAACCGCGGAAACGGCTCGCGGATTCTCCGCCTGCATGACGCCGTTGACAACCTCGTTGTACCCCCCATCGCCGCTGACGGAGACCACCAGGACGTCGCCGCCCTTTGAGGCCGCCTCACGCGCCAGGTCCACAGCATGCCCGGCATGCTCAGTGGGCTGAAGTGTAATTTCGGACTGGTACGTGAGCAGCTGCTTGAGCTTGTCGTGCAGCTGCTGCGCGAGCTCAGGTGCGTCCCCGGTGCTGTTGGGGTTGAAGATGATGACAATCGACTCAAAGGTCCGTGCAGTATCCATATGTGCTCCTCCTAGATGCGCCCGCTTAACTTCTACCCAATGCGCTGGGCGTCAATCAGGTGCCGGTGGAGTGAGTGAGGTAGGGGCGGCCAGCCCTCATGTGCCCGTCCAGCTCTTTGAGTTTGCCACGATAGGCGGCCACGGAGAAGTCGGGCACTAACCACACGCCTTTACGCAGGTCCACACCACCGCGCTGCGTAGACCAAATAGATGGTGTGAACGGACCAAACCCCCTGGCCCGGTCACACTATTTAGACGATTGGCGTGAACCTGCCGCGATGTCTCAAGGCAGGCAGTGAAGCCTGAAAAGGGATCTGTGGAAAAGCTTGAGTCGTCCTTCTTGTCCGCCCGGTACTGGCCGCAGCTAGACGGACTCCGAACCGTCAGCATCGCAATAGTCCTCGTCTCTCACATGAGCGACCCCCACATCTGGGGATTTCTCAACGGGTCAATGGGAGTGACTCTCTTCTTTGTGATCAGCGGTTTCCTGATCACATCGCTCCTGATCCGCGAGGAACGCCGACGTGGCCGGGTGTCGATCTTTCAGTTCTATGTAAGAAGGGCCTTTCGCATCCTGCCGCTTTATTACATTGCGCTTTCAACGGCCGCAGTGGGCGTCTTCGTGTTCGGCCTGGGTGAGGGTCCGGTCAAATTTGCGGAGCGGTTACCGCTCCTGGCAACGTTCAATGGAGATCTCGCCAGCGGTGGCAGCTTTGTCCACAGTTGGTCGCTTGGCATCGAGGAAAAGTTCTACATCGTGTGGCCGTTCCTCATGTTCGCCATACCGCTGATAAGAAGGCATCGACTGGCCACGGCCAGCGTTTTGCTCGTCCTCGCCTCCGCGGCCAGTTACTGTGAAGGTGCGCGATACTTCGGGATTTACACCGCCATTCTTGCCGGTTGCGTCCTTGGCCTCACCATGCACACCCACCGGGGATTCAAGATGGTGTCAAAGCTCGCGCACCCCGGAGTGGCTGCCGCGCTCATACCTGTAGCTATCACCGCCTACATTCTTGACCCGGTCCTCCCCGGCGGCGCCGAGAGCGGCAATGCGCACGTCCTGTTCTCCTTCACCGTTGCGCTTCTTTTCCCTTCATTCATCCTTGCTACCTCGCCCCTCACAAGGTTGCTGAGCTGGAAGCCTGTCGCTTTCCTGGGGACCAGGACGTATGCGATCTACCTTTTCCACCCTTTCTGCATCGACGTGGTGAGCATGGCTATCCCTGCTGACCAACGAAATTTTGGGCTCGCTATTGTCAGGCTGGTCCTGGCCGCCGCCATGTCATTCGGTGTTGCAGAGGTACTGGCCCGTACCGTCGAACAGCCGCTGATTCTGTTAGGGAAGCGGTTGACATCCACCTCGAGGCGCACGACTGCCCCGTACTCAGTACCCGCCAACAAGGCCTAAACAGGCATCTCTTCTTCTCCGCCGCGAAGTGGGCAGCAACTTTGGCTATCAGAGGGTGACGCAATCCCGCCGGTAGGGTTGCACCATGGGGAAGGTATTGGCGGCCGAAAGGCTGCTGGTTGGCTATGCCGGGTCTCCGGTTTGCGGCGAAGTGACCGCGACGGTGGACGCTGGTGAAGTCCTGGGAATGGTAGGCGTCAACGGCGCCGGAAAGTCCACGGTGGCCCGGACCATTGCGGGACGGCAGAGCGCCCTGGCCGGAGACATCAAGGTCCACGGCCTCCTCATCGATCCGGACGCGGTACCGTTCCGTCGGCAAGTCTCCGCAGTTTTCGACGACGATCTCTTCTTCCCGTCCCTCACAGTCCGCGAGCATTTGCTCCTCATTGCCCGTGGGCACTCCCTGGATGACCCCGAAGCTCGCGTTGAAGAAGAACTGGACTTCTTTGGGCTCCTGGGCAGGGCCCACGCCATTCCGGATGCGTTGTCCTCCGGCCAGCGCCGCAGGTTACTGCTTGCCGCCGGGCTCATCCGCCCGTCGTCGCTCCTTATCCTGGATGAGCCGGAACAGCGGCTGGATCCCACAATGCGCGACGCCCTGGGTGATCGAATCGCCGCGCATGCCCAAGACGGTGGTGCCGTGGTCCTGGTGACCCACGATCCGCAACTGCTGCTCGCCACGGCCACCACGTGTTTGGTCATTGACGAGGAAGTCCAGGAGTTCCACCCCGAGCAGGGGGCCTCGATCATTGCCGGATCCTGACGTGCTTGCCCTTGAACGTTCCCCGCAATGCCGGGAGCTGGCCTCGGACATTGTCCGTTTCACCCGCCGATCCGCCCGGCGCTACAAACGCAGCCGGATCTCGTGGGGAACCCGCTTCGTTGACGCCTACAGCTGGGGACTCGGCATAGGTGTTTCCCTGACCATTGCGGCCTCGTTCGTCCTGGCGCTGCGCAACGAAATCGCGGAGAGGACATCACCGCAGAACAGCATCATCCGGGCCCAATGGGTGGTGCTGCCGGAGTCCTTGCTGTGGACGTCCATCACACTCGCGGCCCTCCTGGTCATCAGCAACCTTGCCCGGAAGCTTGGACCGATGTCAGTGAATGGAGCAGAGAGCACTTGGTGGCTCACGCTCCCGGTCGACCGCCGGCCCATGGTTCTGCCACCCTTCATTCGCAGGGTGGCCCTTACCGCAGCCGGATCAACCATCATCTACCTGCCCTTCAGCATGGTGACCGCTGTTGACCGTGCTCCTGGCGAACACGTTCTTGCGGCACTCACCTTCGGAGCTGCGGGTTCCATCGCGGTGACTCTGGCCGCCTTTCAGCAGCTTGCCCTACTGGGTCCGCGGCTTGGCAAGACAATTGCGATGGGGGGAGTTCTTGCGTGCTCTGTCCTTCCGGCCTTCTCATCCTCTCCGTGGCCCACAGCACTGGCGACCGTTGCCGCCGTCGGGCTCCTTGCCGTGGTGGTGCCGCGCGCCGGCCAGGTGCGGGGAGACGAACTGGTACGCGGCGGCGCCGTTGCCGGGCACGCCGGTGCGTCGCTGTTCATGATGGACTCCAACGAGGTGCTCAGAGCTCTGGGCGGCAATCGTAAAAGGATCGACGGCGGCAGGGCAGCCCGCTTCTACGCCCGCCCCACGCGGGGCCCACTGAGGGCGCTGATCCGTGCTGACGCGGTGGCCTTCCTCAGGCTCAATCCCCCGGTGACGCCGCCGGTCCTGTGGCTCACCGCCTGCATCGCCATACTGCTGGTGAAGGGTGGCCTACCCGAGTTCGCACAGTTGACGGTGATCGTGATCGCAGGGTGTGCCACGGCTTCCGGACTGGGCGGTGTGGCCCGCAAAACGGCATTGGTCCCTGAACTCGACGCAATGCTTCCGCTGCATCCGGCACTTGTGCGAACAAGCCGGACACTGATGCCGTGCGTGGCGATGTCCGTGTGGATGGCTGTGCTGTGCAGTCTGTTGGTGCTGCTCGGGGCTGCGAACCCTGCCTTGATAGGCGTTGGTGCCCTGGCCGGGGTCGGGATGGGTGCCGGGACACTCCGCGCAGCCACCAGGACCCCACCCGACTGGACCGCCCCGCCGGTGGAGACCCCCTTCGGGCCGGTACCGCGGGCCCAACTCGGCTCCCTGATGCGCGGGCTGGACGTGACCGTCCTGGCCATAATTCCGATGCTGCTGGCCCTGTACCTTGGCTACGTACCGACGTCCGTTGTTGCTGTCCAGGCGGCCTTCAGTGCCGGCATCTTCCTGCTGGTTGTCCTGACACGCCCCAAGCGCTCCTAGCAGCGCTTAGAGCAGCACCGTGCCTTCGATGCACGTGACTGAGGCACCGCCCACCCAGATTTCGCCATCCTCCGCCCTGACGTGAATACGGCCAGCCCTGCCCAGGACAGTACCTTGGGCGGCAACATACTCGTGGGGAGCCCGGCCGCTGCCGATCAGCCACTGGGCCGCACCGGCATTGAAACTTCCCGTGACCGGGTCCTCCACCATGGCGTCGCCGGGAATGAACGTACGCACCTCGAAGTCGATGCCGGCCCCGGGCTTGTGGGGGCCAATGATCCCGACCTTCAGGTCACCCATGGCAGCGAGATCCGGCTCCACGGCCAGGACCTGCTCAGCCGAACCGAGGAGCACGCCGATCCACGTGGGTCCGTTGACCAGCCACGACGCATCCAGCAGGGCATCCTCGGGCAGCTGCAGGCCGGCAGCGAGCTGCGCCCGCGTATTCTCATCCAACGGACCGAAGCGGGTCAGCGGTGGCGCAGCGAAAGCCAAGCGACCGGCGTCGTGCTTTACTCGCACCAAACCCGCGCCGCACTCCTGAACCACAACGCCGCCAGTCTTGGGCACTCCCCCGGCCTGCAGCCACGTGTGCGCCGAGCCCAACGTAGGGTGGCCAGCGAAAGGGAACTCCTCGCTGCCCGTGAAGATCCGCACCTTGTAGTCCGCTTCGGGGTGGGTGGGAGGGAACAGGAACGTCGTCTCGGAGAGGTTGGTCCAGTTGGCGAAGTGTTGCATCACTTCCGTGCTGAGGCCTAGGGCATCCACCACCACCGCGAGCGGATTGCCAAGGTACGGGACCTCAGAGAAGACGTCTACTTGGTGGAACGGGCGAATACGCAGGGCTTCTGAAGTCACCGCTGAAGGCTATCACCGGGGTGCTGACCCGATGTGCTGACGCACCCGTGGCGCATCTGCCACACTACCCCTATGGCAGAGAACAAGACTCAACCCACGGACGTCTCCGTGGAAAAATTCCTGGCCGCGGTGGAACACCCCAAGCGGCGCGAGGACGGCTTTGAATTGCTGGAAATGATGCGCGACATCACCGGCCAGGAAGCCGTCATGTGGGGCCCGTCAATCGTCGGCTTCGGTAGCTATCACTACAAGTACGAGAGCGGCCGCGAGGGTGACTCAGCCGCCGTCGGGTTCTCTCCGCGCAAGACCAACCTGGCGCTGTACGGACTCACTTACGGTCCCGATGCAGACCGTTTGCTACCCGAACTCGGCAAGCACAAGACCGGGGCCGCTTGCCTCTACGTCAACAAGCTCGATGACGTGGACCGGGACGTTCTGGCTCAGATGATCCGAACCGGCTACAAGCACGTCATGGAGGAGCTCCACACACCGTAATCCCCCGCCAGTTGGGGGAAGCAAAAGGCCCCCACCACCGGAATCCGGTAGCGGGGGCCTTCCTTGCAGTCAGAGACTACTTGCTAGCAACGACCTCGAGGTCGATGACAGCAGAAACATCCTCGTGCAGGCGAACGTTGGCCGTGTACGAACCGACAGACTTGATGTGGTTCGGCAGTTCAACGTTGCGCTTGTCGATGGCGCCGAGGCCAGCGGCCTCAACAGCAGCAGCGACATCAGCAGGCTTGACGGTGCCGAAGAGACGACCGGACTCGCCGGCCTTCACCTCGAGCTTGACCTTCTTGGAGGACAGAGCCTGGGCCTGGGCCTGTGCAGCTTCAACAGAAGCGTGCGCACGAGCGGCGCGGGCAGCCTTGATGGTCTCAACCTGCTTCTCGCCACCCTTGGTCCAGGTCAGAGCGAAGCCGCGGGGGAGCAGGAAGTTACGTGCGTAACCGTCCTTGACCTCCACAACGTCGCCAGCAGCACCGAGGCCGGTTACTTCGTGGGTCAGAATGAGCTTTGCCATGTTAGTTAATCCCTTCCTTAGCCGCGGCCAGCGCCGGAGTAAGGCAGCAGAGCAACTTCGCGGGCGTTCTTGATTGCCTGGGCGATCTTGCGCTGTTCCTGAACGGTAACGCCAGTGACGCGACGAGCGCGGATCTTTCCGCGGTCGGAGATGAACTTGCGCAGCAGTGCTACGTCCTTGTAGTCGATGACAGTGATGTCAGCGGCCTTCAAGGGGTTGGACTTTGGTTTGGGCTTACGGAGTTCAGCCTTAGCCATCGTGGAGCTCCTTTTCTATGGAGCCCGTGGATATTGATCCACGGGATGGTGGTGTTCGACGGCGGTTGTCACCATGGTGCCTTCCGGCACTTACGGTGAGTGTCCGGCGTCGGACGATTATTTGGTGTTTAGAAGGGAGGTTCGGAATCCGGGCCATTGCCCCAGCCGCCAGCATTGCTGACACCGGGCGTCGCCCAAGGATCATCCTGCTGTTGTGCGGGCTGGTTGCCGCCCCAGGTTCCACCGGAGTTGCCGCCGCCCTGGTTTCCACCAGGAGCGCCTCCTCCGAAGCCACCGGAATTACCGGCGTTACCGCCACCGAAGCCACCCTGGCCACCGCCGGAGCGCTGGGTACGGTTGACCTTGGCGTTTGCGTAACGCAGGCTCGGGCCGATTTCATCGACCTCAAGCTCGATTACGGTGCGCTTCTCGCCTTCTTTTGTCTCGTAAGAACGGCTCTTCAAACGGCCGGAAACGATGACGCGCATGCCCTTGGTAAGGGACTCGGCCACGTTCTCGGCTGCTTCGCGCCATACCGATGCGCGGAGGAACAGGGTTTCCCCGTCCTTCCACTCATTGGACTGGCGGTCAAAGGTCCGGGGAGTAGAAGCGATGGTGAAGTTCGCTACTGCTGAGCCAGACGGGGTGAACCGCAGCTCGGGGTCATTGGTGAGATTACCGATGACCGTAATAGTGGTTTCGCCTGCCATCTACTGCCTCCTTGTTCGTTCCTGCGGGTTAAAGATTGGAAGGGGCTGATTACTCAGCAACGACCTTCTGGTCTTCAGGGCGGATGATCTTGGTGCGCATGATCGTCTCGTTGAGAGACAGCTGGCGATCAAGTTCCTTGGCGGTAGCCGGCGCTGCGGTGAAGTTCACCACGGCGTAGATACCTTCGGACTTCTTCTTGATGTCGTACGCCAGACGGCGACGGCCCCAGATGTCAACCTTTTCGATGGTTCCACCATCGGTGGTGATGACATTGAGGAACTTCTGAAGCGACGACTCTACGGTACGCTCTTCGACCTCGGGGTCGATGATTACCATCAATTCGTAAGGACGCATATGTGAACCCACCTCCTTTGGGCTAAGCGGTTACGGTATTTCCGTAACAGGAGGTTCATTTGCGATGCTGCATTGGCGCTCCCCGCCTAAAACACGGCAAGAGGGCGTAACACAGACTTCAATATCTTAGTGCATCTCCTGCACTCAAAGCTATTCGGCGGAATCTCCGGCCGAAACCGGCCAAGTTGCGTATGTGGATAACCGGGCGGGGCAGCAAGGAATACTGGGGCTATGACCATTCTGAAGTCCACCATTCTCTTCGTTTTGGCAGCCGTCGCAGAGATCGGCGGAGCTTGGCTCATCTGGCAATCCGTGCGCGAAGGCAAAGCGTGGTGGTGGGCAGGGCTCGGGGTCGTGGCGCTGGGAATCTATGGCTTCTTTGCGGCCTTCCAACCCGAGGCTCACTTCGGCCGGGTCCTGGCGGCCTATGGCGGCGTATTCATTGCCGGTTCCCTTGCGTGGGGAATGCTGATGGACGGCTTCCGGCCGGATCGCTGGGACGTGATCGGCGCCGCCATCTGCATCGTGGGTGTAGGCGTCATCATGTTCGCACCCCGGCCGGGCGGCTGAGGCCGGACGTCCTAGGCCGGGCCTAGCGCCCAGAAACGACAAAACCCCCGGAAGATCACCTTCCGGGGGTTTCTTTGTGCGCGGAGGGGGACTTGAACCCCCACCCCCTTTCGAGGACTAGCACCTCAAGCTAGCGCGTCTGCCATTCCGCCACCCGCGCAAGGTGATCAGGAGAAACAGTGTTTCGTTTTTCTCCTTGACAGCGTCAAAGACATTAGCACGAAGAACGGAAATTCGTGGATTCCTACCGGCTTGGCCTGCCGTGACAGCCTGCCACTAGGGTTGGGGCCATGGATGCCACACCACTGAACGCCCTGGTTCTGACGGTCGTCTTCTCCGCGATCGCCCTCTACTTCTTGTACTTCGTGATCCGCGCCGGCGTAAGGGACGGCATCCTGCAGGCCGACAAAAAGCGCAATGAGCAAGATGCCAGCGACCCGTCACAGCAAACGGACTTTTGAGCTCTTCCGCTGGTTAGGGTGAGCACATGCACAACGTCAGGGTGAAGCGGAGCCGGCTGCGCTTTGTCGTCATGGTTCTGGCCGGCGCCTCGGCCTTTGCCGTTGCCGGCGCCCTGGACAACTGGGTGGAAGCTCCGGCAATTGGCTGGGCCGTGGCCGCCCTGGTCTATGTGGCGTGGGTGTGGTTGGTGATTGCACGGCTGGATCCGGAAGAGACCGAGCAGCACGCGACCTCCGAGGACCCATCTCGCGGCCTCACGGACGTGCTGATTCTGATTGCCAACCTGGCCAGCCTTGCAGCCGTCGCCGCTGTCATCGTCGATTCGCATACGCAAGGAACCGGCACGCGTCTTTCCTCTGCGGCACTCGCCTTGGCATGCGTGGGATTGTCCTGGATGCTGGTCCAAACCCTCTTCACGCTGCGCTACGCCGAGTTGTATTACAGCCAGGATGGACGGGCCGGAGGTGAAGTGGGAGGCATCAGCTTCAACCAAGAGCGCCCTCCGCAGTACACGGACTTTGCCTACCTGGCCACCAGCCTGGGCATGACATATCAGGTGTCGGACACTAATCTCGGCAATCACGCGATCCGCGCCGAGGCACTCAAACATAGCCTGCTGTCCTACATGTTCGGCACTGTCATTCTGGCCGTCACCATCAACCTGGTCATCGGCTTGGCCCAGTAGCCGCGCACCGGTGCCCTTAAAACGAAACAGGACAGCCGCCGTCGGGTATTGACGGCGGCTGTCCCGCTATGAAAAAACCAACCCGGTCAGGAACCGATCTTGGCGTCCTCAGCTTCCCCGGCGGGCACCGGGTTGGAAGGTGTGGCACCCTTCCGGCGGTAGCGAAGCACACCGATGCCCACCACGATCGCGGCCAGCGCCAGCGAAAGGAACAACGATTCGCGGGTGGATTCGATGATGACCATACCGATGATCAGCGCCACGATGGCCGCAATGGCGATCCACGTAAGGTACGGGAAGAACCACATCTTGAGATCGAGATCCTTGGCGGCTGCACCCATTCGTTTGCGCAGGATGAGCTGCGAAGTTGCGATCACCAACCATACGAAGAGCGCAATTGCACCAGAGGTATTCACCAGGAACAGGAACACGGAGTCCGGCGCGATGTAGTTGGCACCAACGGTGAGGAATCCCACCACGGTGGAAGCGAGCACTGCCGCAGCCGGAACGCCACGCTTGGAGATCTTCATCCAAGACCGGGGAGCATCGCCACGCTGCGAGAGGGAGAAGAGCATACGGCTGGCCGTGTACAGCCCAGAGTTCAGGCAGGAGAGCACCGAGGTGAGGACAACGATGTCCATGATGGTGCCTGCACCCGGAATTCCGTAAAGCTCAATGACGGCTACGTATGGGCTCTTGGCCACGGAAGCATCGTTCCACGGCAGCAAGGTCACCACGATGGCAATGGAGCCGATGTAGAAGATCAGGATGCGCCACACGGTGGACTTCACTGCCTTCTTGACGGCGTCCACCGGGTTTTCGGACTCGCCGGCGGCGATGGTGGCGATTTCGGCGCCGAAGAACGAGAAGACCACTACGAGGATGCCGGCCAGGACTGCGCCCGGACCGTTTGGCATGAAGCCACCCTGATCCAGGAGGTTGGCGACGCCGGGGGCGGAAACACCCGGCATGAGACCGAGGATTGCAACGATGCCAGCGAGCAGGAAGATGACAATTGCCGCAACCTTGATGGACGCGAACCAGAATTCGAACTCGCCGTAGGACTTCACGGATCCCAGGTTCGTCAGCGTGAGGAGCACCATCAGAATGAGTGCCCAGATCCACTGATCCACTCCGGGAACCCAGCGATGCATGATGGCCGCACCGGCCGTGGCTTCAATGCCAAGGACGATGATCCAGAACCAGGCGTACAGCCAGCCGATGCTGAAGCCGGCCCAACGGCCGAGTGCTTTGTCCGCATAGGTGGAGAACGAACCCGTCTCAGGGTTGGCCGCAGCCATCTCACCCAGCATGCGCATGACGAGGATGACCACCAGTCCGGCAGCAAGGTAGGCAACAAGAATACCCGGACCGGCCTGCTGGATAGCGGCTCCGGAACCAACGAACAGTCCGGCTCCGATGACGCCGGCAATAGCGATCATGGAGAGGTGTCGGGGCTTCAGGGACTTGGAAAGCTGTTGGTCAGCGTGCATGGTTCTGCGCCGTCCTTTGGGTTTGGGGTTGGCCACAGTGGTGTGCCACGGGCCACATGACTACATCACGCTAACCTGCTACACCGCGCTGAATACTGTGCAACCAAACATTTTGAAGACGCCCAAACAGGAAGCGTGCACAAAATGTAAACCTCAAAGCATCCAAAGTTTCCTATAGGAAACATTTGTAATACCCCTGAAATGAGTGCTTGAAGCTTCAGCCTAGACCGAAGTGGCGAAAAAGAGTTCCACCACAGTGGCCAGGCTCCTGGGATCCTCCACTCCGCACAGTTCCCGCGCGGAGTGCATGGACAGCAGCGGGATACCCACGTCCACCGTCCGGATCCCGAGGCGGGTAGCAGTGAGAGGCCCAATGGTGGAACCGCACGGGAGATCGTTGTTGGAGACGTACTCCTGATAAGGAACGCCGGACTCGGCGCAAAGCCTGGCCCAAAAAGCAGCTCCCGCAGCGTCCGTGGCGTAGCGCTGGTTGGCATTGATTTTCAGTAGTGGACCACCATTGAGCACCGGCCTGTTGGCGGGATCGTGCTTTTCCGCGTAGTTCGGGTGGACGGCGTGGCCGGCGTCCGCAGAAACACAGAACGACGCCGCTATGGCCTGCCGCCTTTCACTCACCGAAGCGCCAAGGCCGTCGGAGATGCGCACCAGGATGTCCTCAAGGATGGGTCCGCAGGCGCCGGATCGGGAATTGGAACCGATCTCCTCATGATCGAACGCTGCGAGGACGGCGATCGGGCCTGACGCAGGCGCTGCGGAGGCGTGGGCTATCAGCGCCAGAAGCCCCGCGTGCGTGGAGGAAAGGTTATCCAGCCGGCCGGAGGCGAAGAACTCACCCTTGGCCCCGAAAACCGCAGGTGCCTGCGTGTCCGCCACAACGACGTCGTAACCGCCGATGTCCGCGGCATCAACAGTGGCGCCTTCCACACGATCGGCGAGCAATCCCAGAAGGTCCTCGCTGGCAGCATCGCCCTGACCGAAGATGGGGTTCATGTGCTGCTGCTTGGAAAGGTGGAGCCCGTTGTCATTGACGCCGCGATCCAAGTGAATGGCAAGCTGCGGGAAGCGAAGAAGCGGACCTGTCGCCGTCAGGTGCTCAGTACCGTCACGCAGTACCAATCGGCCGGCCAACTGCAATTCCCGGTCCAGCCAGGAATTGAGCAACGGTCCACCGTAGACCTCGACGCCCGCCTGCAGCCATCCGAATTTGCCGGTGGTGGGCTTCGGCTTCAGCTTGAACGACGGCGAATCCGTGTGTGCACCAAGGATATTGAAACCAGTGGTTGGTCCGGCGCTTTCGGGTGTGACCCAAGCGATGAGTGCACCGTCGCGGATTACGTAGAACTTACCCGCTCCACCATTCCACGGCTTCAGTTCATCCAATCCGGTGAAGCCTGCAGCATCCAGTCGACGTGCGGCTTCGTGCACCGCGTGGAAACTGGACGGGGACGCCGACACGTACGCACCGAGGTCCTTGATGTGGTCAATTGCGGCGGAGGCATTCGAAGGCATGCCACCGAGTCTAGCCCCCGCTCCTCGTGCTTACCGGGCTATACAGTGACGTTCAGCGCGGCTGTGTATCCGCCGGAGACCGAGCCGGACATAGTCGCCAGTTGGTATATTCCTCCATCGTCCCCAAAGACGTTGTCCGAGGTCAAAGTGGTATTCGGGAAGTTCCGGGCACTGGCTTCATAGCCGGAGGTCGCATAAACCTCTTTGCAGGCAGACTCGGTAAGCGCGATTTGGGAGACCGCGAGGACCTGCCCGGCCGCCGTCGCGTTGCTCATGGATTCAAATACCTCAAAGTGAATATGAGGCCAGCGACCGCTGTACGCACCCGGGTAGATGGTGCTGAAAGTAAGTTGCCCATTGACGTCGGCTTCCTGAACGCCGCGGAGGTAGTTCTCGTTCTCAAGGCCTGAGTCGTAGAGCGAGTATTTGCCATCCTGATCGCAATGCCAGGCGTAGACGGCGGCGCCGGCCAAGGGGGCGCAACCGTTGGAATTGTCCAAAAGCGTCAGTGTAACCGTCAAGGGTACGCCTTCGGCTTTGGTGGTGGATCCGCCAAAACTGGACCTGATGTCGCGACGAACCACCCCGGAGGCCTCCAGCGCGTTGGGGCCGTTGGAACCGTCGCCCGGATAGGGCCCCAACGTCTCCTCCGGGATCTCCACTCCACATTCAGCGAAGGCACGGGTCACCGTGCTCGTGGCCGATGCGGAAGGCGACGCGGCCGCCGTCGTGCTTGCCGTGGGGGCGGCAGTAGCGGTGGCAGTGCTCGACGGCGATGCGCTGCCACCGCCCGCACTTGGCGTGCAGGCCGCCAGGGCTGCTGCCGCGCCTGCGCCGAAGAGCATCCCCAGGCCGCGTCGCCGGCTCAGGAGTGTGGAGAGGTCGAACTCGAGGCCGCGGTCGTGGTTGGGGTGAGGAGTAGTCATGCATCCATGAAACGCGCCGCGCCTAGGGGTTGTATATGGGAGAGCTGTGCCGCTACTGTGCACCCAATCGTCGAGTTGCTTCCTGACCCCCTTTGAGGCACAAGTACGTCAACAGCAACCCAGCCAGGTTGTCATTTCGACTTTTTCTCATCAAGGAGGTCAGGAAGCCACAGACAAGACTAGTAATCCGGGTTGCTAGGCACCACGAGTCCGGTTTCATAGGCATAAACCACAACCTGCACCCTGTCCCGCAACTGGAGCTTGCTCAAGATCCGGCGCACGTGAGTCTTTACAGTGGCCTCGGAGAGAAAGAACTTATGGGCGATCTCAGCATTGGAAAGGCCCTCGGCGATCGTGGTGAGGATTTCGGTTTCCCGCGGGGTGAGTTCGTCCAAAAGGGGATCGCGGTGCGGGCTCGGAGAATGTCCGGGCACCACGCCGCCTCGAACATAGGTTTCCAGCAGGCGTTGAGTGACTCGCGGCGCCACCACCGCATCGCCACTGGCTACCAGGCGCACAGCATGAACCAGTTCAGATGGCGCAACGTCCTTTAGTAGGAACGCGGAAGCACCGGCCTGCAAGCCGCTGAAAGCGTACTCATCAAGGTCGAAAGTGGTCAGGATGATGACCCGCGCATCGGAGCCTGAATCCGAGATCCGTCGTGTTGCTTCGATGCCGTCCATGCCTGGCATACGCACGTCCATCAGGACCACGTCCGGCTGCAGGGCCTCTACCTGGCGTACGGCCTCAATCCCATCCGACGCCTCGCCCACAACGTGGAAGTCCTCTTCGCCCTCAAGAATGAGCCGGAAGCCCATCCGCAGCAGTGGCTGATCGTCCACCAGCAGCACGTTGATGATGTCTTCGGTCATGATTCCCCCTTTTCGCCGTTCCAGCGGAGCTCGGCGTGGACCGCCCAGCCTCCCCTTTTTCCCGGACCGGCAGTAACGATTCCAGCATAGATTCCGGCGCGTTCATTCATTCCGGCAATGCCTTGTCCTGTCCCCAGGCTGCCCACGGACTCGCTGCCACCTTCGCGGGTTCCCCGGCCGTCGTCGAGCACGTCTATGGTGACCAAATCGCCGTCGCGAGCCACTTGGACATCAACCCGGCTGAGCGAGCGCCCATACCTCAAAACGTTGGTCAGCGACTCCTGCACAATCCTGTAGACCGTCAGTTCGAAAGCCGGGTCAGCCGGGAGGCCAGGTCCCGTATGGGCATAGTGCAGCGGCAGTCCGGCAGTTCGGAAACCGTCCAAGAGCTTCGCCAGGTTCTGCCCGGATTCAAGGGGTGTCAGCGGTGCTGGCCGCCCGGAATCGTCGCGCAGGACACCGAGCACCCGGCGCATATCTGCCAAGGCGGCCCTTCCCGTGCGCGACAGTTCGCCGAGGACGTCGCCGGCCCGCTGGGGATCCTTCTTGACCACCACGGCGGCACCGTCCGAGAGACTGATCATTACCGTCAGCGAGTGCGCAACGACGTCGTGCATTTCGCGGGCGATCCTGTTCCGTTCGGTGACCTTGCCCAGCTGCGTTGTCCGCGCAGCCCAGGCCGCGATCTCCGCCTCATGCTCCCTGCGCTGGCGTACCGAGATGCCGATGCCCGTGGCGAGGAGGTTGGAGAGCATGATGGTCACGGCGGTGGCGATGTTGTTGATGAGGTGGAAGTTCTCCGGGACGTCCTGCAAATTGTCCATCTGGCTGGGGCTGGTCCACATGAACAAGTACAAAAGGCTCAACGGGAGGCTGGCCGCGGCGAACACCACCAGGGTCAGCGCACGCCTCCGGAGCGCCGCCACCGCGTACAGTGCGAACCACAGGCCAGCGGAAACGTTCGAGCCCCATGGGTTCAGGATGGTGGCCGCTATTTCAAGAAGCGCGACTGCCAGAACCACCTGCAGCGGGAACCGTCGCCTGAAGAACAACGCCGAGGCGATCAACAGCAGAATTACCACCACGAGCCATTTACCGTCGACGGCCGACGGAATGATGGTGGGCAGCGCCAGGAGAACGTAGCAGAGGATCACCACGGCATCCATGGCGCGGGGACGCTTGAAGAAGTAGCGCCGGATACGGCCCCTGCGTCGCTGGGCAATTTCAGCGAAGGACGCATCGGCCGTGGTGGCCGATACGTCCTTCATCTGTGGAGCTTCAGTCATGAATCGAGCCTAGACGGCACTCCGTCCTAGACGTCCCGCTTCTTGAGCAAAATCATGGCCAGCGCAACCGGGACAATTACCCAAGCTCCCAGGACCAAGCCTGCCTGCCAGGCTTCCAGCGTTTCAGGAACATGCTCGACGGCGGTCAACGGACTAATGGTGCTGGTGGGCAGGTACTTGTTGGCTTCCTTGAAGAAATCACCGGGGATGAGCTGGAAAGCGATGGGTGCCACAAACAGCAGTCCAACCAAGCTCATGATGCCGCCGGCAGAGTTCCGCACGATCGTTCCAAGGGCCATGCCAATGGCCGCTACAGCTGCCACGTAGATGCTGTTGACCACCAGGAGCTTGACCGACTGTGAGCTGCCCAGATCCAGCTTGAGGTCGTAGTTATCCACGATAGGGAGCGACACCAGCCCGGCGATGTAGATGGACACGGCGGTCAGGAGGAAGGAGCTGACCATCACCACAATCAGCTTTGCCAGGAAGGGCGAAAGCCTTTTGGGAACGGCGGCAAAGGTGGAGCGTGCCATTCCGGTGGTGAACTCGGAGCTCATGAGCAGGACGCCCAAGGACCCGAGGATGAGCTGGGCAAACGAGATTCCCGAGGTGGGTATGCTCACCGCGAGGTCCCCACCCTGCGCTGCCATGGCGGCAGCGGCCTCAGGGTCGTTGGCCACCTGCTCTGCAAACTGTCCTGTTCCCCATGCTGAGAGGGCGGCGAAACCCACCATCACCAAGGCAGTGGAAGCCAGGAGGATCAGCGTGGACATCAGCGTGCGGAACTTAATGAACTCGGAGTTGAGTACGCGGTGGAATGCCGGTCCGGGACCGACGGAGTTGCGGATGGACTTGCGGTCCACAGTGGTGGTGCTCATGTCTATTTCCCTCCGGCCTGGGCGGGAACCGAGGCCCCGGTGGTGATGTGCGAGTGGTATTCGACCTCGTCCTTGGTCAGTTCCATGTAAGCCTCTTCCAGGCTTGCCTGGAGCGGTGTGAGCTCGTAGACCATCACTTGGTTGTCCAAAGCCGTACGGGCGATGCCGCGGGGATCAAGCCCTGAAACTTCCAGCAGTTCGCGTTCGTGGACCTCCACGGATACGCCGGTGCCGGCCAGGAGCTGCATGAGGCGTTCAGGCTGGTCCGTGCGGACGCGGGTCCGTGCATGGCCCTTGCCGGTGATAATTTCGGCGATGGGTGCGTCGGCGATGATCCTGCCGCGGCCGATCACGATCAGGTGGTCTGCAGTCAGCGCCATTTCGCTCATGAGGTGGCTGGACAAGAACACCGTGCGGCCTTCGGAAGCCAGGTACTTGACGAGGTTGCGAACCCACACCACGCCTTCAGGATCAAGACCGTTCACCGGCTCATCCAGGATGATGGTCTGCGGGTCACCCAGCAGCGCTGCGGCGATGCCAAGGCGCTGACCCATTCCGAGTGAGAATCCCTTGACCTTCTTCTTGGCGACGTCTCCCAGTCCGGTCATCTCGATGACTTCCCGGACACGGCTCTTGGGGATGCTGTGCGTTGCTGCCATAGCAAGCAGGTGGTTGTATGCGGTGCGGCTCGTGTGAACAGCCTTGGCGTCCAACAGGGCACCGATCTCCCGCAGCGGCGCCTTGTGTTGCGCGAAGGGCTCACCGTTGACGGTTACAGAGCCCGATGTAGGAGCGTCCAGCCCCATGATCATGCGCATGGTGGTTGACTTGCCGGCACCGTTCGGACCCAGGAAGCCCGTCACCCGTCCGGCCTGGACAGTGAAACTGACGCCGCCCACGGCGGTCTTCTCGCCGTAGACCTTGGTCAGGCCTTTTGCTTCGATCATGGAAGCGTTCCCTCCTCGGAGCACATGTGCGTGCAAGTGAGTTTCGAATGTAGCTACAACGCTACTCACGGAAGGAACACAAATCGCCTGTCTCAGGGATGATTCAGGGTTCAGTCAGGGTAGTCCTCGCGGATGATGCCCCCGCGCCTTAGGCCTCCGGCAGCGGCGAGTAGACGGTAAGCTCGCCCGGCTTCACCGTGAAGGTGGCTTTGCGGACGCCAGGCTTCGGCTCCCCGTCAACCGCCAGAACCAAGGGCTGCCCAATCGCTTCCACGGTAACGGTAGTGGCCTCGGTCAGGTGGGTGACCTTGGAGGCGGCAACCGTACCCGTCACGACTGCCCAGAGCAGCCTTGCACGGGCAAACGGCTCGTCCGCAGTGATCATGCGCAGATCGAAAACACCGTCATCCAGTACCGGTCTGCGTAGTGGTGCATGGTCGCTGGGGTAGAATCTGCCCCTGCCCATGTAGAGAATCCAGAGCTTGTGCTTCACCCCATCAACCAGGAGTGTGGTGGGGGAGTTCACTCCGAAGGTGCGTAGCGATGCCACCACGCCGGCCAACGGCTTACCCATAGCGGGCTGCAATCTCTCCCGGCGACGCACCAGATTCGGATAGACGCCAAAGCTGGCAGTATTCAGCATGGCCAACTCGGTGGTCTCGGGCGCCTCGGGAAGGCCCCGCTGGACCACCACATGGCCCAAATCGACGGAAGCCGCCTGCCCTCGGGTCACGGCGTCGATTGCATCGTCTATGGAGCTGGTACCGAGGTCGCGGGCGAAGTGGTTGAGGGTTCCCCCTGGCAGGACCAGGAGCGGCAGTGAATGTTCGACGGCGGCAGCCGCCGCGGTGCCCACCGTTCCGTCGCCGCCCCAAACGCCCAAGGCGACGATGCCTGGTCGGGTTGCGACCGCCTCGATTTCAGCCGCTACGTCTTCACCCTCGGAAATTTCACGTATATGTGCCTTAGGGAATATGCCCCGCAAAAGTTCCGCGGTTTCAGGGGTGTAGGACCCACCCAGGGCATTGACCGCTATACCCAGCCCGTCGCCATCAGATATTGCCGGCGCCTTCGCAGGCGTTCGGCGAGGTGTCGGTTCAGCAGGTCTGGCAGGCCACCACTTACGGGTCAGGACGGCTGCTCCGGCGCCCAGTGCGGAACCGAACACCACATCGGAGGGCCAGTGGGCGCCCGTGTGCACGCGTGAGTAGGCCACTCCCGCAGCAATCGGAGCAAAGGCCAGACCCAGGCCGGGGGAGACAATCCCAGCGCCCACAGCAAATGCCACGGCGGACGCGGAATGACCCGAGGGCATGGAGGAACTGGTGGGTTGCGGGTTCACGAAGCGGAACAGCGGCAGGTGCGTCGGGAGGGGGCGGGCCCGAGGGAGCAGCCGCTTGAAGATGAGGTTGGTGACCGCTGACGCGACACCTAGCGCGAGCACCCCGTGAAGGGCCGCCCTGCGCGGTTTTCCGGGAAAGGCGGCCATGACTCCGGCTATTCCGAACCACAACTTCCCTTTGGTGGCCGCAGCGGAGAGTCTCCGGAAAAAGACATCGTGATCGCCCTGGGGTTGCCGGGACACTGCCCGCACCAGGAAATGGTCAAACCTCGCAACCCGTTTGGGGCCTTTGCCCAAGAAGCCTCGCATGCCTTCACACTAACGCCTGCCGGTGCCACCCATCTGCCATGGCTACCATGAATGGATGATTCGTGTACTCCATCCACGTCCGCGCCCCGGCTGGCAGCTGGTCACCCCCGGAGTACTCCTGCTGTGCGCCTTTGCAGTTCCCGGGGTGTTGATCATGGCAGGGCCAGGCGAGCCGGCCTTCAACCGGGCGGACACCGGCTGGCAATCCTACGCCTTCAGCCTGCACTCCCCGTTCTGGGATCAGGTGAACGCAGTCCTCAATTGGGCAGGGTATGCCGGGATGCTTTTCTTCCACGCGGTGCTGGCTGCGTCGCTCCTGATATGGCGCCGACCCAAAGCAGCCATCTTCGCGGCTGCAAGCGGCCTTTCCGTACTGGCGCTGACGCAGCTGGCGAAAGCCGTGGTGGGCAGGGACCGGCCAGAGGGGGCCAAGGTTCTCACCGATACAGGTTCATACCCCTCAGGGCATGTATCTGCAACCACGGCGTTCCTCCTGGTGACCACGTTGCTGATCGGACGCTGGTGGATGGCAGTGATCGCCGCCCTTGGCGTGATCGCCATGATGATGAGCCGCACTTACCTCTCGGCCCACTGGCTCAGTGATGTCCTGGGCGGGGCGTGCCTTGCCGCCGGCACTGTGCTCCTCATGTGGTGGTACTTCCGAGACACATGCATTAAGGAGAATGAGCTGGCAGACGGGCGCACTATTTGGTCGGCAAAGGCTTCGCAACGCCGGCAAGAAGCAGAGCAAGCAAAATAGGCGCACCGATGGCAAGCAAAGCCATATGGATTCCGGTGTGGTCGCCGAGGTAGCCCAGCAGTGGCGGACCAGCCAGGAAGGCTACGTAGCCGATGGTGGAAACCACGGATACCCGGGCGGCTGCATGCTTGGGGTCGTCCGCTGCGGCCGACATCCCCATGGGGAAGGCCAAGGCCGCTCCAACGCCCCACAGTGCCGCACCAACGCCGGCCAGGACCACATTGCCTGCGAAGACAAACAGTGCGAGCCCTGCGGCGGCTGCTGCCATGCTGGCCCGGAGGACATTCACTCGTCCAAACTTGTCGATCGCCTTGCCGCCGAAGAACCGCATGACGGTCATAGCCAGGACAAAGAGCGCAAAGAGCAACGCACCGGTGGACTCCGAGGCTCCGAGGCCGTCCACCGCAGCCTTCGCGATCCAGTCATTGCCCGCACCTTCGGTGAGCGTGGCACCGAGGACCACCACACCGATGAGCAGCGTCCTGCCATCCCGCCAAGCTGTGGGACCCTTCTCAGCCACCGCGCCGCCGTCGTGAATTTCTTCCACCTCGTGCGGCAGGAAGTACTTGGGAACTGTCAGCGCCAAGGCGATGGCGATCGCCGCGATAACCAACAAGTGCTCCGGCAGGCCCACACCCAGTTGGGAGAGTCCGGCACCGATCAGGGCGCCCAGGAACGCCCCACCACTGAAGGCAGCGTGGAATTGGGGCATGATGGTGCGCTTGAGCCGGTGCTCGACGTCAGCGCCTTCGATGTTCTGAGCCACGTCCCATAGCCCGATGCCAATGCCGAAGAAGAACAGGGCTACCGCCGTACCCGGAACGGAAGCGGTCATCAGTGAGAAGGCAATGGCTGCACCTGCGGCGCCAGCCACGATGCCGGCCACCCGGACCGTGTTGGCTGTACCGATCCTGCCCACTACCCATCCGGCCGATGGCAGCGCCAGTAGAGAACCCACAGCGGTGCAGAGCAATAGCGTGCCCATCTGGCCGGACGTCAGGCTGAGCGCCTCCGTCACAGCAGGGATGCGCGCAGCCCAGCTGGCGAAGACCAATCCGTTCATGCCGAAGATCAGGAACGTCGCCACGGCCGCGGCGTTGACGTTGGTGGTGCTTCTGGTGTTGGTGGTCATGCAATCACAACTTCCACGGAGAGTTTGTTGAGCCGGGCAAGATCGTCGGGGGATGGTTCTTGGTCTGTCACGATGACGTCCACAGCCTCCATGGCTGCCACGAGAGCTACTGCGCTGGCATTCCACTTGCTGCCTGCGGATGCCGCGATGACCCGCGCCGCGGATTCCAGTCCGGCACGTTTCACCGCGGCATCATCAAGATCGTGGGCCAGCAGGCCGTCCTTGAGGTTAAGTGCGCAGGGAGTTACGACGGCGGTGTCGAACCTCAGTGAGCGAATGTTGGCTTCGGTCATGGGTCCCCGGAACGACTGTTCCCCCGGGATGAGACGGCCGCCGGGAAGAATGAGCTCCGGCGCGCGGCCGTCCTTGGTGTGAGTGAGGGCCTCGACGCCATGCAGTGACATGGGCATTACCGTGATTTCACGGTTACCCAGGCGGCGCGCGATTTCCGTTGCCGTGGATCCGCTGTCCAGCCACACGTATTCGCGGTCCCTGATCAGATGGTCCACCACCTTTGCAATACGGACCTTGGCTTCGTGGTGTTCCAATTCGCGTTGCCCGTAACCTGGGTTGTCTCCGCGCGCCAACAGGCTGCGTGCACCGCCGTGGACGCGCTTCAGGACTCCGTTGGCGGCGAGGATTTCCAGGTCGCGGCGGACGGTGGCGCCGGAAGCTCCTGTTGCTTGGACGAGCTCTTCCACTGTTGCTTGCTCGCGGGTGCGCAACAGCTCGCCAATGAGCCGGTGGCGGTCAGCAGTTCCCATCCTTCAACCGTAGCAACATTTGCTCAAATAATCACATAGCATGATCATTTGAGCACTGTCGCTCTCTCACATCCCATGGCTCAAAGCGAAACGCTCTCGCAGCAGGTGCAAGAGCGTTCGCCGAAAGGGGCGGTTATGTGAGAGACCGTTGGAACTAGCGGGCGCGCTCCACCCGCTTCTCATCCCACACGGGTTCCTCCGACTCGTAGACCTTGCCGTCGGAACCGAAGATCATGAAACGGTCAAAGGACTTTGCGAACCAGCGGTCGTGCGTGACAGCAAGGACAGTGCCCTCGAAAGCGTCGATGGCCCGTTCCAGAGCCTCGCCCGAATGAAGGTCAAGGTTGTCCGTAGGCTCGTCCAGCAGCAACAACGTGGCGCCGGAGAGTTGCAGGAGCAGGATCTGGAACCGTGCCTGCTGACCACCGGACAAGGACTCGTACTTCTGCTCGGACTGACCGGCCAAGCCGTACGAATCCAAGGCACCGGCGGCGGCCTCACGGGCGAGTCCGGAACGGTGCTCATCGCCACGGTGCAGGATCTCGAGCAGCGTCCGTCCCAACAGATCAGGCCGGACATGCGTCTGTGCGAAGAACCCTGGCCGGATGCGGGCACCCAGCTTCACGGTGCCTTGATGCGGCACTTCAGCAATCACTACCTCGGACACCGGCAGGTGTTCACGCTCGGGATCGGTGCCGCCGGTGGCCAGGAGGCGCAGGAAGTGGCTCTTGCCCGAACCGTTGGAACCAAGAACACCAACGCGGTCGCCGAACCAGATCTCGGTGGAGAACGGCTTCATAAGACCGGTCAGTTCCAGCTTCTCGGCCACGACAGCCCGCTTGGCGGTACGTCCACCCTTGAGCCGCATCTTGACGTTCTGCTCGATCGGCAGTGCCTCAGGCGGGCCAGCTTCCAGGAACTTGGCAAGGCGGGTCTGCGCTGCCTGGTACCTGTTGGCCATGTCGGAGCGGAACGCGGCCTTGTTCTTGTACATGTTGACGAGTTCCTTGAGCTTGATGTGCTCCTCGTCCCAGCGTTTCCGGAGTTCCTCAAAACGGGCGTTACGATCGGCACGCGCCTCGACATATGTGCCGAAGCCGCCACCATGGATCCATGCTGAAGCGCCATTGATACCGGGCTCGAGTGTGACGATACGGCTGGCCGCGTTGTTGAGCAGCTCTCGGTCGTGGCTGATGAACAGGACGGTCTTCTTGGACTCGTTGAGCTTGCTTTCCAGCCAGCGCTTGCCCGGAACGTCCAGGTAGTTATCGGGTTCGTCGAGGAGGAGGAGCTCGTCCGGGCCAGCGAACAGGGCTTCCAAGACCAGGCGCTTCTGCTCGCCACCGGACAGGGTGGAGGCGCGACGGAACTGCGCTTTGTCGAACGAAATCCCCAAGGCTGCCATGCAGACCTCGTCCCAGACGGTCTCGACGTCGTACCCGCCGGCGTCTCCCCAGTCCACGATCGCCTGCGCATACTTCATCTGCGTGGGCTCGTCGTCGTGCTCCATCATGGCCAGCTCGGCGTCCTCCACAGCCTTGGCAGCGGCTGCGAGGCTGGCCTGCGCCGTGGAAACGAGGAGATCCCGGACAGTGGATTCGTCCCGAACCTGGCCCACGAACTGCCGCATGATTCCCATGTTGCCGGAGCGGCCAACAACACCCTCGTCCGGCGTGAGGTCACCGGAGATGATCTTGAACAGGGTGGTCTTGCCCGTTCCGTTGGGCCCGATGAGCGCCGTTTTGGTGCCATCGGGGACCTTGAAGGTCACCCCGTTGAGCAGCTGGGTGCCGTCGGAGAGGAAGTAGTCGATGCCGGAAACGTCAATATGGGCCACGTTTCAATCCTCCCATGGCGGCGGATTGGCACTGGACGGCGGTGTCAGCCGGCTGCGGTGAGAAACGACTTCAGCAGGGGTCCGCTGGTAGTGGCACCCAAGCCGCCTTCTTCCACGAACACGGCAACCGCCAGATCCCCATGCGTCGCCACGATCCACGCATGGGTCTTTGGTGGGTTGTCATTGCCGAATTCCGCGGTGCCTGTTTTGGCCCCCACCGGCGTACCGGGAACTTCGGCGAGGAAGCCAGCGTGGCCTGAGGTCACTACAGCCCGCATCATGTCGGACAGTGCAGCGGCTTCTTCCTTGGTGATCGGCTTGGTGGACGCCGGCGACACAGGAACGGCGCTCACTGAAGCGGACGCGGACGACGGCGACGCGGCGCCACCTTCGGTGGGAGTGGCACCGGAGCTGGGGTTCTGGGTGGCGGCCGGGGACTGGGCGGCGTCAGCGTTCAGCACGAGTTGCGGAGAAACAGGTGCGCCGTTGGCGACGGAAGCTGCCATGACCGCGGCCGAGAGCGGGGAAAAGAGCACCTTGCCTTGGCCAATCATGGAAGCTGCGTGCTCGGTACCTTCGGCAGCCCCGGGAACCGAACCCAAGAACGCATCAGCCCCCAGCTTGGGAGCTTCAACCGCCACGCCCAAGGCCTGTGCTGCGGATTCGAGCTGGTCCTGGCTGATGGAATCCCTGGCGTTGATGAAGGCCGTATTGCAGGAGTGCGCAAAAGCGTCGCGGAGGGGCACCGAGCCGAGGGAGCTTTCCGGATACCCTTCGGCGTTCTTGAACGTGCGGCCGTCCACGGTCAGCGTTGAGGGGCATTCAACCTTGGAATCCGGGGTGGCGCCGTTGCGGAACATGGCCAGGGAATCAACAATCTTGAAGGTGGAACCCGGCGCATATTGGCCAAGCATGGCCGTGTTGTAGCCGTTGCTGCCTGGTCCGGACGCTGCGGCTAGTACAGCGCCGGTGGATGGCTTAAGGGCAACAATGGCCGACGCGGGCCCAACACCGGCCAACGTTTCCTCCGCCAGCTGCTGGAGTTTCAGGTCCAGCGTGGTTTTCAGCGTGGTGCCCGGGGACGGGAGGGACGAGAAGAACACTTTGGTGCCCGGGGTCTCACCTTCGGACTTAACCTCGGGAGTTGCCAGGACTTCCACGCCATCTTTACCTCGCAGCAATGAGTCGTACTTCTGCTGCAGACCGCCGGTACCTGTGGTGTCCCCGGCACGCAGCGCACCATTGGAGTTTTCAATTTGTTCAGCACTGGCTTGGCCAACACTGCCCAGCAATGCCCGGGCAAAGGTGCGGGTTGGCGCCAAGGCCATGGAGTCAAGGATGCTTGAACCGCCGGGGATGGCCTCAATTTTCGCTTCAGTGATATCCGCCGTGTACGCGCGGAGAACGAGGCCTTCAACGAATGCCTGCGGACCTGACGCAGCAACCTGCTTGGCGTACTCTTCTGCGTCCAACCCGAGGAGTGCAGCCATGGCACGCGCGGAAGCGTCGGCTTGCTCCGCCGGAACCTTTGTTTTGTCGATGCCCACGCGGAAGACGGGACGGTCCTCAACAATGGGGGCATCTCCAGCACCCAGGATCTGGCCACGCTGGGCGGGAACAGTCTTGACGGACAAGGTTTCACCCTCGGAAAGTTCCGGGGCGAGGAGTGCAGGTGCCCATTGGACAGCCCACTTGTCACCGGCCTTCTTCAGTGTGGCTTCGGAGCTGTACTCCCACTTTGCCGAGCCGATGTTCCAGCTGTACTTGAGGGGGAACGTTGCGGTGTCGCCGTCGAGCTTAACGTCGCCTGACTCTACTGCCGGTTTGGCGTCGAGTCCCTCGAACACGGCTTTGAGTTGTTCGTTGGCCGCGGCGGCGTCCTTGCCCTCCACGGTGAGCGAACCGACGTCGAGCGCTGACAGAGAGGAAGCGAGCTGCTTCGCTGCCCCTTCCGCACCGGCGCGGCCGTCATCACAGGCGGTTAGCGAGCCGGCCATCACGAGCGTTACGAGACCAAGAACAAGACGATGTTTTTTCAGTTTCCCCATTTGCGACATTATGCCCCGTTCCCCTGACACTTTCTTGTTGTGCCCGTTAGACGGACGGCCGTCGCCAGCTGCCCCGGACGGAGGCAGCGGGCGACGGCGGTCTGCACGTCAGGCTACGAAGCGCACGTGAACTTCGCATCACCCCAAACACCATGAGCGCCGTTGATGGATCCGGAGGGGTCCACCACCAATTCCACGTATGCAGCACCCGTGAGGTCCACGGATACGGCCTCAGGGGCGAATCCTGGAGTGTACGTGCGCGATTGGTACTTGTTCACGCCGTCGGCATTGACCTTGAAGATGATGTTCCCGCCAAAGCCACTCTCGAGGCCCACCTGCGAGGTGAAAGAGGTGCACTTTCCTCCCAGGTAATAGGTGATCTTTGAGGCAGCATGAACGCCCAGGCCCTTACTGAACACAGGCTGCTGACCGGTTACGGGATCCGTGTAGTTGATGGCCAGCGGCTTGCCCGGGGACGACGCCGAGTCCTTGTTGGCAACGTTCTTACCGATTACGCCGTAACCGTTCAAAGCCTGGACCCACGGCGTGTCCGAGGCGTACACCGTTCCAAGCGGAACGTTCGGCAACGGCTGCGATGTCACTTTCCAGTCGAAGAACTTCACGCGGGTGTCAGTGGGCAGGGTGACGGATGCCAGCTCCTTGGTGGGGTTGAGTCGGACCGTGTTGGAGAACGCCTGGTACTTGTACTGTGTGTACTCCGGCGACGGCCCGTTGGCGTTGTTCCTACCCTGTTCGGAAACGGCCACCACTGCCCCGTTGAGGACGGACGGCTGCAACCAGTTGGGGAAGAAGATGGACTGCTGCTCGGTTGTTCCGTCCGCGTAGCTCAGCGTCAAAACCGGGCTGGTTCCATTGCCCACCGCGGCGGATCCAAGCACGGCCAGGTGCGTTCCCTTGCCCTTAACGGCAATGGTCTGCGCGGAAAGCGCCACCGAGTTGGGGACATCGGGTCCGACGGCCGGCCACGTGTAGTCAACCTGTGTCGGTTTTCCGGCGTCCACCGTTACTGTGCTGCCCGGCCGGACTCCGCCTGCAGGAACCGTGGCGGCAGCCAGCTGTTCGGCAGCGAAGGTGGCCCCTCCGCCGTCGAAGTTTCCTAGTGCCTTGCCCGCCACGGTGGTGATCGAGACGGTGTTGTACGCAGCGGCCAAAGAACCATAAGCAACGTAGATCTGGTTGCCGCCGGTCACGGACTGGATGGTCCCGGATGCGTCGTACGACGCCGATACCCGAACGGTCTGTTGGCCCGCCTTCGCGCTGGTCCCCGGCTTGATAACGAACGTGGCGGTTGCAGTAGCGCCGCCTTCCACCTTGGCGGCTGTCGCGCCGGAGGAAGAGACCACAGTCCAGCCTTCAGGAAGCACCGGGGTCAGCACCACGTTGCTCTTGGCCTTGGTTCCGGTGTTCACGAAGGCCGCCGTGACGGTGGTTTCCTGGTCCTGGAAGACCTGTTGGCCGGTGGTCACGCGAACTTCAGCCGCGGTGTCTTCCTGGCTCCTGCCGCCCAGCGGGCCGGCCTGCTGCAGGTGAACCGTGGCGGATTGGTTGGAAGCGATGGACCCTGTCTTTACCCAGATGGTGCCGTTGTTGGCCTCATCGAAGTACCAGCCGGTTGCTGCTGCGGCGTAGGAGGCCTGGGTGGAGTGCTGGGCCAGCTTGGTGCCGCCGATCTTGACGTCCTTGGGTGCTGCTCCCGCGTGGACTTTCAGTTCGTACGGACGTGCCTCCGCCTTGCCGGTGTACTCGCCCTTCCGCTCACCGATGGTCACTTTGACACTGCTGTTGCCGGTGCCTGGAGCGTCCACCGAGAAGATCTGGCTGGAAGACTTGCCATCCTTGAATTCGCGGGTCACCTTGTCATCCTCGTACAGCGTGAAGGTGTCCTGGCCCTGGGCGTAGACGTCCAAAGTGATCATGGAATCTTCGGGTACCAAGGACGCGTTGCGCGCCACGATGCCTTGCGGGATCACCGCTCCGGCACGGACGAACACCGGCAGCTTGTCCAGCGGCGCGTTGTAGCCGTTGAGGATCTGGCCGCCCTGGTAGAGCTTGCCGGTCCAGTAATCCACCCATTGGTGTCCTGCCGGGAGGAAGATGCCGTTGCGCACGTCGGTCTGGGTGAAGACCGGGGCTACCAGAAAGTCGGAACCGAGCATGAACTGGTTGTTTGCCTCGGCGCCGTAAGACCATTCCTGGTCAGGGAACTCAAGAGCCATGGAGCGCATCATGGAAACGCCGCTTGTGGATGACTCGTGGGCCAGCGTGTAAATGAAGGGCATGAGTTGCTGGCGGAGCTGGAGGTATTGGCGGTTGATGGCCGTGGCTTCGTCACCGTAGAGCCACGGACGCTTGTCAGTGGCTGCCCAGCCGGACATGGAGTACAGCGCCGGGGCGAAGGCCTTCCACTGGAGGTCGCGGACGTAGGACTCAGCGGAACCGCCGAAGATGCCGTCAACATCGCCCGTGGTGAATGCCAAACCCGAGTTGCCGGCGCCGGTGAGGGCCGAGACCTGCCAGCGGACGGCGTCGAGGTTTCCTGAATGGTCACCCGTCCACTGCATGCCGCAGCGCTGGGAGCCGGCCCAACCTTCCACCATCAGCGAGGTGCCACGGGCGTTGGAATACTGTTCAATGCCGCCGTGCGCGGCCTCGCAACCGGTGAGCGCCTGGCGGTAGCCCTGGCCTACCCACGCGACGTCCAGCTTGCGGAGCCGGACGCCGGCCTCGCCCACTTCGTACTCCTGGTTGGTCAGGGAACGCTGCGTCCAGAGGCCAACCTTGAGGTCGGTTTCTTCCTCGATGTTGCTCACGGTTTCCGGGAGTTGCTGGTACTCGCAGCCGTAGCCGTCGTTGACCAGCATCCAGCCGGCGGGCATGTCGTTCTCCACGAACTTCCGGGCCGTCTTGATGGCGTCCGGAGTGCGCTGCTTGGCGCCGTCGGGATCGCCGTAGCCTGACGACGAATAGCCCGGATTGGAGCGGTTGTAGCAGTCAGCGTCGCCGTATTCCAGAGCGTAGACCGGGGGCATCATCGGCTTGCCGGTCAACGTGGTGTAGGCGCCGAGCGACTGCTTGTAGTCGCCCACGAAGTAGTAGGCGTCGAAGCGCTTTTCCTCATGTGTGGTGGTGGGCTGGCCGCCGAAGTTGTAGGAGCCGCGGGCGAAGGTGTCGCGGAGAACGCCGTAGCCCTTGGAGGACATGTAGTAGGGCACGGCGTTGGGATAGCCATCGTCGTCCCAGTCGAAGTTCTTGGCAATGTTGATGAGTGCGCCGGTGTGCACGGAGCGGCCGTTCTGCATGCCGCCGCCGATGAACTGCTCGCCGTCCTGCTGGGCGAGGTGCTGCGTAGCTGAGTTGGCGCCGAAGGTGATGGGGGCGGACTCCTCCAGAACCAACGAGCCGTCAGTCCTGAGAACCCGAAGCTGTGTGGTGGCTTTGTTGATCTCGACGCTGATCTTGGCAGTTTTCAGGACCAGCCAGTCGCCGTCTGTGACTGTGGGTGTGGTGCCGGGGAACTTATCCTTGCCCACCACGATGTTGGCGGTCCTGGCCGGATCGCCTTGGTCTGTGTTGGCGGGATCGGTGAATTTTCCGCTGGGGTCAGCTTCCAGGCGGAAATTGCCGTCGTCCAGGAACGTGACGCGGATGGCGCCCTTCTCCGCGGAAAGGTTGACGACGTTGCCGGACTGGATAAACCCGATCACCGCTCCGAGAGGTACTCCGGCGGCATCGACAGGGACTTCGGGGGTGACGGTTTTGATGGCCGCGGGATCACCTGGAGCGGCATTGGCGGCCGCGGCAAAGGTGAGTGCGGGGATGGTTCCTGCGAGGAGCAGCGAGGCCAGGCCGAGGGAAGCGGCCTTCCTGACTAGCTTTTTGGTGCGTCCGGAGCTGCCGGGGGCAGTGCCGGATAAGCCCAATGTGGGTGCGGACATGTGAGGCCAACTTTCGACGAGTGACTTTTTGTGATCTAACTCATAGCGAAACGTGCACTAATCGTCACTGCAAAAAGATCAAAGGTCAACCGTTTAACCAAAATTCGAACCCGACTGAGTCGCATTTGTGCGCGTTTTGGGCGCTCAAAACGCGCACAGGTGCGACTCAGTTGGGGAGAGTCAGCGCGAGCGGATAATCCTGCGCTGCGTCGCGACGGCTATGGCAGCGGTCCGGTTGTCCACGCCGAGCTTCGAGTAAATGTGCACCAAGTGGGTCTTCACCGTGGCCTCGGAAATGAAGAGTTGCTTGGCCATGGCACGGTTGCTCATACCCGTTGCCAAGAGCTCCAAAAGTTGTACTTCCCGGGCGCTCAAAGCCGGGGAAGGATTCCGGATGCGCCCCATGAGCCGCGCCGCAACCTCCGGTGCCAACGCGGTCTGCCCGGCCGCCGCGGACAACACGGCCTGCCGGATCTGCTCCGGCGGTGCGTCCTTCAACATATAGCCGCTTGCACCGGCCTCCACTGCGGCGAGGATGTCCGCGTCTGTGTCGTAAGTGGTCAAAATGAGCACAGGCGGCGGGGGAGTCCCGGCCGCACCCGCCTTGATCCTCTCTGTGGCCGTTACGCCATCCATGCCGCTGCCCATCTGCAGGTCCATGAGCACCAGGTCCACGGGCTCACCCAAAGTATTGAGCTTGCTGAGTTCCACCAGCGCGGCATCACCGTCAGCTGCCTCCGCAACCACGGTCACCCCCGGGAAGTCGGCGAGCATGGCCCGCAGTCCTGCCCGAACAACCGGGTGGTCATCCACCAACAACACCCGAATCTCACTCACGCGGCACCCCCATCCGCCGGCAACGGCACCCGCATCGCAACCACGGTCCCCTCACCCGGCGCCGACTCAATCTCCAGGCTGCCGTTCAGTGCCGCCAACCGCTCCCGCAAACTTTGAAGCCCGACGCCGGTTCCGTCGCCACGCGCCGTACCGGCCGCCGTCGAGGGCTCGAATCCAATCCCGTCGTCGAAAACGTCCAAGGTCACCTCAGCGCCCAGGAAAGACAGGGTCACGACGGCGGTGCGCGCGTGGGCGTGCGCCCATACGTTGGCGAGGGAAGCCTGCGCGGCCCGGAGCAGGGTGGTCTGGTACGTATTCGGCAGTTCCATGGGCGTACCCACCAGCTCGAAGCGGCAGCGCAGCGCGGACCCCCGGGCAGCCGCCTCAGTCTCCGTTTTCTCACAGAGGCGGCTGAGGGTATCCACGAGTCCCGAGCGCTCAAGATCCGGCGAACGCAGGCCGCGCACAAAGCTCCGCGCCTCGGCAAGATTGGCAGACGCCGTGTCCTGAACCGTTCGTAGCCGCTCCCGTGCAGCACTGGCGTCGCCATCGTCCAACGCTTTCTCGGCGGACCTGCCCATCAGGACAATGCTTGAGAAGCCCTGCGCCAAGGTGTCGTGGATTTCCCGGGCAAGCCGTTCGCGTTCGGCCAGCATTCCGGCGTCGTGCTGTGTCTGTGCGAGTTCGGCGCGGGTTCTGCGAAGCTCGTCGGCAACAGCGCGCTGATTCTCGGCTTCGACGAACAAAGCGCGATAGGCCAAGCCCGTGACCACCGCGAATGCTGCCCCGAACACCGGCCCAAGGACCATCGCAAGCTGCAGGCCGCCGTCGGACGAACCCCGGCCATGGAACCACAGCGTGCCCACCAGAAGCGCAGTGCTCACAGCAATCGCGGGCAAAGCAAGCGCGCGGGGGAGCAGGTGCAGTTGCAGGAAGAACAAGGGGAAGGCAACCCATGCGAAGTCGCTGCTGACTAGGAGGAGCAGCAGCCATAGGAGCATCACCGCGCCAAGCCACCAGCGTGCGTAGGGTGTGGGATTGAAGCGGGTGGGATGGCTTGCATGGCGTTTTTCCATAAGAGTCCCGCTGAGGTACACCAATGCCAGCAGGGCCGAAAGACTTAGTCCGGCAATCACAGCAACAGCCGACGCCGGACCGTTGGTTCCCATTCCCGTCACCAAGCGGACAACGGCCACCAGCAGCAGAACCGCGAAACCCAGATGAAGGCTCACGCGCAGCACGCGGAGGATTGTGGCGGCGCCAGCGGGAGACTGCATGCTTCACAGCGTATCCCCGGCGCTCCCTCCATAAACCAAATTTCGCGCTCCAGGGCCTGAATCAACCATTCGGATGATCGCCGGTTCAACCCCACGATGCCAGCCGATCCATCCGGCTCCCGATGCCTCGGCGGCCTATCGCCGGAAGAGTTGAGATAGCCGGGATCAAGCCCGCATTGAATCGAAGGAATCCGATGTTTCTTGCCATCCGCGACATCCGCTTCGCCAAGGGTCGTTTTGCGCTCATGGGCAGCGTGGTCGCCCTGATCACGTTGCTGCTGGTCATGCTCTCCGGGCTGACTGCAGGCCTGGGCAACCAGTCGACATCCGCGCTGGGGGCCCTGCCTGTGCAGCAGATTGTTTTTGGTGCACCCGCCGGAGGTGATCCAAAGGCCTCGTACACCGAATCCGAAGTTTCCCCTGTTCAGCTCGGAGCCTGGCGGGACCAGCCGGGTGTGACGTCCGCGGAGGCGCTGGGAATCAGCCAGACACGTTTCCAGTCGTTGGGTGGCGGGGGGACCCCGACCGGAACCGCGAACGTCGCAGTCTTTGGCGGCGCGATTGCTCCATCGGCTGTGGAGGACGGGACGGTGGTGGTGGGTGAGTCGCTGGCCAAAGAGCTGACGCTGGAAGTTGGCAGCCGGGTTCGTGCGGGCGGGACAGACCTGACGGTTTCAGCCGTTGTGGAGGACCAGTGGTACTCGCACACCGGCGTGGTGTGGACAACGCTGGAGACCTGGCGGACCATCGCCCACGCAGCACCTGGCACCGCAACGGTCATCACCGCAACCTTCGACGCCGGAGCTTCCGTGAACCTCGACGCCGCCAACGCGGCGGCCGGCACGGTCAGTACGGACCCCGTGGGTTCGTTCCAGGCACTTGCCTCGTACAAGAGCGAGAACGGCTCACTCATGCTGATGCAGGCATTCCTCTACGGCATTTCGGCCTTGGTGATCGTCGCGTTCCTCACAGTGTGGACAGTGCAGCGCACACGCGACATCGCCGTCCTCAAGGCGTTGGGGGCTTCGTCCGGCTATGTGTTGCGGGACGCCCTCACCCAGGCGGCCATGGTGCTGCTGGCAGGAGCGGCGGTGGGCGGTCTTCTGGGCTTGGCCGGCGGAACGTTCGCGGCCCAGGCCGCACCTTTTCTGATCACACCCATGACCACACTGCTGCCTATCGCAGGAATCATCCTCCTGGGCCTGGCGGGCGCAGTCCTGGCGGTAAGAAGCGTCACCACAGTGGATCCACTGTTGGCACTCGGCGGCAACTAATACATTCCTAGAAAGGCATGCATCGTGAGTACAGCATTGAACCTGGTCAACGTTTCCCTCGAATACCCGGACGGCAGCTCAACCCTCAAGGCGCTGGACGCCGTCAACCTGAGCGTGCATAAAAGTGAGTTCCTCTCCCTTGTGGGACCCTCCGGTTCCGGCAAGTCCTCACTTCTCGCCGTCGCGGCGACCCTCGTGAAGCCCACAGCCGGGCTGGTGATCATCGACGAAGAGGACGTCAACGCCTTTTCGGACGCCGAACGCACGGCCCTTCGCCGGGACAAGGTGGGCATCATCTTCCAGCAACCCAACCTGCTGCCGGCACTGACCGCCGTCGAGCAGTTGCTGATACGTGAGCACCTCCGGGGCAGGCGTGTGCGCGGAGAACGGGAGAAAGCAGCTGAGCTGCTGGAGGTCGTTGGCCTGTCCAACGCTGCGCATAAGCGCCCACACCAATTATCCGGCGGCCAACGCCAGCGGGTGAATATTGCCAGGGCCCTCATGGGGAGCCCTACTGTTCTCCTCGTCGACGAGCCAACGGCCGCGCTTGATCACGAACGCAGCGAGTCGATCGTCCGGCTACTCCGGCGGGTCACTAACGAGTTCCGAACCGCCACCGTCATGGTCACTCACGACACCGAGTTCCTTCCCCTCACCGACGCCGTCGCGACTATGAGGGACGGACGCATCAGCCGCGCCCTGGTTCCGTCGGCGCAACCCAACTAAGTAGCAGCAGAGCGCGTTTTGAGCCGTCAAAACGCGCACTGCTGCGACCTGGTTGCGTGAGGCGGCGTAGTCAGGGGTAGTTACAGTCCTACGCCTAGCCCAGGTACGCGCATTCTAAATATGTCCTTGAGGGCATATCTTGCCGCGTGATACCCGGCCATTCCCGTTACGCCGGGCCCCGGCGGGGTAGACGAGGAACACAGGTACACGCCGGAAATGGGGGTTCGCCACGGCACGTTGGAGACCACCGGCCGTTGCACCAGGCCCCGCAGGTCCAACAGACCTGCACTGAAGTCTCCCCCAACATAGTTCTCGTTATATGCGGACAGTTCCGCCGCCGTCGTGGTCTTCGATGCCACCACGACGTCGCGGAAGCCAGGCGCGTAACGCTCAATGCGAGCCATGACGGCTTCGGCCATATCCACGGTGGAGTTCGCAGGTACGTGGCAATAGGACCACAGAACGTGGCGGCCCTCCGGTGCCCGGGTGGAATCAACCACCGATGGCTGGGACACCAGAACGTACGGCTCCGATGGGTGTTTGCCCATGTCCACTAGATTCTCCGACTCGGCCATCGCCAGCCTCGAACCACCAACGTGGACCGTCCCGGCCTTGGCCAATCCAGGGTCGCGCCACGGAACGGGTTCGGACAGGATGAAGTCCACTTTGCACGCTGCATTCCCAAATCGGAATGTTTCCAACGCCCGGCGGTAGCGGTCTGGAACTTCCGCACCACCCAGGCGCGCCAGAGTTGGCGGGGCAACATCCAGCAGTATCGCTTTAGCGGGCCGGACCTGGTCCAAGGAGTCCACGCGCCCGCCCACCTGGATTGTGCCACCGTGGGCCCTGAGGTCGTCAGCCATTGCTGTGGCGATGGACATGGAACCGCCAACAGGAATCACCCAACCACCTGCGTGGGCCAGCACGCTGAGCAACAGTCCGGCACCCGTTGAACTGAGGGACGGTTGCGAGCCAAGGGCGTGGGACATCACACCCGTCAACAGGGCCGGTGCGGCATCCTCGCGGAATCGTCGCATCCAGAGCGGCGTTCCTTGATCCAGAGTGGCCAAACCGAACTTGACAGCCGCCAAAGGATCTTTTGGAATGCGCAGGAGTTGGTTGGACGTAAACTCCACCACCCCGTCCACGCGCTCCAGCAGGGGCTGCAGCAGCCGACGGTACGCCTGCCCATCGACGCCCAGCTCCTGTACCGTTCGATCCAGGGATTGGTAGGCCAGGGCCGCCCCTCCACTGTCCAGCGGTGTGCCGTGCTGGACCTCCGGCAGCCGCAATTCCACGCGCTTCGACAACTCAAAAGCGCGGAAGAAGGGGGATGCCACAGCCATGGGATGCACGGCCGAACAGACGTCATAGAGATGTCCGGGCTCCATCAACTCGCTGGTCCGCGATCCTCCGCCGATCGCATCAGCGGCCTCGTAAACATGGACGCTCAGGCCCGCGCGGGCCATCACCACTGCGGCGGCCAGGCCGTTAGGACCGGCACCGACGACGGCGACATCAACCATCGCTGTTTACCTCCGTACGCTGGGGTGCTTTGGGATCGGTAGTCTCCACCGTAGCCCGGGTACGCCACGGCAGGACTGACCGTAACGGGCGGAACACATCGAGCCGCAACCAGTCCCGGGCACCGTCGAATGGTCCCCCATGCGGATCATCCTCGCCATGGGCGCGGAGTGCGTCTTGGGCGGGATCCCAAATATCCATGACCACCCGTGCCATGAGATACGCGGTGGCCACCATATGCAATCCCACGGCCAAGACGTAGTAGGACATATCGATGTTGTGCTGGACGGAGCCGCCACTGGTTGTTTGGCCCAAATACATCCAGACGGCCGCCCAGTGGAGCCCCTCAGCCGCCTGCCAGATGAGGAAGTCGCGCCAGCGGGGCCGGGCCAGGGCAAGCAGCGGTATGAGCCATATGACGAACTGCGGGGAGTACACCTTGTTGGTCAGAATGAAGGCGGCAACCAGAAGGAACATCAGTTGGGCCAACCGGGGTCGCCGTGGGGAGCAGAGGGCCAAAGCACCAATAAGGACGCACGCGAGGACGAACAGGGACAGGGCCAGCGCGTTGACGGTTGCGCCGTCAATCTGAACCCAGCGAACCCGGTCAGCCACGAGGTTGTAAGCGAACCACGGTGAGCTGTACCCGGCAGGGCGGTTTTGGCTGAATTCGAAGAAGTATCCCCATCCCGATGGGTTCAGTGCTGCTATGGGCAGATTCACTGCCAGCCAGGATGCGAAGGCTGTACCAGCAGTAATGAAGAATGCGCGCAGCTTGCCGGTGCGCAAGGCCAGCACCAGCACTGCACCAAGTAGGAGGACCGGATACATCTTGGTGGCCGCCCCCAAGCCGATGAACACACCGGCCAGGATCAGCTTGTCCCGCGAGAAGAAGTACATGGCCAGGGCCAGCAGTCCCACGGCCCACATGTCCCAGTTGATGAATCCGGCCAGAATGATCCCCGGGGCCACTGCCACCATGGCGGCGTCCCAGGGGCGGAGCCTGTTGATCCTTGCGGTCAGGAGCACCGTGACGATCCAAACGGCGACTATCAGTGTTGCGTTGATGTCGAAGTAGCCCAGCACGCGCTCGTTTCCAGCGCCTTGGCCGGGCACGAGCAGGGCCGTGATGCCGGCGATGACGCCCATCAGCACCGGGTATTCGAACAGGCTGCCTTGGGTGAAGAACGGAAAGGCACCGTCACCAAGGCCGCGGTTCCGGAAAAGCTCCGGAAAATCCGAATAGCACGTCGCATAAAACTGGCCGGGAGTCTCCCAGCCACGGACTCGGCAGTAGTCCTTGGCGAGCACAGCCAGCAGTGCAGCGAATACGGTGAGGATGATCAGGACGCGTTCCACAGTGAACGGACCGGACGCCACCTTCCCGGGGGAGGAGTGTTTCCCCAAGGGCCCGCCCACAAGTTCAGTGAAATTTCGAAGCAGGGAGTCACTGCGGCTTGGAACCACAAAGCGGGCACGTTTTTGCAGCCGGTGAGGCTTCGTCTCCTGCATGGGATCGAGCTTACAGTCCTCCGGGGTTCCACAAGATGAGGAGTTCAGGGGTTCCCCACGTTAAAAGGGGAGGAGCCCACGCGTAGCCGCGTGGGCTCCTTGAGGTTCAGCATGAATGTGTGGCATCTGAACTCCTTCGGGCTCAGCCGTTGGGCATCAGCGGATGAGTCCCATCTGGTGCAGGACAACGTAGACGTCTTCACGGCGCTGGTCAAGCAACTGGCCGTTGAACAGGGTGCGGTCCTTGGGAGCATTGGTGCTCTTGACGAACCGCATTTCTTCAGGGCGTTTTCGCATGGTTCACCTCCTTTCGGGAGATATGTAGTCGGAATTTAGACGCACCAATTAAAGCCATATGAATTCACAAGAAATCCAGGCTAAAAGGGCATAAATAACCGAGGCTAATAAAGGGGATTCGCGGACTAAACCCAAAAAGGATTCGTCGTGCAATAGCGCGTGCTTCCGGCAGCCGACCCAACAAGAAGCTGGTTCCGAACTATGGGGAAACTGCGCACCCGCGGCATGCTGCGTGGGTCCGCGCCTACAACTGACTACTCAGCCATCCAAAGATAGGAGGGCCTTAAGGAATACCGCCGGCAACAGGCCGGTCCGGTAATTCAGGAGTGGGTCAGAGAGCAAAAATGGCGCATGTCATCAGCAGAGGCCGGGGTAGCAGTGACGGTCAACTTCCGTCCGCTAGTCAAAGTAATCATTTTTCCCAACCTCCTTCCGGCCTTTACAGCCTGCTGTGGCATTGTCCCGGTTGACTGTACCGGTGAATGCGCGCCTTGTTCCCGGCGGGTCGCTCTGGGAACAAGATATAAGCTACCCCATGTAGATGGAGTTTGACCAGCGAAATTAGCTAATTCGCCTAAATTTTCTTTAAATACGAGTTTTATAGTCCCCAACGCACAATTGCAGGCGTCCGCTTATCCCAGCCGAGGGTGCACACTTTGGCCGTTCCCAGAATGAAGTGTCGGCCTTCGCTTGCATCCATTTCGAGCCAGCGGGCGGTAAGTATGCGGGAGAAATGACCGTGGGCCACTATCAGAACGTTGTCCATTCCTGATTCCAGGACTCGTCCAATGATCTTGTCGGCCCGGGCAGCAACCTCATCCAGGGTTTCCCCGTTGGGGACGCCATCTGTCCAGATGAGGTAGTCCGGGTTGTCCTTGCGGATCAGGTCCGAGCTGATGCCTTCATAGTCGCCGTAGTTCCATTCCACTGCCAGCGGCTCATGGACGGCCTCCGGGTAGCCTGCGAGTTCTGCCGTGCGGCGGGCGCGGCGCAGCGGCGAGGTCAGGACGAGGTCGAAGTCGATGCCTTCCAGGACCTTGCGTGCCTCTACAGCCTGCTGCTCGCCCTCAACGGTGAGGGGAAGGTCAGTCAGACCGGTGTACTGGCCGCTTTTGGACCATTCGGTTTCGCCGTGGCGAAGGATCCAGAGTTGCGGACGCGGTGAAGTCGCAGCGTTCATGAGGGCTCCTCAGTTTCGGTCAATGGCTCGACGACGGCGGACTCGGGTTGCGCTTCCCACCATGCCAAGAGTTTCTGCTCGGCTTCCTCGGGGGACAGTGGTCCGTGTTCCATCCGCTCTTCCAGAAGGAACTTATAGGCCCTCCCCACCACGGGGCCAGGCTTCAGTCCCAGAAGCGCCATGATCTGCGCTCCGTCCAAGTCAGGCCGGACAGCCGCCAGTGATTCCTGTTCCAGCAGCTTCGAGATGCGGTGCTCAAGGTCATCGTAGGCGAACGACAGGCGGTCGGCCTTGCGTTGGTTACGCGTGGTGACGTCGGACCGGGTGAGGCGGTGCAGACGCTCCAGCAGGGGTCCGGCGTCGGTGACATAGCGGCGGACTGCGGAGTCACTCCAGCCGGCATCGCCGTAGCCGTAGAACCGCATGTGCAGCTCAACAAGTCGGGAAACTGCTTTGATCGACTCGTTGTCGAAACGCAGCGCCTTCATGCGCTTGGCTGTCAGCTTCGAACCAACAACATCGTGGTGGCGGAAGCTCACCGCGCCGCCCGGTTCAAAGCGGCGCGTAGCCGGCTTGCCGACGTCGTGCATCAACGCGGCGAACCGCAACACAAAGTCGGGGCCGGGAACCGGGCCGTCAGGACCCGTTTCCAAGGCAGCAGCCTGCTCCAACACCTGCAGCGAGTGCTGGTACACGTCCTTGTGCCGGTGGTGCTCATCGGCTTCGAGGCGCAGCGCGGAAACTTCGGGGAGCACGAACTCAGCCAACCCGGTGTCCACCAGGAGATCAATGCCCACACGGGGGTGCGCTCCGTTGATGAGCTTGACCAGTTCTTCCCGGACACGCTCGGCGGAGATGATCTTGATGCGGTCGGCCATTTGGGACATGGCGAGCCGGACGTCGTCGTGGACCGACACGCCGAGCTGGGAAGCGAAACGGGCCGCGCGCATCATGCGCAAGGGATCGTCGGAGAATGATGACTCCGGGGCACCCGGCGTGGCGAGCTCCGAGGCGTGGAGGTCGCGGACGCCGCCGAACGGATCCACGAGTTCAAGGCTGGGCAGCCGCAGCGCCATGGCGTTGATGGTGAAGTCGCGGCGCAGGAGGTCGTCCTTCAGGGAGTTGCCGAACGCCACCACGGGCTTCCGCGAATCGGGGTCGTAAGCTTCGGCGCGGTACGTGGTGATTTCGATCTGGAAACCACTCTTCTTCATCCCGATAGTGCCGAAAGCACGGCCGATTTCCCAGAAGTTGTCCGCCCACTTCTTGATGACGCCAATAGTCTGATCCGGCGTTGCATCGGTGGTGAAATCGAGGTCCGGGGATGTCCTTCCCAGGAAGAGGTCGCGCACAGGTCCACCCACCAGCGACAGCTCGAAGCCGGCATCGACAAAGCGCTGCCCGAGGTCGAGCACCACCGGGTCGATGGTGAAGTTAACTGAAGAGCTGTCCAATACGTGCGCCATAGTCCCTTAAGCTTGGCAGATTTTTACTCGGCAGTGGGCCACTGTTCCATGCGAAATCAGGCATGTGTCAACAGACCATCGCCCGTAGTCCATCTTGTGGCCATGTCCCGGTCATCACTCCGGGGCAAGAGTCGTTAGAGTGGACCTCATGGCCAACCCGATCCCGAGCGCTCCTGGCAGGAGGACAAACGCACCGTTGCCGTCGGCAATCGGTGCACACGTCGCGCCTGCCCAGCAGCACCCGGTGCAGGCCTCGCTTCCCACTGTGGAGGAAGTGTCAGCCGGCGGTGTAGTAGTAGACACGTCCGACGGCGAACTCCGGGTTGCGATCATCGCCCGCCTTAACAGGGGCGGCCGGCTTGAGTGGTGCCTCCCGAAGGGCCACCCGGAAGGTCGCGAGAACAACGAGGAAGCCGCTGTACGCGAGATCGCCGAGGAAACCGGCATCGAAGGCAGCATCCTGGCGCCCCTGGGCAGCATCGACTACTGGTTCACCGTGAGCGGCCACCGCGTCCATAAGACCGTGCACCATTTTCTTCTGCGGGCAACGGGTGGAGAGCTGACTATCGAGAATGATCCGGACCAGGAAGCCGTTGACGCCGCCTGGGTTCCCATCCAGGAACTGGCCCGAAAATTGTCCTTCCCGAATGAACGCCGCATCGCCGATTTGGCACGGGAAGTGCTGCCCGAACATCTCTGACCCGGGTACATGGGACGATAAAGGCGATGTCTGAAGCCAAAACCACCCAGTCCGTTCAGTCCGGAGAAGCACGTTCCAGCGCCATCATGGCCGCAGGAACGCTGGTTTCCCGGTTCCTTGGCTTCGCCAAAACGTGGATGCTCGGCGCCGCCCTCGGCCTGGGTTCCACCATCAATGACACGTTCATTAACGCGAACAACCTGCCGAACCTGATCTTCCTGCTGGTTGCCGGCGGCGTGTTCAACGCCGTCCTGGTCCCACAGATCATTAAGGCCAGCAAAGCCCCGGACCGCGGCGCGGACTACATCAGCCGCCTGCTGACACTGGCAGTACTGGTGCTTTTGGCGTTGACGGCGCTGGTGACACTGGCGGCACCCTTAGTCATCGACCTCACCACCCAGGGCTACTCCGAACAACAAAAAGCCCTGGCAGTGACCTTCGCTTTCTGGTGCCTACCCCAGATCTTCTTCTACGGGCTCTACGCCCTTCTCACGCAGGTGCTGAACGCCCACGGAGCGTTCGGCCCAGCCATGTGGGCCCCCATTCTCAACAACCTTGTGGCAATCGCAGGCCTGGGCATGTTCATTTGGCTTCTGGGCGAGAACGTCTACAACCCCCACACCCTGGACAATTGGGGGCCCACGCAGACGCTTCTGATTGCCGGCTTCTCCACTTTCGGTGTGGTCGCGCAGACTGCCATTCTCCTCATCCCCGTCTTCCGCCTGCGCCTCGGCCTGCGTCCGCGGTTCGGCTGGCGCGGCGTTGGACTCGGCCAGGCAGCAAAGCTGAGCGTCTGGACGCTGGCGACCGCCGCCGTCGGACAGTTGGCGTTCCTGTACGTCATGAGGATCGCCACCATTCCCGGTGCCGAGCGCCTCCGTCTGAGCAACGCGGGCAATACCGTGGCCGCGGCGGTTCTGCCCGGCAACGCCGTCCTGGAAGTCGCGAGCCAGCTCTACCTGTTGCCGCACTCGATCATCGCTTTGTCCTTGGCTACCGTCCTCTTCAACCGCATGACACGTGCGTCGCAGGACGGCAACAAAGCCGAACTGCGGGACGCCCTGTCCCATGGCCTCCGCACCATGGCGGTCGCCACCGTTTTCGGTGCCTTGGCGCTGTTCGCGCTGGCCGGTCCCCTTGGAATGTTCTTCTCCGGTGGCGAGCCGCAGGACGGCGTCATGCTGGCGCAGACGCTCACCATCCTCGCGCTGAGCACACCGTTCCTGAGCGCCAACTTCATGATGTCGCGGGTATTCTACGCCAACGAGGACGCCCGCACGCCCCTGTACGTCCAGTTGTGGCTGGCTGTGATTTACGTGGTGGGCGCGTTCTTCATCCAGTTCCTCCCCGTGGGCCAGATCATCTACGCGATCGCCATCCTCTACACACTGGGCAACATTCTCTCCGTGGTGATCAGCGTGGTGTTCCTGCGCCGCCTGCTCGGTCACCTCGACGGTCCCCGGATCGCCAATTCGTACATCCGCATGGGCTACGCAGGCTTGGGTTCCGCGCTTGCCGGCGCAGGGGCTCTGTGGCTTCTGGGAAGCTACCGTGCCGACGGCTTCGCATGGAGCAGCCGCCCGGCCGCCCTGGTGACCGTAGTCGTCGTCGGGCCTGTCATGCTGCTCGCATACCTGGTCCTCCTGCGCGTCTTCCACGTCACCGAACTGCGCGACCTCCTGCGTCCGCTCATGGGTCGTCTGGGTCGCGGTGTTCCCGCACCCGTTGGCGCCCCCGCGGAACCCACGACGCCGGCACGCGCCACGGTCTCGGACGATACCGGTTTGATTCCGCGCATCTCCGGTGAGTTCGATGCCGCTTCCTTCAGGGCAGGGCCGGCGCTTGCACCCCAGCGCGCCGCCGAACCCACCGAAGACTCGCCCGAGGCGCCCAAGACGTATCTTCCTGAGGAGGACACGCCCAGCACAGCCCGTGGCGGCAGGTTCAAACCACAGGTCCCGCTGCCGGGTCGACGCACCTACCAGGGCGACGCCGGACAGAATCCTTACTTCCCCGCGCGTGGAAACCACAGGAAGTAAGCCGGTGCCGCCAACGTGGGCGGCGGACCTCAATCCGCTAGGCTAGAAACGAATATAGGTAGTTGCAGAAGTGGCACAACCGGTCAGCCGGGTGCGCCATGCGCAGGACCGCAGCTCCCGGACAGCCTAGGAGGAACACGTGTCCCACCCGATCGACGTCGGATCAGTACTTGGCGGCCGCTATAAGGTCACGGCCAATGTACTGACCTCGCATGACCAAGATCAGGTGCTCGACGGCGTGGACCAGGTCCTCAACCGTCCCGTGAGCATCCTTGTTGCCGGTCCTGGAAATGCTGAGCAAGTGGCCCAGAGCGCCCGCGAAGTAGCCACAGGGGAGCGTCCGGGCCACGTTCAGATTCTGGACCTTGGCATCAGTGAGAACACCACCTACCTGATCACCAACCACAGCACCGCCCCGGACCTCCTGGACCTGGTGGTTGCCACCAACCCGCCTTACATCGAGCCCTTCTTCACAGAGACGCTCGGTAGCGAAATCTTCGGGCAGCCGCGGACCTATGAGCCTGAGACGTACGACGGCCTGTACGAGGATGACGAGCACGAAGCCGAATACATCCAGTACGACGAAAACGGATACCCCATCCCGTCGGAGTATGACGAGCCGGAGTCTGAGCCTGCCGCGCCAACACGAGCAGCGCCGCACGTGCCGCCCATGCCTTCGTCCAGCCCGTCCTCGCCCAAGAGCGGCATCGCGGGCAAGCTCGCTGCGGCTGCAGCCGGAGCCGGGGCAGCGGGCGTTGCCGCCGCTGCGGCGCTGAAGCACGCGGGTTCCAAGAACAACGACGCCGGTGCTGCCGCGAACGGTTCTGCCGGTGCTTCCGGCGCTGGTTCTGCCAACGCTGGTTCTGCCAACGCTGGGAACGGAGCGTCGCCTGCTACCGCGTCGCAGCCTCCCACCCAAGCCGTTTCCTCGCAAGCTGCCAGCCCTGAGCCTGCTACACGTGAGCCTGTCAGCCGCGATTCGCGTACGGAACCCAAGGTTTCGCTATGGTCCGAAGAGGACTACGGGTTTAGCGACCGAGGAGCAGCAGCTGGCTCTGCCGGTGCAGCTGCTGGTGGTTTCGGAAGCCGCGGCAACGGCTCCGGCTACGATCGGACGGCGAACACCTTCCCGGCATCCTCCGCTGTAACCGATGACTACGAGGACGAGGAAGTTTACGAGGATGATGCTCCTGAGAAGGAGCCGCGTTCCCTTCGCTGGCTGGTAGGTGGCCTCCTTGCCGCCGTTTTGGTGGTGGGACTCGTCCTTGCTGTCACCAACCTTGGCAGCCTCCTGCCGAGCGGGGCACCGGCTGCAACGCAAAGCACACCCGCGCCTCAGACCTCCGCCCCGGAGACTGAGGAGCCTGAGCCAACCGAGGCCCCGGCGCCTGCCGCGCCGCCGGCCATCGAAGGGATCACCCGCCTGGGCGACTTCCCCTTCGCTGCCACCTATGACAAGGACCTTGCCAGGGCCTTTGACGGCAACGCCGCCAGCTACTGGTCAGATATGGAATTTGCGTCGGCCAACTGGGGCGGGCTCTTCGAAGACATGCCGCTGGTGGTCAAGCTCAAGGAACCCACAGAGGTGAAATCCGTTGTCCTCAACCAGTTGGGTGGCTCCGGCGGTAGCATCAGCGTCTACACCAACGATCGTCCTGCCATGGATGGTGCCAAGTTGGTGGGAACCAACAGCTTCACCTCACCTGAACTGACCATGCCGCTTGCGGCACCGACGCAGACCCAGTACGTCATTGTGGTCATCAGCGCCCTTCCCAAGCTAGCCGCCCCGAAGACGCGCTTCGGATTCGGTCTGCGCCTGGCAGAGGTCACCGTTCAGTAGCAGCACCCAACTAAGTAGCAGTTGAGGCCGTTTTGACTTATCAAAACGGCCTCTACTGCTACTCAGTTCAGTGTCACCGCTTAGATTCGCTATGCGTGCAGACGGTACCCTGAATGATGGTGGCCTTCACGGTCCTCAACTCCAACGGAATATTTGGAACGCAACAGGGGTTGAGTCAGATGGCTGCCCCGAAAGCCGCAGCATCGACTAAGGAAGAGGTTCACGCCAAGTGAGCATTGCAGAAAACAGCGCATCGCAGGTGCGTGACGTCATCATCGTAGGTTCAGGCCCCGCTGGCTACACAGCCGCTGTTTACACCGCCCGTGCCAACATGAAGCCTCTGCTCATTGCCGGTTCGGTCACTGCTGGTGGCGAACTGATGAACACCACGGACGTTGAGAACTACCCGGGTTTCCCCGAGGGCATTATGGGTCCGGACCTCATGGAGAACTTCGAGAAGCAGGCCGCTCGTTTCGGTACAGAGATCCTCTTCGAGGATGTCACCGCACTGGATCTCGACGGCGACATCAAGACCGTGACCATCGGGACGGGGGAGACCTTCCAGGCGAAGGCCATCATCCTGTCCACGGGTTCGGCATACCGTGAGCTCGGTCTGGCCAATGAAAAGCGCCTTTCCGGCCACGGCGTTAGCTGGTGTGCAACCTGCGACGGTTTCTTCTTCAAAGATCAGGACATTGCCGTGATCGGTGGCGGAGACTCTGCCATGGAGGAAGCACTGTTCCTTACCAAGTTCGCGAAGTCCGTTACGGTTGTCCACCGCCGCGATACCCTCAAGGCATCGAAGATCATGGGTGACCGTGCCCAGGCTCACGAGAAGATCAACTTCGTCTGGAACACGGCCGTTGAGGATGTGCTCGGCGAGGACAAGGTCACCGGCCTGAAGCTGAAGAACCTGCTCGATGGTACCGAGTCCGAGCTCGCAGTCACCGGCGTCTTCGTGGCTATTGGCAATGATCCCCGCACGGACCTGATCAAGGGCAAGGTTGATCTGACCCCCGAAGGAACTATCGCCGTCGAGGGCCGCAGCTCCCGAACCAACATCAAGGGTGTCTTCGCCGCTGGCGATGTCATCGACCCCACCTACCGCCAGGCCATCACGGCTTCGGGTTCAGGTTGTGTGGCTGCCCTCGATGTTGAGCACTACCTCGCAGACCTGCACTCCTAAAGCTGCATTCAAGCAACCATACGAAGGGAAAAGTTATGAGCAACGCAAAAGACGTAACTGACGCAAGCTTCAGCACGGATGTTCTGGCTTCCGAGAAGCCGGTCATCGTGGACTTCTGGGCAGAGTGGTGTGGCCCCTGCCGCAAGCTCGGCCCGATCCTCGATGAGATCTCCGTTGAGTACAGCGAGAAGGTTGACGTTGTGAAACTCAACGTCGACGACAACCCCGCCATCGCCGCAGAGTATGGCATCACGTCCATCCCTGCCGTGTACCTGTTCAGCGGGGGAGAAGTTAAGAGCACCGTCATCGGCGCCAAGCCGAAGCAGTTCTTTGAAAAGGAATTTGCGGACGTCCTGTCCTAACCATCGGACTAGCTGAGTCCGACGAGAACCGGCGGTTCCTGCTCCAGAAGGAGTGGGATCCGCCGGTTTTTTGCTGTTCTCAGAGGAATGAACCAAAATGGGTCGCTTTCGCAATGTTCTTTCGCTGAGAGGCTTCCAACGCTCAGGGGAATTCGCGAGAAACTTCTCCTGACCTGGGGTAGGGAGAACTTCCTTACCTTCCCAGCAGTGATAGCCTCCCAGCCACACCGCGCACTCACATGGCCACTCGGAAGTCCATTTTCTCGTCAAAGGCGGCTTGCCCCGGCCCTCTCGCGGACCCGATCCTCCCAAGCCCTATCCTCGAGTTCGAACGAAACCATGTGGTCCCTTGTTCATCTATTGGGGGTCCGCAGAGAGTGTTGGGTGGGGCTCTTCTGATAGATGCTGAGCCCAATTTTTCTATTACTGTCGATTCGCCGGGAGAGGTGTGACCAGGGGAGGGCTGAGTAGCCCGCAGAAAGCCCAGCGCTGCCGTTGATCTCGAATGAGCACAAGCAAAGTTGTGTTGGGGAGTCGGGCCTTCAACCTGCTCGTGAGCACGGGTAGTCCCGGGAAGGCCTGAATAGGCGGATCAATTCACGGAGCACCTGCCTACTCAAGCGGAACATATGTTTCACGTGAAACAGCGAGGTGTCCGATCAACAAGCTTCCGACAAACCCGGCGATATCTCCTGCGGTCGACTATGAAATCGCGCCCGTTTCACGTGAAACAATGTCACCTGGTTACGACGTCAGGGAACTCATAGCGAGTCTTAGCCAACAGGGTCCTTGGGCCAGGAGCCGTACGACGATATCCAGATAGTGGTGCGCCTTCCAGTCGTCAAAGCAACGTGCATTCTTCCCCTTTTCCAATCTCCGCTTGAAGATCAATTCGGCGCACTAGAGCATGAGCTACAGCAGATCTGGCAACGCAAAGCATGACTTCTCATCGATAAAAGCCCAAAATGCAGGGAACAACGACAGTGAGAAATCTAGTTGTCCACAGCAGTGTCGGGTACCTCGGCATCCTCAACCACCCACAATTACACAGCGCTTCGATTCCGGAGCGCTCCAGAGCTCTAGACGGGGATGCGGCCGGCTAGGGTGCTCTAACGCGCCTTGACGATGACCCTCTTCGCCGTCCACGCCGCCTTCTACAGCCTCGTTTAGGCTCAAGCACCCTGAATGCCTAGGACAGCTTGAAGAGCAAGGGAGGATCGTGCACAAGCGCCCTGTGGCTGCCATGCGGGGTGCAGGGGCCCTGGGCCACACGGCGCTGCAAGGGGCACTACAGCGCCTAGGGACCCTGCGTAACCATGGGGCACCCCAAGGGATGACAGAGCTGATAAACGGATTGCCTCCGCCTATCCTTTCCTCACCCCGCCCAATTCCCGGCTTATCCCTGGCTTATCGTTGCGGAAGACAGGCTTATCCCTGGCTTATTGTTGCGAAGGACAGGCTTATCACCTAACCAAAGCAGTGAGTACCAGAGGGCCTTACTGACTCTCTGTTGCTAGGGACGCATGGTCCGCACCGCTCCCGTGTCGCGCTTAACGTAGAGACACCGCCCCAGCCCACCAGCTTTACACCGCCAGAACAACACCAGTTCGCTCCTAACGACTAAAGGAGAGGCAGTACCGTGGAGCGTGATGGGACCGCACGCATTCTTGTTTGGCAGAAGGCAGCTGTTGCCGCGTCATTCACAGAACCAGCACGAGAACTGCCTTGAATCGGGCAAACCTTCTGGATTCGGTCCTCTTGCCCATCCGAACGGGCGACGAGTGCATGCCTGGAAAGTGCCGATGCGGGACAGTGTTTCACGTGAAACACAACATGAATCCAACTCCGCACCCCCAAGCTAGTCCCGAGGCTGACACATCAGCAATGTTCAGCGATCAGCAGACGTGGACGACCAGTTGGTCAATGTGACCTTCTCGCCAATCTGGGCATCAACCGACCCACTCCACCCATGGCACCGAATTGCCAGGAGATGAACGCTAAGTTCACAGGATGGAGAGCACACCCTGCCCGATATCGCGATGGCGGTGGTAGCCACATCTTGATTCAACCCCGCAGGCAATCCGATACCAGCGAAGCACGACGGATCTCTCCATCAGACTTCTATATGCCCTTTCTAACACCGATGTCAGGGATTCGCCCTAGCCCTCCGTCAGGGACCTCGTCCTTCGACTTCAGCCTCACTCATGCAGAGTCATTCGTTGGCCGACCCGAACGGCTGTCGTTCCTTCTGGTCCTCCGCTACTGCTCCACAGGGAAGGCTGTCTGCAAGCAGAGAGGACGCGGTCAAAGGCAGAGTCCAGTAGCCTTCTTCCAGAATGCACGGCCATCGTAGATGAGATGACAGTGCCCCAAAGCATTCAAGCTTCCAGCCTAGCTACTCATTTTGGCGAACTCAGAGCATGCCCCCAGCGCCGCCCGTTCGCCGAAAGTGGTCAGCGACGAGTCGAATGTTTCACGTGAAACGAAGCGCCCAAGTAGGTTACTGTTTCACGTGAAACGGGATGGGATGAATCGCAGGGTACGCCGACGTCATACGCGTGATTACTCCTAGACGCGGCTGTGGCGCAGGCCGTCGCTGGCCCCATGGGGCGCGGCTGTAACGCTTGGCCGAAGCACGATGCCTAGCTGGCCGGCATGCGTCCCACGCGCCGGCAGGTGCCCAAGGGGGTCTCCAGGGTATGTATCAGCTGCGGAGTGGCATCGATGAGTCCTGGACTCTGCAGGGCACGACGCTCCGATCACGTAGTGCAATGCCACCCCTTCGCCAACATCATGAGCCCAAAATTCCATCGATACATCGGATGTATTTCACTATGCATTCGGAGGCTGGAGTATAGGACTAGACGAACGCATGGACCTGGGCGACTCTGCGTTCGACTCCTCATATCCAGCCGCAATTCAAGCGAGCACCAGAATTCTCAGAGGGGCAGGTGGACGGGCCTCGGTACAGCACGCGTAGCGTCACGGATACCCGCCAGCCAGCATGAACTCGCATCATGTAGTGCTCGTCAGCGGCAGCATCCCACCTCATCTTTGAGCAACTTATACACAGCGTTATCCACAGGCTTATCCACCGCGCATGACACACCCTACATTCGCCTCCCCTCGGAGCATGGTCACCTCGAAAGTGCGGCATGGTGCCGTCCCCGTGGGGTGAATGCATTGCGCCCGGAAGCGCAGCGGGTAGGCCGCATTCGGGCCTGCAAATGCAATAGAAAGAGGGCTATTCCGGCAATATTGCGATCGAAAACACCATGGCCAATTCGGTTGCCAGTTGTTGGTCCTCAGTGTCGACCGTGACTCGATGATTCACATGAAGGCCTTGTTCGTCGTCGGGGATGGGCCCGACGAGAATGCACATCCTTCCACATAGTTATCCCCATAGTTATCCACAACGATATCCACCGGGATATCCACCGTCGGCAGAGGGTCTGCGAGGCCTCCAAGACCACCCTGCAGAACCGTTCGCGAAGTGTTTCACGTGAAACACTCTTGACGTGCCCGCGCGAGCAGTCCTGATGGCCACGCGATGCCATGGCGGTTCTGTCAAAGCACGGGAATGACCAGCGCCTCCATCACCTCCATCACCTCCATAGGCAGTCGACGGCGTGACGCCACGTCACGTGAATCCACTGGGCAACGTCGGACCTATTGTGGGAACAATCACTACGTTGCCTTGTGCTCGCTCAAGCATTTGACCGAGGCCTGGCAGGCTCTCAGTACGCTACGTCCCCCCAAGTCGTCAGCCGTGACACTGGTGTGGCCCAGAGATAGTCAACTGAGAGCTCTAAGAAAGACTCGGTATGCTTCTTGTAGTCACCCGACCATGATCTAGGGCCTTCCTCCACGTTGCCCCTGGGGAGATCGACGGATACCTCGACGGCCCTCCAGACCGACATACCCCATGGGCGCCTGGGGGCATGGCCGCATGGCCCATGCCCCATGTGTAGCCCATCGCACATCGCTTCTCATAGCTATGCCAACCCACGCCTCGAAGTTTGGGCTTGAACGCCCACATAAGCCCAGGCCCGGGGGAGCATTCCGTCCACCACGCTTCGTACGCCGGCGCTTGCGTTTTCTACCAGGCATAGGGCAGTTTGACAATGTGGCGCACCTGGCATCACGGCATCCGAGAGAAGCCATACTGATCCAACAGTCACCAGGGGGAACCGGCTCTCCGTCACTGTGAAATCGGAGGCTGCTTGGTCGAAGCCCACAATCGTCGCCATCGCGGTTGCCGGGAGAGTGGGAGGGCCGGCGAGGTATCTTTTGCCGCACTTTCTCCACGAACTGTCCCCCTACGCGTCATGCCTTTGGTTCCTAGCCAGTCATAGGCACAGTAGTTGGCCGCAACACGAGACGGAGTCCATGGGAGCCTCCTCCGGTAAGGCCTCCTTACACGAATGAATGTCCACATCACGACCCTCTCACTGGGGGTGTCAGAACCTCCGCGCCCGCGGTAGATCACGACGCTCCTCAACGCTTGACTGCTACCGATCCACTAAAGTTTAGGTAAAACCAGATGAGCCCAGATTGTTTCACGTGAAACGGTGTGCTGATCTACACCAGACGGGCTTCCGTTTGACCCGAAACGCTGGCGCCTGCGGGGGATTCACCGATCTTTGGCGTCCACCGAATCAAGGAATGTGTACTACGAGCTCTCAGAGTCGGATTTCCTCAACGTTCAACTCCAGTAGGGTCGCATCTCTGGGTCATGCGTCGACGCCCCGTTTCACGTGAAACATCCCCTGTAACTTCCCTCCAAGATGTAAACGCCCACTGCCTGACCACCCGGGACGGAGGGGGCCAAATCGGAGCCCGGACCGCCGCTTACACCTACTCCTGGGAGTACCGGAAGACTAAGACGGGGCACGCCATTGATGGACTCGTTATCAGCGTTTGTACCCAGAACGCCACCACAAGTGCAGAGCCGATCGTTCTCGGCACTAGACCCGGCGAAGTATCCCAGTCGTCTCCTCCTGTGTTGGTACTGGGTACCAACACAGAGAGACCTGCTCTCCGAGGGATTGTCACTTCTTTCCAAAGCTAGATTCGATTCCCTGAAACCCAATGAAGTCCTGAGAGCCATTTGAAGAATGCTCACAGATTTCGTCGAATAGGAACCACCACTCCCTAGGAACCGTTGCGATGTTTCACGTGAAACAGGGTAAGAGGGGGCTGACTCGCGGCCTCGCTCGCGTCCATCTGTGCCTCAGAACCTGCACCACACCCGAACTGTACCCAAAGCCCATCTAAACCCGACAGGAAGCGACCATTTTGGCCTCGGCCATCCATCAATCCTTCGTACCAATGAAGGCAACTAGCGAACCGCGGGTCACTGTTCCGTAGATGACATGGCCGACCAGGACCGAACTCCTGTAGGTTCGGTGCCATGCCGGACAACCGACAGACCCCTAATAGCTCGTTCAGTACACAGGCCCACCTCAACGCTTATACAGCCTATACGGGGGCTAACCCGACTTGTAGCACTCAGTGTCCGCTTGGGGCACCTTGGGGCCTTCTGACATCCACTGGGCGCTAGTGCTGGTCCAGGAGAATGCGTGCAGCCAAATGACTCCCGCCTGCCTGCCTCGTTCCCCCGGGACCTCATGCACCAGCTTGAACTATTCTCGAAATGCGCCATACGCCAGCCACATTTCGCACATAATGCCTACGCTGGCGGCAATCCGTCCGCGTAGGCGTATTTACCAGCGGTCCATAACCGCAGGGGACACATAGTTTCACGTGAAACACTCAACCCATGAGTCGGGCGGAAAGTACCCGAGCAGAGCAATTATCGACGTTGCCCACTTAACAAGAATGGGGCCCACACCGTAGGTGAGCCCCATTCAGTTGAACTGCTAGGAATTAGTCCTCGGCTCCCGGCCCAAGAACGTCCATAATCCGGTTAAGATCTTCCACGCTGGCGAACTCAATACTGACCCGCCCTTTTCGTGCACCCAAAGTGATCTTCACGTTAGTATCCAAACGGTCTGACAGTGACGATGCCAGGTAGTCCAGACGCTCGTGCCGGGCATTAGGCTTGGGGATGCTGCTCTTGGCCGGCGCGGTGGGATCCTGGTAGAGAGCAACCGACTCTTCGGTAGCGCGGACGGACATGCCCTCGGCCACGATCTTCTGTGCCATTCTTTCCATGGCTGCAGCATCAGGGAGCGATAGCAAAGCGCGTGCATGCCCAGCAGACAGCACGCCGGCAGCCACGCGGCGCTGAACCAACGGCGGGAGCTTGAGCAGACGGAGTGTGTTGGACACCTGTGGACGGGAACGGCCAATTCGGTCGGCCAACTGCTCGTGCGTGGTACCGAAGTCCTCCAGAAGTTGCTGGTAAGCCGCAGCCTCTTCGAGGGGGTTCAGCTGGCTACGGTGGAGGTTCTCAAGGAGAGCATCGCGAAGGAGGTCATCATCCGTGGTGTCACGGACAATCGCAGGGATCGTGTCGAGTCCTGCGGCCTGGACGGCACGCCATCGACGTTCACCCATGACCAGCTCATACGGTTCTCCACCCTTTTCGGTTGAAGTACGTACAACAATTGGCTGGAGGACGCCGATTTCGCGCACGGAGTGCACGAGCTCGGCCATGTCGTCTTCATCGAAGACCGAACGAGGCTGTTTGCGGTTCGGATGAATGTCACCCACGGGGATCTCGGCAAATCGAGCCCCGGGAACTTCCACCAGTTCTACCTGGGGAGCTGACTGTGCCGGGGCAGTGGAAGGTGCGGCTGACGCCGTCGAGCCTTCTGAGTCGGCGGCAGTCTTATTGGCGGCTGACCGTGAACCGGAAGCTTTGCCGGCAGTTTTGGAAGGTGAAGTAGTTTTGGCGCGGGAAGGCTTTGTCGCCGCGGCTTTGGTGCGTGATGCTGCAGCTGCGCCCTCATCCGCTGCGGATGCGGCCGACGTCTTCTCAGCAGCCGGCTTGGAATCAACAGCACTCGTATCCTCGAGTAAGGTCTCTACGGTGGTCTCCGCAGTCTTTCTCGCCTCCGGGAAGAACAGATCCACCGGACGGGAGGGTGCGGCACCATTTCCCTGGGCCGAGGCCGAGCTAGGAATGAGAGCCCCAAGACCCCTGCCGAGGCCCCTTCGCTTTTCGCTCATTGATTCATCCCTCCGATGGAATAGCTGAGCACGGATCGGCCCAAGCTGTTGCAGTGTTTCAAGAATTCTAGCGTTCGGCTATTTCGGCTGCGGCTTCCATGTAGGAAAGCGCGCCGCTCGAAGAAGGATCGTACGTCATGACGGTCTGCTGGTAGCTGGGGGCCTCAGAGATACGTACCGACCTCGGAACGACAGCACCCAGGACTTGGTCCGGGAAGTGCTGGCGAACCTCGGAGGCTACCTGCGCAGCCAGGTTGGTGCGACCGTCGTACATGGTCAAGAGGATAGTAGAAACCACCAGGTCAGCATTAAGGTGCTTCTGAATCATCTCAATATTCTTGAGGAGCTGGCTCAGGCCTTCGAGTGCGTAGTACTCGCATTGAATGGGAATAAGGACTTCACTGGCGGCGCAGAATGCGTTGACCGTCAATAGCCCAAGGCTGGGCGGGCAGTCAATGAAGATGTAGTCCAGGCGACCTTCGCCGTCGTTCTCCCGCTCCTTGGCGTAGACGTCAATGGCGCGCCGGAGCCTCTGTTCACGGGCAACAAGCGAAACCAGCTCAATCTCAGCTCCAGCCAAGTGAATAGTGGCGGGTGCGCAGATGAGGTTTGGAATGTCAGGGCATGGGGCCACAACATCCCTGAGTGGAAGATCATTTATCAGAACATCGTAAATACTGTCCACGTCAGCGTGGTGTTCGATGCCCAAAGCAGTAGATGCGTTGCCTTGGGGATCGATGTCGATTACCAACACGTTGAGGCCGGCAGATGCCAATGCGGCGGCAATGTTCACCGTAGTGGTGGTCTTGCCGACGCCGCCCTTTTGGTTGGAGACCGTGAAGATTCGGGTCCTACTCGGCTTGGGCAGCTCCCTGCCGATCAGCCGTTCGCGCCTACGGGTCTCGTTAGCCAGCTGACGTGCGATGGGGCTGGAATCATCGATGGAATCCATGACGTTACGCACTCCATCTGAGACCGTTTCACGTGAAACGGCAGCATTATCAACCGAATCTGTACGCACAATCGCAGACTGAAGAGATGCGGAGGGTGTAGCCATGGCCCGCGCGGACCCCAGAGACATAAACGGGGGGATTCGCTGCGTGGAGGTTTCACTACTGCCCACTGGTCACACTCTCACTCTCATTCGGCGCTTTGCTGCCGTTCTCTAGCCTAACCGCTCAGCCGCCGACACGCGGGAAACCGGGCGGGACCTACGCCGTCTTTCCGGGCTTGTTGACGATGATCCTCACCACGGTGGTGGGTTCCTCCAAAAGCTCCTGTCCGCAAACCACAACTGACGTGTCCACGCCACCGAGTTTGCGGATAACTTTCCTGGCCTTCTCGATCTCTTCACCGGCACTGCGTCCCTTGATGGCAACAACTTCGCCGTGGCCATTCAGAAGGGGGATAGTGAGACCGGCCAAGTTGGAAAGCGCAGAAACGGCCCGGGCGGTCACAACATCCGCGTCCACCATTCCAACTGCCAGCTCAGCCCGCGTCCTCATGATGGTGACGTTGTTCAAGCCGAGGTCATCCACCACTTCCTGGAGCCAAATGACACGCCGTTCCAGCGGTTCGATCAATGTCAGTTCAAGGTCCGGGCGGGCAATGGCAAGGCAAAGGCCTGGAAGGCCTGCACCGGATCCGACGTCGGCAACGTGGCTGTCCATGGCGATGGCGGACTCAATAACTGCACAGTTCAGGACGTGGCGGCTCCACAGACGTGGAATCTCGCGCGGCCCTATGAGCCCACGCTCGGTACCCGATGTAGCCAAGTGTTCCACGTAACGCTTGGCAAGATCCAAGCGCTCCCCAAAAATCTTCTCTGCCGCTTCCAGTTCAGCTGCGGTGATTTCTACCATGAGCTGCTAGTCGGCCGAAACGACGATGTGGCGGCCAGCGCCTTCGCCTTCGGACTCGGAGACGTATCCGAGGTCAGCAACGACGTCGTGGACGATCTTGCGCTCGTAAGCACTCATCGGCTCCAGGGCCACAGTTCCGCCATCAGCCTTGACCTTGGCCACGGCATCCTCGGCAATCTTCTGGAGCACGCCAGCGCGTTCCTTACGGTAGCCGTTGATATCCAGGACGAGGCGGGAACGGCTCTCCGTAGCAGACAGAACCGAAAGGCGGGCCAGTTCCTGCAATGCTTCCAGGACTTCTCCGTCACGTCCTACGAGGCTGTCCAAGGCAGCAGACTCTTCATCAGCACCGATGGAGATGTATGTGCGCCCGTTGCGGACCTCGATGTCGATGTCGCCGTCGATGTCGGCGATATCCAAGAGTTCCTCAAGGTAATCGGCGGCAATGTCGCCTTCCTCTTCCAAGCGGCTGGCCGTCTTGGACTGGGTCTCTTCCGTGGAGACTTCCTGCTCCTCAGTCACAGGGACAATAACTTCTTCAGTGCTCTCGGCAGACATTACTTCTTCTTCCTGTTCTTACGTTGTGGCTGGACGCGCTGAGCCCTGACTTCGGCGGCTGCCGCAGCAGCAGCTTCGGCTTCTGCGGCGGCGTCCGCGGTCTTCTTGCCACCCAGCAGGGGCGGGAGGCCCTTGGCGGCACGGCGCTCCTCCAGTGCCTTAGCGGCGGGGGAACCCGGGGTGGGCATACGGCGGATGACGAAGAACTGCTGGCCCATGGTCCACAAGTTGGTGGTGGTCCAGTAGATAAGGACACCGATGGGGAAGTTGATGCCACCGATACCGAACACGAGCGGCAGGATGTAAAGCATCATTTTCTGCTGGCGCATGAACGGGCTGGCCATGGCCTCTTCGGACATGTTCTTGGCCATGATCTGCTTCTGCGTGATGAACTGCGAGGCCGTCATGGCAACGATCATCACGATGGAGAGAATCCAGACTGCAACCTCGTTGCCACCGGCACCACCGTGAAGCAGGGAAGCAGACAGCGGGGCACCGAAGATGCTGGATTCGTCGAACTGGACAACCTGGTCGGCGCTCATTGCCCCGATGCCCTTGCCGCTGTTGCGGGCCGCGGTGATACCGGACAGCACCTGGAACAGCGCGAAGAAGAACGGCATCTGGATCAGCATCGGCAAACATGCCGAGAACGGGTTGGTCCCGTGCTTCTTGTAGAGAGCCATCTGCTCCTGCGCCATGGCCTGGCGGGAGAGCTGATCGGTCTTGCCCTTGTATTTGGTCTGAAGTTTCTTCAGGTCAGGCTGGAGCAGCTGCATGCCGCGCTGGGCTTTGATCTGCTTGACGAAGACAGGAATCAGGGCGGCACGGATCACCAACACGAGGCCGATGATGGACAGAGTCCACGTCCAGCCGTTCGCGGCGGGCAGGCCAATGAAGCTCAGTCCCTCGTGGAAGCCAACCATGATGATTGACACCAGCCACTTGAACGGAAACATGATTGTTTCAAAGAAGTCCATACGATATCCCTATTCGTTAGGCCGCAGAGCGGCCTTCTTCATCAGCCTGAACAGCCAGGAACTGGTCCGGATTGTTCAGTACAACAATTGTGGGCGTCCGGCCTTCAGGCCAATGACGGTGGCCGGCGGGGACGTGGTCCACTCCACCGGCATTCCAAGGATGACATTTGGCGAGCCTTTTGGCTGCGAGCCAGCTGCCCTTCACGGCGCCATGCACCGTTACTGCTTCCAGCGCATATGCGGAGCAGGAGGGAAAGAAACGGCAAACCTGGCCGTACAGGGGCGAGATGACCTTGCGGTACGTCTTCAGTAAAAGAATGAGGATGTTGCGGGGCAGCTCCCAGAGGAACATACCTACCGCCGCCGGAAGGCTCCGATGCGGAACCTTGCCGGAGGGGTCGTTTGAGGAAGGAACGACGGCGGTGCTTATGTCATGCACGCGGTGTCCCTTCCGTAGTGGTGCCGTTGTGTTCAGTCGAAGCGTTGCGTGGACCTGAGCCACTCAATCGCTTCGTCGTCACTGCCAGTGCGGCGTTGTAGTCCGAGAGCAGCTGCTCCCAGCTGGCTGTTGCAGCTGCGGGCAGCGCCCGGACTACTACCGCCAGACCCGTTCCATGCGTGTGCAAGGACAGGGCGCCTGCTTCTCTCAGTCTCCTCTTAACGAGGTTCCTGGTCACGGCGTTCCCGACGGCTTTGGAGACAATGAAGCCGATTCGACTCGGCTCCCCGGCCCCTATAGAGGCCGTATATAACACTAAGTTCCGGCGTCCATTGCGGACGCCGGAACGTACAGTTGTTGAAAAGTCGGTAGACGTCCGCAGACGGTTAGGGGTGGCTAGCACCGTCGAACCCGCAAAAAGACCCTGACCGACAAGTCAGTTATTTACGCCGACAGTTCGACGCGGCCCTTGCCGCGACGGGCAGCCAGGATGGCGCGGCCGGCACGGGTGCGCATACGAAGGCGGAAGCCGTGCTTCTTGGCCCGACGGCGGTTATTCGGCTGAAAAGTCCGCTTGCTCACGTTAGTTACTCCAGTGGATCAAAGGTGCGCCCACCCGATCAAAAAAGGGGAAGAACTGGCCGACGCTAAGTTTTGTATGTGCCTGCCGCCGTTGCCTTCCGCACGGTGAACGTACGGAGTTACAACTGATCTCAAAAGCGGACACAAAGGACTTCACAACGTTAGGGCAAAAAGGCACCCACAGTCAAACCGGGAGCCTTCTGCGGGGCTATCCACAGCTGTGCCCAACCGTGGTTCCCAGCCTGTGGATGAAGTGGCTCACAGGCCGCTTTCCGGAACAACAACGGTGTAATTATCCACAGGCAACTTCCCAGCTATCTTCTAGCGATTTCATCCCCTAGAGTGGCTCAGTAGCCCAATGTCCACCCGCTGTGTATAACTCTGTGGATTATCGCCCAGAACAGCGCCGCCGGAGAGACTTCGGCTGCCAGCAACGCCGGCAAGCAAGTATTTAGGAACTGATTGATGACAGTAGACGAAGCCAACCACGCCAACACTGTCGGAAGTTCCTGGCGCAGGGTACTGAGCCTTATGGAACAGGACGACCGGGTCTCACCCCGTCAGCGCGGTTTCGTCATCCTCGCCCAAGCCCAGGGCCTCATCGGTTCAACCTTGCTGGTGGCCGTTCCCAACGAGCTCACCCGCGAAGTCCTCCAGACGCAGGTCAAGGACGCCCTGGACGATGCCCTCCGCAACGTCTTCTCCGACGACATTCGCTGCGCAATCGACGTGGACACCGATCTGGTGCCCGTCCACGCGGAGCCGGAACCCGTCGTCGAGCTTTCTGCTGTTTCTGACTTCGCCGAACCGAAGCCTCAGCCCACACCCCCGAGTACCTCACATGAGTTCGGGCGCCTGAACCCGAAGTACATCTTCGATACCTTCGTGATCGGTTCCTCGAACCGCTTTGCGCACGCTGCCGCCGTGGCTGTGGCGGAAGCGCCCGCGAAGGCCTACAACCCGTTGTTCATCTATGGCGATTCGGGTTTGGGTAAGACCCACCTGCTCCACGCGATCGGACACTACGCCCGCAGGCTCTACAGCGGCATCCGGGTCCGCTACGTGAACTCCGAAGAATTCACCAACGACTTCATCAACTCCATCCGCGATGACGAAGGCACCAGCTTCAAGACCACGTACCGCAACGTGGATGTGCTCCTGATCGATGACATCCAGTTCCTGGCGGGCAAGGACCGGACCCAGGAAGAGTTCTTCCACACGTTCAACGCCCTGCACAACGCCAACAAGCAGGTTGTCATCACCTCGGATCAGCCTCCCAAGATGCTGGCAGGCTTCGAGGACCGCATGACGTCGCGCTTCGAATGGGGCCTGTTGACGGATATCCAGCCGCCGGAACTTGAGACCCGGATTGCGATCCTTCGCAAGAAAGGCCTCAGCGAAGGCCTCTCTGCACCGGATGATGCTCTGGAGTACATCGCGTCGAAGATTTCCAGCAACATCCGCGAACTTGAGGGCGCACTGATCCGTGTGACGGCATTCGCGAGCCTCAACCGCCAACCGGTGGACGTGGCCTTGGCGGAAATGGTTCTGAAAGACCTGATCACCGACGACGGCGCCCAGGAAATCACGGCGAAGCAGATCCTGGACCAGACGGCCGACTACTTCAAGCTCAGCATGGAAGAGCTCTGCAGCAAGTCCCGTACACGCACCTTGGTGACAGCTCGACAGATCGCCATGTACTTGTGCCGCGAGCTGACGGACATGTCCCTGCCGAAGATCGGCCAGGAACTCGGAGGCCGTGATCACACCACTGTCATCCACGCGGACCGCAAGATTCGTGAGCTGATGGCGGAGCGCCGTGTGATTTACAACCAGGTCACTGAGCTCACCAACCGGATCAAACAACAGCAGCGCGACTCCTGAAATCCACATCGCACCCGCCACTACATACCTTATTAACAGGTGCATGTGGATAAGCCTGTGGATACTTAAGGGGACAAGCTCGGTTAATGGGCTTAAAACCCTTAAGCCACCTGTGGATCGTTAAAAACGGGCCTGGGAGTTGTCCCCATCCACACCCTGTTTAAAACCCAGTTAACACACAATCCGTGAACAGGGCTTAACCGCGGAACTGCGGGGCGAGATCGAGTTATCCACAGTTTCCACAGCAGTTATTAACACTACGAATCCCAAAAAATTGAAATCCCTCAAATAACAATCTCGTTCCGGCGCCCATCCCCTTCTGCAGATCACGGGCAACCAGACCGGCCAAGGCTGGCCCGTGGCTATCCACATACGAGGGGGCTGGCCTGACGGGGATGGGTTAATCGCGGATCTTCCGGCTAAGCTGTCAGCAGCGCTCCCATCCTTGGGTCTGTTTGTAGTTCGCTCAGCGCGGACCATGCAGGTTCCGGTGCCGGACCGCGAAGATTTAGCGGCTTCCAAGCAGGAATCCGCAGCTACTACATGGCAGCAGCAATGAAAGGCGGCACCCTTCCGTGAAGTTCAGAGTCGACCGCGACGTCCTGGCAGAAGCCGTTACGTGGACCGCGCGGTCGTTGTCTCCGCGGCCGCCCGTACCTGTGCTCTCCGGCCTCCTCCTCAAAGCCGAGGCAGGAACCGTTAGCCTCTCCAGCTTTGACTACGAGACCTCGGCTCGATTGGAAATCCCGGCAGATATAGCTGTTGAGGGCACCATCTTGGTTTCCGGACGATTGTTGGCAGACATCTGCCGCAGCCTTCCATCGGCTCCTGTCGAAGTGGAGACCGACGGCAGCAAGGTCACCCTCACGTGCCGTCGAAGCAGCTTCCACCTGGCCACCATGCCCGAGTCCGAGTACCCGGCACTTCCGGCGCTTCCGGCAATCAGCGGAACCTTGCCGGGCGACGCTTTCGCCCAAGCCGTGTCCCAGGTGATCATCGCAGCGAGCAAGGATGACACCTTGCCGATCCTTACCGGCGTCCGCATGGAAATCGAGGATGACCTCATCACACTCCTTGCCACGGACCGCTACCGCCTCGCCATGCGCGAGGTCCCCTGGAAACCGGTCACTCCGGGCATTTCCACCAGCGCACTGGTCAAGTCCAAGACACTGAACGAGGTAGCAAAAACGCTCGGTGGCAGCGGCGACATCAACCTCGCACTTGCTGACGACGACAGCCGGCTCATTGGCTTCGAAAGCGGCGGACGAACCACCACATCACTCTTGGTGGATGGCGACTACCCCAAGATCCGCTCGCTTTTCCCGGACTCCACTCCGATCCACGCAACAGTCCAGACTCAGGAACTCGTCGAGGCCGTTCGCCGAGTGTCGCTCGTGGCCGAACGAAACACTCCCGTCCGCCTTGCCTTCACCCAGGGGTTGCTGAATCTTGACGCAGGTACAGGCGAGGACGCACAGGCATCCGAGGAGTTGGAAGCCCAGCTTTCCGGCGAGGACATCACCGTTGCCTTCAATCCGCACTACCTCGTTGAGGGCCTGAGCGTAATCGAAACCAAGTACGTTCGTTTCTCCTTCACCACTGCTCCCAAGCCGGCCATGATCACGGCCCAGGCTGAAGCGGACGGCGAAGACCAGGACGATTACCGCTACCTCGTGATGCCGGTCCGCCTCCCCAATTAGCTGGAACGTAGCAGCCACCTTCGCAGAAAAGAGTTCACACCGTGCACATCGGATTGATCGGCCTCGGCAAAATGGGTTTCAACATGCGGGAACGCATGCGGAACGGTGGCATTGAGGTCACCGGTTTTGACCGCAATCCCGAGGTCACGGATGTCGCGTCGGTGGATGAACTCATCGCTGCACTGCCCACTCCGAGGTTGGTCTGGGTGATGGTTCCCTCCGGTGCCATCACTGATGCGGTGGTAACGGAGCTTGGCGAGAAGCTCAGCCCGGGTGACATGGTGATCGATGGCGGCAACTCGCGTTTCACGGAAGACCAAAAGCACGCTGCTGCACTGGCCGAGAAGAACATCCGCTTCGCGGACTGCGGTGTGTCCGGCGGTGTCTGGGGCCTGCAGAACGGTTACGGCCTGATGGCAGGCGGTGCCGACGAAGACATTGAACTCGCCATGCCCGTTTTCGACGCTCTCCGCCCCGAGGGTGAACGGGCCGACAGTTTCGTCCACGTGGGCGGAGTTGGTGCTGGCCACTACGCCAAGATGGTTCACAACGGCATCGAGTACGGCCTCATGCAGGCATATGCCGAGGGCTACGAATTGCTGGCGGCAAAAGACATCGTGAAGGACCTTCCGGGGACTTTCCGTGCATGGCAAAAGGGCACGGTTGTGCGTTCCTGGCTCTTGGACCTCATGGTCAAAGCGCTGGACGAAGATCCAGGCTTGGCATCGATTGATGACTACGTTGAGGACTCCGGCGAAGGACGTTGGACTGTGGAAGAGGCAATCGCCAACGCAGTGCCCGCGCCTGCGATCACGGCTGCCCTCTTTGCCCGCTTTGCCTCCCGCGAAGACAATTCCCCGGCCATGAAAATGGTGTCCGCCCTGCGCCACCAGTTCGGCGGACACGCCACCCGTCCGGCCAACTAGGCCGCAGGACTCCTGCAGACGGCGTGTACCTCGAACATCTTTCGCTGACGGATTTCCGAAGCTATGCACAGGTCGACCTGAAGCTCGGCCCTGGTGTTACGGTCTTGGTGGGTTCCAACGGAATCGGCAAGACCAATCTCATGGAGGCCATTGGGTACTTGGCTACCCTGAGCTCCCATCGGGTCAGCACGGATGCGCCGCTGCTTCGTTTCGGGACGGAGCGCGCGTTGATCCGGGCCAGGCTGGTCCGCGGAGAACAGTCAACGGTCATCGAGCTTGAGATCAATTCCGGCCGGGCAAACCGGGGCCGGATCAATCGAAGTAACCCGGTGAGAGCCAGGGATATCCTCGGCATCTGCCAAACTGTGCTGTTTGCGCCCGAAGACCTGGCACTGGTCAAGGGTGATCCTTCGAACCGCCGACGCTTTCTGGACGAATTGCTGGTGAGCCTCGTTCCGCGGCATGCTGCCACCCGCAGCGACTACGACCGCGTTCTGAAGCAACGCAATGCATTGCTCAAATCCGCCCGGGCAGGTAAGTTCACCGCCGGACATGAGGCAACCCTGGATGTCTGGGACCAGCACATGGCCCGCGCCGGCGCAGAATTGCTGCATGCCCGCCTTGAGCTTGTGGAGCGGTTGCGTCCCCACCTGAACAGTGCTTATGCACAGCTCACCGACGGTTCCAAGGACGCCGGCGCTGTCTACCGCTCAACCATCCAGGGCGTACTTGACGACGACGGCGGTCCAGCCGACCACGGAACGGAACCTTCGCCGTCGGTGGACGACCTCCGGCTGCTGTCCGTTGACGAGCTCACGGAGCGCTATGTCCAGGCCTTCGCGGCATCGAGGAAAAAGGAGCTCGAACGGGGCATCTCCTTGGTAGGGCCGCACCGGGATGAACTGGAACTTGTTCTGGGGCAGGCACCCGCGAAGGGTTATGCGTCCCATGGTGAAACGTGGTCCATGTGCCTCTCGCTGCGGTTGGCTTCCTACTATGTGATGTTGGACGATGCTCGGACCGGGGGCACCGCTCCGATCCTCATCCTGGATGATGTTTTCGCTGAACTGGACGTCCAGCGCCGGCGTAAACTGGCTGCAATAGTCGCCGGTGCCGAGCAAGTGCTGGTGACCGCCGCCGTCGATGCCGATATCCCCGAGGAGCTGGCCGGACGGCGCGTAACCGTTGTTCCGGGAGGCATCGATGGCGAAGGATAGCCGCGAGGGACTTCAACCTGGCCGTGAACCGGATGAGATTGATGCTGCACAGGCGGCGCTGAACCGTATGCGTGAGGCTGCGGCTGCCCGCGGAGAAGTGCGGCAGCGCGCGCCGAGGCCCGGGTCAGCTCCCAAACGTAAGGGGCTCCGGGATACCAGGGGTTTTGCCCAATTCCACGGCAGCGGCCGTGATCCCTTGGGTTTGGGAAAAGTGGTGGGACGCTTGGTGGCCGAACGTGGTTGGACATCGCCCGTGGCCGTTGGTTCCGTCATGGCGGAGTGGGAGACGCTGGTGGGGCCGGATATCTCCGCCCACTGCACGCCGGAGAGCTTTACTGACACCACACTCCATGTTCGTTGCGATTCCACCGCGTGGGCGACGCAGCTGCGGTTGCTGAGCACCAGCCTTTTGGAGATGTTCCGCAACGAACTGGGCGAAGGGGTTGTAACCAGCATCCAGGTGTTGGGACCTTCGGCTCCAAGTTGGCGAAAAGGCGGACGCAGCGTTAACGGTCGAGGCCCGAGGGACACGTACGGCTAAACGGCGTGCAGGGCGTTTCAACGCCCCCGAGTCGTATAGGCCCCCGTCGGGACCACCGCAGGGCCATTGAAGATAGGGCCAGCGGCCTCCCACGGCCACATTCAGCTGTCGGCTGCCCCTGTATTTGCAAGGATTTGCGCCGTTCCACGATAGAATTGGCGTAGATCACTGAGCGCCGGTGAAACGTCGTCGGGTCCTGAATCCACTCCTGTGGCATCGGGGAACCCCCGTCGTCGGACTAGACGGCGCAATCAGTCACGTGCCCGTTGGCGGCCGCGGTTAGCCGTGGGCAACTCCGGGAACGGCCGACATCGAGTACAGAGGAGTCGAAAGCGCCTGTGGCTAACGACAATGCAGAGACCTTGGCAGTAGAGCCCGAAGAGGAGACTGTTCCCAAGCCTGACACGCCCGTGGAGGAGCGCAGGGAGTACGGTGCCAGCGACATCACCGTGCTGGAGGGCCTCGAAGCCGTGCGTAAACGCCCCGGCATGTACATCGGCTCAACCGGTCCCCGCGGCCTGCACCACTTGGTTTATGAGGTGGTGGACAACTCTGTTGATGAGGCGTTGGCTGGTTACTGCAGCCACATTGAAGTCACGCTCCGCGCTGACGGTGGAGTGCGCGTGGTGGACGATGGCCGCGGTATTCCCGTGGATATCCACCCGACAGAGGGCAAGCCGACTGTTGAAGTAGTCATGACCATCCTGCACGCCGGCGGTAAGTTCGGCGGCGGCGGCTACGCAGTGTCCGGTGGCCTTCACGGTGTTGGTATCTCCGTAGTCAACGCCCTGTCGCGCCGGGTTGATACGGAAGTCCGCCGCCAGGGTCACGTTTGGCGCATGACCTTCGCCGACGGCGGCAAGCCTCAGGGCGAACTCGTCAAGGGCGAGGCTACCGATGTCACGGGGACGTCCCAGACGTTCTACCCGGACGGCACCATCTTCGAATCCACCGAGTTCGATTTCGAGACACTGCGTGCACGCTTCCAGCAAATGGCCTTCTTGAACAAGGGCCTGCGCATCACGCTGACGGATGAGCGTCCGGTTAACCGCGGCGGCGACGATGATCTCGATCTGGATGCCGTGGCAACCGAAGGCGAGGTAGCCGCCGAGCACCGCACCGTTGTGTACCAGTACCCGGACGGTCTGCTGGACTACGTCAAGCACCTGAACTCGAACAAGAAGGTGGAGATTGTCCACGAGGACGTCATCGCTTTCGAAACTGAAGACACCGAGCGGCACATCGCCGTCGAGGTCGCCATGCAGTGGACCACCGCTTACTCGGAAAGCGTCCACACGTATGCAAACACCATCAACACTCACGAGGGCGGAACGCACGAAGAAGGCTTCCGTGCCGCGATGACCTCGCTCATCAACCGCTATGCGCGCGAGAAGAGCATCATCAAGGAGAAGGAAGACAACCTTACCGGTGATGACATCCGTGAAGGTCTGACCGCCGTCATTTCGGTGAAGCTTTCCGAACCGCAGTTCGAAGGCCAGACGAAGACCAAACTGGGCAACTCCGAGGTTAAGGGCTTCGTCCAGCGTGTTGTCACGGATCAGTTGGGTGACTGGCTGGAACGTAACCCCGGCCCGGCCCGCGACGTGATCCGCAAAGCCATTTCGGCTGCCCAAGCACGTATGGCCGCTCGTAAAGCCCGCGACAATGCCCGGCGGAAGAGCCCGCTGGAGTCGTTTGGCATGCCCGGTAAGTTGTCCGACTGCTCGTCCAAGGATCCTTCGCGCTGCGAGGTCTACCTCGTGGAGGGTGACTCCGCCGGCGGCTCGGCCAAACGTGGCCGCAACCCGGAGACCCAGGCCATCCTTCCACTGCGTGGCAAGATCCTGAACGTGGAGCGCGCTCGTTTGGACAAGGCTTTGGGTAATGCCGAAGTCCAGTCAATGATCACCGCCTTCGGCACTGGCATCGGCGAGGACTTCGACATCAGCAAGCTTCGCTATCACAAGATCGTTCTGATGGCCGACGCTGATGTCGATGGCCAGCACATCACCACCTTGTTGATGACACTGTTGTTCCGTTACATGCGTCCGCTCATCGAGAACGGCTACGTGTACTTGGCCCAACCGCCGCTGTACAGGATCAAGTGGTCAAACGCCGCCCACGACTACGTGTACAGCGACCGCGAACGCGACGAAACCATCCGTAAGGGTGCGTCCATGAACAAGCGCCTGCCCAAGGACAACGGCATCCAGCGCTACAAGGGCCTGGGCGAGATGGACTACACCGAGTTGTGGGACACCACCATGGACCCGGATCGTCGCACCCTGTTGCAGGTCACCATGGATGACGCCCTGGCCGCAGATCAGACCTTCTCCGTCTTGATGGGCGAGGACGTCGAATCGCGTCGTAACTTCATTCAGCAGAACGCCAAGGACGTCAGGTTCCTCGATATCTAGGGGCCCACAGGGCAACTGAATATTCCAGAACTGACATATACCTGAAATGGAAACCTTAGATTATGAGTGACGAAACTCCCGAAGTCCCGGAATCGAACGACGTCGAGGATGTGGTTCTCGAGGGTGATGTGCTGACTGACCGCGTGGAGCAGGTTGACCTGCAGACCGAGATGCAGCGGTCCTATTTGGACTACGCCATGGCCGTTATTGTGGGCCGTGCCCTCCCGGACGTCCGCGACGGCCTCAAGCCGGTCCACCGCCGTGTTCTGTACGCAATGTTCGACGGCGGGTACCGCCCTGACCGCTCCTTCAACAAGTGCGCCCGCGTTGTTGGCGACGTCATGGGTACCTACCACCCGCACGGCGACATGGCGATCTACGACGCCTTGGTCCGCCTGATCCAGGACTGGACAATGCGTTACCCGCTGGCGCTGGGCCAGGGTAACTTCGGTTCGCCCGGTAACGACGGCGCTGCTGCACCGCGTTACACCGAAACCAAGATGGCTCAGCTGGCCATGGAAATGGTCCGCGACATCGACGAGGAAACCGTCGACTTCCAGGACAACTACGACGGCAAGAACCAGGAACCCACTATCCTGCCGGCGCGTTTCCCCAACCTGCTGGTCAACGGCTCCTCGGGTATCGCCGTCGGTATGGCCACCAACATTCCGCCGCACAACCTGCGCGAAGTTGCCGACGGTGTGCAGTGGGCGCTTGAGAACCCGACGGCCACGCGGGAAGAGCTTCTCGAGGCTCTGCTGCTGCGAATCAAGGGACCTGACTTCCCCACGGGCGCTACCATCCTTGGCCACAAGGGCATTGAAGACGCCTACCGCACCGGCCGTGGCTCCATCACTATGCGCGCAGTGGTCAATGTTGAGGAACTCCAGGGCCGTACCTGCCTGGTGGTGACCGAGCTGCCCTACCAGGCCAACCCGGACAACCTGGCCATCAAGATTGCCGAGCTGGTCAAGGACGGCAAGATTTCGGGTATCGCGGACCTCCGCGATGAAACCTCCGGCCGTACCGGTCAGCGCTTGGTGATCGTGCTCAAGCGCGATGCCGTTGCCAAGGTGGTCTTGAACAACCTGTACAAGCACACGCAGCTGCAGGACAACTTCTCGGCGAACATGCTGGCAATTGTCGACGGCGTTCCGCGCACCTTGAGCCTGGATGCTTTTATCCGGCATTGGGTGGCGCACCAGATGGACGTCATTGCACGCAGGACCCGGTACCGCCTGCGCAAGGCCGAGGAAGAAGCGCACATTCTGCGTGCGCTCCTCAAGGCTTTGGACATGCTGGACGAGGTTATTGCCCTTATTCGCGCCTCCAACACCACCGAAGCTGCCCGCGAAGGGCTCATGGAGTTGCTGGAGATCGACGAACTCCAGGCCCGCGCCATTTTGGACATGCAGCTGCGCCGTTTGGCTGCCTTGGAACGCCAGAAGATCCAGGACCGCCACGCGGAACTCGAAGCGATGATCCTGGAGTACAACTCGATCCTGGCTTCGGAAGAGCGCCAGCGTCAGATCATCAGCGAAGAACTCGCCGAGATCGTTGCCAAGCATGGAGACGATCGCCGGACGCATATCCTGATGGGCTTCGATGGCGATATGTCCATGGAAGACCTGATCCCTGAAGAGGAAATGGTTGTCACCATCACTCGCGGCGGATACGTCAAGCGCACTCGTAGTGATAACTACCGTTCGCAGCAGCGCGGCGGCAAGGGCATCAAGGGTGCACAGTTGCGCGGCGACGACGTGGTGGAGCACTTCTTTGTGACCACCACCCACCACTGGTTGCTGTTCTTCACCAACCTTGGACGCGTGTACCGGGCAAAGGCTTACGAATTGGCTGAAGCCGGACGCGACGCCAAGGGCCAGCACGTAGCCAACCTGCTGGCTTTCCAGCCGGATGAGCACATTGCCCAGGTCCTTGACCTGCGGGACTACCAGCAGGCCCCTTACCTGGTGCTTGCCACCAAGAATGGTTTGGTCAAGAAGACCCGGTTGGAGGATTACGACACCAACCGCACAGCCGGTGTCATTGCCATTAACCTGCGCGACGAGGACGAACTGGTATCCGCCCAGTTGGTCAGTGAAACCGATGACCTGCTCCTGGTGTCCCGCAAGGGCCAGTCCATCCGCTTTACGGCCACCGATGATGCTCTGCGTCCCATGGGTCGTGCCACCTCCGGTGTGACGGGTATGAAGTTCCGTGAAGACGACGAACTCCTGGCCGCAGACGTGGTCCAGGATGGTTCGTTCGTGTTCATCGTCACCGAGGGCGGATACGCCAAGCGGACTGCCGTTGATGAGTACCGACTCCAAGGCCGTGGTGGCCTGGGCATCAAGGTAGCCAAACTTGCCGAAGACCGTGGTGACCTTGTTGGCGCCTTGATCGTGCAGGAAGAAGACGAGGTTCTGGTGGTCATGGAGGGTGGCAAAGTGGTCCGCTCGGCAGTGACCGGCGTCCCCGCCAAGGGCCGCGACACCATGGGCGTCATCTTTGCGAAGCCGGATAAGAATGACCGCATCATCGAGGTTGCGCGCAACAGCGAACGCGGCTTGGAAAGCGAAGAGTCCGAGGACGGACTCGACGATGACGTAACGTTGGCTGCAAACGACGGCGCCTCTGAGGCGACCGTGACGGCCGATACGGAAAACGACGCAGACCCGGAAATCGAAACGGGCGCGGAGCTGAACGAAGACAACACCGGAGGTAACGAGTGAGTAATTCCGACTCATATCCCAAGCCGAGCACAGGTGTCCCCGGCGGACTCCGGCAGCCCTCAGGCAACACGCAGTCGGGAACGCCTGCACGTCCCCAGCAGCGCCCTGGAACCGGGTCCGCGGGATCCGGTGCCGGGGCGCGGCCCGCGAGCGGAGCTAATTCCGCTCCGCGTCCTTCCGGCGCTCCCGGACAACGCCCGGCACAGGCCGGTCAGCGTCCCGCTGGGGCCCCCGGACAGCGGCCTGCACAGCCCGGCCAGCGCCCGGCCGGCACCCCTGCCCAGCGTCCCTCGCAGGGTGGGCCCGGCTTGGTGAAGCCGGCTCCCAAGGCCAAGGTTCGCCGCGCGCGGCTTCTTGTCAGCAAGGTTGATCCGTGGTCGGTCCTAAAGATGGCATTCCTGTTGTCTGTTGCTTTGGGCATCGTCACCGTGGTTGCAGCAATCGTCTTGTGGACTGTGTTGGATCTCACGGGAATCTTTGACCAGGTGGACAGCCTCCTTGGCACCCTGGCAGGCTCCGAGGGCAGCGGGTTCGAACTCAAGAAGATTGCTTCACTCGGCCAAGTGGCATCCTTTGCCACCATCATTGCTGTAGTGAACGTGGTTCTGTTGACTGCGCTGTCCATGCTTTCGGCCGTGCTGTATAACATTTCCGCAACGTTGGTTGGTGGCGTCGGCGTCACCCTGACTGACGACTAGCAAAAACTCCCGGAAATCAGCCGAAATAGGCGGAATTACACCGGGGAAATGCCTCGATTTGAGATCGGGCCGGGATGTGCTGTACAGTCATATCTCGGCCCGATGAGGCATCGGGGCGTATAGCTCAGGCGGTTAGAGCGCTTCGCTGATAACGAAGAGGTCCCAGGTTCAAGTCCTGGTACGCCCACGGAACCACAAAGAGGTTCAGGTAAAACTGAACCGGAATGAGGTGCTTGTGAAGAAGTTGCTGGTAGTTGTAGCAGCTGCTATCGCAGGCGTCCTGGTCTATAAAAAGGCTCAGGAATCCGAAGCCCGGAAGGATGTCTGGAGCAAGTCAACCGATACGGTGGACTAGCCGAAGAGCCCGGTGCGGATTGGTAAATTCCAGTCCTGACATGGGGTATGATTGACGGGTTGCTTCTTATGGGGGCATGGCGCAATTGGTAGCGCACCTGCTTTGCAAGCAGGGGGTTCGGGGTTCGAGTCCCCGTGCCTCCACCATAAGGAAAGTCCCGGTCAGAAATGACCGGGACTTTTGCGTTTAAGCCCTTCTTCCCAAGTCGTCGGAATTCTATGTATTCGAAATTTGCGGCGGGCTAAAGCTGCGTGGGAGGAAGGGCCACCTTCAATCACACTAGGGTGGATCCGTGACCCTTCTCATTGCTGCGCTCGGCGTCCTGGGTGTTGCCTCCTCCGGCCCGCTCATTGCCGGCACGCTTGGTGCCACTTCGGTGACCGCACTGGCCATCGCATTCTGGCGTAACGCAATAGGTGCCGTGGTGATGGCGGGCCCCGTCATCATTCGGGAACCGAAAGCGTTCGGGAGGATCACGCGGCGTGAGTTTGGTTGGTCTGCCGTGGCTGCCGTGGCGCTGGCCTTCCATTTCGCTTGTTTCATCACGGCACTGCAGCTGACATCGGTGGCTGCGGCTACTGCCCTGGTATGCCTGCAATCGGGGTGGATCGCCGTGTTCCAGGTGTTCCGGGGCACCCGGCACCGTTGGCCGGTCCTGGCGGGGCTTGGCATTGCTTTTGGCGGCGTGGTGGCGATTACTGGATTCGATATGGGCTCGTCCCCGGAAGCGCTCCTCGGTGACCTCCTGGCACTTGCGGGCGGCGCCCTGGCCGGCCTGTACACGTTGGCCGGTGGCAAGGCGAGGCAGTCCATGGGGACTGGAACGTACACCACACTTTGCTACGGCATGTGTGCGGCGATTGTGGCCATGCTGGCTTTGTTCACTGCCCAGCCACTCTCAGGGTTCGACGCCGGCGGTTGGCTTGGCATTATCGCCATCACCGTGTGTGCGCAGCTGGTGGGGCACACGGCCTTTAACCATCTACTGGCTACGATGAGCCCGCTACTGGTGTCCATGATCATCCTGCTGGAGATTCCAGGTGCTGCCCTTTTGGCGGCCATCTTCCTGAATGAAACGTTGCCTGCCGGTACTTATGCGGGGTTGGCGCTGATCCTTGTAGGGCTGGCCGTGGTTGTAGCCGGTCAGCGGCGTGGCAGGCCGGAAGCAGACCGACGCGAAGCCGAACTGGGCGCAGACTAAGGTGCCGCCGTCGGGCGTTTAGACTCCGCCGCGGCGGGTGCCTTGCCCCGAGTTGGCCGTGTGGATGGCACGCAGCAGCTTCGCCGGAAAGTACACCGAGAAGAACACCACCATAGGTGCCTTCAAAGCCATCTTCTTGACGTTGTGAGCCTTGTAGGTCCGATCGAAGCGCTGGACGTAGTAGCGGTAGTCCCTGGGTGAGTCCTCAAGTCGGCGGGCAGACATCCCGGACACCATTTGGGGTAGGTACTGCACTTTGAGGTCGTGCTCGAATAAGTGCAGCGAAAGATCAATGTCCTCGTGCATCTCGTCGTTGGGGTCCAAACACGCTTCATCACGGATGGTTTCCCATGCCGAGCGTCGAAGGGCCATGTTTGATCCGAAGAGGAAATGGTACTGGTGCTTGGCCAGGCGGAGCATGAGCTGGCGCATCTTGTCATCCGCTTTGAGCCCGAACCGGCGCATTGGCATGTCGTAGTAGACCACTGGACCTGTGGCAGCGGCTACCGAGGGATCCGTGAAGGCCTTTTGGACCTGTTCCACCCAGTCCGGTTCAAGGACTGAGTCAGCGTCGATGCGGCCTACGACGTCCCCTGAGGCGTTGTTCAGCCCGTGGTTACGGGTGGGGATGAGACCTTGCGCGGCCTCCTGCCGCATGAGCAGGATGGGGCTTTCAGGGTATTCCTGTTGCATCTGGCGCACTATTCTGGCCGTGCGGTCTGTGGACAGGTTATCCACCACAATGATCTCTTGCGCGGGAACCGACTGGTAGATGGCCGCGATGAGGCACTGGCGAATGACGCTTTCCTCGTTATACGCCGGGATAACGATGGATACGCCGGGAGGTTCCGGAGCATCCTTAAGGAAACCCGCTAGGGGTCTATCGGCTGACATCACCATAAATCTAACACCCGTGCCCGGGCAGGTGATGGAGGCATTGATGACAAGGCGGCAAACACTGAAGGGATCCCGGCAATCGCCGGGATCCCTTCAGTGTTTGACGTTCTCTGCCCCACTTCGAGGCGGTGAGTCAGTGTTTAGTTCTGTGCACCCTTGGCATCTGACTCCTTGCCATCGGTGTCCTTGTGCAGGCTGGCCGCGATGTTCTTGACGGCGGTCTTTGCGTCCGTCGCCACTTTCTCCGTGGAGTCCTCGACGTTCTTGAAGGCATCCTTGGTTGCCTGCTCTGCCTCAGCTGCGGCTTCCTCCGGTGTGATGTCCGCAGCCTTGGGCTCAGCAACTGCCGGAGCCGCTGCAGGAACAGGAGCGGGCGTCGGTGTGACCGGAGCAGGCGTCTTCCACGGATCTTCAACCGGCTTGGAAGCCTTCCAGGCAGCAACACCGGCAGCAGCGGCGGCGGCAATGACCGTGACGATCAGCCATCCGCGCTTCTTGGGCTTGGGCTGTTCCTTCACCAATGCAGAGGAGACCGCCTTGCTGGCTTGGTCCGTCACAGCCTTGATCTGCTTGCCGGTGGCCTGGGCTTGCTCCTGAACGCTGTGGACAACGCCGGAATCAACCAGCTTCTGTGCCACAGCATCAACCTGCGCGGGGGCATTCTCAAGGACGTGGTGGACCGCTACCGAAGCCTGTCCCAACTGCTCGGACAGCTTGGGGAGGTATTCGTCCACCACCTTGTCCCGTGCATGGCCGAGCGCCGGGGTAGCCCTGTTGAGCGTCTCCTGGATCCTGGGTGTGGCGTCTTCCACCACGTCATGGATCTTCGGCGCGAGGTGCGCCAGCCCATCCTGAATCCGCGGTGTGACAACTGCAACGCCGTCAGCGAGGTTGTGCGCAGCGGACTTCAGACCCTCTTGAATCTTGGGCGAAGCGCTATCAATGCCGTGCTGGATACGCGGAACAGCCCAATTCACGGCTGCTTCCACACGCGGTGCAGCCCAGTCGCGGGCGTTATCCACACCGGCCGTGACTGATTGTTCGAGTTCGCGGGCAATACGGTCTGATTTCTTCACAACTACCTCCCGATACACATGCTCGTTTGTTGCTAGCCTACGTCGCTTGTGGAACACCGGCTATTCATCTGTCCGAGAACGTCCAGGATTTCACCCAGCGCGGAACCGGCTTTACGGCCGGACGGGCGTTGACCCTGCATGGAAGAATGGGGCCATGACCATCGCAACCGCAAAAGCAACGATCCACACGAGCCTCGGCGACATCAAGGTTGACCTCTTCGGCAACCACGCCCCCAAGACGGTCGCCAACTTTGTTGGCCTGGCCACGGGCGAAAAGTCCTGGAACCACCCGGAAACCGGCGAAGACAAGACCGGTACCCCCCTTTACAACGGCACTATTTTCCACCGGATCATCAAAGACTTCATGATCCAGGCCGGCGATCCCCTGGGTCGCGGCGTGGGTGGCCCCGGCTACCAGTTTGACGACGAAATCCACCCGGAACTGACCTTCAACGCTCCGTACAAGCTGGCTATGGCCAACGCCGGCATCCAGATGGGCAAGGGCACCAACGGGTCACAGTTCTTCATCACCACCGTGAACACCGACTGGCTGTTCGGCAAGCACAGCATCTTCGGCGAGGTCACGGATGAGGAATCCCGCAAGGTTGTGGATGCGATCGAGTCCGTCCGCACCGGCATGGGCGACCGCCCGGTTGAGGACGTCGTCATCAACAGCATCGACATCGAACAGCTCTAGTCACACACTGAACCAGAGCCCATGAGTTACGGAATTCCGTCGGCCGAGCCGTCCGCTGATATTCCGGTGTGCCCCAGGCACCCGGACAGGCCCTCCTATGTGCGGTGCCAGCGCTGCGGGCGCCCTGCGTGCCCCGAGTGCCAGCGGGCGGCCGCCGTCGGGTTCCAATGCGTTGACTGCGTCAACGAACAAAAACGTACGACGCCGACATACCGCTCCCCGTATGGCGGAGCCTTGGCAGTAGGCCGGCCTTTGGTGACGTACGTGATCATCGGCTTGTGCGCACTGGTTTATGTCCTTCAGTGGATTGTGCCCGGTGACGCGGTCTTCGAGAATTTTGCGTTCGCCAACATTTTTGCTGTCAGTGAGCCATGGCGCATGGTCACGGCAGCGTTTTTGCACTCGCAGGGTTTCCTGCTCCATATCGTCCTGAACATGTATACGCTGTGGATCTTCGGACAGGCCCTTGAGCCTTTGCTCGGGCGGATCCGATTCCTGGCTGTGTATCTTATTTCCGCAATTGGCGGTTCCGTGGGCTTCCTTGCCCTGACTCCCACATTCCCGCCGGTGGGAGTAGTGGGTGCTTCCGGTGCCATTTTCGGCCTCTTCGGCGCCATGCTTGTTGTGCAGCGCCATAGGGGTGGAGAAACCAAGCAGCTGTGGATTTTGATCGCCATCAATGGCGCCATTGGCTTCTTCGTGCCCAGCATTGCGTGGCAGGCCCACTTGGGTGGGTTGATCACTGGTGGCCTTGCTGCTGCAGCGATCGCCTATGCTCCCAAGGGCAAAAACCAAGCACTTCTCCAGGCTGGAGGACTCGTTTTGGTAGCGGGCCTGCTGGCCGTGGTCACCTGGTTCCGCGTCACTGCAGGTTAGCTGGCCTCTCCGGCCTTCATGACGGGCTGGCGCAGGATGGTCTTGAGCCTCTCCGGTGCGGTGCGCCGAGGATCGCTGAGATAAATTTCGTGGTGCTTGCCGGTCATCACCAACTGCTGTTCCGGAATGAATTTGTTGTGCATCTCCTCCAGCACTGGTCCTTCATCGTCATACGGACCTACGTGTAGTGTCTGCACGCTCAAACCCTCGTTGAACGGTTCCAGACGGAGAGCCTCCACAACGGGTCCTTCCCCCTTCGTGGCGACCGTCTCCCGCGCTATGTTCAAGTGTTCCCTGGTTATCCAGTCGGGGACCATATTCATCAGCGACCAGTCCCAGCGTGACTTGTCCCTGGTAAGGGTGAATGAATCCATGTCATCGGACCACCACAGCGCCTCCAGCGGCATCACTGTGTAATCCTGGCCAAGTTCGCGCTTGCTGAGGAACTTCAAAGCGTAGGCGACTGGATACAGCGTTGTCAGCGCATCCTTATAGGACCGGGCTGTGTTGGGGTCCCCGTGACCGTCGATCATCAGGTACTGCATAACGGGAACCGTGATGACCGAAAAGTGCCCCTGGCTGGCCCTGTAACTGGGTATCAGCTTCTTATGATCGCTCTTCATGCCACCACCGTACTCCGAGACCTTATCCACAGGTGTTATCCACAGTGTGTGTAACTTACACGCATGTAGTTATCCACCTTGGCCGTCCGAGGACTCGTCAAATTGCAAGATATCCCCCGAAAGGCATGGGTTTCTCCACACGTGTGGATAACTTTGTCCCCCGCGGCAACGGAAATGTGGACAAAAGGGCGACTTCACCAGCATCTGTGGACAAGCCTGTTAATGACGCCGTGGAGAGCCGAGTATCAACAGGCTTATCAACAGTGTTAATAACTTACATAGCTGTAGTTCAGAGGGAACAAGGGTCTCCTGATCGCCTGCAAACCAGGGATCCCGGAGTCGAAACCCACAAGTTTTTCCCCAGCTGTGGATAACTTGTGTGCAGGGGGCTGTTGTTAAGTGGGTAACTTTCCCGCCGCTCATCAAGACGGCGGCATAGCGCGCAGGTGGTGGATGTAAGTCAAGAAGCACTCCAAAGAGCGCATTTGGCGAAGCCGACAATCCTAAAGTGCTGAATTCCTAGTGAAGCTTGGTGGACTATCCACAGCGCAATACACAGTGGGCATAAGTGGAGTTGGATGCCCTGTGCCCTCGGATCGCCGGACTGGCACCAATAATGGACCCTGGTACGTGGATGTCCACAGAAGTTATCCACGCCTGTGGATAAAGTTACACACTTCTGTGGACAGCTCTGTGGACTATCGGGGCCGCAGGCCCGCCGGGGTTCGGGTTAGACCCATACCCCGGAGGTCCCCCGCCGATGACTGTCCATCAAGTGGGTGTCAATGATTCCCACGGCTTCCATGAGGGCATGCATCGTGGTGGGTCCCACAAAAGCGAAACCCTTCTTCCTCAATGCCTTTGACAAGGCGATCGACTCCGGCGAGGTGGTAGGGATGTCCGCCATGGTGGTGGGTTTGGGAGTGGTGTGCGGCTGGAACGACCAGACGAAGTCCACAAGACCGCCCTCTTCGCGCAACGCGATGGTGGCCTTGGCGTTGGTGATGGCCGCTTTGATTTTCAATCGGTTGCGCACAATTCCGGCGTCGAGCATGAGCCGTTCCTCATCGGCCTCGGTGAAGGCCGCGACACTCTCCGGATGGAAGTCCAGGAACGCTGCCCTGAAGGCATCCCGTTTCCGAAGAATGGTTGCCCAGGATAAACCCGCTTGGAACGCTTCGAGGCTGATGCGCTCGTACATGCCCTGCTCATCGCGGACGGGCATTCCCCACTCGTGATCGTAGTAGGCCTGCATGAGGGGATCCGAGGACGCCCACAGCGGACGCGCCAAACCATCCTCACCCACGACTATGCCACTATCCGCGGTCATGCACGCTCCTTCGATGCCGGCCAACTCGAGGGCCAAGGCGGTAATTCAGCTTTCGGGAATATTCTCCCCGGAGCCTCGGACATTTTTGAGGTGGGACCCCGGCATCATGACAAGCCCGTGACTCGCATAGTGATATTGATCCGTCCCTGCGAGAGGCCGCAGCCATCCGGCGCCGTTTTTGGGAAAACTTTGGGGATCCCGTGATAAGCAAACCTGGACGGTCCTCCAAAGACGAAGAGGTCTCCCGACCGAAGCTCAACGTCTGTGTATGGCTTGGTCCGGGTTTGGGTATTGCCAAACCTAAACAGGCACGTATCACCAATGCTCAGGGAGACCACAGGGGCGTTGGAACGCTCGTCCTTGTCCTGATGCATTCCCATGGCGGCACCGTCGTCGTAAAAGTTCACCAGCGCGGCGTCGGGCGTGTACTCGTTCGCCAGTGCGCTCAGCGCTTCGTCACTTTCAACGCCCTCATAGCCTGAGGAGTAGGCCGCTTGCACTGCTTTCCGCCCCAGGCGCACCATCCAGTCCGGGAAATCGAGCACGGGACGGCCATTGACGTCAGTGGCTTCCCGTGTGTAACGGTAAGGCCGCCAATGCCAACCCAAGCACACAGTTCTCACCGACATTTGATGTCCGCCCGGAAGAGTGGCGGCACGCAGGGGAACCGGCCCTTGGGTCCATTCGCCAAAGCGGGCTACTATCCATCGTTGCTGCTCAAGGGTAAGCCAAGCAGGAACATGGACGGCCCCGGGCGCAATCAGGCGGGGACCGGCGTCGTGCCTTTCCGGCTGAACGAGCTCCCGCGGAAACAAAGCGTCGTCGCTCATGCCGCCGCCTCAAGGCGGAGCAGTGCGCGTTTGGCCTCGCTTCCACCAAGGTAGCCACCGAAATTGCCGTCAGACTTTACTACCCGGTGGCAGGGCACAATGAGGGGCAAGGGGTTGGTAGCACAAGCGGTTCCGACAGCCCGGACAGCATTGGGACTGCCGGCTGCCTGGGCCACTTGGGCATAGCTGGCTGTGCTGCCATAAGGGATCCGAGGCAGGTGACGCAGGACATTGAGACGGAAACCGCGGGATAGCCGGAAATCCAGCGTGAGATCGAACTCCGTCCTGGTGCCCTTGAAGTACTCGTCGAGTTCACGGGCGGCGTCATCCAAACGTGCCGGAGCCTGAAGAATGCGCGGACTGACAGTGCTTGCCAGAAACTGAAGGACGGAGTCGTGGTCTTCCAGCTCGAAAGCGACACGGACAATTCCCCGGTCCGTAGCAGCCAAAAGGAGCTTACCCAGCGGGGAGTCCACAATCCTGTAAGCAACGTCCAAAGTGTGGGTGAGCTGAGCGTCGCGCGCCAAGCGGGCATGAAGGCTGGCAATGGCCGGTTCGAGCCCGATGTCCAAGGGATGGAGGAGCGAAAGAACCTCGGCGTGATCGGGACTGAGTTCAAGGGTCATCAGATGTCACCTTTCGAGGATGTGCGGGCCAGCGACTGGTGGGAGGCGAGGGCAGAGCGGAGAGACTTCACGCCGTCAGCTCCGGCGCGACGGGCAGCCTCGGCGGTGCCGCCCCACAAAGCAGCAACATCCTTATAGGGAAGGCCCCCTAAATAGTGGTAGGCCACCGCCTGGCGCTGCTTCGTGGGAAGACCCGCAAGGGCCTCAAGCAGTTCATCGTGGCCGTCACCAGGAATCCCGAGACTGGACGCTTGCTCAGGTGGAAGGTCAACCGGCAGGGCACGGCGGGTACCGGCCCGTACATGGTCGATGCACTTCCGGTGGGCGATGGTGACCAGCCAGGCTTCAACATTCGCTTCGGGAGGCAGTGCCGGGTATGCCTGAAGGGCAGCCAGGAACGTATCTGACCATGCATCATCGGCGTCGTGCACGCCAAGAATGGCACGGCACACCCGAAGCACTGTGGTGCCATGTTCATGGACCACGGATTCGAACGGCTTCTTGTCGACCATCTGCCTGGGCTTCATCAGAACAGCTTGCCCTCCCGCACCTCTACCGGCTCTTCCAATTCCAGGAGGAACCGTTTATTCCGAAGCCCACCTGCGTACCCTGTGAGTTGACCATGACGCCCCACCACGCGGTGGCAAGGAATGACGATGCTGATGGGATTGCGTCCCACAGCAGAGCCCACCGCCTGAGCCAGATGGGGATCCCCCAGTTCTGCGGCCAGCTGCCCGTAGCTGACGGTTTCACCGAACGGAATATGTTGCAGTCGTTCCCAGACCTTCTCTTGAAACGGGTTTCCGACTGCCTCGAAAGGAACATCGAACATAGTCCGATGACCATTCAGGTACTCGGTGAGCTCGGTCCGAGTCCGTGCGAACACCGGATCGTCCATCCCGGTCTGATCCCCAAAGTAGTCCTCCGAAGGCATATGCCAGTGACCCTCATAGAAGATCCCCGTCAAAAATTCCCCGCGGGCAGTCAAAGTCAACTGCCCCAGCGGGGAATCCAAGGTTGCGTGCCGGCTTCTCATATCTTGTAGACGTTCACGGGCACGGAAATGTGAGGTGCGGAATTCCTAGGAGCGCCAGCGTGTGGTCATCAGGAATCCGACGATCGCTATGCCGAAGCCGGCCACGATATTCCACGAGGCCCACTCGCGGACGGGGAACTGGCCCTCGGTAATGTAGAAAGTAATGATCCAGACCAAGCCGAGGATCATCAGGCCGAACATGACAGCCTTGTACCAAACCGGGTTGGGCTTGTACTGCTGTGCTGCGGAAGTCTGCTGGGCCTGACGGGCAGGCCGCTTGCGGGGCTTGGACTCGGGCACGGATCCTCCTGGCTGTTCGGTTTAATACCCGTTTCCGCCAGCCTTGATATCCTGCAGGAAGGAAAATTCCAGCGGTTAACGGCCACACGGCGTTCCGGGTTGGTTCTAGCTGTCAAGTCTAGCCGCAACCGGGGGCCCGCCTGTGCCGCCCGCGCCCTATGCAAGGAGACCTTGTGGCGCATCAGCAGCAGACGGCGGCCTCCGCCATGCCGTCCGCCAGCCAAGGGCACGAACTGCGCCCACGCAAGCGACTCCGGGCCTCTGACGTTGTCCGCAAGATCAGTCAGATTCTGGGTGAACTGCTGATTACGGCAGGCATAGTGCTGCTCCTTTTTGTGGGCTGGGAACTATGGTGGACCAACGTGGAAGCTGACGCCAAGCAGACAGAAGCGGTCAAGAGCTTTGCTCAGGAATTCTCCGGCCCCATAACCCCTGCGGCGCCTGCCGCCCCCGTGGATTATGGACCTCCGGTGGTTACACCGGCGCCCGCCTACGCGGGAATGATCGGAATCATGTACATCCCCCGTTTCGGCCCGGATTACACACGCCCCATCATCGAAGGCACCGGCTCGGACGTTCTGGACACCTTGGGATTGGGCCACTACGGAAGCACCAGCATGCCTGGCGCGCCGGGCAACTTTGCGGTAGCTGGCCACCGTCAAACCCACGGTGCAGTCCTGGACAACATCCACACATTGGTTCCCGGAGACAAGATCTACATCCAGACGGCAGACGGCTACTACACCTACGTTTTCCGCAACAACCAGATCGTCCTCCCGGACCGTACGGACGTCCTGATGCCCGTTCCCACCGAAGCGGGAGTCCAGCCCACGGAAAGTATCCTGACCATGACCAGTTGCAACCCGAGGTTTGGTGCACAGGAACGCATCATCGCTTACTCGATGCTGGATAGTTGGCAACCTGCCTCAGCCGGTCCGCCGTCGGAAATCGCCGCCCAAGTAGCCCGGGCACACGGAAAGGGGTAACCAATGTACGCGTGGATCTTCCGCAATCTGCCGGGACCCCTGTGGGTGCGGATCCTGACATCCTTGGTACTGGTGGGCGTAGCCCTGGTACTGATGGTGGAGTTCCTCTTCCCGTGGTTCTCCCAATTCACCACTTTGACCGACTCAACGATTGGTTCAGTGCAGCAGCCATGAGCACAACAAAAATCCTTGTAGTGGATAACTACGACAGCTTCGTTTACACCTTGGTGGGGTACCTCCAGGAACTCGGTGCCGAAACAACGGTGGTCCGCAACGACGACGTGACGCTGGCAGAGGCCATAGAGCTGGCAGCAAGCCGCGACGGCGTCCTGGTCTCCCCCGGCCCGGGTACGCCAGCCGAAGCAGGAGTCTGCATAGAGCTCATCAAGTGGTGTGGCGAGGCCGCCAAGCCCATGTTCGGTGTCTGCCTGGGACATCAAGCCCTGGCCGAGGCCTACGGCGGAGTGGTGACACACGCACCGGAACTCATGCACGGCAAGACCTCACCCGTCCAGCACGAAGGCAAGAGTGTCTTTGCTGGTCTCCCGTCGCCCGTGACGGCAACCCGCTACCACTCCCTGGCGGCGGTTCGGGACTCCATCCCGGACGTTTTGGAAATCACCGCCGAGACAACCAACGGAGTGGTGATGGGTCTGCAGCACAAGACCGCTCCCCTCTGCGGCGTCCAGTTCCACCCGGAATCGGTGCTCACCGAAGGCGGGTATCAGATGCTGGGCAACTGGTTGGAGTCCCTGGGCATGACCGGTGCGGCCGAACGAGCCTCGAAACTGAGCCCACTCATCAAGCAGTAGGTGAGGTTCCTTACTTTTTGGTGGGCTTAGGCGTCGGGGTCGGCTTCTCAGTCTCCGTGGGAGTCGGCGTGGGAGTAGGTGTGGGTGGTGGAGCCGGGGCCTTCGCCACCGTGAGAGTGACAACCTTGCCCTGAGGCACCTCGGTGTTGAAGGCATCGCTTTGAGCCGTGACTGTCCCAGCTGCAACCTGCGAGTTTTCCTGTTCCACAACTGCGATGTTGAGCCCGTTGGCCTTCAGCGCGGCTTCCGCTTCGGCCAACGGCAAGGCGATCAGCTGCGGCATGAGGACCTTGCCGGTGGATACCTGCAGCTCCACTTTGCTTTCCACGGCGATCGCGCCGCCCGGTGCGGGAGCCGTGCCGAGCACTACGCCCGCGGGGACAGTTGGGCTGTGGGTCAAGGCGGTCACTACTTCGCCTGTGATGCCGAGCCGCCGCAAAGCTTCGCGTGCGTCCGGTTCAGTGCGCCCCACGATGTCCGCCGGGATGATCACTGAGCTGGGGCCATTGGATATCTTCAGGATGACTTCAGCATCCTGTTCCAACAAGGCACCGGCTATCGGTGATGTCCCAATGGTCATGTCCTTGGCCACGGTGTCGCTGGGCTCGCGAACTGATTTGGGCTTCAGTTTGGCTGAGTACAGTTCCTGGATGGCCTGTGATTCAGACATGTTTGTTACCACCGGCACGGCTATTTTCGCGGGGGGCGGCGGCTGCATGTTCATGAGGCTGTAGAGCCAGAAACCGCCGCCAGCCAGTACCAGGATTGTGAAGATCACCAACGTGGCAACCCAGGCACGACGCCGGGACTTCTGGGCCGCCGGCAGCTCACGTTCCGGAGGGAGGCCCAAGGGAAGTGGTTCTTCCTGGGGCGGATCAAGAGGCTCATCTTTGAACTGGTTGGCATCGAGGAAGCCCACGGCCGTGGCACTCAAAAGCTCTGTTGCCGGGTCTTCAGGATCAACGAGGTCGTTGGGGTCCGTGGGAGCCTCGCTGGCTGCCACAGCGGGCACGGGGATGCCATTGCTTGCCGCACGCAGGGCGCGGCGGAAGGCTGCCGCGTCCTGGAACCGATCCGTGCGGCTCTTCTGCAGCGCCTTTACCAGGACGGAATCCAGTGCCTCGGAAACTTCGGGATTATGGGCGCTGGGCAGGTCCGGGATTTCACGGACGTGCTGGTAGGCCACCGATACTGGGCTATCGCCGATGAACGGAGGCCTGCTGGTCAGCAGTTCGAAGAGCAGGCAACCGGCAGAGTAGAGGTCACTGCGTGCATCCACCGTTTCACCACGGGCCTGCTCCGGCGAAAGGTACTGGGCGGTGCCCACCACGGCCTGCGTTTGGGTCATTGTGGCGGCAGAATCGGCCATGGCGCGCGCGATGCCAAAGTCCATGACTTTTACATCGCCGGTGTCGGCACAGACCATCACATTGGCAGGCTTGATGTCGCGATGGACGATGCCTGCGCGGTGGCTGTATTCGAGAGCGCCGAGGACACCCAGGGTAAAACCGACGGAATCCTCAACGCCAAGCTCGTTGGCCTTGATCATGTCGCGCAGCGTGCGTCCGGCCACGTACTCCATGACGATGTACGGGACACGCACGTCTTCCCCCGGGCCTCCAGGAACCGAGTATTCCCCGGTATCGAAGATGGCCACAATGGACGGGTGGTTCAACGCGGCGACAGCCTGGGCCTCGCGTTTGAAACGGGCCTGGAACTGGGGGTCCCGGGCAAGGTCGGCGCGTAGCACCTTGACGGCGATGGTGCGTCCCAGCAGTGTGTCTGTTCCCCGGTAAACGTCGGCCATGCCGCCACGACCGATCAACTCGCCAAGTTCATAGCGGGAATTGAGGATGCGCTGGGAAGACACGGGCGTGTTCTCCTCTCGGTGCGCAGGACCTGGACGTGGCGTTGACATGGCGGCTTACTTAGTTCCTGGGGCTGGCGGAGCCGCTGGGAGTGGAAGTGGGAGTTTCAGGCTCGGTGGGCACCAGAGCCTTGGACAGGTAGTAAGTGACCGTTGAGCCCGCTGCCACCTGGGTGCCGGCCGCAGGTGAGGAACGCACGAACGTTCCCGGCTGCTGGCCGATGGCACCGTTGACGGGTTCTCCTGCCACCCACTGCAGTCCGGCTCCTTCAATGGCTTGCCGGACCCGGGCTTCGTCAACTCCCGGCGCGATGGCAGGTACGGCCACCAATTCCGGGCCCTTGGAGTAGGTCACGGTGATGGTTTGTCCCGGGTCAACAGGACCGGTGGGGTTGAGGCTAATAACGATTCCAACGGGGGCGGTGTCGTCGAAGACTTCCTGACCGTTCACTCCAAGACCCAAGGCGCGAAGTTGTCCGCTCACCGTCTCGAAAGGTTGGCCCTGGTACTGCTCAGGAATGACGTTGATTTTCTGGGGAACCGACTGCGTGGGCTGGGGTGCCTCAGTGGTCTCCGAGGGCCTCGGCGTCGGGGTGGCCGACGTAGAGGTAGGGCTGGCGCTCCGGCTGGTGCTGGTGGTGGTGGACTCGCTGGGCGCGGGGCTCGGCGAGAAGAATCCCGACTGGGAGATCAGGAAACCAACCAAAGCAAACAGGACCAGAAGGATCAGGGCCACCAGAGGCCATGTCCACGGGCTGCGCTTCTTGCGCTCCGGCTCAGCGTCATCGAAGTTCTCGTCGTCGGTGTAGACCACTTCTTCGTCGTCGGTGAGCTGACGCTCTGCCTCCAAGGCGTTCGCCCGCGTCAGGGGGTTGTCAGATGCGGCTGCGGCTCCCAAAGCAGCTCCTGCAGCGCCGGCGCCCAGCACCGGAAGTGCGGAGGTCGCCGTCGTCGACTGCTCCTTGCCGTAAGGCGAGGTGACGACGCCGGTGGGTGCCGTTGCGGTGTCCACCGGTGCCGTGATGGGCCCGGTAGTGGATTCGAACAACAGCATGCCGGGTACGGCGGCGTGCGCCGTGGCGATGTCACCGTTGCGGATGGCTTCAGCGGCTTCGGCCAGCTTGATGGCGTTGGCCGGGCGGTTCTTGGGATCCTTGGCCAGCATGGACATCAGGAGGGCGCGCACGGGCGTGGGCAGCGTCTCCGGAAGGGGCGGCGGTGCGTCGTTTACCTGGGCGAGGGCAATGGCAATCTGTGATTCACCGGAGAACGGTCGGTGGCCTGTAAGGCACTCATAGCCGATGACACCGAGGGAATAGATGTCCGAGGATCCCGTTGCCGTCTGTCCGGTTGCCTGTTCCGGAGCCAAGTACTGGGCGGTGCCCATGACCTGGCCGGTCTGCGTGAGCGGCACCTGATCTGCCAATCGGGCAATGCCGAAGTCGGTGACCTTGACCCGGTTGTCCGGCGTGATGAGCAGGTTGCCCGGCTTGATGTCCCGGTGGACCAGACCCTGCGCGTGCGCAACTGCCAGGGCGCGTGCTGTCTGGGAAATGATGGAGAGCGTCATGTCCGGAGACAGGACCTGCTCGCGCTCAAGGATGCCACTCAGCGGGTGTCCGGGCACAAGCTCCATGACCAGGTAGGCCGAACCGGCTTCCTCGCCGTAGTCAAAGACGTTGGCGATGCCCACGTGGTTGAGCAGCGCGGTGTGTCGTGCCTCGGCACGGAAGCGCTGGAGGAAGCCGGGGTCACCCGTGTATTCCTCCTTAAGCACCTTGATGGCAACGATCCGGCCCAGGATCTGGTCCTTGGCCTTCCAGACCTCGCCCATGCCGCCAATCGCAATACGACTGGTCAGCTGGAACCTGCCGCCGAGTGTGATTCCTGAAGTAGGCCTCACTTATTCAACACCGCCTCAAAAATCTTCTTTGCGTTCGGACTGGTTAGCTGGGCCCCGGTTAGCACGTCCACACTCTCCATGACAATGGTGACGGCTACTTGCGGGTCGTTTGCCGGGGCGAACCCGGTAAACCATGAGTTATTCAAACCTGAATCGCCGAGCTCGGCGGTACCTGTCTTGCCGGCCACCTTGACGCCCGGAACGGCTGCACCCTTGGCAATGCCATTGTCTACGGCACTGGTCATCCACTCAGTGATCTGGCTGGCGATGGGCTGCGTGGTGCTGGTCCGCAGTTTTTCAGGTTTGGGTTCGTTGATGACCCGAAGATCAGGCGCACGGATGGCCTCAACCAAGTTGGGCTTCATCTGCACCCCACCGTTGGCAATGGCCGCCGTCATCATGTTGATCTGCAGCGGCGTGGCCTTCACATCGCGCTGACCCACAGACGACTGTGCCAACTGGGCTTGGTCCAGGTCCTCCGGGAAGACGCTGATGGCTTGCTGCAGCTTGAGCTGGTCACCGAAATCCTGGCCGAAGCCGAACTTCTGCGCCTGTTCCCTGATGGCGTCCTGGCCAAGGTCAAGTGCAATGCTCGCAAACGGGGTGTTGCACGACTGCTCCAGGGCAAACGCGAAGGACGCTGTCTCGCGGACGTTGCAGTTGCCGCCGGCATAGTTGGGCAGGCTGGCACTGCTGCCGGGCAAGGGAAGGCTGCTGGGATTCGGGAGTTCGCTGTCCTTGTTGTACTTACCGGAATTCAGTGCCGCAGCAGTATCAATGAGCTTGAAGACCGAGCCGGGCGAAAGCAGGTTACCTGTAGGACCGCTGACGTTCTGGTTCAGGTTGATACCCGGAATCTGGTTCAGCTGTGCATAATTTGCTTCCGCTGTGGTCCGGTCATGGGTGGCAATCAGGTTGGGATCATAGGTCGGCTTGGAAGCCATGGCCAAAATGGCGCCGGTCTTGGGGTTGGTGACCACAATGGAGCCCCGCTGGCCTTCAGGAATCAGATCCATGGCCAACTGCTGCAGGGCAGGATCCAAGGTCAACTCCACAGATGCTCCCTTGGGCTCTTTACCGAGGAACATCTGGCTCATGCGATCCAGGAACAGCTGATCAGAGTTGCCCGCCAAGGTTTCCCCCATGGACTGTTCCAAGCCGGTGGAACCAAAGAATTTGGAGAAGTATCCGGTGATGCCGGCATACAGCTGTGGCTGGTTGTACTGGCGCTGGAAGGCGCAGGACTCCGTTCCGGGAACCGACTCAACCACCGGTTTTCCACCCACAATGATGGAGCCGCGCTCGTTGCAGAAGGATGCCAAAACAGCGCGCTGGTTCCAGGGGTTGGCGTTGAGGTCGTCAGCACCAATCACCTGGACGTAGCTAATGGCGCCGAAGATCAACGCGAACATGGCGACGGCAGCCATCCAGCTGCTGCGAATAGCCTGGTTCATTGTTGCTTCACCGCCTCTGTTGGTGCGCTGGGTGTCTGTCCTGTAGCCGGTTTGCGGCTGTCCGGCGTGCTGCTTGCGGGCGGTTTGTTAACCATGGGGGTGGTGTCCACCGGGCCGCGGGCCGTGTTGGAGATCATGAGCAGCAGGCCAACGATGATCCAGTTGGCCAGAAGCGAAGAGCCGCCGGCTGCGAGGAACGGAGTGGTGAGGCCGGTCAAGGGAATGAGCCGGGTGACGCCGCCAATCACTACGAAGCATTGCAGGGCAATGGCAAAGGACAAGCCGCAGGCGAGGAGCTTTCCAAAAGCGTCCCGGGTGCCCAAAGCTGCGCGGAAACCGCGGGTGAAGAGCAACATGTACAGCATCACCACGGCGAAGAGGCCTATCAAGCCGAGCTCTTCACCAATGAGGGCCACAATCATGTCGCTGTTGGCGAACGGGACCAGATCAGGCCGGCCCTGGCCAAGACCAGTACCCACCAATCCGCCGTCGGCCATGCCGAACAGGCCCTCCACGATCTGGCCGCTACCGCCGGGTGACCTGCCGAAGACCTCCGGTGTGAAGGCATTGATCCAGCTATCGATGCGGAAAGCGACGTGGGAGAAGATCTGGGAAGCAATGAAGCCTCCGCCCAGAATCAGCAGCAGGCCGATGACCACCCAGGAGATACGGCTGGTGGCCACGTAAATCATCACAATGAACAGGCCGAAGAAGAGGATGGAAGATCCGAGGTCGCGCTGGAAGACGAGGACGCCGATGCTCACCAGCCAGGCGGTGATCATGGGGCCAAGGTCCTTGAACCGGGGGAACTGCATGGGGCCGATCTTCCGGCCCGCCAGCAGAATGAGGTCCCGGTTGGAGGACAGATATCCTGCGAAGAATATGGCCAGGGTGATCTTGGCGATTTCACCGGGCTGGAAGGTCATGGGCCCAACGCGGATCCAGACCCGAGCACCAAGGATTTCACCCGCGGAGATGCCGGGGATCAAAGGAAGGACCAGGAGGAATGCACTGACCGCCAGGGAGATGTACGTGAAGCGGCGCAGGATCCGGTGGTCTTTGAGGAACCAGATCACGGCTATGGAGACCGCCATGGCAATAAGGGTCCACCGGAGCTGGTTGTTGCCCGTATCGTCCCCGGGACCGTCCATCCGGTGGATCAACGCCAGGCCGAGGCCATTGAGCGCAACCACGATGGGAAGTATTACCGGGTCTGCATACTTCGCGCGCAGCCTGAGGACGACGTGGAATGCGAAAGCAGCCACGGCCAAAAGGCTGGACTGGAACCAGAAGTCGCTATCGAGTCCGACTTCCGAGTTGATACTCACCAAGGCACTGGCGCCGATGCCCACGGCAAGGGCCAGGACGATGAGCACCAGCTCAACGTTCCGGCGGGGTTTGGGGGCTATCTCAGTCTGCATCATTTGGCCGCCTCACAGGGAGTCGGGACGGGCGAAGGAGTGGGGCTGGCGACGGCGGCCGTGCTGGGAATGGGCACAGTGGCCGTAGGTGCTGGCGTAGGGGTTGCCGATCCCGACGCGGTGCCCGCGGCCGTGGGCGCGGGGCTGGGGCAGTTCGCAGAGGCGCTGCCGGTGTTCCGCAGGTTCTCCACGATGTCCTGCGCACCGTCGAGGTCGCCCGCCGGTACTGTCTGGCGTACGCTCTGTTGGCCGTATTCCGGCAATGAATCCACCCTGATATCGGTTACGGCTTCAAGCCGGGAAAGTTGAATGGGGCCGAGCCGCTGAGAGATTCCGTTGAAGATGGCGACCCGCTGATCGTATTCGCCCACGTAGTAGCGCGTTTGGGTCCAGGCATAGCCAAGCCAGAGGCCCACCACCACACCCAGGACAACCACCGCTGCAACCGCAGGCATCAACCAGCGCACGCGGCGTCGCGGCGGCTCTTCCACCTCAACGCGGTCCTGTTCAGCCTTGTGTGTCAGGACAGTAGCTGCCCTCCGTGCCACAGTGCGGCCGGCCACCGTGGGAATGGAGCCCGTTTCGGCAGCGGTTGCAGCTGCACCAACAAGCTCATGAGGCCGACTGGCCAATTCCTCGCGCAGCACTTCCGCCGACAAATGCTCGCCGAGGTGCGGGTCGGTGGTGGCAGGAGGTTCAGTGGACTCGCCGGTTGAAGTGTCGTCAGCCGCGTCTTGTTTGTTGTCAGGATTGCCCGCACTAAACGACGATCCAGCGCCTGCCTGCTGCTCGGCTTTGGGCTTCGACTCGGTTTTGCTGTCTTCTACAGCTTTGTCCGCAGCCACATCATCGGCGGACTTGGTGGCCGTCACCGCGTCAGGCTCGTCAACCGCGGCAAGCGCCGCTGCCGGAACGACGTCGACGGCGGCCGTGTTGACGTCGTCGTCGGTCTCCTCCGCAATCTCCAACATCACCACGGTGACGTTGTCCGGGGCGCCGGCTTCAAGGGTCAGGTCAACAAGGATCTCAGCACATTCGCGTAGGTCCTTGGTCTCACGGACCATGCGCTCCACCACGTGGCCGGCAACGTAATTGAGTCCGTCGGAGCAGAGCAGCCAGCGTTCGCCAGGTTCCACATCCAGGACATCCAGGTCCAGCTCGGGGCTGGCATCGACGTCGCCGAGGACTCGCATCAAGACGTTCTTGTGCGGATGCGTTTCGGCTTCCTCCGGGCGCAGCCGGCCCTCGTCAATGAGCCGCTGCACGAACGTGTGGTCAATGCTGACCTGTTCAAACTTCTTGTTGCGCAGCCTGTAGGCGCGGGAATCGCCAATGTGGGCGAAGTGGAGCTTGCGGCCCTCCAAAAGCAGGGCTGTCACGGTGGTGCCCATCCCCGAAAGCTTGGGATTTTGGTGCACGAGCTCGGAAAGAAGGGAATTGGCGGTCTGGATCTCGTCGGCCAGGACGGTGTCCGCACCCTCCGGATAGTCGTCATGATCAAGGTGGATCATGTCCAGAACCGTTGAAGCGGAAGCGACATCGCCGCCGGCGTGACCGCCCATGCCGTCGGCCACCACGGCAAGATGGCGACCCACATATGCGGAGTCGTCATTCTTGGAGCGGATCCGTCCGACGTCGGAACGAGCGGCGTAGCGCATGATGAGCGGGCGCTCCGCAGGCTTTTCCTGGCCTTTGGGGGTCTCGGGGGAGGCCATGGACTACGGCCTCAATTCAATGACCGTCTTGCCGATTCTCACGGGGACGCCAAGCTCAACAGGCAATGCGCGGGTGAGCTGCTGATCGGCCAGGTAGGTGCCGTTGGTGGAGCCCAGGTCCTCGATGAACCAGCGGCTACCCTGCGGGAACAGGCGTGCATGCCGGCCGGAAGCGTAGTCGTCCTCCAGGACAAGCGTGGCTTCCTGCGCGCGGCCCAGCAGAATGGGGCTGGCCGCCAGGGGGACCGTGGTGCCTTTGAGGGGACCCTCAGTAACTACAAGTGTTCGCGCATGCTGGATTGCCGGCGGCGGCGAAGCCGCTAGTTCAGGATGCTTGCGGACTTCCCGTGCCGTGGGAACGCCGGTGACAGCCTTGCGGCCTATCTGGAAGTCGCGGCGCATGGTGGTGACGATGCTGAAAATCAGGACCCAGAGTAGGAGGAGGAATCCGAAGCGAAGCGCTGTGATGGTCAGTTCGCTGATGTCGTTCACGCGTGACCACCCGGGGTTTGGGGGAGGAGGCGGAAAATGATCTTGGTACGTCCCATCGTGATGGTTGAGCCGTCTGTAAGCTCCACGCTGCCGTTCACTTTATGTCCATTAACGTAGCTGCCGTTGGTGGAGCCGAGATCAACGGCCCACGTGGTGCCATTTTCCGTGCGGACCTCAAGGTGCTTCCGTGAAACACCTGTGTCATCCACCAGAATGTCGGCTTCGGAGGAGCGGCCAAGCACCACGGACAGGGCGTTGAGCGAATACCGCTGACCGCCGATGTCCAGTACAGGCTGCATGCGCGTGGGCTGCCGCACCGGAGCGGCGGGGACGTTGGCCCTGGGGGACGGCGCCGGTGCTGATCCGTCGTTTGACTGCTTCTCTGTTCGCGAAGCGATCTCGAAGTGACCGGCACGTTCCTCGTCGTTGCGTCGGAACGAAATGCGCACGGCGCCTTGGAGCGTGTAGCCCTGGCTACGGACGTGCTGGATGACGACGTCGCACAATTCCTCGGCCAATGGTGTTCCCCATTCCTGGGCCCGGGCAAAGTCCTCGTCACTCAACAGGACATCAAAGACATTTGGAGCCAGCGTCCGCCCGGCAGCGATGGTGATGGACTTATTGTCCAACTCGCGCCTCAGCTTGCTTGCAATCTCCACTGGCTCAACACGTGCCCGCGACCCCGTGGAGAAGACGTTGCGGACAGCCTTTTCAATGCCGCGCTCGACTTTATCCAGCAAACCCATGGTCCTTCTCCTTTCCTTGCCGCGGCACCCGTTGTGCCTGGTCCGATAGTCCGTCCATTGATCCGTCCGCACACACAGCGAAGTACGCGCCTGACGGCCCTTCCACTTCCCGATACTACTGGGACTGACTGGGAATGGCCTTAATCCACAACGCCTTGCGACCCGGAAAAGTTCGTTTCCGGCCCATGGTAGCGCGGGAGGGGAGGGCTGAAATTCTCACCTGGTTAAGCCATTGTTGGGGGACTCCTGGCCTCTTCGGGGACGCCTCCTACCTTTCGATTGGTGTTTTGCGGCGACTGTCCGTTATGCTTGATCTCGCTGCTTTTGAAGGAAACGAAGCTGGGAGACCAGCGGAAGTCCGGAAAAAGAAGTTGCGCGCGAGTGGCGGAACGGCAGACGCGCTGGCTTCAGGTGCCAGTATCCGAAAGGGTGTGGGGGTTCAAATCCCCCCTCGCGCACGCAAGTGAAAGAGCCCCGGTCTTAGGACCGGGGCTCTTTTGTTTTCCAGTCGGGGCTACGCTTGACGCTTCAACGCACGTCCCAGGCGCGCAGCCGCTTCCTCCAGCTTTGACGCCGCAACGTCGCCGTACGCCAGGCGCAGGTGCCGGTCAGCGTCCGTTCCGGGCCCTGAGGGGAAGAACGAACCCCGCTGGTACTCCACCCCTTCTGCGCTGGCATCAGCGGCCAGTTGCTCAGGGTCCACGGAGTCGTCTGCCAGTTTGGGCCAGAGGAACAGTCCGCCGTCCGGGAGAACAGTCTCAAAAGCTCCAGGAGCTTCCCGGTGCAGGGCGGCAACCAGCGTTTCAGCGCGGTTCCGGTACAGGGCGCGGGCCCGGTTCAGGGTTGCGTCGAAAATTCCAGGGTCGGACGTGACCAGTTCCCCGATGATGGCCTGGACCAGCGTGGAGCTGTGGGAATCCTGGCGGCTGCGCAATGCCACCAGATCACGCGCCAAGCGCTCCGGAGCCACGGTCCATCCAAGGCGCAACCCCGGCCCCAGTGTCTTGGTGAAGGTGTTGATGTGGAGGACGTGGTCCGAGTTATTGAACTCCTCCACAGTCTCTTGCTCGCCCGTAAAGCGAAGCTCACGGTACGGGTTGTCCGCCAGGACCACGAATCCGTAGTGTTCGGCCAGCCGCACGAGTTCTTTCCGGGCCTCTCCGGACAGCGTGCCTTGGGAGGGGTTGTGGAAGTCAGGCACTGTATATAGGGCGGATGGTCGGGCACCGCCCCTGAGCTGGTCCGAGAGCTGATCGACGTCCAGACCCTGCGGACCCACAAATACGGGCAGAGTCCGTGCGTCAGAGAGCTGGAGCCCGCGGAGGAACAGCGGGAAGATCGGGTTGTCCACGGCCACCACGTCGCCGCGTTCCACTACGGACTGGATTGCCAAGGAGAGTCCATGGAACCCGCCGTTGGTGATGAGGATCCGGTCAACAGAGACGCCTTCGCGTTCTGCGATCCACTCCCGCAGCGGCGAAATACCCTCTGTCCGTGAGTATTGGAGCGCAGGGACGCCAGGCTTGGACAGCACACGTGTTGTGGCGGCGGCCAGTTCCTCCGTGGGGAGGACGCTGGGATCCGGAATGCCACCAAGAAGCTCGATGGCATCTGCCCGCCGATCACGCAGCGTCTGGTCCCCAAAGCCTTTGGGGGCGGTAAAGGCCTCGATGAGCGCGGGCCGACGGGTGGATATCAGGTTCACGGTCATGCTGTTGCCTTCGCTAGTTGTTGGTCGGCTGCCGGCTCTGAGGCCACGGCTGCCAGGGGAATCGCTTCAAGGAGGGCGCGGGTATAGGGGTGTTGTGGTCTGTGGAAGATCTCCTCCACAGGTCCGTCCTCCACCACTTGGCCGCGACGCAGGACGGAGAGGGTGTCGGCCACCTGCCTCACCAGTGCGAGGTCGTGCGAAACGAAGAGATACGTCAGCCCCAATTCACGTTGCAGTTTGGACAGCAGCTCGAGGATTCCCGCTTGGACGCTCACGTCCAGTGCGGAGGTGGGTTCATCCAAAACCACGACGTCGGGCCTCACCACCAGCGCCCGGGCGATCGCCACCCGTTGGCGCTGGCCGCCGGACAGGTGCGCAGGCCGCCTCGAGGCCACATCGGATGGAAGGCCCACGGCTTCCAAAGCCTCGCGAACCCGCTGGGCACGCTCTGCCTTGGTGCCCACGCCGAACTCATCCAGTGGTTCGCGGACAATCCTGCCCACCCGCCATGTGGGGTCGAGGGACGTAAACGGGTTCTGGTAGACCAACTGGAGATGGCGGCGGATCTCGCGGACGTCGGACCTGGAACGGCCCGACGTCGATTGGCCGGCTACCGTAATCTCCCCAGCGTCCGGCTGTTCAAGACCCAGCAGCAGCCGGACCGCAGTGGTTTTGCCGGACCCGGACTCGCCGACTAGCGCGTGCGTTCGGCCACGTTCCACGGAGAAGGACACCCCGTCGCAGGCGAGGACGTCCTTTCCGCCGGCGGAGAAGCGCTTGGTCACCCCTTGAACATCGATCTGGGGTCCCGCTGTCGGTGAGGCAACAGCCTGAGTGCGGGAGGCGCCGTCGTGCGCTTCCTCAAGGTGGTTCGCTTCCGTAAGGGTGATGCGCTGGTTGCGGTACCGGTCCGGGTGGAGCGCCGGGACGTCGGCCTGAAGGCTCCGCGCGTAATCGGTGGTAGGCGAAGCGAACACTTCCAGGGACGGTCCACTTTCCTGCACTGAGCCGTCCTTCAGCACCACCAGGGAATCGGCGCGCTCGGCGGCGATCGCGAGGTCATGCGTGATGAGGAGCAGGCTGATGTCCAGCTCGCGGCGGAGCTCGGTCAGCATGTCCAGGATGAGCTTCTGAACCGTTACGTCCAAAGCGGAAGTTGGTTCATCAGCCACGATCAGCGCCGGACGAGGCAACACCGTGAGCGCGATCAGCACGCGCTGAAGCATGCCGCCGGAGAGCTGGTGCGGGTAGGAATCGTAAACCCGGGCAGGGTCCGGGAGGCCTACTTGCTCCAGCACGTCCAGGATTTTTGCGCGGCGGACCGTTGGGTCTGTTTCGCCGAGCAGCGCGGCGGCCTCGTGGGCCTGCGCGCCGATGGTCCGCACGGGGTTCAAAGCCGATGCAGGGTCCTGGGGGATGAAGCCCAGTTCCCGGCCGCGGAGGGGACGGAAGTGCTTCTCGGGCAGCGCCAGGACATCCTGTCCGTTGAGCGCTACACGCCCCGTGGCCGTCGCTTCTCCGTGGGGAAGCAACCGGAGGATGGCCTTGGCGATAGTGGACTTGCCCGATCCCGACTCTCCGATGAGCGCCAGGCTCTCGCCTTTGGCCACCGAAAAGGAGACGTCATGGACCACGGCGGTGGGACCGTAGGCGATGGACAAACCGTGCACTGTTAATAGGTCTGCGGACACGTTGCGGTCCTTGGTGTTCAGGGTCATGTCATTTCGCCTTTCGCAGCCAGCGGCTGATGCGGTTGACGGACAAAACGGTGACCACGATGACCAGCGCCGGCGCGTAGACGAGCCATGGAGCGGTTACGTAGGTTTTGCCCGAGGCCACTAGGAGACCCCAGTCGGAGGCCGGGGGCGGATCGCCGTAACCCAGGAAGGCCAGTGAGGCAATGATCAGGATGGACGTGCCGAACTGGAGCACCGCCAGTACCAGCACGGACCTGTAGGCGTTGGGAAGGATGTGGCCGAGCAACGCGTGCAGCCGGTTCCCGCCTTCCAGATAGGACGCCTCCACGTACGTGGCGCTGCGGACGCGCATCACTTCCGCGCGCATCAGCCGGGCAAAGACCGCGACGGCGGACACTCCGGTGGCGATGGCGGCGTTGATGGTTTGGAAACCCAGCGAACTGACGATGACCACGGCCAGCAGGAACCCGGGGATGGCAAGGAGAACGTCAACGAACCGGCCCAGAATGGAGTCCAGCCAGCCGCCACGGAATCCACTGGCGAGCCCGATGATGCTGCCCACTACCAATCCGATGAGCACCGCCACCAAAGCGCTGGTGACGGAGGACGCCGTGCCGTAGACGACGCGTGCGTACTGGTCGCGTCCGAGGTAGTCCGTGCCGAACCAGTGCGCGGCGCTCGGTGCCGCCAGCTTGCTCGCGGTATCGCCCGTGACCGGGCTGAAGGATGTGAAGAAGCCCGGGACGAGTGACCACAGGATGACCAGCAGGACCACGGCGAAAGACAGGATTACGGTGACTGGAGGCAGTCCCGCGGTGAGCTTTTTGGATGCTGTTCCAACATTGCGTAGTTGGGTGTAGCCAATCGTGGCAGTCATGCGCCCACCTTCTCCCGGAGTTTGACGCGTGGATCCAACAGCGGCGAGGCAAGATCCGCCACGAGGTTCACGGCCACGAAGACCACGGCCGAGAGGGACACCACGGCTTGAAGCACTGGTTGGTCTTCTCCCGTCACCGCCTTCTGGACAACGGTGCCGATGCCGTCACGGCCGAAGATGGTCTCGGTGATGACGGAGCCGCCCAGAAGCTCACCCACAATGAGAGCCACCATGGCCACGGAAGGAAGGGCTGACGGCTTCACCAGATGTTTGGCGAAGAGCCTGGCCTCGGTGAGTCCCCGGGACCTGGCCACCAGGGCGTACTCCTGCCGGGATTCATGGTCCAAGCTCGCAATCAAGACCTCGGCCAGCGGCGCGGAGACCGGGATGGCCAAAGTAATGGCTGCGAACAGTGTTGCCACCGGGCTGTTGGGATCTGTTGTGGTGAAGGAATGGAGCCGGAAGGCAAAGAACTCGATCAGCACCAGGCCGATCACGAAGTTGGGGACTGACAGGAAGAACGACGGAATGGAACGGACGATCGCCGCCCACTTGCCCGGCAAGTACTGGGCGCCGTACGCGATGACCACCGCGAAAACGATGGCGATGAGCAGCGCGCTGGTGGCAAGAGTGAGCGTTGAAGGCAACGCGTCCCCCACGATCTGGGACACGGGAAGATTGGACTGCAGCGAGAAGCCCAACTCTCCCGTCAGGAACCGTCCCAGCGAGAGCAGCAACTGCACGATCACCGGCTGATCCAGGCCGTAGAACGCCACGATTCGCTGGATTTCTTCTTCGCTCAGGCCGTGCTGTGGGTCCCGGAGCGTGTTGGTGATGGCGTCACCGGGGAGGACGCTGATCACCAGGAACGTGAGGACATACGCCAGAAGAACGACGACGACCGCCTGACCCGCGCGGGTCAACGCAAAGCGCTTGTAATCGCTGGTCACTGCGAGATCCACGCGGTGTAGAAGTTGGCGTAGGCCAGGCCGTTGTACTGGACATCCTTGATCTTGGGGCTGATCAGGTAAAGGCGCTGGACGAGTTGGTTAAGAGGGATAAAGTAGCCCTGCTCCAGGACGTACTGCTGGAGCTCGTCGGCGACCTTCTCGCGGGATGCCCGGTCTGACGCCGTGGCGATCGCGGTTGAGAGGTCGTTGAGCTTCTGGTCGCTGGTGCCCAGCCCGAACCAGTCTTCGCCCTTGTTCTGGCTGGTCAAGACTCCGGCGACCGTTCCGACGTCGACGAAGCTGCGTGAGGTTTGGAACAGCGGCGGCTTGCTGGCCTGCACGGCCGCGTAGCCGGCGACGTCCACCACCTTGAGGTTGACCTTAATACCCACCTTCTTGAGTTGCTGGGCAATGAGCTCGTCCTCGGCCTTGGTGGACGGTACATAGGGGTTAGGCGTGAGGGTAAATTCGAGGGTTTTGCCGTCCTTGGTGCGGTACTCGTCAGAACCCTTGGTCCAGCCGGCGTCCTCCAGAAGCTTGTTGGCCTTTTCTGCGTCGAACTTAAAGGAGTCGCTGAACTCGCCTGCCTCCGGGACGTTGCCCTGGATAAACGTGGTGGCCGCGTTCCAGTCGCTGGTGTAGACCGTATTGCGGATCTCTTCGCGATCGATTCCGTGCTGGATCGCCTTGCGAACGGCGGGATCGTTGGTGGGGAAGGCTTGCGTGTTGACCTGGAATCCGTCCACGAAACCCAGGTAGCGCGGCGTCCCCACCGTGAAGCCCTGTGCCTTGAGCGATTCGATTTCCTGGGGCTCAACGTTGAAGGCAACATCGGCCTGGCCGGAGACCACCGTGGAGGTCCGGACCGAGGTGTCCTTAATGACCTTGTACGTGATGGTGTCCAGTCGCGCCGGACCGGTGTGGCCGAGCGCTGCGGGACCCCAGTTGTAATCCTTGCGCTTCTCCAAGACGTAGGTGTCGCCCTGCTTCCAGGACTTGACCACGAACGGTCCGCTGCCGATTTCCTGGCTGAGGTCGGCCTGGGCTTCCACCGGCAGGGCCAAGGTCTTCGGGGAGAGCAGGATGCAGCCGTGGTACGCCAGAGTGGCGATGAAGCCCAGCGCGGGAGAGGAGAAGGACACCTTCACGGTTTCCGCATCCGAGGCCTCTGCTGACACGAAGTTGCTGGACGGGAAGAGGCCCACCTTGCTGACGCCACGCGTGGAATCGCCCTTGGCCCAGGCGTTGAGGTTGGCCACCACCGCCGCTGCGTCCAGCGGCGTTCCGTCAGAGAAGGTCACGCCCTTCTTCAGGTGGATCACGAAGTCCTTGGCGCCGTTGAGTTCTTCCCAGCTCTCAGCAACCCACGGGCTCAACACGCCCTTTTCATTGACGTACACCAGCTTGTCAGTGATCTGGCCCCAGAGGTTGCCCTCGTAGCTGGAGATGGACGTCTTGCTGGAGACCCACCCGGTGTCGTAGCCCTGGATGAGGAAGGTGATGTTGCCGCCGTCCACCGGAGTGGTGGAGCCGGCGCCAGTGCTGGCCGTCGTCCCTCCGCAAGCTGTGACGAGGGCAGCGGTTGAGAGGGCGCCGAGGCCTGCGAAGAAGGCCCGCCTGCGGAATTCGGGGGTTTTGAAGGTGTTCATGGGTGCTCCTGATGCGTTGGGGGATTGCGTTGGGTGATGCTGGGGGCAGGGTGCTAGATGGCCTTGCCAGGGTTGAGAAGTTGCTGGGGGTCGATTGCAGCCTTGATGGCGTGCTGCAGCTCGCGGCTGCGCTCCGAGAGTTCCAGCGCGGCCCATTCGCGCTTGATGGTTCCTACCCCGTGCTCGCCGGTCACCGTGCCGCCGAGTGAAAGCGCCACCTTCACCAGTTCAGTGGCAGCTTCCAGAAGCGGGGCAGGCGGGTTCGCGCCGTCGTCGGGCGTTTTGTCCTTGGTGATGAGCGGGTGAAGGTTCCCGTCGCCCGCGTGCGATACCGCCGAGATGTCCACGCCGAAGCGCGCTTCCAAGGCCGGGAAAGCGGCGTAGACCTTGGGTAGCTGGGACTTGGGAACGGCGATGTCCTCGCCGATGTACCACTTGTCCTGCGGGAGGCCGCGGCCACTGCGGCGCAGTTCCCACAGCCGCACGCCGTCGTCGTCGGACTCCACGGTGACGCGGCCACCAACCGCACTGAGCGCGGTGGCGAGGTCCGCCGCTTGGTCGCCGATGCCGTATCCGTCGATCTCGATGAGAATCAACGCAGCACCGCGGCTGCGCAGGCTGGTCCCCGAGTGGGCGTCGATGTTGGCCAGGCTTGGGGTGTCGAAGAACTCGATCGCGGCCGGGCGCACGGGCGACAAGGTGATGGCTGCCAGCCCGTCCGTGCCCTCCGCGGTGCTGTTGAAGAACGCGCTGACCGTCTTGCGGGCCACGGGGATGGGGCGGAGGCGGACCGTTGCCTTGGTAACGATGCCCAGGATGCCCTCCGAACCAACAAACAGCGACGTCAGATCCAGTCCCGTGACGCCCTTGATGGAGCGGTGACCAACGGTGATGAGGCTGCCATCTGCGAGGACGACGTCCAGAGACAGGATGGACTCGCGCGTCACCCCGTACTTGGCGCACCGTAGCCCGCCGGCATTCGTGGCGATATTGCCGCCGATGGAGGAAATGTCGAAGCTTGCGGGGTCAGGCGCATAGAAAAGACCAAATGGTTCAAGGTGCCTATTCAAATCGGCATTGATGACGCCTGGCTCTACAACCGCCACCTCGTCCAGGGGTGACACCTCGATGATGGCAGTCAGTTTTTCCGTGGAAATGACCACCTGGTCCTGGTGTGCCGTGGCCCCGCCCGACAAACCCGTCCCGGCTCCGCGGGGGACCAGTGTCACGCCATGTTCTGCTGCGAGTCTTACCGCCTTCTGAACGTCCGCTGCTGTTGCCGGAAGCACGACGGCGGGGCCCGGGTTTCCGCTTGAAGCTGCGGTTTTGGCCGTGGCTGCGTCGTGACTGTAGCGGGTGGTCCCGATGCCCGGCTCGAGGACCTCGATGCCCTCAACCTGGCGCCTGAGCTCCTGGACGTAAGTCTGGATTGCGGTGTGTTCATGGGTGAGCTGTGTTGTCATGCCGGCGTCTCTCTGTCCGGGTGCATGACAAGGCATTCCTGCGTGAAGCACCCAAAGGCTTTTGATGGATTTCCCGGTCACAAATGACGGGTTCTTCAAAAGTTAGCGGGACTCGGAATTTACGCGCCAGTTTTCTGAAATGTCGATCAATAGTTCTCAATGGGGCGTCGTGGGGATTCCTATTTCGTCAAAAGGGGACGCTGAAAGTCGAATTGTGTCCCAGTAAAAAGCGCCGCGACGTCATATGTCGCGGTACCGCTAAACGCGCTTAAGTGCTACTTAGTTGGGTGTGCGGGAGGTTAGGCGCGCGCGGAAGCCGCGAACCGGCGTCGTGAGTTGCTCAGGTGCAAGCGCATGGCGGCTGCGGCAGCCACTTGGTCGCCCTCCGCGATGGCCGCATATATAGAGGAGTGCTCGTGGACGACCTGGGCGAAGCGCTCGGGTGAGTCCTGGTGGTCGCTGGCGACGAGGCGCGGGCGTGGCATGGTGATCATGGTTTGGCCCAGGGCGGAGATGCAGTCCGTGTAAAAGGGGTTGCCCGTGGCGGCGGCAATGGCCCGGTGGAACTCGAAATCGGCTTTCATGGAGTGTGCCGGGTGGCCGGAGCTGGCGATGAACTGTTCCAAAGCTCCGTGCATCGCCTTGAGCTGGCGCTCCGTGTGGTTCCGCGCGGCCAAAGCGGCAGCTTCTGTTTCCACGCCAACGCGGAAATCCAGCATCTGCAGCCGATCTTCCATGCTGGAAACAGCCCGTGATCCGGGCGCCGGAGACGGGCCGTCTGCCGGCGGGGTCAGCGCGAAGCTGCCCCGCCCGCGTTCGGTTTCCACCAGTCCCTCCGCCTGCAAGTGCGTCAGGGCAGAGCGAACCACGGTCCGACTCACCCCGAACTCACTAATGAGCGTGTTTTCGCTGGGGAGCTTCTCACCTGGCTGGATGACGCCGTCCACAATGCGGTTGCGAAGATCGGCGGCGAGATCCGCGGTCAGGTTTCGGCTCATGGGTTCAAGATTACGCGCCGAACTCTACTGATTCGGTGGTCCAGGCGCGGGCCTGCTCACTGAGGGTGACACCAAGCCCCGGCCGGTCCGGAACGATCATGCGGCCGTTCTTGGTTTCGAGGCGCTCCTCGAACAGCGGGTCCAACCAGTCGAAGTGCTCCACCCACGGCTCGCGGGGGTACGCGGCGGCCAGGTGAAGGTGGATTTCCATGGCGAAGTGGGGTGCCAGGCCCAGCCCGCGTTCATCCGCCAACGCTGCGAGCCTCAGGAATTGGGTGATGCCGCCGACGCGTGGTGCGTCGGGTTGAATGATGTCGCAGCTGTTCGCGTTGATGAGGCCCTTGTGTTCTGCGACGGACGCGAGCATTTCACCCGTGGCGATGGGGGTGTCCAGAACCCGGGCCAGGTGCGCGTGGCCTTCGAAGTCGTAGGCATCCAGCGGTTCTTCGATCCATATGAGGTTGAATTCCTCCAGCTGGCGGCCCATACGCAGCGCGGTGGCCCGGTCCCATTGCTGGTTGGCGTCCACCATGAGCGGGACGTCCCAGCCGATGTGTTCGCGGACTCCGGCAACTCGGCGCAGGTCCTCCTTGGAGTCGGGCAGGCCAACCTTGATCTTGATGCCGCCGATGCCATCGTTGATGGATTGCGTGGCGCGTTCCTTGACCTCGTCCAGCGTGGCGTTGAGGAACCCGCCGGAGGTGTTGTAGGTCTGCACGGAGTCGCGGTAGGAGCCTAGGAGCTTGGCGAGGGGGAGTCCGGCGCGCTTGGCTTTGAGGTCGTAGAGCGCGATGTCGATAGCCGCCAGCGCCTGGGTTGCTACCCCCGAGCGGCCCACGGATGCGCCCGCCCACAGGAGCTTGGTGTAGATCTTGCCGATGTCGTTGGGGTCCTCGCCGATGATCCCTTCTGCCACTTCCTTGGCGTGCGCATACTGCGCAGGGCCGCCGGCACGTTTGGAGTAGCTGAATCCCAGGCCACGGTGGCCTTGTTCCGTGGTGATCTCGGCAAACAGGAAGACCACTTCGGTCATGGGCTTTTGCCTGCCGGTGAAGACCTTGGCATCGCTGATGGGTACGGTGAGGGGTAAACGTGCCGTGGACAGCTTGATGTGGCGAATCAGATCTACGGTGCTCATGGTTCTCCTAGTAAGTGCGGCGTCCTTGCCTGTCACTTAGGATACAAGTTTTGTACTTGTACTACAAGGGTTAGGTTTGCCCAAGCGACGTCACACGGGAACGCACGACGGCGGCACCCGGCTTGGGGGGACACCCTCCCCTGAGTTCCAAGAATTTATCGCGCGAATGCAACACACTGAGGTACGTGGCGGACAGGTACTGGGTATGAGCTACCTATCGAGAGCCCCCGACCAGGAAGAAGCGTTCCGGGCGCTGTATCAATCTGCCTATGCTGACCTGCTCAAGTTCGTTCAGCGCCGCACAGACGCGGCACAGGCCGAGGACGTAGTGGCTGAGGCATTTCTCATCGTCTGGCGGCGCTTTTCTGAGACGCCTAAGTGTGAGGACGACGCGCGGGCATGGATCTTTGGCATCACTCGAAACCTCATGCTCAACGCCCGCCGTGGAGAGCAGCGACGACACACGCTGGGCGTCCGCCTCGCCGACGCGACCTCTGTATCCAACGCCGATTCCCACGCTGATCTGGTCAGCAGCCGCGTTGATCTCGGCAGAGCCTGGGAGCTGCTCTCCGCGATCCATCAAGAGGCCCTCGGGCTGGCGATCTTCGAGAACCTGGCCGCACCCCAGGCAGCACGGGTATTGGGCATTTCTCCCGTTGCGTTCCGGCTCCGCCTCACCCGCGCAAGGCGAGCCCTGCGGCTACTCCTTGATCACATCCCGCGCCAAGAGTCGCCGGCGCCAGCCACATCTTCCGAAAAGGCCACCACACCATGAAAAACAGCCGGAACATCGATACTCTTCTGCGGTCCATGGACGCCGCCGAGCAGAACAAACCTACTGACCCGCGACGTTCGCAGAAAGATCTGGAACTGATTCTTCGGTCCCACCCAACTCCAGCCGCCAGGGGCGCCGAACCTGCAGAACACCAAACGTCGACGTCGATTCCAAGCCGTCGTCGTCGTCGCGCCCTTGCTTTGGGTGCAGTTGCTTTCGCAACCACAGTTGGATTCCTGATGGGGCCGGCTCTCTCGGGAGGCGACCCGGCCTTTGCAACGTGGACCGCCGCGCCGGGTGCGCTGATAGGTGCCGAGCGCGATAGCGCGGTTTCCGACTGCGCCCGGTCCAGCAAAAGGATTGGTGATGGCATGTACGTCAATGACGTGGCAGTAGCTGACGTGGCAATTGCAGAAAAGCGGGGAGCCTGGACCACGGTTGTCCTCAGCAGCACTGACGGCTTCGAAGCTAACTGCACCACCGATTCCTCGGCCCCATGGTTCAAAAGGGGTTCCTTTGGCTCAGTAGGAAAGCCGGGAGATGGCAAGAAGCCCACCGGCAGGGATATCAGAACCAGCCAACTCGGTACCGGCGTCATCAGTGACAATCCGCTCTCGATGGCTTCAGGGCAAGTTGGCCCGGACGTGGCCTCCATGACCTACATCAGCACGGCAGGCGAGAAGATTACGGCCACAGTATCGAAGGGCCAGTTCGCCTTCTGGCTTCCGGGAGGGGAGCTGACAAACTCGTCAGAGGAAAAAGTACCTGTCGAGGTGACTTACAGCGACAACACCAGGGAAATCCGCTACCTCAGCCTCTGAAGCGCACCTTAGGAACGAGGGAACTTAAGCCCGTAGCGCCCCGAAACCCGCAATCAGGGCTTCAAGTCCCAGGACGAAAGCTGCGTCGGTTGGCCGCTCCTGGCCTGCCAGGGACAACCTGTCCACAGCGGCCGTGAAGTTGGGGACCTGCTGGGCGAGGCTGCCGGCGTCGAAGATGTCATCCGGGGCCGTGACGTCGTAAGCGGCGCCAAACACGAAGGCTTCCAGGGCCACGATTGCGGAAATAATGCGGTCCTCCGGGAACCCGGCATCGCGGAAACCGGCGGTCACTGACTCGTACATGGCGAGCGTTTTGGGGGCATTGGCCACGGGCAGTACGGCAATGATCGGAATCAGGGGGGTGTGCGCGGAGAAAACGTCCCTATAGGACCAGGCCCAGCGGCGTACGGCTTCATCCCACGGTTCGGTGCCGAATGCGGAAACGTCCACCATTGCGGCCAAATGGTCCATGAGCAGAATGAGCACGTCATCTTTGGAGGCCACATGGTTGTAAAGGGCGGAAGGCGCGACGCCCAGGGAGCGTGCCAGGGCGGCCATGGTGAGTCCGTCGTAACCCTTGCTGCTGATTAACACCAGTGCCGCCGTCGTGATCCCGTCCTGGTCCAAGACAGCCGCGGTCGGCCTGCCGGCGCGCCGGCGAGCAGGTCGGGCGGAAGAAGCGGGGGTGGGTTCGGGCATCGGGAGCCTTTCTGCTGCCTGTGTCCCCAGCATTATTCCACTGGGTCTTCACAGGGACGGACTCCAGCGCTATTATGGTTATAAATGAATGCCATTCATTTATTGGTCAGCCACCACGGACGGCCACGGAGAGGACATCATGCAGAATCTTGAACGCGACGTTGTGATCGTCGGCGCCGGACCGTCAGGGTTGACGGCAGCACGCGAATTGAAGAAGGCCGGACTCAGCGTTGCGGTGCTCGAAGCACGCGACCGCGTGGGTGGCCGCACTTGGACGGATACCATCGACGGCGCCATGCTGGAGATCGGCGGCCAGTGGGTTTCCCCGGACCAGACAGCCCTCATGGAACTGCTGGACGAGCTCGGACTCAAAATGTACTCGCGTTACCGCGAAGGCGAGTCCGTCTATATCGGTGCAGACGGCAAGCGCACCCAGTACACCGGTGACACTTTCCCGGTAAACGAAACCACCAAGGCCGAGATGGACAAGCTGGTAGCCATCCTGGATGAGCTCGCTGCGGAGATCGGCCCCACCGAACCCTGGGCCCACCCCAAGGCACGCGAGCTGGACACCATCTCCTTCCACCACTGGCTCCGCCAGAACTCCAGCGACGAGGAAGCCTGCAACAACATTGGCCTCTTCATCGCCGGTGGCATGCTCACCAAGCCCGCCCACGCCTTCTCCGCACTCCAGGCAGTCCTGATGGCGGCCTCGGCCGGTTCCTTTAGCCACCTGACCGACGAAGACTTCATCCTGGACAAGCGCGTCATCGGCGGTATGCAGCAGGTTTCGCTGCTGCAGGCAGCAGAACTGGGTGACGACGTCGTACTCAACAGCCCGGTCCGCACCATCAACTGGTCAGAGAACGCCGTGACCGTTGTTTCGGATGAGGCAACCGTCAACGCCCGCTTCGTGATCATGGCGGTGCCGCCCAACCTGTACTCCCGCGTTTCCTTCGAGCCGCCGCTGCCGCGTCGCCAGCACCAGATGCACCAGCACCAGTCGCTGGGCCTGGTGATTAAGGTCCACGCTGTTTACGAGACCCCGTTCTGGCGCGAAGAAGGACTTTCCGGCACGGGCTTCAGCGCAGGCGCACTGGTCCAGGAGGTTTACGACAACACCAACCACGGCGATTCCCGCGGCACTTTGGTGGGCTTCGTATCCGACGAAAAGGCCGACGCCGTGTTCGAGCTCAGCGCCGAAGACCGCAAGAAGGCCATCCTGGAATCGATCGCCGGCTTCCTGGGCGATAAGGCCCTCACGCCCGAGGTCTACTACGAATCCGACTGGGGCTCCGAAGAGTGGACCCGCGGTGCCTACGCGTCCAGCTACGACCTCGGCGGCCTGCACCGCTACGGCAAGGACCAGCACGCGAACGTCGGGCCGATCTACTGGTCCTCGTCCGACCTCGCAGCCGAGGGCTACCAGCACGTGGATGGTGCGGTCCGCATGGGCCAAGCAACTGCCGCACGCATTGTTGAAGCCAACAAGCTGGCAACGGTAGCCGTCTAGCGGCAGAAAAGAACTAAGCGGCAGGCCGGGGGAGCGTCATTCCCGGCCTGCCGGCACCACCTTTTAAGCGGTACTCCAGAAAGGACCACCATGCGCTACGTAGTGGGTTACACCGCCAATGCGAGGGGGCACGACGCCGTTCACCTCGCCGTCGCGCTGGCCAGGAACCACGATGTGAGCCTGGATCTGGTCCTGGTGATCCCCGAGGATTCCCCTTTCAATGCCGTCTATCCGCCCGAGGCCGGCTACAACGACATCCTCACCGACCAAGCGCAGCGCTGGCTGGACGAGGGCCTGGCGTTGATCCCGGCGGATGTCACCGCACGCGCGCACATCCGCCGCGGCGATTCCGAGGCCCGCACGCTGATCGAGGCCGCAGTGGAATTCGACGCCGCGGCCTTGGTCATAGGCGCCAGCAACGGCGGGCTGCTCAAGCGGTTCACGATCGGTTCCGTGGCGAGTTCACTGCTCCACTCATCGCCGGTTCCGGTGGCTTTGGCGCCGCAAGGGTATCAGCGTACGGATCCGATAACGCGCTTGAGCTGCGGTTTCGGGACGCGCCCGGGCGCTGATGAACTTCTCGACGTCGCCGTTGAATCTGCGCGCGATCGCGGCCTTCCGCTGCGGCTCGTCTCCTTGTTGGCGCTCGACGGCGGTAACTCGCCTGGGTTGGCCGACGCCGCCTGGGTGCATGCCGCCGACCGGCTTGCCGTCGTCGGGGGTTCTGCGGACGCGGGCGGTTCTGCGGACGCCGCCGGTTCCCTTCAAGGTGAGCCGGAGATCGTGGTGGCGCAGGGCCGCACCATCGAAGAAGCCGTTGACCGACTCGACTGGGAAGACGGCGAAATCCTGCTGATCGGTTCCAGTCGCCTGGCCCAGCATCGGGCCACTTTCCTGGGCAGCACCGCAAACCGGATCCTGCGTGCCCTCCCCGTTCCCATGATTGTGGTCCCCCGCGACTACACGCGCCACAGCGCCTAGCAATCGCCTGAGAGGCAGAACCCATGTCAACTGCACCAAAGACGGTCCAGTCGAAGGAATCATCCCTGAGTGAAAAGGGACTGAAGGCCGGATCGGTGGGCTTGATCGGCGCCGTCGTGATCGGTGTTTCCTGCATCGCGCCCGCCTACACGCTCACCGCGGCCCTGGGCCCCACAGTGTCTGAGGTTGGCGTGCACCTGCCCGCCATCTTCCTGGTGGGCTTCATCCCCATGCTGCTGGTGGCGCTCGGCTACCGCGAACTGAACAACGCAATGCCCGACGCCGGTACCTCCTTCACGTGGGCGACGCGCGCCTTTGGTCCGTGGATCGGTTGGATGGGTGGCTGGGGGCTGATCGCGGCCACGATCATCGTGTTGTCCAACCTGGCTGCGGTGGCGGTGGACTTCTTCTACCTCATGCTCGGGCAGATCTTCAGTAACCCGGCCTTAGGGGAGCTCAGCAAGATCCTGCCCCTGAACATCGCCACCACGCTGGTGTTCATCGCGTTGGCGTGCTGGATTTCCTACCGCGGCATGGAGACCACCAAAGGCGTGCAGTACGTGCTGGTGGCGTTCCAGTTGCTGGTCCTGGGCTGGTTTGCCGTCTCGGCGTTCGCCCATGTGGCCAACGGCACGGCCTTTGACGCCACCGCCATTTCGCCGGACTGGTTCAACCCCTTCGCTGTGGATTCCTTCTCCTCGTTTGCTGCGGGCGTATCGCTCTCGATCTTCATTTACTGGGGCTGGGACGTCACCCTCACCATGAACGAGGAAACCAAGAACCCTGAGAAAACACCCGGCCGCGCAGCCACCATCACCGTGCTGGTGATTGTGGTCATCTACATGACCGTTGCACTGGCTACCCTGTCCTTTGCTGGCGTTGGCGAGACCGGTTTGGGGGCCGGTAACCCGGAGAACCAGTCCAGTATCTTCGCCGTCCTTGCCGGCCCGGTGATGGGTCCGTTCGCGATCCTCATGTCTTTGGCGATCCTGAGCAGCTCCGCCGCGTCCTTGCAGTCGACGTTCGTGTCGCCCGCACGAACCATGCTGGCCATGGGCCACTACCGTGCCATCTCGCCTCGCTTTGGCAGCATTAGTCCCACTTTCAAGTCGCCCAGCTTCGCCACCATTGCAGCTGCCATCGCTGCCGCAGGCTTCTACGTCATCACAAGGACGGTGTCCGAGAACGCGCTGTGGGACACCATCACCGCACTGGGCATGATGATCTGCTTCTACTACGGCATTACCGCGCTGGCCTGTGTCTGGTTCTTCCGGGCATCGGCGTTCAGCAGCGTCCGGGCGTTCTTCTTCAAGTTCCTGGCACCCTTGCTGGGCGGCGTGATCCTGCTGGTCATGTTCGTCAAAACAGCCATGGATTCCATGGATCCGGAGTACGGCTCGGGCTCCTCGGTGGGCGGTGTCGGACTGGTGTTCGTCCTGGGAATGGGCGTCATCCTGCTCGGCGTGGTGATCATGCTGGTGATGTACAAGGTGCGGCCTGAGTTCTTCAAGGGCAAGGTGTTGACCCGGGCGTAGCCAGTGATGAGGCTGGCACGCCCGCAGCTCGCTCGGCGGCTTCAAGGGCCCTCGCAAGGCGCTCGACGGCGGCCCGGTAATCCGTCCCAGCCGTCACCTTGCAGAACTCGGCCTCCCGCATGGCCCGCGTCAGCGCCGCCGTCTCCGCTGACCGCACATCGGTCATGGCGGGGAAATCGATGGTCCTGGCGGGATCAAGCTCGTAGCGGCTCCACTGTTCAAGGAGGTTCTCGTGGCGGGCGGCGTCATCGGCAAAACCGGTACGACGCCGGGGCTCGGCTGCGTGGAGGCGTTCGACTTTGCGGATGCTCGCCAGGGTGGCTGCCGCGGTGGCGATGCCGACGAACATCATGATCAGCCCGGCCGGTGGCCAATGCACAGCCGGGACAAGGATGGCGGGCGTAACGACCACGAGGCCGCCGAACACGTCCCAAAAGACGCCGTCCGGTTCCTGCCCACGCCCATAGGTGAGTTTCCTGTGCAGGACGTACGTGGTTGCTGCGGTTGCGAGAACCAGAGCTACACCCCACAGGAGCATCATGGCGGGCATCGGACCACCTCCAGGCGAATTCGCTGCTTTGCATTCAGTATGCGCCAGAGGCTGGATCCGCGCGACACCCTCCATCGGACAATTCACCACCGCACACGCAGGTGAATTGTCCGGATCAGGGTGATTCCTGCCCGGGACTGTGTCGCACCCGGGGCGTAGCCTAGGCAGCATGAGATTGAAAATGTGCAGCATCCACGTCAAGGACCCCGCAGCAGCTCACGCTTTCTACACGGAGACACTGGGCTTCGAGACCCTGATGGCGATGCCTGAATACAACTTGTTCATCATCAAGGATCCGGGAGCGGACAACAGCACTTCGCCGGGGCTGCTTCTGGAGCCGAGCGATAACCCCATCGCCGCGAACTACATGAACGCACTCCATGAGTCCGGCCTGGCTGCTATCACCTTCGGCGTGCCCGACGTCCAGGCTGAGTATGAGCGTCTGCTCGCCGCCGGTGTGAAGTTCCAGGGCGAACCGTCTGAGGATCCCTCAGGCGTCAGCGCAGTCTTCGATGACGGGTGCGGCAACTTCATTCAGCTCCACCAGGACTAGTGCCCTAAATGACTGTGGCCGGGACCCGCTGGTCCCGGCCACAGTCAGTGAAAGCTACGCGTGATCGCGCTTGGAGGTCTTCGGAGCATCACGCTTTGCAGCGGCGTTGTCCCTGGCTTCCTTGGTGGCGGCCTTCTTGGCGGCTTCGTCCTTCACGCGCTGCGCCTCGGAGCGAACAGCTGCGTGTGTGGCGCGTTCGGTGACCAGCCACTGCGGGGGAGACTGCAGCAGCTCGGCGATTTCCGCCGTCGTGAGTGCTTCTTCTACTCCGCCGCGGGCCAGGCCGCTGATGGAGATGTTGAGCTTGTGCGCGACTACCGGGCGCGGGTGCGGGCCGTTGCGGCGCAGCTCGGCGAGCCACTCCGGCGGGTTGGCCTGGAGCTCGGCGAATTCGTCGCGTGTGATGGACGAATCCTGGAACTCCTGGGGTGTTGCGGGCAGGTAGATACCGAGTTTCTTGGCAACTGTTGCCGGCTTCATGGACTGGGAGTTCGAGGACGTCATGCTTCAAGGGTATCTGGCCGGTACTGTGAGTGTGTGCCAGACGCTGAAGAATCCGCCGAAACAACCGAACCCCTAGCCGGTCTCCGCTTCGCCTATGTTGCGGGTGTGACTCCTGGGAAATGGATCCGGCGGTGGGAAGAACGGATGCCCAACTTCCCGTTGCACTCGTTCATGTCCGACGACGCCGCTCAAGTTTCGGTGCTGCGTGACGGTTTGGCTGACCTCAGCTTTGTTCGGTTGCCCGTGGACCGTGAAGGTTTGAACGTCATCCCCCTTTATGAGGAGCAGCCCGTGGTGGTCGCTCCCAAGGGGCACGAGATCTCAGTGTTTGAGGAAGTCGCGCTGGAAGACCTCGTCGAGGAGAACTTCCTGGATGTTGACGAGATGGGCGGGCCGGACATGGCCCTCCAAGTGGTGGCATCCGGTGCTGGACTGGCGATCCTGCCTATGTCCGTGGCGCGGCATCTCAATGTTAAGGACACGGTGATGCGCCGCCTGACCGGGGCTCCCACCACGCAGATCGGCTTGGCCTGGCTGGTTGGAACGGACAGTCCCGTGATCGAGGAGTTCATAGGGATCGTGCGCGGCCGGACGGCGCAGAGCTCACGCCAACCCTCGGCGCAGCAGGAGAAGCCCAAGAAGGTGCCTAAGCCGGATCGACGCGGCGGTGGCCCCAAAAAGCCCGCAGTCGCACAGCGCTATGCGCCGAACCCGGACAAGGGCCGTGGCAAGGGGTCCCGCAAGAAGGGCAAGCGGTAAGCGGTGACGCTCCTGCCCAGTTAGTGGGTAGAAGTGCCGGACCTTGCGGCCAGATCGCTGGTATCTTTCACTTTCGAGTGAGGTAACCGGGGAGGAACGCGGCCTAGTCCGGGCTTACCCGCCGTGGATAGCGCTTTGCTGCTGCTCTGATCGGTTGAGGTAGGCAAGGAGAAGATCCCCGGCCTCTTCCAGATCCCCGGACTCCAACGCTGAACAGATCTGCTCATTCTCCTTCAGCCAGTCGCTGTAGAAGTGGGCGTTCATGGTGGCTTTGTGGAAGTAGAGCCGCATCTCGGCAAGGATCTGCGCCATGATCGTGTTCAGCCGGTTGCTCTCGGCCAGGGCCACGATTGCACCGTGGAAGTGCTGGTTTGCGCTGCCCAGGCCTTCGTTGTCGTTGGCAGCTGCCGCCCGTTTCCCTTCCTCGACGGCGGCCCTGACGGCGGCGATCCGCTCCGGTGAACCACCCGCGCGGATTGAGCTGACCTCTATGGCGCGGCGGACCGTGTAGACGTCGTGGATGTCGCCTGCTTCAAGGGTGGCCACAAAGACACCCTTATTGGGCTGGCGGAGGAGCAGCCGCTCACCGGCCAGCTCGGCGAACGCTTCGCGGACGGTGTTCCGGGATACTCCCAGGTCCTCGGCAATAGTGGCTTCGGTGAGTTTGGCGCCCGGCACCAGGAATCCCTCGGCGAGCTGATACCGGAGTTCTTCGGCGACTCTCTCAGCAACAGACGGAACTCTCATCCGGACGCGTGCCCGCGCACTATCAAGGCCAACGTGTTCGTTTTTTTCCTGATCTACACCGGCCATGACACCAAAATTACACGATTGCCGGAAACTGGGATCGCTGGATTGTTGAACAATCCAGCAGATTGGTGCATCCTAGATGTAACGCACATCACGAGGCAGGGATCACATCATGGCAATCATCGATCTGAACAGCGACGTCGGAGAGTCTTTCGGGCGCTGGACACTCGGTGATGATGCGGCCATGTTCGAGTCGGTCTCCAGCGCCAACGTTGCCTGCGGATTCCATGCTGGCGACCCCAGCGTCATCCGCAGCACCTGCGAGAAGGCGGCCAAGGCCGGCGTCGTTATTGGCGCCCATGTCGGCTACCGCGACCTCGCGGGATTCGGCCGCCGCTTCATGGATATCGATCCCATGGAACTGGCCGATGACGTGGTTTATCAGATTGGTGCGCTGCAAGCGTTGGCTGCCACCACCGGGGCCAGTGTCCAGTACGTGAAGCCCCACGGTGGTCTCTACAACGCAATCGTGAAGCACACCGCCCAGGCACGGGCCGTCGTCCAAGCTGTGAGATCGGTTGACCCTCACCTTCCGATCCTTGGTCTTCCTGGTTCCGAGGTCCTGCGCCTCGCAGAGGAAGCCGGCCTCCGGGCTGTTTCCGAAGCGTTCGCGGATCGCGCCTACAACCCGGACGGAACATTGGTTTCGCGATCCCAGCCGGGCGCGGTTCTGCATGATCCCGCCGAAGTGGCCGAACACGTCCTTCGGATGGCTACCGAACAGTCCGTCAGGACCATTGACGGTTCCATCCTGAAAATCCGCGCAGAAAGCATCTGTGTGCATGGTGACTCACCGGGAGCCGTTGCAATGGCTACCGCTGTGAAGTCCGCTCTGGCCGACGCCGGCGTCACGGTCGGCTCGTTCCTCTAGCCCATCCCGGGCGCCCCGCACCATCCCTCATCCCCCCGGAGGACATCATGACCAGCACCAACAACGCATCCAAGGCAGTGACAAGGAAGCCACCGCCCGGTGCCATCAAGGCGTACGTCGCAAGTCTCACCGGAACGTCGCTTGAGTACTATGACTTCGCTATCTACTCGGTGGCCTCGGCCCTCGTATTCCCCAAGATCTTCTTCCCCGGCAACGACGAATTCGTGGCGTTGCTGCTCTCCTTCTCGGCATTTGCGGTTGGCTACCTGGCCCGCCCGATTGGTGGCGTCATCTTCGGCCGACTCGGGGACAAGATCGGCCGCAAATACGTGCTGGTCTTTACGCTGGTCCTGATCGGTGTAGCCACGGTCCTCATCGGTGCGCTGCCCGACTACTCAGTGATCGGCGTAGCGGCCCCCACCATTCTTGTGTTGCTGCGTTTGGCGCAGGGCATTGGCGTTGGCGGCGAGTGGGGCGGTGCAGTGCTGCTGTCCAGCGAATTCGGCGACCCCAACAAGCGCGGCTTCTGGTCCTCCGCGGCCCAGATCGGCCCGCCCGCCGGCAACCTCATGGCCAACGGTGTTCTGGCCATTCTCGCCGCTTCCCTGAGTGAAGAGGCCTTCCTCTCTTGGGGTTGGCGCGTAGCCTTCCTAGCTTCCGCACTCTTGGTGGTCTTCGGCCTGATCATCCGGCTCAAGCTTGAAGAAACCCCCGTCTTCAAGGCCAT